>WNFS01000477.1_pt1 | contig 29033 bp, 15 predicted proteins | sample 5400141 | NCBI WGS metagenome assembly WNFS01 (sample SAMN13153358, study PRJNA577476) | soil metagenome | isolation source: 60 cm saprolite under Madrone tree | place: USA:California | collected 2016-06-14
CGGTCTGGATTGTTTTCCAGAGGTCGGCGCAAAGCCGATCAGTGCGGCGGATGCCGTCGATGTACAGCGAATATGCGCCGGCATGCGCGATGTCGATGTCATGCATGGTAATCCACAAAAGGCTGGGGGCGAGTTGCTTCATCAATTGGCGGGCGATGTAAACGGAGAGTTCATCGGGACTCGACAGAGTGCGCGCATGCTTCTTGAAGTCGTCCACGGAGACCTTCAACAGCATCTCCAACTGTTGCAATTCAAATTCGCTGCCGCCGAGCTCCGGCGTGTAGAAGGGTGTCTCGTAGTTGTCGCGCAATAAATGCTCGTAGCCCGCTCCTCCGCCTGAGGTTGCCGCGGTTAACAGATGCTTGGGCAAAATCACCCGGGCACCCAACCCTCGGCCGTATGAGCGGTGGCTGCTTTCACCGATGCGATTGAAGCCGTTGCTCGGTGCAACCACCCATGCATCCGAGGACGGGCGCTTCAAATCCTTGCGAAAGTACTCGAACGCCGTCGGGTGCTCAGGCGGAAGAGAAGCAAAGTTGTTGATGGTTTCATAGACGCCGGTGGCCAAGCTGGCGGTGGCCACGTAGTGGCCGAGTATGCCGCGATTTACAACCTGCGTGAAAAACGTGGATTGTGGAATCAATTCCCGCATCAAGTGGGGAATATTTTCCTGACCTTCCGGTGCAAACGTCTCCTGGTCGCGGGCGCCACCGCCGAAGGTGATAACCACAACCTTTCTCTTCTTCTGGGGAACTCCGGCTCGTGCCAGCAGCCTGGATCCGAGCAGTGTGCCCCCTAAAGTGACGCCGGCGGCGCTACGCAAGAACTCACGGCGGCTAAAGCTCAATTGCCCGGCTAGCTCCCGCGAATTGGAGCCCACATCGAAGCGAAGGCCGCTGCGAGTACGCGAATTCTGATCCATTTTGGACCGCGATGAAGAATGGTAGGTCATTGTAAACACAATGCTTAGCGTAAGCTACCCGGTGTCCGCGGTGAAGTCAAGCATTGGCACGGAGTAGACTCTGCCTCCTGGTTTTGCCACCTTTCTGTCAGATCGGCTTCCTAAACGTCAGTGGCGCTTGCCCTTAGGCAATCGCCCGAAGGCAGTTATGGCTTGGCCGAAGGACTATCCTTTGCCGCATAGACAAACTGCCGAATCTCGGCTCTTTGTTTCTCCAGATCGGCCAGGTGCTGTTCGCGAATCCTTTGATAAACCTGGAGTTGTTCCTGCGCCGACTCCTTTTGGCCGGTACGAACATAGGCTTGACCCAAGCGATAGTGGGCGTCGGCGAGATCGCGGTTCAGTTCGAGGGCCCGTACATATTCCGGGATGGCCTCGGCATACTTGCTCTGGTCGGAATAGAGATTACCCAACTGCAGGTGCGCCTCGGCAAGCTTGGGATCGAGATCGAGAGAATTCTTGAGAAGGGACTCGATCTGGCGCAGATCGAGGCTGGGATCTTGCGCCCGCTTCCCTTTCCACAGACTCATCGCGTAGTAGTAGAGAGCTTGCGCATTGCGCGGTTGCAGTTCGAAGAAACGGCGGAATCGCTGAATCACGTCATCGGCTTGGCTGGGCGAACTGTCGTAAGCCCTGGAGAGAAACAGGTAGCAGCTTGGGTCAGAAGGGTTTAGATCAGCCGCACGGAGCAGCGATTTGACGGCATCGTCATAGTTGCCGTGTGCATACAGAGACATTCCCAGACCGATCGCCAGCCGGGGTGACGCGGGATAGCGATTGGTGGCGTCTAGGAAGATCTCTATGGCTGGGCCGAGGGTGCGGTGAAGGAGGAGCTCGCTGCCCCAATCAAACAGGTTGCTTTCACTGGGATCAGCGTGGGCGGCAAGTTCGTACTCGTTTGCCGCCTCGACGAAGTTCTCCGCTTTTTCCTCTACCTCACCGAGCAGGTTGTGCAGTTCGGCGGTGTTCTTCAGCTTCACTAGCTCGGCGATCTGTTTTCTCGCGTCGGCCAGGCGGCCGGTGAGGAGGTAGGCCAGAGACAAGTCATAGCCGTTGTCGTAGGAGGATGCGTTAACCTGCTGAGCACGCTCAAGATACGGCACGGCATCGGCGATGTTCTTGGATTGGACGTAGAACTCGGCAAGGTTGTGATTGGTGTCAAAGTTCTGAGGCTCGAGTTCAGCGGCCTTCTTGAACTGCTCCCCGGCGCGTTCCAGCTTTCCCAGGCGGACGAGGTTGGCCGCGAGATTGGTCCGAGCGGGGGCCGAACGGGGGTTCAACCGGGCGGCTTTCTCGAGGTGAGCGTTAGCACTGGCATCCTGAGATTGTGCGGAGTAGACCAGTCCAAGGAGTTCTTGAATCTCAAAATTTTCGGGGAGGCGGCGAACCAACTCCTCCAGCTTTGCAGCGGCTTCGGCGAAGTGCCCCAATTCATATTGAGCCACCGCGGTTTGGAACTCCTGATCGAGATGCTGGTCCAGGTTGGCTTGCGCCGACAGCGCGCACGCGCACGCCAGGAGAATGAAAGGAAAAACCTTGATTAAACGGCTTGCGATGAGCACGACGATCCTAGGTTAGCACCGCACCACGAGAGAGGAAAGATCGAGAAAAAACTCCCCCGCAGAGCGCCCTCGACGAGCGCTCTGCGGGGCGGGGTGTAGTGCTGTGTTAGAAAACCAGCTTAAGAGCGAACTGGATCTGCCGCGGATCGTAGGGAGCATCGCGCGTGGATCCGATTTCACCGAAGTTGGAACTAGTAAAATTTCCCGAATTACTAATCGCAACAACACCGTTGCCGCCGAAATTCGGCGCGTTGAAGTTCGGGTGATTAAAGATATTGAAAATCTCGGTCCGGAATTGCAGCGTGAAGCGTTCCCTGATCGCGAAATTTTTGAAGAAAGAAAAGTCAAATCGGTGAAATCCGGGCCCTGCAACTTGAGTTAATGCACCGAGAGCTGCAGCACCCGTTAACGGTACGCACCCCGTCGGCGAGGCAGTAGGAGTCCCTCCCGGCCCAAGAGTGCAAGGCTGAGCGAACGCTGCTGGGTTGCCGTACCAACTCAGCTTGCCGCGCGCATCCGTGTGCAATCCGAGATCTAGGGGCTGGCCCTTCACACGAAGCACGCCGCAGTTCAAGCCTGCCGCTGTTCCACTTGGGCAACTGAGGCCGATCGGCTGGCCGCCTTCGAGCGTCGTGGTCCAATTGATGCTCCAGCCGCCAATCAACTGGTTCCGGACTCCGGTGGCGTCTGAAGCAAAACGCTTACCTTTGCCGAATGGCAATTCGTACCCCCCGCTGAAGTGGAAGACGTTTCTTATATCGAATCCTGCCAAACCGTAGTCGAAATGGATTCCTAAGCCAGGAACGCTTGGCGCACGGTAGCCCTGGACGCTACCGCCATTGAGTAAGTCACCGGCGTCGGAGAGCGTCTTCGAGAAAGTATAGGTCGCAAGGAAGTTCAGGCCACCTGCAAACTGCTTTTCGATTTTGGTTTGTAGACCGTTGTAGTTGCTATTCCCTTGCGTAGCAGCATAACTGCTACCCCGCCCGAAATCCGGATAAGGCACGAGGTTCGCTTGGTTAGCGTTGTTGTCGGTGATGACCGGGACGTTGTTGCTGCTCGGGAAAGTCTCCAAATGGCGCGCCTGCGAGGTCACATACCCGGCCTGTACAGACATGGTGGGCGTGAGCTGATATTGAATCGTCAGGTTGCCGCTCATGGAGTAGGGTGTCAGGTAGTTAAACTGAATCCCGCGTAAGGCTAACCCACTGGCGTTAACCGCGAGTGGACTCAGGGGAGTGCATGAAAACCCGGCTTCAAAGGTCGCCAAACCCTTCATCGGATTTGCTCCGATTCCGCCGCAAGGAGTCCCTCCGGGCCCGGCTGTGGCATAAGGGTAAAGGCCGGTGGGGTCGAAGGCACCTGAGCTCGTAGTCTTGAGGCCCGGGAAGAAGGAGAAGTTGAATTGGAACGGATAGTTTTCGCCAATATTCGGCGAAAACCCGCGATTTTCAAAACCGTTGTAAAAGATTCCAAATCCGCCGCGTACCACCAGCTTTGGACTGACCTGGTAGGCAAAACCTAGACGCGGTGAAAAATTAGCCTTTTGCGAGTGTCCAAGTCCCCCGCCATAGGCGTTGGTAGCCAGACACTTGATGCCGTCTTGAGCGAGTAGAGTGATGAAGCTCGCCGAGACGAAGGTGTTGTTGCAGGAGTCCTTGCCGCCTGGCATTAAGTAAGTTGGCGCACCCAACGCATTCGGAACAAAGTTAGCCTGATTCGAATGGTGCTCATAGACCAGACCAAAGAAATCATAGCGTACCCCGAGATTGATGGTCAGCTTGGAACTAAGCTTCCAGTCGTCCTGCGCGTAACCACCGTAATAATTCTTGCCGTTATCGGTCAGGGATATGTTCGAGACGAAGACTCCATTGGCGCCCCCGACATAATCAATGCCTCCTGGAACAGCCGATGTGGCCGGAATCAAGAGGAAATCCGCAATGCCCACGTTGCCTGAATTCCCCCCCGGTGGCTCTGTATATCCGCCGTAATTGAACTGACCGTGAGACCAAGGCGGTTGCAGGGTGGAGAACTTGACGTGTTGAAATTCAAAACCCATTTTGAAAGTGTGTTTGCCATAGATCTTGGTGACATCGTCAGTGAGCTGGAAGGTGGAACTGACCTCGTCCGAAGGCAGGAAAGCATTGCTCCCCAAAGTGGAGAGGCCGCCAATGCCGAAGGCCGGTAGGCCGCCATTATCAGAGCCTTGCGGAATATCCTGAACGCCAAATTGGGCCGGAAGACCGGTTTCGCCTGCCACGGGGCTAGCGCGTGTGGTATGCAGGTAGTTGAAGCCAGCACGCACTTCATTGATGAGTGTGGGGGAAAATGTGTGCGTGTACCCTATTGCGGTCTGCTGTGCGTTAGCTGTCTGCGGGCCCTGCTGAAATGCGCCGCCGTCGGCGATGCCGCCGAAGATTCCGGGAATAAATTGCGGATCGTCGGTGAGGCTGAACCTGAAGAAGAGCTGATTCTTCTCGTTGAGGTTGATATCCATGCGCGTGTCAAAGGAGTTCCTGTGTTCAAAGAGCTTCGGGGAGGTCGCAAAATTACCAAATGTCCCTGCAATGGTAGGGGATGGAAAGAGGTTGAGAAGCTTTATCGCATTGGGATCCATTCGGCTGAATGGGAGCATATTCAAATTGCAGCCCGCCAAGGTGAAAGTCACTGTGCTGGCTGTGCAAGTGCCGAACGGATCGCGGGTAAACCCAGTACTAGTTGCAACCAAACCACTAACCGGGTCGACCGCTCCTTTGGTTACCAAACGGGTCGTCGCGGGATTATAAATCGTTCCCTTTGGAACCGTACGTCCCAAGTCGTCAATGGTCGTACCTGACTGGCCAGTGATGTAGTCCTGCAGGTTCACGAACGGTCCAGTTGCACTCCAACTTGCTCGTTCAGCAGCGGTAGGAACCGTGCCTGTCAAAATGGTTCCCTGGACTCTACGGAGCCCCTCGTAATCCCCAAAAATGAAAACCTTGTTCTTGCCATTGAAGACATGCGGGATAACAACCGGACCGCCAGCGGTAAATCCAAATTGGTTCTGGCGTAGTTCGCCCTTCGGTACCTTACCTGCATTTTCAAAGAAGTCCGCGGCATCCAGTTTATCGTTGCGAAAGAACTCCCACACGTCTCCGTGGAATTCGTTTGTGCCGGACTTGATGGTGGCATTCAGAACGGCGGCTCCGGAACGGCCGAACTCGGCGCTGAAGTCCGAGGTTTGAACTTTGAATTCTTGAACGGCGTCGACGGGAGGAAGGACGACGAAGTTGGTGCCGTTAAGGAAGTCCACAGTGTCCGAGTTGTTGTCGATACCGTCGAGGAGGTAATTGTTCTGCGCCGGGCGAAGACCATTGGCCGAGAACGCCCCGCTGGCTGCGTTGCCGCGCGTGTCTGCTTGAGGGGTGTTGACGCCAGCCGCAAGCTGGGCCAAAAACGTGAAATTCCGTCCGTTTAGGGGAAGGTTGTTGACGCTGCGCGAGTCGACTACTTGGCCTACGGAAGCGTCTTGCGTTTCAAGCACGGGAGCGGCAGCAGAGACCTCGACGGTGGTGGCGACATTGCCTGGCTTAAGCGAGAAGTTCGCGACTACGTTCTGCCCGACATCGACCGTTATGTTGTGCTCGGTAAGGGTCGCGAACCCCTGGAAGGTGACGGTGATCTTATAACTCCCAACTCTGACAGGAGTAAATTTGTACCCTCCGTCGGATCCCGATGCTGTCGAGAGCGTGGCGTTGGTTCCTTCGTTCACGAGCGTGACCGTGGCGCCGTGGACAGCCGATCCTGAAGAGTCGGTAACGGTGCCCAAGATGGCGCCGGCGTCCACTTGAGCACGGAGGGGCGCCACAGCCAGCAGCGCAAGCAGGATTGCGCTGGCCATCCCCAAGAACGCTCGCCCGATCAATCTTGAACCTGCTATTGGCCTCATGAACTTCCTCCTCGCTCGACTACCCTGCCAACCTTTCGCCCAGTCACAACAGCCAGCTAACCAGCCAGCCCAACACCTTGGTGTGGCAGCCCGCTAGAGCTCGCCGGCTGAACCGGCGGGGTAGTGAACTCCGCCGCCTCTTGGCGCGAAAAGCCAGTTAGTTGAACGACCGCAAAGCCCCGGATGGATGTAAACCGCTTAACCCCAAAACAGCTGCGGTTGCACTTAACCGCTTAACCTGGCTGATATCACGCTATTTTGCAGGCTGTCAAGCACTATTTTTGATTTATACTGTGCGGGGACGACGGATTTCCCGTTGCCGAGGTTGTGGTGTAGCTTAGGAGTTAGGTCGAGGACAGCCGATGCAGGCAATATGGGGCTAACCATTCACGATGTAGCCAAGGCTGCCGGTGTGTCCACGGCCACGGTTTCAAACGTCTTGAACAAGACCGGCAAAGTGGGCCCGCGCACTCATCGCCAGGTGCTTTTGACGGTGAAGCGTCTCGGATATTTTCCGAACGCTCATGCACGACATCTGGCTTCGCGCGACAGCCGCACGCTGGGGATCATCGTGTCCGACATCGTGAACCCCTTCTTTCCGGAAGTGATCAAGAGTTTCGAAACGCGTGCCCGACAACTTGGTTACGATGCCATTCTCAGTGATACGAATTACGATCCGCGGAGAACCCGTGAAGCAGCGGAGCGCATGATGGAGCATAACGTGCGCGGGGTGGCGATCATGACGTCAGAGATCAGCTCGCGGCTCATGCTCGAATTTGAACGAAGAAGGATTGCTGTCACCTTTCTGGATCTCGCTCCGGCTCGCGGCTACGTGAGCAAATTGCGAATCGACTACTTCTCTGGAATCAAGCAAATCGTGGAATACCTCCATAAATGCGGGCACCGACGAATTGCCTTCATCGCCGGGCGCCCAAAGCTGAAGTCCAACATCGCCCGGCTGGAAGCCTACGAAAAGTGCATGCGCGAACTGGGTTTGGAACCTGGCCCGGTAGTGCATGGAGACTTGCGCTTTGAAGGCGGTTTGGCAGCGGGCTTGAGTGTCGCAAAACTCTCACCCAGGCCCACCGCTGTGATGGCCGTGAACGATCTCACCGCCGTGGGCGTCATCAAGGGATTGCTGAAAGGGGGCTGCCGCGTACCGCAGGATATTTCCGTCACGGGGTTCGACAACACTCGCTTGGCCGAATACAGCAACCCTTCGCTAACTACAGTGGATATCCACCGGGACATGTTGGGCGAAATGGCGGCGGATGCACTTCATGAACTCTCTTGCTCCGCCAATCCTCAAGGCAGGGAATATCAGATTCCCGCGGAGCTGATTTTGCGAGATTCTTCAGGGCCCGCTCCGTCTGAAAAGTCCTGACCGAACTCTCGGTATTTTGCGCTTCGCACGACACTCTAAACAGGGTGAGACTCCCGAGCTTCGGGACCGGCTCGTTGGTCTTTGGAACCAATTCTCCACGATGCGAGCATGGCAAAAGCCAAGCGATCGCCGCAGGGACTGTTAAGAATGGCGCGCCAAAAAGACGAAGACTACGCCGTTTCACGCCGCAGATTTCTGGGAAAGTTGCGGTGGACGCCGGTGCTTTTCCTTCCAGCGCCTATCCTTGTGCCGTCGCTCCGGCCGTTACTCAGAGAGGCCTCGGGGACTGGTAACCCTGCTTTCGACTTCGCTGATTTTCGTGTGACGCCTCACTATCCGGCAAAATCTCCGCTTGATGGTGTTGTTCTGAAAGTTGTTCCGGGCACGGATGAATACGTCACGGAGAAGTACGCGTTTGAAATCATGCGACTGCTTGACGAGTGGCGCCAAGCTCTTGAGGCAGGGCCACCCGCTCTCGAAGTTTTGGCGAAGTTTCTGGACGCTTCGCTCGAAGCTGGATCGCTGGTTCCAGTTAAGCAAAGCACCCTGCGGGCGGCGGACGGGATCGAGGTCATTCGTAGACACTTTGCCGCCAATGTCGTGCCCGGCCGCGAGCGGTTTCTTGAGGAGATCAAGACTTACTTCGCTTCGATGTCGAGCGTGGAGACGGCTGAATTCGAAATGACGGCCATTGAAGAAATCGCCGCACCATCGCCGCTGGTACGCACCGAAATTCGCTATGACCTCGTCGGCATGGGGAAAGACGGGAGTCGCGGAGAGCGGGTTGGACATTGGCTGACCCAATGGTCGCGGGAGAGCACAAACGATTGGCGCGTACTCCGCTGGGAGGCGACTGCGGAAACCTTCAGTCGGACGCGCGAACCGATGTTTAGTGATGTTACTTCCGAGGCGCTGGGCCATACGGAATCGTACAAAAAGCAGATGCTTCATGGAGTCGATTATTGGCGCACGGTTTTGGATGGTGCGTGCGGGATCGACGTTTACGGAAATAACGGCTTAGCGGTGGGAGACATCGACAACGACGGACTGGATGACCTGTACGTCTGTCAGCCACCTGGACTTCCGAACCGGCTGTATCACAATCGAGGGGATGGAACGTTCGAGGATATAACGGAGAAGGCTGGAGTAGGCGTGCTGGACGGCACGGCGTGCGCGTTGTTCGCGGATTTTGAGAATAAGGGGCTCCAGGACCTTTTGGTGGTTTGCGGCAGCGGACCTCTGCTCTTCCTTAACCAGGGGAACGGAAAGTTTTTACTGAAACGCGAAGCCTTCCAGTTTGCGCGCCCGCCGCAGGGGACCTTCACGCACGCCGCAGTCGCCGACTACGACTGTGACGGGCGTCTCGATATTTATTTCTGCTTATACAGCTACTACCTGGGTCTGGACCAGTATCATTATCCGGCTCCGTACTTCGACGCTCGGAATGGGCCTCCGAATTTCCTGCTTCACAACGAAGGGAACGCAACTTTCCAGGATCGGACCGAGGCTGCGGGGCTAAACGCGGATAACGACCGCTATAGTTTCGCGTGCGCCTGGGGCGACTACAACTCCGACGGCGCGCCGGATTTGTACGTGGCCAACGACTTCGGGCGAAACAATCTGTACCGCAACAGCGGCGATGGGAAATTCACGGCGGTCTCCGGAAAAGCGGGAGTTGAGGACGTCGGGGCAGGCATGAGCGCAAGCTGGTTCGATTTCGACAATGACGGGAACCAGGACGTGTACATTTCGAATATGTGGTCTCCTGCCGGCTTGCGAGTTTCCGGACAAAAAAGGTTCCATGAAAAAGAGCCGGAGCCTATCCGCGTGCTTTACCGCCAACACGCGAGTGGTAATTCCCTGTATCGGAATCAGGGAAATGGAAAGTTTCAAAACGTAAGCCACGCAGCAGGACTCGATGTGGGCCGCTGGGCGTGGTCCTCCGACGCTTGGGATTTTGACCACGACGGCTACCCGGACCTGTACATAGCCAACGGCTATATTTCAGGTCCCCCGGCTTCCGGAGCCGAGACCGCGGGGCGCGACGCGGGCGATGTCGCGAGCTTCTTCTGGCGGCAGGTTGTGGCAAATTCGCCTCAGACTCCAACGCCGTCAGTGAATTACGAGCTGGGGTGGAACGCTATCAATGAGCTCATCCGGACGGACGCCACTTGGAGCGGCTACCAGAGGAACGTCTTCTATTTGAATAACCACGATGGGACGTTTTCCGACGTGTCGGGCCTTTCCGGATTGGACTTTTCCGACGACAGCCGCTCGTTCGCGCTCGCCGACCTCGATCACGATGGACGTTTGGAAGTTGTCCTCAAAAACCGGAACGGGCCGCAACTCCGGATTTTGCGCAACACGATGAAGGACATTGGCAACTCGATCGCATTCCGATTGCGCGGAAAAAAAAGCAACCGCGATGCCATCGGCGCGGAGGTAATGGTCGAAGCTGAAGGACACCGGCAGACGAAGTATCTCCAAGCTGGCTCCGGTTTTCTATCGCAACACACCAAGGAACTTTTCTTTGGTGTGGGAAAAACTCAAGGCACCGTCGGTGCCACCATTCGCTGGCCCAGCGGACTGTCTCAGACCTTCGATCATCTACCCGTAAATCGCCGAATCGAGATCGAGGAAGGGTCCGAGGATTTTGCGGCAAAGCCGTTTGCGGCCGCGGCTTCGGCTCACGCCGGAGCGGGCGACACCCAAAAACCGGAGGCCTTGCCTTCGTCGGTCGAGACATGGCTCATCGAGCCCCTGAGCGCGCCGGAGTTTTCCTTGCCCGACCTTGCGGGAAATATGCGGGACCTTCGGTCGTTCCGGGGCGGCTACGTGCTGCTTCACTTTTGGACAACGGCTTCGCTGGCTTGTGGCGAACAATTGCGACTTTTGCAGAAACACCATTCCATCCTTCGATCGAGCGGACTTCGAATATTGGGCATCAACGTCGATGATCCTGGCGACGCGAGCGTGGTTCGATCCTTCCTCGCCAAAGAAGGACTTTCCTTCCCGATCCTGCTCGGCACGCGAGAACTAGCTGGCATCTACAATATTATTTATCGCTATCTGTTTGACCGTCGCCGGGATCTTGCTCTCCCCACATCTCTTCTCATCAATCGGGAAGGGTTGATCGCGAAGGTTTACCGAGGGCCGGTGAACTCCGAACGGCTTTTGGAGGATCTAAAATCGGTGCCCGAATCCGCCGCCCCGCGTATGAGAAGAGCGCTTCCATTCGAGGGAACGCTGTACCAAGACGTCTTTCAACGCAACGACTTTACGTATGGCGTAGCGTTGTTTCAACGAGGCTATCTGGATCAAGCCGCGGCGTCTTTCCAGCAGGTCATTGCGGCCAAACCACAGGAGCCGGAAGCTTATTACAACCTGGGAACGCTCTACCTCCGAAAAAACGCTTTAGGAGATGCGCGGAAATACCTCGAGCAGACGGTGAAGTTGCGCCCAGACTATCCGGAAGCATGGAACAACCTTGGAATGGTCGCCGGGCAGGAAGGCAAGTCCGACGAGGCCATCCGCAACTTCCAGCAGTCCTTGTCTCTGAGGCCTAGCTATGTGACTGCTCTGCTGAACCTCGGAAACCTTTATCGGCGGAGGGGAGCAGTTGAAGAAGCGGAAAGACTGCTGATCCGCGCGCTCGAAATGGAACCTGATAATCCAGAGACGAACTACAGCTTAGGAATGCTCTACGCGCGGCAAGAACAACTTGAGCGCGCCTCGAACTATTTGGAAAGGGCAGTGAGCATGCGCCCGGATTATCCCGACGCGCTCAACAACCTGGGAGTCCTCTTTGTCAGAGAAGAACGCTATCCCGAAGCGAAGGAAAGATTCGAGAGTTGCATTCGCGTGGCGCCGACCTATGACCAAGCCTATCTAAATCTGGCCCGCCTGTACGTCGTATTGAAGGATAAGGAAAAGGCCAGAGAGGTCTTGCTAACGCTGCTCCACCAACAGCCAGAGCATAAGTTGGCTCAGCAGGCGCTGGAGATGCTAAATTGACCTTTCAACAGCGCGCTAGAAAGAATCGGAGGAAATCTGGGAAATGATCAAGGGCGCATCATTTCAGCGTCCATCCAAAAGCGACCGGAGCCGGCCGCGGCTATGCCGAATTCTTGCGCTAATCGTGGTTCTCAGCGCTAGGAACGTATTTGCGCAGCAAAGCGTCCCCAGCAGCGGCAGTGGTCGGGAATCCTCGAAGATTTCGCCCCTTCTTCAGGAAGCTGAAGACCTGCTCCGCCAAGGCTCCATCATTGAGGCCAAAAAGAAAATACAGGACGAACTCCACCGGAATCCTTCGAGCGTCGACGCTTACACTCTGTTGGGGATTGTCAACACCGACGAGAAAGACTACGCGAGTGCACTGCAATCTTTCCAACAAGCGCTGAAACTCGACGCCAACTCCACTAGGGCGCTCAACAACCTAGGAAACTTATACGTCTCACAGAATAAGCTCGATCTGGCAGAGAAGGAATTCAGGAAGGTCTTGCGCCTGGAGCCCGGGAATCGCGATGGAAACTATAACTTGGGCCTGCTCCTGATGGCCACGGGTTCGCCTGCGGCGGCTATTTCTCACTTTCAGCGCGTCCACCCTCAAGACATCGCCACCCGGTCTAACTTGATCCGCGCCTACCTAAGGGCTGGCCGAACCGCGGAAGGCCTGAAGCTGGCTAGCGATCTTTCCACACGAAATAGGAAAGACGACGTGCAACTGCATTTCACGCTCGGTGTGCTGCTAGCCTCCGAAAAGCAGTACCGGGCGGCTCAACTCGAACTGGAAAAGGCAAACGCGCTGCAGCCGGAAACGCTGGAGATTCTCCACAACCTCGGCCAGGCTTATCTTCGAACCGGCGAATACGCGAAAGCAGAACTGGTGTTGAATCGCGCGCTGAAACTGAAATCCGATTCCCCCGAAACGCTCTACTTGCTGGCGCAGGTCTATCAGGAGCAAAACAGGCCGCTGGATGCCATGGATTTGCTGGTGACCGCCCACAAACTCGCCCCTCAGAACACGGACATCATTTTTCTTCTCGCGCGCGTGAGCATGACCCAGAATTACTTCGAAGATGCGATCCCCTTGCTCGAATCGGGATTGAAAATCGCGCCGCACCGAGCCGATCTCCGCGCAGCCCTGGGCGAGAGTTATTTCATGTCGGGAAAAGCGGAGAAGGCCATCGAGGAGTTCAAGTCGTTGATCGAATTGGACCCCTCCCCACGATCTTACGTGTTCATGGGTCTTTCCTACCGGCATCTTGGGCAATTCGATGAAGCCAGGAAATACTTTGAGGCCGGCCTAAAGCAAGATCCTCACAACGCCTCCTGCTTATTCAATATGGGCTACATCGAGGAACACCAAGGAAATCACGCGCGGGCCGAAGAGCTGCTTCAGGCGGCTCTGCGCACCAACCCCAATCTCTCGGAAGCTCTGCTGGAATTGGCGAATCTCCGAATCGAAAGCAAAAAATTCCAGGAAGCGGCGGAACTTCTGCGTCGCTACGTCACAGTGAGCCGCGAGCCTGCTGCGGGATACTACAAGCTTGCCATGGTGGAGCGAAGCCTCCATCAGACGGAAGCGGCACAGAGAGATTTGAGCGTCTTTCAGACTCTCTCGAAAAACGCTCCCCCGGGTCCCTATCCGTACCAGCATCTTTTCGATTACATGGACAAACGCACCAGTCTTTCCAATCAGGACCGCACGCAACTTGACCTGACTCAGCTGACCGAAGAGGTCAGCAAACACCCGGACCAGCCGCAGAATCTCTATCTGCTCGCGGAAACTTATCTGAAACTTGGAAAGCCCGGAGAAGCTCGAAAGACAATCGTGCAGCTCGACCAGTTGAGCGCGGGCGACTACCGGACTCAGACCGGAGTAGGCGTGCTGCTGGCGCGTTATCGTAACTACGACGACGCCATCCAGCACTTTCAGGCAGCGCTGAGCGCGAATCCCGATTCAGATGACGTGAAATTCGATCTGGCCGACGCCTACTTCCGCAAGGGCGTCTATGCGCATGCGCTCGAAGCTGCCAAGCAAGTTTCAGCACAGGGCCAGCAGGACGGTTCCTTTCTGGCTTTGCTCGGAGATATTCAGGCCCATCTTGGCGATACTTCGCGGGCTTCTGAGATTTTCCGCGACGCTATCACGCGAAATCCGGATAACGATCAGTATTACCTATCGCTCGCTCTGGTGCAGTTGCGCGAGAACAATGCCCACGGGGCGGAAGAGACCTTGCGGAAAGGCCTGGCGCGTATTCCTAGCTCCGGTAAAATCTTCTGGGGCCTGGGACTTGTCTCCGTCCTGGAGGGCAAGACTCCGCAGGCCGAAGAAAATCTCGAACGCGCCGTGGATCTGCTCCCGGAATGGCCCGGGAGTTATTCGACGCTGGGCGTTTTTTATTATCAAACCGGAGAGATCGCCAAAGCGCGGGAAGTCTTGGATCGCTTCAAAGGCAGCACAGTCGCCGGAGGCTTTGACATCAATCGCATCGAAGAGGCGTTGTCCCAAGCGCCTGACGTGCCTTCTACTATTCGCGAGCCTATGCCCATGGCTGCCAGGTTGCAGCTACTTCAGCTAGCGCTCTCGCTCGCCGATCGCACACTCTGAAATCGCAGACGGAAACTTGCGGTTGAATGGGTGGATGGCCGAGGCTAGAATGCGTTAAGCGCTTCATCATTCCTCACAGTGTTGAGAGCGTGATGGCCCCGATGCTGACGGAACGAACTTTTTCGAGACAAGCTTGGGATGGAAAAAAACCGGAGGCACGCAGGCGGCGGTTTCAGGTAAGCATGGGCAGCGCGATCCTGGCGCTGACCGCGGCAGTTGGCGTAGCCCTCCATCAGGAGGTCCTCGCTGAACAGGCTCCTAAGGCTCAAGACTCGCGCATAACCGTCCGTTACACCGACGTTCGAAAAGAGGCCGGAATCACTTTCCTCCAAGACTCCACGCAAAGCGAAGAAAAATACTATCTGGAGACCATGGGGACCGGCGTCGCTTGGCTGGACTACAACCAGGACGGCTTGATGGATCTCTTCTTCGTGCAATCGGGCGAAACGGAGGCTTACAAGCCTGCTCATCCCCTACGTTCCGCGCTTTACCGCAATAATGGCGACGGCACCTTTACCGACGTCACCGAAAAAGCCGGCGTCGGAGGCGCAGGCCACTACGGTCAAGGCGTCGCCGTCGGAGATTTCGACAATGACGGCTTCCCCGATCTGTACGTCACCGGCTACGGCCGCGCGATTCTCTACCACAACAACGGCGATGGAACGTTCACGGACGTCACCAGAAAGGCCGGCGTAGCCGATGAAAGCGGATGGTCCACCAGCGCGGGCTGGTTTGATTACGATAAGGATGGTTGGCTTGATCTCGTTGTCACCAATTACATCGAGTGGACGCCGAAGACAAACCTGTGGTGCGGGGAACGCCGCCCCGGCTATCGTTCTTATTGCAATCCGGGCAATTACAAAGGCCAGAAGACCAAGCTTTATCACAACAATCACGACGGCACCTTCACCGATGTAAGTGATTCATCCGGCGTTGGCAAGCCTGAATCGAAAGGCATGGGCGTGGTCCTGGCGGACTTAAACAACGATGGCTGGCCGGACATTGCCATCGCCAACGACACTTGGCCCAACTTTCTCTTTCTCAATAAGCACGATGGAACTTTTCAGGATGTCTCGCTCGTTTCCGGTTTGGCGGCCAGCGAAGATGGCCGCTACGAAGCAGGCATGGGCATCGATGCCACGGACGTGGACGGCGATGGTTGGCTCGACGTCTACATCACCCACCTCGATTTCGAATTAAATCGTCTCTATCACAACAATCAAGATGGAACGTTTGATGACTACACGTATCGCTCAGGGATCGGTAACAAAGCCATTCTCCTGAGCGGCGTATCGACGAAGTTTCTCGATTACGACAACGACGGCTGGAACGATATCGTCCAATTGAATGGCGCCATGCTGGACAACGTTCAGCTCTACCACAGCGAGGTCTCCTATAAGGAGCCCTTGCTCATGTTCCGGAATTTAGGAAAGGGGCAGTTCGAAAAAGTTTCGGACTCTCTCGGTCCTGACTTCATTCGCCCTATCGCCGGTCGTGGCATCGCTAGCGCGGACTACGACAACGACGGCGACATGGACATCGCCATCAATAACCGCGGCGATTATCCCGAATTGCTGCGCAACGATGGTGGAAATCTAAATCACTGGCTGGAAGTTCTACTCATCGGCACGCGTTCGAATCGCGACGGCATCGGCGCTTCATTAAAGCTAACTTCCGAAGCGTTCGTACACGTCGAACAGTCCAAAGGGGGCATGAGCTATATGTCAGCGAGTGACCCGAGGATTTTCTTTGGCCTCGGCAAACGCACCAAAATTGAATCCTTGGAGGTTACCTGGCCGAGCGGCCAAGTCGACAAGCTGACGAATATACCCGTCGATCGAATCATCGCTGTAAAAGAAGGCGCCGGGATTGTGCCGCGTTCGTTTCCAAAAATATCGGCAACGGTGCCAAACCGATGAACATCCGGCGCCGAGCGAATCTGGCAAGAGTAGATTGCTCCATGCCTTACTTTGTGCCGAGCCAAGCTTCGGTCTGGGTAAATCATAGACCATGAATTCCCTCCGGCGCCGTTTCCTTGGTTCCTCCGGTGTTGTTCTTGGTGGCGCCTTGCTCGACGCGCTTACAAGCCCGCTCTGGAGATGGAAACGCTCCTTGCTCCTCGAAGCGGCGGCCGCGACGAATTTGCAAGTGCCGAAACCTAGTGTCTCTACCCCACCAGTGGCTTCGCCCGTCGTGTTCGTCGACGTAGCCAAGGAAGCCGGACTAAATTCCCCAAATGTCTGGGGCGGTGTCGATCAAAAAAAATACATCATCGAAGCCAAAGGCAGCGGCCTGGCCTTCTTCGATTACGACAATGATGGCTGGCTGGATATTTATTTGACGAACGGGACGCGCTTCAACACCAGCTGGCCGCCGGGCAAAGCTCCCACCTCCCATCTGTACAGAAATAACCGCGACGGAACCTTCACCGATGTCACCGAAAAGTCTGGTTTGGCGCGCACGGGCTGGCAGACCGGCGTCTGCGTCGGAGATTATGACAACGACGGCTGGGACGATCTCTTCTGCTGCTTCTGGGGGCATAACATTTTGTTTCACAACAACGGAGACGGGACATTTACCGATGTCACTGGCAAAGCTGGTGTTTACGATGAACAGGTTCGCTGGGGCGCCGGCTGCACGTGGCTCGACTACGACCGCGATGGCCACCTTGATCTCTTCGTCTGCAACTACATTAAGCTCGATCCGAAAACCACCCCTTCGCCAACCGAGCCCCCCGTTTGCCAGTGGAAAGGCATTCCCACCATGTGCGGCCCTCGCGGTCTTCCCGGCGACACCAACGTTCTTTATCACAACAACGGGGACGGAACTTTCTCCGATGTCTCTGAAAAATCCGGCATCATGAAGCCCGGCCCGCGATATTCCATTACACCCGTTTCCTACGATTTTGATAACGATGGGTGGCCGGATATTTATGTCGCCGTCGATTCGCAACCCAGCATTCTGTTCCACAACAATCACGACGGTACTTTCACGGATGTCGCGCTTATCGCCGGCTGCGCTTACAGCGAAAATGGCCATGAACAGGCCGGAATGGGCGTAGCCGTCGCCGATTACGACTGCGACGGATGGTTCGACATTTTCAAGACCAATTTTGCAGATGACACTTCGAACCTTTACCACAACAACGCCGACGGCACGTTCAGCGATGTTACGTTTTCTTCCGGAATCGGAATCAACAACCAGTATGTCGCATGGGGCTGCGGATTCGTCGACTACGACAACGATGGCTGGCAAGACCTTCTTCAGATTAATGGACACGTATACCCGGAGATTGCAGGCCACGAGACTGGCCAGACTTTCAAGAACCCTCGCCTCGTGTACAAGAACCTGGGAGATGGCCGATTCAAAGACGTTTCGTCCGAGATGGGACCTGGCATCAGCGAGCGTTTCTCAAGTCGTGGAGCGGCGTTTGGCGACTACGACAACGATGGCGACATCGATGCCCTGATTTTGAATATGAACGATTTGCCCTCTCTTCTACGCAACGACGGCGGAAACAAGCAAAATTGGATCAAGATCAAACTGATCGGGACCAAGTGCAATCCCAGCGCCATTGGCGCTCGCGTCCGCGTAGTGACCGGCAAGCATGCTCAGATGGATGAGGTCCACAGCGGCACTAGCGTGATGTCGCAGAGCGACCTGCGTCTGCACTTCGGCATCGGAAAAGCTCAAAAGGTAGATCTTCTCGAAGTCAAGTGGCCGACCACGCAGAAACTAGAACGGTTCACGGATGTGAAGGCCAACCAGATACTTACCATCCGCGAAGGCAGCGGCATCGTTGCGGCTGGCAAACCCAAAACCAAATAAGCAAATCCAATAAGCGAAACCAAACGGTTTGCCCAGGCTTTTCTAACGGGGCGGAGTCGCTGGCGGCTGGTCCTTTAAAATAATCAAAAATTGCCGGAGCTCCCGCCGCTGCCGCTCAAGGTCGGCAGCTTCAGTTTTCTCGGCCCGCTCATACGCTCGAAATTCCTGTTGCGCCATTGCTTTCTCGCCCGTTCGTTGATAAGCCAGAGCGAGCCGGCGGTGGGCTTCGCCAAGGTTCGGATTTATTTCAATCGCGCTCTTGTAACGGCGGATGGCCTGTTCGAAATCACCTCGCGCGAAATGCAAATTCCCCAGCTGAAGGTACGCTTCGTCGAGCTTGGGATCGATAGCTACGGCTTTCTCAAGCAGCCCTTCGGCCTGCTTCCAACCCGCCGGATTTTCAGATCCCTTTTCGCGCTTCCAAATGCTCATCGCGTAGTAATAATTGGCCAGAGCATTCCCAGGCTGCTCCTGCGCAAAGCGTGCCAGTTTCTGTTCGCTGCAAGGTAACGGCGTGGGAGACGTCATTTCAATCTTGCCGAGGAAGAGATACGGAGCCGGGTCGACCGGTTGCAAGTCAGACGCATGGCACAGACACCGGGCCGCTTCTTCCCACGAGCCGCTCGAGTAGAGCGCCGCGCCGAGCCCCGTCAGCATTCTTGCAGAATTCGGATGCGCCGTGTACCCGCGCGTAAAAACTTCTACTGCTGGCTCCGCCGCTTTATGGAGCAGCAGCTCCGTACCCCATTCGAAAAAGTTCTGCTCACTGGGGTCCATACGAGCAGCCCGTTCGTATTCGCGGACCGCTTCGAGAGGATCGTTTAATCGCTCATCAAGTTCGCCCAACAGGCGATGTCCTTCTGCATTATCGGCTATCACGAGTGCTTTTCGGACTTGCTCGCGAGCTCCCGCGAAGTCACCCTTGGCTCGGTAAGCCAAAGCCATTTCGTACTGCACGCCGGAACTGCCTGCGGACGCTGTCTCGGGCTCGCCGGATTTCAAGGTCTGCGTTTCCTTGGCAAGCGATTCGCTGGTCTTCGAATTAGCTGCAGACCCATGCAAACCGAGATTGCTCCAATCGGTTATACCCGCCACGGTGAAGTTCGGCTCATCCTTGAATTCCATCGCGGACGGCGACGCCGCGGAAGATTCGAACTTTACCGATCCGGTCGTATGGAGGACCAAATCGACATGCTTTTTGTCTCCCGGCGACAGTACTAAAGCATCCACAACAGAATTGAGCCATCCAGATTTTCCCGCCCGCACGGTGTATGTGCCTCCGTGATCGGAGGAGAAGACGAAATTCCCGGCGGCATCCGTTTTCGTTTCGACAATCGTTGAGTTGCCCTTCTCTTCAAGAAGCACAGTCGCACCTTCGACGCGCTTTCCGGCTGTGTCTCGAATAGTGCCTTCGACAGTGACAGGAAGGTGCGGGGAAGGGTTTTGCTCGAAAGCCGCGGCGCTTGGCAAACTCACGAACGTGGCAACCAGTATGGCGAGAGCCCCACTTCCTCGATTCCGTGTTCTTCGAGGAGGTAGCAATTTGTGCCAGCAATTTATCATCTCGACCGAATTCTTTTCTCAGTGCACAAACTCATGCGTGTTTAGAAACTTCGGTGTGTTCTATCTCTCGTAACAGTCACGAAGGACGTACTCTGGCCGCCCACCCGCCCCCCGGCGCCAGCTTGATCTTTAGCTTCGTGGTTTTGTTAACTTGAATTTTCACTCGCTTATAGTCACTCGCGTACCTGTCAGCATTCACGCCATCCACGTACGCGTCCAGCCAGAAATTGCCTTCCGGTAAGAAAGAGAAATCCACTTCCAGTTCGCGTCCTGTCCAGTCGGTCATCGCCCCGAGATACCAATCTTTTGCATTTCTTCGCGCCAAAAGGACGTACTCGGCGATGCGCGCATCCAGAACTTTGGTCTCGTCCCAAGTCGTCGGCACTGCCGCAAGAAATTCCATCGCCTCCGGTTCCCGCAAGTAATTCGACGGGCTGTCCGACAACATCTGCAAAGGACTCTCGAAGACTACATACATCGCAAGCTGCTGGCAGCGAGTTCCCAAAGCCATGGGCTGCTGGAAGATGGGAGCAAATGTGGCTTTAGTCGCGTTCCGCATTGCCCCTGGTGTGTAATCCATGGGCCCGAGAAACATTCTTGTAAAAGGCAGCGTGACGTTGTGTTTCGGTTCGGCGTCTACGCTCCACTTGCTCCACTCCATCCCGCGGACTCCTTCTCCGCTGATCATGTTCGGCCACGTGCGAGTCATGGTGATTTGTTTCTGCCCACCGTGAAAATCGACCAGCATTTTGCGCTTGGCCGTTTCGCGGCTGACCTCGTGGTAAAAGTTGATCAACAGTTGGTCGTCGCGCTGCATGAAGTCGACCTTAATCCCTTTGATACCCCACTTTGCGAACTGATCGAGCGCGGGAATGAGTTGATCGTCGAGCGACTTCCAGACCACCCAAAGAATAATGCCCACCTTTTTTTCTTTGGCATAGGCAGTCAGCTCTTCCATATTTATTTCAGGAACGATTTCCAGCACGTTTCCGAGCTTGTACCACCCTTCGTCCAAAATGATGTATGGCAGACCGTATTTCGCGGCAAAGTCAATGTAGTACTTGTACGTCTCTGTGTTGACTCCAGATTTGAAATCCACACCGTAAATATTTGTGTCGTTCCACCAGTCCCAGGCCACTTTGCCTGGCTTAATCCATGAGGTGTCTTGCAACTGCGATGGCTTTGCCAAAAGCCACACTAGTTGATTCGTGAGCAGGTCCCCGTCGTTCTCGACGATGCCCATCAGTCGCCAGGGGAAGGTGCGCGTGCCGCTGGTCGCGGCGATGTAATCGGCCGCCTCAACGACTCTGAAGTCGCGGTCTCCTTCGAGCTTTTCTCTTAGAGGGTACCGAGGAAAACTCCCGGAAAGCGCAGGTCCACCCGTGCCGCGCAGCCACATTCCCGGATAATCCTCCACGTCCGATTCCGCTATGGCTACTTTAGCGCCGCCACCCACATCCACCACGGCAGGCATGGTTCCAATGAACGCCGGAGCGATCTCACTCAGATGCTGCGGCACATACTTTCGCTCGTTGTGCGAAAACATGCTGTCTTCCTGCGGATAAAAGGTGATGGAATCTCTGGGGAAATTGAACTTCACTTCTTCACCGTATATCTTCACCTGTGGTTGAGGAAGCGAAGTTTCAAAACGGTAGGCCGCGCCTTCGTTGTAGGCGCGGAAAACTAGCGCGTAGTTGCCGTCCATTTCGAGGCGCAGCTCGTTGTAGCTCTCGCGAATCTTCTCGAATTTCTGATGGACTTGCGGCTCGATTATCCGATTGCTACTGCTTTCCTTCGCCGCTGTGACTTTCGGTTCCAGCCCTAGCTTTTTATGGTCCACATCCAGTGAGAGCGTCGAATCCTGCACGAGCGCGCCACCTTTTAGGAGCACGTCGTAACGGATGCGATTAGCGGTGCGGATCCTAACTTCGATTCTGCCGTCGGGCGATTTCAAGTCGTAACTCGATTGTGCCGCGGCGTGCCCGGCTAGCAGGAATGCGGGAACGATCCAGCGCACCGTGTTTTTCCGCAGTCTGTTCATGAACTCCCTTTGTGTTGGCATCGGCGGCCAGGTCCGGACTGGCCCATTTTCCGCCGTATCAGAATTATTCCAACGCCGACGCCCGCATTCTACACCTGTGACGAGCGCTTGCGGCAAGTCACAATCTCGTATAGACACGTAGCCTCGCGAGAGCCAACTCGTCAACAAGTTCAAGGAACTGGTCCACAGTTCGGCGCCACTTCCCCAGAAGGAGCTTCTTGCTTGGTACTCCGGCCAGTATCCCTCGCGATCATGATTCTGGCCGGAACGCTTCTTTTGAATGTCAATTTCTGGTAGAAAAAACCATGACACTGCACATCCGTCTACCGATTTGTATCCTTTTTTCACATCTCGGATGGAGTGCGTGCACGAAAGTGTAGAACAGATTGATGACACGACTGTCGACCATCGTTGAGCGGTTTCGTTCCCGATTTGGCGGGGACCCACACGTCTATCGCGCCCCCGGACGTGTCAACCTGATTGGAGAACACACCGATTACAACGAGGGCTTCGCGATGCCGGCGGCCATCGAGTCTTACTGTTGGGTCGCCGTCGGCACCAGAGAGGATCGCAAGCTCAATATCTACTCGGAGGAGTTTTCAGCTGCGGCGGACGCGGATCTGTCTTCCGCAACACGGCAGCCCTCCAGAACGTGGAGCGACTATCCCATTGGGGTGGCATTGCAACTCGAACAGGCAGGCTTTCGGCTTCGCGGAGCGAATCTCCTTATTGAAAGTGAAGTCCCCATTGGCGCGGGCCTTAGCTCTTCCGCCGCGATTGAGGTGGCGACCGCACTGGCTCTCGCCGATCAGTCTGGCTGGTCCCCGGAGCGCCTGCAATTGGCGCTGCTCTGCCAAAGAGCGGAAAATGAATTCGTCGGTGCGCGTGTCGGGATCATGGACCAATTCGTTTCTCTATACGGACAAGAGGGCCACGCGCTGATGCTCGATTGCCGCGCGCTGAGCTTTGAGACTCTCTTGATTCCCGATTCCGTCAAACTGGTGATCAGCAACACCATGGTCAAGCACGAACTGGCCTCCAGCGAATACAATCGCCGTCGCGCGGATTGCGAAGAAGCCGTCCGCCGTCTCGCCGGAGTTTTGCCGGGTATTCGTGCTCTCCGTGATGTGAGCACCGAGCAGCTTGAACGGCATCGCAATGTGCTCTCGGAGGTCGTCTACAAGCGCGCGTTGCATGTTGTCACTGAGAATGCGCGCGTGCTCGACAGCGCGGAGGCGCTCCGCTCCGGTGACATAGTGCGATTTGGAAAGCGCATGGCCGAATCCCATCGCAGCCTCCGGGATTTGTACCAGGTCAGCTGCCGAGAACTGGATTTGATGGTTGATCTGGCGTACCAACAAAAAGGAGTTTACGGCGCGCGCATGACGGGCGGTGGCTTCGGTGGGGCTGCCATTAATCTCGTGGACGCTCGCTACGCCGGAGAATTTAAAGAGAAAATGGCCAAGTCTTATCAGCGTGAAACCGGCCTCGTGCCTCAAATCTACATTTGCAAACCAGCCGAGGGGGCGGGCCCGTTTCCGTCCTCTGATCTCTGACGTCATCCCAATGGGCGCTCATGCTTCGCGCGAGCGAGCGGTCCCTACAGCTGCTCGAAACATCTAGACGACTTCCGGAAAACTGGCAGCGATTTCGATACGCAGCTGCTGTGCACCCAACTGCGGATGAGTTGCCGTCAGCCGCACCGTTCCCGGTTGTTCTTTCGCCCGAATCCAGATCGCGCCCGTTCCGCCGATCAGCGCGAAAGGATTGTCGCCAATAATCTCTGCAGGCCCTTCAAGCTCCAGCTTGATGGCGTCGTTCGCAAAAGGCCGAACGGCGCCAAATTCGTCGGTCACCCGCAAAACGACTCGCGTGGAATCAGCTCCATCCGCGTTCAGACGCGCATCGTCCGGCAACAGCGCAAATTTCTGGTCGACACCCCTGCCGGATAAAGTCTTAACGATCGCTTGCTTTCCGTTCAGATAGCCTTCGATTCGAAGATCTCCCCAGTTGCCCACGGCGTGTCCCAAATCAACGGCAAACGGTGCATAGCGCAGGTGCGCAAATTCGGTTTTGTTTGGATCGGCTTCCGCAACCAGCTTGCCGGCGATATAAAACTTAAGGTGATCGCAATTAGAACAGACAACCGCCTTGGTGAATCCGATCGATTCATCGCCGCGCGCCCAGTGAAATGCAGGCTCGAGCACTACTTCGTCCGAGGGATCGCACTGCGACTTGTAGAAACCTGCAGCCGGCTTTGGTTCACGAAAAATGTCGGTCACTCCGTGGTAGCAGATCCGCTCCCCGCTGCCAAAGTCTCCATGCGTGTTGTAGTCAAAGGCGCACCAGCCGATGCCGCCGGCGTACTGCGCGTCGGAAGCTAGCTGGTTGTGAATACGCGCATGACGTATGGTGTGCTCGGTCAGTCGCTCGACTTGATCGATAGTCTTCGTGGGATAAGTGTGACCGACGAATTCCGTGTTGAGATAGCGCGGGTGGTTTGGTGGTTTCAGAGGGAATCCAAAATCGTTCATCGTAAAAACATCTTCCAGAAATTCGGAGGATTGAAAATAGCGGATCCCGCCCGTCTGACGTGTAGGATCGAGACGGTGAGCTAACGAGTTGGTGCTCTTGTAGAAATCGTGGTCGTCCTTCGATTCGTTGATGCGCACGCCCCACAAAATAATGCTGGGATGATTCCAGTCGCGCCGAATCATGCGGCCGAGGTTATCGATGGAAATCTGCTTCCACGCTTCGTTCCCAATGTGCTGCCAGCCGGGTATTTCTTCGAGGACCAGCAGTCCCATTTCGTCGCAAGCGTCGAGGAAATGCCGCGATTGCGGATAGTGCGATGTGCGGACGATGTTGCATTTTAAGTTTTGGCGCAAGATTCGCGCATCGTTCCGTTGCACGCGGCCCGGCATCGCCTGGCCTACAAACGGAAATGTTTGATGGCGGTCAAGCCCGCGCAACTTAATGACCTTGCCATTCAGCTCAAAGCCGTGATCAGTAAATTGCGCGTCGCGAAAACCAATCGTGCGGCTGTCCTGATCGACCAGCTCGGATCCCTTTAGCAAACGCACGTTGACGGTATAAAGATTCGGATGCTCAAGGTCCCAAAGTTGGATCCCGCTGAGGCTGTCGAAATGCACGGTATGCGCCACTGGGTTCGTTGTAGCCTCCGACGCCGGAACGCGTTGCGTCGCTTTGGCCACCAGGCGATCCCCTTCGCGGAGCGCGGCCTCTAATGTCAGCGCCTCGCGCGATGCTTCCGTATGCTGAAGGAAGCAGTCCACATCCAACCCGGGATGATCGCTGAGCACCGCTTTTGGTTTCGCAAAAATATTCTCGATAAACGTCGTTGGAACGATGCGCAGCCAGACTTCGCGGTAAATCCCTCCAAAAGTTAGGTAGTCGATCTGATCACCAAAAGGAGGGATGTCCGGCCGTTCCGTGGAGTCCACATCAACCGCAAGCACGTTTTCACCGCTGAGGTCGATGTGCGGCGTCAGATCGCAAGAAAAAGGCGTGTAGCCTCCTTTGTACTCGCCCAGCCGCACACCGTTGATCCAAACGGTAGACGCGGTCATGACACCTTCGAAGTCGACGAAAACGCGCTTGCCGCGCGCCTCCGCGGGCAGACGAAAACGACGCCGGTAAATGGAAACAAACTCATACTGCTTGTCGTCGAAGCCATGCCAAGGCAGCCTGATATTCGTGTGGGGAATAACGACGTGATCAAACGCAGAGTCGTCGAACTCCCGCGCGTGCGCCCCTTCGACGAAGGCCCGGTTGTAACGCCAATTCCGGTTGATGGGAAAAACCATCCGGCCCACTGCGTTGGGAGCCGCGGGCACGGAATTGCCAGTAAGCAGTCCTGGCGCAAGGGTGGTTCCCGCAATGACAGCGCTAGATGTCTTCAAAAAATCTCGTCGGTCCATAGCGTTAGCTCCTCCTTTTCGCCGCACATATTACCAGCTTTGAGGCCAAGCTTTGACGATTGTAGGACCGCCGGACATCGGCCAAGGCGAGTCATTACACGCATTGCAAGAAGGACGACCCTATTGGCGAGCACGCTGGACGACCTCAAAGACGCTGACACAATCGTGTTGCAAGCGGAGCGGTTAGGAAGTCTCCGTTATTTAATTCTTACAACTGATAAATAATTTAAACACATCGAGTCGCAGCCAGATTTCTCTACCTTCTCCGCAAGGGGAATAAACGAGCAGGGAGTTCAGTCATTGTCATTAGAACGTCCGGATTTTGATGATCGGGGTTGGCGCCGGCAGCAACAAAATGAACAAGCACTCGCTCGCGGCCATGCATGATATTGAGAGTCGAGGAGTCTCATCCCCGAAAAGGCGATGCTCCTGTGGTCAGCGCCTCCATCCTAGCCCAGACTTTGCAATTGCAGAGTTAAGGCGGCGTTGAATTTGGGCGTACATTCCGTTGCATGAATAGCAATACTCAATAATCCGTGCCCCAAGAGGATCAATGAAGAAGATTGCGAAGCGTTTCCCACTATCCATTCTCACAGCGTCTCTACTGGCACTCGCCGTATTTCTCTCACTATCTGAGTCCACTCAGGCGCAAACTCAGGATGTAAAGGTCATGGAAATTACAGCGAAAAAATACGAATACTCGGCCTCGCCTATTCACGTAAAGAGTGGGACCAAGGTGCAACTCAAGATCACAGCCACGGACCACGATCATGGCTTCAAAATCGCCGCTGTTCCCGATGGCACGGTAACGAATGGCACCGCGGGGCTAATTTTCACTTCTCCACAAGATTGTTGGCAGCTCAAAAAGGGTGAAACGACCTTGATTGAATTCTTGGCCCAAGCGTCCGGCACGTACACGTTTAGGTGTTGCCATACTTGCGGCGTTGGCCATAGGGGGATGAAGGGCCAGATCGTTGTGGATTAGCGGGTGCACGCGAACTCAGGGAAGAGCAAAAATCCCTTGGTGGCGGCGGAGCAATACGTCATGAGCGCGACCCCACTTGCACTTTCTCGTCATCAAATTCCCAGGTTCAATGTGGCAGGCCGATACGGCGCACAAGGTCTTGAAAGCGTGGATCTGAGCGGAGAGAATCGAATCCCGGCCGCAAGAGAACCCCTGGGTTAAAGCGCTCTTGGTAACTTTTTTCTAGCCAATTCATGGCTTGATCCGCATCACCGAGCGCTGCATAGATCACGGCGATCTCCGAACCATGCGAGTAAATAGAGTTCGATCGCTTCTCTAAATCACTCAATAGCTTTATCGTTTCGCTGCTCTTGCCGGATGCGGCGTAGGCGCGCGCAAGACTAGCTATGATCAGCAAACTCGAGAAAAGCGTCCATAACTTGGCGACCGAAATAGCAGCAATTTTATTCCCGTCTCCTAAATATCCGTGGATCAAGGAATTATCCAAGAGCATGCGGGGTCTTACACACTGAAGACAATGAAATGTCTCGTAACTCAAAACCGCATCGAACAAGGAGATTTGAAATGATCTGGGCTCGACATTTGAAGTTATTTAGGAAGGTAGGCGTGGCTGCTCTTGCGCTGGGTGCTTTGGCGACTAGCGGGAACGCGCAGAACGTATACAAAGGCAAGTTCACGCTGCCATTTGAGACTCACTGGGGAAGCGCCACACTGCCGGCCGGCGATTACACTCTTGTCATGTCATCCGCAGGCTCTGACTACAGACTTTACATCCAGGGAGAGAAAGTCAACGCCATTATCCAGGCCACTTCCTCCGACGACAGACACGTTTCAGACCACGCGCAGTTGAACCTGGTGGACATCGCCGATGTGGAGACCGTCCAAACCTTCGATGCGCCGGAGCTAGGACGGACCTTTATCTATTTCACGCCCGCGCAAAAGCACGTGGGACACAAAGAAGCCCATCAAAAATCGGCCTCACAGACCGCCCCGGCGACGAAAGTCAGCGAAAACAAAAATTCCATCGCAGTCCACGCTTCGGGTCGTTAAGGATAGAAGTCATGCAACTCACTGCAAACGTCGGGGCCAGAAAGCTAGTGGTTGGATCCCCGGCAAGAAGCACCGCGGAGAAGCGGCGTAGCCCAAACTCGGATGTGCATTCCAGCACGGAATGCATCCCGAAGAGGGCTGCGCCGGCAGTCTCTCCTATCGCCAGCGGTGGGTTGAGTGAAGCGGAGGCTATCCGCCGAGCCCGAGACGGCGATCGGACCGTGTTTGAACTCCTCTATCGCCTGCATAGCCGGCGTGTGTATGCCGTATGCCTGCGCATGGTAGGCAATACGGCCGAAGCGGAAGATCTGACGCAAGAAACCTTTTTGCTTTTGCTGCGCAAAATTCACACCTTTCGCGGCGAATCAGCTTTTTCTACATGGTTGCATAGACTGGCGGTTAACCTCGTGCTGATGCGTCTGCGCAAGAAGTCGCCACCAACCGACTCGCTCGAAGCGGCTCTCGATCCGGACGATGAAACTGCTTCGCCTCACCCAGCGTCAATGGTTGGCGCGCTGGACTTGTTGCTGGAAGGATCGATTGACCGAATAAATCTGGAACGCTGCATCGCGCGGCTACCCGTGGGCTATCGCACGATATTTGTTTTGCATGACATCCAAGGATATGCACACCACGAAATTGCAGAAATATTAGGGCGTTCAGTAGGTGTTTCGAAGTCGCAGTTGCACAAGGCTCGCATGCGCCTGCGCGAACTGCTCCACGAGGTTCAGCGTGAAAAGACCCGCGATGAGCGCATGGCAGCAGCAAAGATACGTTCGCGATCCAGCGAGGCCTTGCTCGCGTAGTGTTCAATCAGTGCGAAGACAGATATGCCCGCCAACACTCCTGTAACGGCCGCACTGTGTTCAATTCTCCATTCGGCCCCTGCGCCAGCGGGGTGGCGGTGATCGCCACGCTCTAGTAACTGCAATTCAGACACTAACGGATGGCCCCATCCTTAGCCGCTAGGGGACTGGGCATCGGTGGCCCTGTTCTAACATTTTCCATTCGGCCTATGATTTTTGGTATTGACCGCCCCTATGCTGCATGTAATAGTATATTTATACATGCAGGATACCAAGCATCAGGAAAGACTTAGCCGCTTGCGTGGAGCATTGCTCGCGCTCCTGGAGCGTTTGCGTGAGGCATTGGAAGTGGCGCTGGCCCGCACCCCTCT
>WNFS01000478.1_pt1 | contig 28905 bp, 24 predicted proteins | sample 5400141 | NCBI WGS metagenome assembly WNFS01 (sample SAMN13153358, study PRJNA577476) | soil metagenome | isolation source: 60 cm saprolite under Madrone tree | place: USA:California | collected 2016-06-14
CAGCCGGCTTGGGCTCCGAAGGAGCCTCGCCGAAGAGGCCTTTTCCACGGGGAGTTGGCGGGCGGCGCGGCATCAGGAATTTGTCGAAGCCGTGGAGGATGTGCCGGTCGAACCAACTGCCGGACTCGCGATAGGAATTGGTTCCAGGGTGTAGAGGATGAGGCCGCAGCTTTCGCAGCGGTAAACCTCTTCGTTGTTTTCCGTGCGCAGTTCCTGGAGGATATGCGGCAGGACGCGCATGCCGCAGCCGCGGCATTGCCCGTCGCGCGCTTCGGCCATGGCGGTTCCGTTGTGCCGCTTGGCGATGCGCGCGTAAAGCTCGCGCAAATCTTCCGGCACCGGAGCAATGATTTTTTCGCGCTCGGCGGTGGCGGCTTCAAGTTGTTTTTTCTTCTCCGCACCTTGCGCCTGGATTTCTTTTCGTTCCGCTGCGACGGCCTGTTCGGCTTCCTTGAGTCTGGACTCCGCGATTTTTACCCGGCGTTCGACTTCCTCTGCGCCCATCATCACTTCGAGCTGGCGGTCATCAGCCTTGGCCACTTCGGCTTCGGCATTGGCGATTTCGTGCTGCAACGCTTTGTAGGCTTCGTTGGTTTTCACGGCCCCGCTCTGATCGCGGTATTTGCGCGCGCGGTCTTTCCATTGTTGCCCGTCGAACTCGAACTTCTTGCGTTCCGCCACGGCTTGGGCGTGGGCCTCCTTCGCGGAAGCGACCTCGGCGCGCGCGCTGCCGAGTTTGGCTTCCGCTTCGCGGATACGTTTCGGAAACCCTTCCAGGTCCGCGCGCAAAACCGCGATCTGGTGGTCAACGCGTTGCAGCTCAATAAGGTGAGGAATCGCCGAATTCATGGGTAGGTAATTCTAACACAGGGACGCGGCAGGCTTTGCGGGAACCGCGGCGGCGGATAGAATGCCTGCGTTTTGCATGCAAGTCATCGGGAGTCGCCCGTTCTAAGGAGGAGTGAATATGCCGCACGTGCAAATTACCTGGGTGGAAGGCCGGACGCCGGAGCAAAAACGGAAAATCGCGGAACGCGTCACGGCCGCGCTGATCGAAGATGGCAAAGCCAAACGCGAGAATATTCACGTGTCGTTTCACGATGTTCCTTCGGCAAATTACGCCGAAGCCGGCGTGCTGGTGGTGGACCAAAAGCGCGCGCCGTGAGCAATTGTGAGCCGAGGCAATTCAAGGCGGGCTGCCTCTCCGACGAATCGAAGCAAAGCCTGCCTTCTGTACGGCCGGCCGGTTTAGCTCGAGGCGCGGGCGTCGCGGCGGATGAACGACCAATCGAGAAAATACCCGATACCAATCGCGAGTGGAATGATGCCGAGCGCGGCAGCCGTCCAAATGTCACGATCCGCCTGGATGCTCGCAATCAATCCAAAAGTCGCGATGTAGCCGAGCGCGCCGCTGACCAGCAGGACGCCCGCGCGGCGGGAACGCGCCGCCTGGTTCAATTCAGGCTCCATCGGAATGTCGACTCCGCGGGCAATCGCCGCGAGCCGCTCTTCGCTGCGCAGCTTGCGCACGCGGTAATAGGTATACAGCGCGCCGAGGGGGACGCCCATCCCCAGAATCACGGCCACTAATCCAATCAATTCTCCGCCCATGGTGTGCTCCTTCTTTCCTTGAGGCGCCGGTGAGGCGCGTTTTGTCGGGGGAACCGCTTGCAATAGAGAGTACGCGGAGCACGCAGAGAAAGTTCCCGGAATTTAGGAACAAGTCTCTCGGAGCGCTCCGCCCGCGAGGGATGACCCTGCTGGTCAGTTGGCTAGTCGATTTCGCGGACTTGCATGGTGGCGTCGATGGCGAGGTTGGGATAGCGAATGGGGGAGCCGGCGGGTGCGGGCGGATGCCGTGCCGTGGCGGTGAAATTACCGCCGGAACATTCGAGCGTGTAGGAATAACCGTCGCGCTCGGTGCGGGTCATGGAAATAGATTTGGAGGAGATGAGTTCGTCGAGCGAAGCGCAATGGCCGTTGGTGGCGATGTAGCCGTGTTCCGCATCGGCAATTTGCAGCAGGTCCATTCGAACGCCGGTCAGGCTGATGGCCTGCGTCGGGGCGGTACCTTCATCCGTGGTGGGCATTCTCTTCAAATAGAAGTGATACACGACAAAGAGAAGGGCCGCACCGACCAAGACGCCGACTAGAGAGCGCATGGAAGAATTGTGGGCCCGCATGCCGTGCGCGGCAAGCGGAACGCACAACAACGTGCGTTAGGAAACAACGTCCCCCATTTTCGCTCTGAATCGCACCCGCTCTGTTAGACTTCTTCCTACCGCCGAATTTTCCCTCTCCGGTGCAACGCTCCCCTTCGGACAAACGAATGAACACGACTGCGCCGCCGCTCGAACTGCACGCCCTCGAAAAACTGAGAGAAGAAGAGCTCGAAGAAGCTCGCGCGATCCAGAGCGTGATGCGGCCCGCGGAATCGTTGCGCGCCGGCGCGGTGATGATCTCGCACGAATTTCAGCCGGTGGCCGCGGTGGGCGGCGATTTTCTGGACTATTTCCAGCTGACCGACGGAAGCGTCGGGCTCTACCTGGGCGATGTTTCAGGGAAAGGACTGCCCGCGGCGCTGGCAGTGGGAACACTGCGCGGCGTACACAAGACGGGCACCTCGCCGCACGATGTCCTTGCGACTTTGAACCGTCGGCTGATGATTCGCGGCATGCCCCGGCGGAACACGGCCATCCAGTATGCAGTTTTCAACCCGCACAGTCACGAACTGCAAATTGACAGAACTGCAAATTGCCAGCGCCGGCATGCCTGGGCCATTTCATCTCTCCGCAAACGGCTGCCGCAACCTGAAACTCTGCGGGATCCCCCCGGGCTTATTCGCCTCGGCGAACTACGAGACGCTGACCCTGCGATTGCTGGCAGGTGATTCGGTGCTCTTCTGCACGGATGGCATCTCGGATGCATTTAATGGAAAGGAAGAACAATTCGGAATCGAGCGGCTGCAAGAGATTTGCGACGCCCAACGGTTCGCCTCGCCCGCCGGGGTGCTAGGACGGATCTTCGCCGCGGTCGAGAATTTTTCCCGCGGGCGGGAACAGCAAGACGATATGGCTGCGGCACTCTTTCATTTTTGCAGTTGAGCGATGCCGGCGCCTGTGCTCACAAAAGCATGTAGAGAGTGGGCAAACCGCTCCCCGTTTGGCGTTGACAGGTCCGGGCCTCTCCAGTAACTACAATAGATACGCGTTGTAAAACCAGGAGAGTCCTCGATGAAGACGAAGTCCCCGTATGCCTTCGGGCTGGCCTTATGGCTTTCGTTTCTAATCTCGATTCCAGCAGACGTTTGGGCCGCGCCCCAGGCTGCGGGGCAGCGCGCCGGTGAAGTCTCCCGCGTGATTCCGGCTGTGGGCATAGCTCGCAGCGGGAAAACCATCGCCGCCTCGGCGAAGACCGCCGTGGATTGGCAAGATCTGGTGAATACGCAGGTGAATGCGCGCGCGCGCATCGCGTTGGACGACGGTTCGGTGCTGAACGTGGGTTCGGAATCGTCCATGAAGGTGGTCAAGCACGACGCGGGAGCGCAACAGACCGAACTGGAGCTGACGTACGGAAAGCTCCGGACGCAGGCGCAAAAGATCGCCAAACCGGACGGGAAATTCGAGGTGCGCACACCGGCAGGGGTCGCGGGCGTGGTGGGAACCGATTTTTTTGTGGAATATGCGAATGGTACGATGAATGTGATCGCGTTCGAAGGACTGGTGAAGGTCTGCAACCTGGCCGGAGTTTGCGTGATCGTCAAGGCCGGGCAGATGACCAGTGTGCGCAGCGGAGACAATTCCGGGCCGCTGCCGCCGCAGCAGGCGACGCTGGATCTGTTGGTGGCTTCCAGCAAGGATACGGATCCAGGAGCCTTGTCGGGCGCGACCGGGGCAGGGGCGCACCTTGGTGTTTGGGGGACGGTCGGAATCGTCGCGGGAGCCGTCGGAGTTGGTTTGGGTGTTGGGTTAACGCGTGGAGGGAGTACCAGGGTGGTAGTGCCGCCAAAGGGTTGCCCGCCGAACACCCCGACCTGCGGCGGATAGCCGCGGTAGCTCAGCGAAATTGCGCTTGTCCTAAGCCCTGGCAATTCGAACCGCCGAGGCCTTCCGTTCTCGCGCCGGTGCAACGCTCCGTGAGGTCAGACCGTCTAAGATAGTGTTGTTTGAACAGCGACTCCCCAACGTGCCGCGCTTTGTGCGCTGCTGTGCGGTGGCGTACACTGAATGTTTAGCGGTCCCGTCAAATTGCAAGTGAGGCTTCCTTTGACCCATTCGAATGGTAATCGTTCAGTTCCGATCTTCTACGGGCTTATTTTGCTCGCCACCCTGGCCCTGGCCACGGTGCAAGCGGTGCACGCTGCGCCGCCGGATGCGCAGGCGAAGCGCTCGCCGCTGCTGGCGGCACTGCAAGCGGAGCTGGAACGCTCGATGAAGACGCTGAGCGCGCTGGACCCTCCGGCCTACTACATGGGCTATACGATCACGGAGACGCAGCGCGCGGATGTGTCCGGTTCGAACGGGGCATTGCTCAACAGCAACGAAGCGCGCAACCGCTGGCTGGAGGTTTCGCTTCGAACGGGAAAGTACGAGCTGGACAATTCGCACAAGGTCGGAGAGCGGCAGATGGCAAGCGGCGGGCCGGGCGCGTCCGTGCCCATCGACGATGACGCCGAAGTGGTGCGCCGGGCAATTTGGCTGGAGACCGACAGGCAATACCGGGCCGCATCCGAGGCGCTGATCAAAATCAAGACGGGCAAAGAAATAAAAGTAGAAACGGCGGAAGGGCGCGCGCCGGATTTTTCGCGGGAAGAGGCCCACACTTTCATCGGACCACAGGCTTCCCTCGGCGTGGACCGCAAGCCATGGGAGGAAAGAGTCCGCGCTTATACGAAAGCCTTTCGCGAATCGCCGGCGATCATCAATTCCATCGTGACATTCACGGCGCAAGCGCAAAACGCCTATCAAGTGACCAGTGAAGGGACGCAACTGCAATTCGGGCAGATTCGCTACCGGCTGGAGCTGTTCATCCAGGGCAAGGCGCCGGACGGCATGGACATCGACCGCTACTACAATTTCGATTGGGTCGACCCCAAGGACGCGCCGGACGACAAAGCCGTCTACGTAGCGGAAGCGACGATGCGCAAGGAATTGGAAGGGCTGGTCGCTGCGCCCATCAACGATCCCACCGTTGGGCCGGCCTTACTGACGGGGCGCGCCGCGGCGGTGTTTTTCCACGAAGTCTTTGGCCATCGCGCCGAAGGCCACCGCCAAAAAGACGTGAGCGAGGGACAAACGTTTTCGAAAAAAGTAGGTGAGCAAATCCTGCCGGAATTTCTGAGCATTACCGACGACACGACCATGAAGAAGCTCGGAAAGCAGGACCTCCTGGGCTACTACCAGTTCGATGATGAAGGCGTGCCGGCGCAGCGCGTAGCGCTGGTGGATCACGGCGTGCTGAAGAATTTCGAGATGTCGCGGTCGCCGCTGGTCGGGTTTCCCCGTTCGAACGGCCATGGCAGGCGGCAACTTGGCGCAACGCCGGTTTCGCGGCAGGGCAACCTGATCGTGCAAAGCAGCAAGACGGTGACCAACGCGCAGCTGCGCGCCATGCTGATTGAATTGATCAAAGCACAGGGCAAGCCGTTTGGGCTGTTGATCGACGACATCGCCGGCGGATTTACGTTCACCGGACGCGGACAGCCGCAGGCTTTCCAGGTACTGCCCCTGGTGGTTTACAAGGTTTATGCCGACGGGCGGCCTGATGAATTGGTGCGGGGAGTGGATATCGTCGGCACGCCGCTGGCCGCGCTGACGAAGATCGTCGCGACCGGCGATACACCGGAGGTTTTTAACGGCTATTGCGGCGCGGAATCGGGATCCGTTCCCGTTGCCGCCGCGTCGCCCGCGATTTTGACTTCGGAATTGGAAGTACAGAAAAAAGAGAGTTCGACGGACCGGCCGCCGATTCTGCCGCCGCCCGCACACGATGTAATCACGACCGGAGGAATGCAGTGAGGCAAGCAGAGAGAATAGCAGGACTGATTTTGCTTTTGGCGGCGACGGCGTCCGGAGCGGCCGCGGGGGCGCAGGTTCCGCAGGATAACGACCACACGCTGCAAGCCATGCGCGATGAGATGGCCCGCGCGAAGACGCGCCTGGAACTTAAAATTCCGAACGTCGACCAGCCGGTGCGGCCGTACTACCTCGAATATCGATTGCTCGATCTTGAGGTGCGCGAGGTCGTCGCGGAATTCGGCACATTGTTCTCCAGCACGCATACGCGGAACCGCTTCATGGACGTGGAAGCGCGTGTGGGGAGCTACAAGCTGGACAGCTCGAATTTTGTTAGCGACGACGGCTTCCGCGGCTTCATCGGGCCGACCGGCTCCGTGGGAATCGATCGCGATTACGATTCGCTGAGGCAGGACTTGTGGATCGCGACCGATCAGGCCTTCAAAGAAGCGGTGGAGACTTATTCGCGGAAGCAAGCGTATCTGAGCAGCCTGGCGAGGCAATCGGACATCGACGATTTCGCGAAGGCCGAGCCGGTGCAACTCATCGAACCGCTGGAGACCCCGGATTGGACCAGCCGCAACTGGGACCAGGAAGCACGCGAGACGTCGGCAGCCCTGCGGGCGTTTTCCGAGATTCACGAATCGCGCGTGACCTATTACCTGGTCTACGCGACGGAATATCTGCTGACCAGCGAAGGAACAGAAATCCGCCAGAATCGTCATTTTGGAGCGATCGAAGCGGGAATGAGCGCCCTGGCCGACGATGGCGTGCCCCTGAACCATTTTTATGCGGCGTACATGGCGCGGCCGGCCGACCTGCCCAGCGTTGAGACGGTGCGCAAGGGATTGAATGTTGCTGGTACTGAACTCATGGCTCTGCGAGCCGCGCCTCCCGCGCAGGACTATACCGGTCCCGTTCTTTTCGAGGCGCGCGCTGCGGCGCCGATGGTGGCGCAGGTGCTTGGTCCTGCATTGAACGGTGCGCGGCCCCCGATTTCCTTTAGCCCGGTGATGGAACAGATGCTCAGTGGTTTGGGGGGAAAGAGCGACTGGGTGTCACGGCTTGGTTCGCGTGTATTGCCATCCGGCGTGTCGGTGGTGGATGATCCGGGCGCAAAGGATTTCAACGGCACGCCGCTGATCGGCGGGTACACCGTGGACAATGAGGGTGTGCGCCATCAGAAAGTCACTCTGGTGGAGAACGGCAACCTGAAGAGCGAACTGATGTCCCGCAGGCCCGGGCCGGACTCCAATGAATCCAACGGACACGGCCGCGCCGCGTTCTTAAACGATGCCAAGCCGACGATGAGCAATCTGTTCTTTTCCTCGGCGGAAACACTTTCCGCGGAAGAGATGAAGAAGAAATTTCTGGACACTTGCCGCGCGGAAAAGCTGGCCTATTGCCTGGTCGTGCGCGAAATGGACAATCCCGCGCTGAGCCTGCTGCACCAGGAAGATTTCTCCGAACTTCTGGCAAGTTACGGCGGCGGCGCGGGGACAGGCGATCGCCTGCCGCTGGTCGTTTACCGAATCTATCCGGAAACCGGACGGGAAGAGATGATCCGCGGCTCGCGCATCATTGGATTGAACTCGCGCGCGTTGCGAAACCTCGCCGGAATCGGCAACGATAGTTTCGTTTACAATTACATGCAGAGCCAGATGAACGGATTTGCCGGCACGGCGCTGGGGGCGTTTGGCTCGGCACAACTTGGCTTACCGGCCTCGGTGGTGGCGCCCTCGCTGCTGTTCGAGGAATTGGAAGTGCGCGGGGCGCGCGGAGAGGCCAAGCGGCTGCCGCTCTTGCCTCCGCCGCCGATGAGCGCAACGAAATAAATTCTTTTCAGCAATCGCCGCTATGAATGAAATCATGAACTCGGCGGCTCTGCTCTTTGTCCCCCGAAAAAGCTAGCTTGCGCAAAATGCCTTAGGAACGGACGCCGGTCCGCTAACGGATGCATCTGCGCCTGAAGTGCGCTTTCTCATGTGCCAGCGAACGAACCTGAATCTGAGGTAGTCTAGGCGGGCGATGGCGGCGATCAACCAAATCGAGGAAGGACGGGAGAAGAAGCGGGCCGCGCTCTTGAGCGTGGGCTCGGCTTTGGTGTTGGTTTCCCTCAAGACGTTTTTGGTCGTCCGGACAGGAAGCTTGGGCGTCCTTTCGGAGGCGTTGCACTCCGGTCTTGACTTGCTTGCCGCGATCATCACGTTTCTCTCCGTGCGCATGTCCGACCAGCCGGCGGATGAGAAGCATCCCTACGGGCATGGGAAGTTTGAGAACTTCTCCGCATTCGTCGAGACCGGGTTGTTGGCGCTGACGGCTCTCTACATCGTCTATGAGGCGTTTGACCGGCTGTTCTTCCACAACGTGCACATCCAGCCGAGCCTCACGGCAATTCTGGTGCTGCTGGTTGCCTTGTCGATCGATATAACGCGGGCGCGGGCCCTGGGACGTGTCGCGCGAAAATATTCCAGCGACGCCCTGGAGGCCGACGCGCTGCATTTTTCTACCGATGTGTGGAGCACCATCGTAGTTATCGCCGGCATCGGGCTGGTGTGGGCCGGCGAAACGTGGAACTTGCCCTGGCTGAATTACGCCGATGCGTTAGCAGGCCTGACGGTTGCGGCCGTCATTTTGTGGGTGGGCGCGCGGCTCGGCAGACGCACGCTGGATGCCTTGCTGGACGCGGCGCCGCAGGGATTGCAGCAGGAAATCGCCAAGGCCGTGGCGCGCATGGATGGCGTGCTGGATGTCGATCGCGTGCGGGTGCGGCGCGCCGGCAACCGCCACTTTGTCGACGCGACGGTGAGCGTGACGAGGACGGCGAGCCTCGAGCAGGTGCATGCCTTGAGCGACGCGATCGAAAAACGCATTGGCGAGATCGTTCCCGCGGATGTGATGGTGCACGCGGAACCTCGCGCGCCTCAGGGCGAGCACTTATTCGAAGCGATTCGCGCGGTGGCACAAAGTTTGGGACTCGCGGTTCACGACCTGACGGCCGTGCAGCAAGCCGGGCAACTTTTTATCGAACTGCATCTGGAAGTAGATGAGAATTTGAGCCTGCGCGAAGCACACCGTCAGGCCACGGGGCTGGAGGAGAAAATTCGCGAATTGCGCGACGGGCCGATCGAGGTGAACATTCACATCGAACCGCTGGGGAGGCACATCGCAACACCCGACGCGGGCATTGGGGAGATGAAACAGCTTTCGATGGCGATCGAGGAGTTTCTCAACCGCTTGCCCTTGGAATTCGACGAGCTCGTGAACTGCCACGACGTGCGAGCCCGGCAAGTCGAACACCACATCCTGGTGTCCTGCCACGGCACGATGAAAGGCGATCTGCCCATCACGCAGATACACGACGTGACCGCGGCATTGGAAGACCGAGTGAAGGAAAAGTTTCCGCAGATCTATCGCGTGACAATTCACCCCGAACCATTCGGGGAGAAGTAGCGGCACAAATTGCCGCTCGTTCTACTGGCCCACGGAACGGCGGACGAAGACCCGCGCGCCCAGCGCGATCAATGCGGGAAAACAAACTAGAACATAGCGTGGCTCGGGCGTTTCCAGCGTGGTCAGGAAGACCGTGCGGAGAACGATGAATAGCGCCAGGAAGGCAACCGCTGGCCGGACCGTTGGATTGGAACGCCAAAGCCGCGCAGTGCCCCAAATGCCCAGCCCTGCATAAAATAAATTCAGCACAAAAAAAAGGCTGGTGACTTCCTGATCGACGGGGTCATCCTCGCGCATTTGCGCAAGAGGAAATACGTGCCCTGAAACCGGCAGCAATTCAATGCGCGGCGTGAACCAGATGGTGACGGCGCGAGCGGCGGGCAACCAGACGTACGTCCGCAAGGGATGGCGCGAGGTGCGCTCCCGTGCGAGTTTCGAGAACTCCGCATCCTCTTCCTTCGTCAGGGTTAAATCATTGTTGTATTGTTCGAGAATGGCGGCGACGCGCTGTTTTTCTTCCGGCGTATCAAAGGCGCGCGCCGGAATGTCATCCACGGAGATGGATTCTTCGTTGAGCTTCCACGGCACCAGGTAGCAATCTCGTACGCGGTAGAGCCAGGTCTTTTCCCAGGCCATGAAACCGTACGGAACCAGTTCCCCCGGCAGATTTGAGTTTTTCGGAGCGAGGAATTGCGGTTCGCCCAGCGTCACCCAGTTGCGCAAGGCCCACGGAGAGAGGACGACCAAGCAACCGAGCATCATTGCAAGGCTATTCGAAAACCAGCGCCTCATACTCCCGAGAGTAAGAAAAAGGACTCCCAGCACGATGGACGCAGCGACCATGAGAAGGGGCGCTTCAGGACGAAACAACGTTCCCATGCCAACAACGCATCCCCCTGCAAAGGAAGTGTAATTTACGCTCCTCGGAAGAGACAGGTGTGAACTCTTGAGCAGAAAATCCGGCCTTGCGGCTCGCCGAAATGCAAGCACAAGGAAATTGCAGGCGAGCCCCGTCAACAGAACAGCGAAAACTTCGGTCAGCGGAACCGCCGTGTAGTTCGCGGTGAAGGGACACAAAACAGCGAGCCAGAGCGCGATGGAATACACGCGTTTGTCCGGCGCGGAGTCCTCAGAGGCGCAGGCCAAAAGCGCCGCCAAACGGGCGATCACCAAACAGGAAAGAAGATCCACGCCGATCTGCGCCACCATCACCCAGAGACGCGCGTCCGCGCCCGCACGCCCGGTGAGCGCATACACGAAGACAAGAAACGCCGGGTAGCCGGGCATGCGCACATCGACAGGGGTGACGGCGCCACCCACGTCCATGCCATAGACGTGGTGCTTGAGCCAGTTCGTGGCGATCTGCTCGTAAAGAACCGTGTCGCCGGAATTGGCGGGGAACTTCAGCACGAAAAACAGCCGCAGGCACAGGCCCGCGATTAACACGACAAGGGGGTTCGAGAAAACTCGCTTCATCAATGCCCGCATCTTACAATAGAGCAGACGGAATCGCGCAGACGGACTCAGCCCAGCCTGATGTATATTTGCCTGCCGTGCCGCCAGGTTGAAAGGTGAAATGAAGGAACGCGGTCCAATCTTTTATGACGCGGAGCGTGTCCGCTGGGGCCGCACTCGTCGCGTGATGGAAATCACGGGCGCGCTTCTGACGATACTGCTGGCCTATTTTTTCGTGACCATTGCTGTCAGCGTGGAATTGCCTGCCGGACTGCTGCCAGGCGCCAAGCCCGCATACCGCGCCCTGAAATCGAAAAAGAAGCCGGTGCCCGCGCGGGAAGGCCAGCATCGCCGCGTCGCAAATATCGGAACGGTGCCGGCGAGTTACGATCCATTGCGCGCGGCGTTTTTCGTGAGCTGGGATGCCAACAGCCTCGCTTCCTTGAAGAAACACTATAAGGACCTTGACCTTCTAATCCCCGAGCAACTGCACGCGGTCACGCCGGACGGTGCGTTGACCATCGTGGATTACGAACGCGGGCAGAACACCGTCAAAGCTTCGCCTGCCGAGGCCATCTCGCTGCTCAAGGACGACAAGCTGCACCAGTGGATGAAGTCTTTCAATCCGCCCATCGAGCTGCCTATGATGGGTCTCGTCAACAACTACGACGGGGTGGAATGGCGCATCAAGGAAATGGCGCAGTTGCTGGCCAGTCCCGCCGCGCGCCGGAATCTCGCGCGGGACATTGTCGAATACGCCGTCGAATCGCACCAGGCCGGCATTGTCGTTGACTTTGAAGAAGTCCCCGACGCGAGCCAGGCGCACTTCCGCGCCTTCATCGGAGGGCTGGCGCCCGCGCTGCACTCCGTGGGGCTGAAATTAATGATCGCGTTGCCCGCACGCGACGATGCCTACGATTACGAATTCTTCGGCAAGCAATGCGACGCCGTCGTGCTGATGAATTACGACCAGCACTGGCTGACCTCCCCGCCGGGCCCCATCGCGTCGCAGGACTGGTTCGTTGAAAATCTGCGTCAGGTACTCGATGTAGTACCCGCGCAGAAGATCGTCGTGGGCATTGCGAATTATGCCTACGACTGGTCAACCGCGCCGAAGAAAGAGTTCGAGCCGGCCGCCGAGTTCAGCATTCAGGAAGCGCTGCTGCACGTCGAAGAATCGGAGACGGACGTCGAATTTGACAGCGCTTCGTTGAATCCGCACTATTCCTATTACGACGAGCACAACCATGTGCACCAAGTGTGGATGCTGGACGCCGTCACGGCCTACAACCAATTGCGCGCCAGCGAGAGGCTCGGAGTTCAAGGCACGGCGCTATGGCGGCTGGGATCCTCGGACACCTCGCTCTGGCCGGTTTGGGATGCTGTGCACGCAGACGCCGCCGCCCGGCAAAAATTAACCGACCTGCCGCCCGGTCCCGACCTGATTCTCGAAGGCGACGGCGACTTCTGGCATATCACGGATACTCCCAAGCACGGCCGGCGCTCCTTCGAATACGACGCCGCAACAGACCTTTTTACCGACGAATCCTACGACGCCATCCCGCTCTCCTTCAACATTGACCAGTTCGGCGCCGCAAATAAAAAAATCGCCCTTTCCTTTGACGATGGCCCCGATCCGAAATGGACCCCGAAGATCCTGGACGTCTTAAAGCAAAAGAACGTACCGGGCGTGTTCTTCGTGATCGGCAACATGGCCAACCAGCGGCCGGATATTCTCAAGCGCGAGTACGCCGAAGGCCATGAAATCGGAAATCATACCTTCACGCATCCAAAGTTCGACGACAGCATTACACACACGGAAATCCGCTGGCAGCTGAATTTGACGGAGCGCCTGATTGAAAGCACGCTCGGGGCAAAGTCCATCCTATTCCGCCCGCCTTATGGGATCGATCACCAACCGGAATATGCCGAGGAAGTGGCGCAACTTCCCTATCCCCAGGAGCTCGGGTACTTGATTGTCGGCCAGCGCATCGATCCGGATGACTGGAGCCTGAAGGACGGCAAGCCGATCCCCGCTAAAGAGATTGTCGACAGCGTTCTGAGGCAGGCGAACAGAGGCAATATTGTTCTTCTGCACGACGGCGGCGGCGATCGCAGCCAGACCCTTGCCGCGCTGCCACAGATCATCGACGCTCTTCGCGCAGAGGGCTACCAGTTCGTTTCGGCTTCGGACCTGATCGGGAAAACGCGCGCGCAGGTCATGCTGCCTCTCTCCCCTGAAGAACAGTTTGAAGCTCGCGCCGACGGATTCATCTTCGGGATTTTTCAATACTTCCGTTTCTTCATTGGCATCGTCTTCGTCCTCGGCATCTTTTTGGTAAGTGGACGCGCTTTAGTGATCGGCTTGCTGGCGCTCATCGAGAAGCTGCGGCCGGACCATGCCGTGATGTCCGATCCTCCGCCGAGCGTGACCGTATTGATCCCGGCGCACAACGAAGAGAGCGTCATCGTGCAGACCATCACCTCGGTCCTTCTCTCGGATCTCCAGGACTTGCGGATTATCGTTGTGGACGATGGCTCTGCCGACAAAACGGGCGAGCTGCTGGATGCGAACTTTTCGCATGAGCCGCGCGTCCACATCATTCATCAGGTGAATCGCGGAAAAGCGGCGGCGCTGAGCCACGCCATGTCCCTGGCGGATACCGAAATCGTGGTGACCATCGACGCGGACACGGAAATTGAGGCGGACGCCATTCGCAACCTGATCCGCCACTTTTCGGATCCCCAGGTCGGCGCGGTCGCGGGCAACGTGAAGGTCGGCAACCGCTCGCGCTGGCTCACGCGCTGGCAAGCGCTTGAGTACATCACCAGCCAGAACATGGAGAAGCGCGCCTTCGACCTCTTGAATTGCATTACCGTGGTGCCCGGAGCGCTCGGTGCGTGGCGCAAGAAAGCCATTGAAGCCGCGGGCGGCATCACTTCGGACACCGTGGCCGAAGACGCCGATCTGACGATTGCTATCCGCCGCCTTGGTTGGCGCGTCAGCTACGACGAAGAAGCCATCGCCTGGACGGAAGCTCCAGAAACAGCGGGTCAACTCATCCGCCAGCGCTTCCGCTGGACTTTCGGCACGCTGCAATCCTTCTGGAAGCATGGCGACACGCTTCTCCGGCCAAAATACGGAACGCTCGGCTGGATCGCGCTTCCGAACATCTTTGTATTTCAGTTGGTGTTGCCGCTGATTTCGCCGATCATCGACCTCATGTTCTTTGGCTCGCTGTTTCTTTGGGTCCTGGCGCAGTTCCGCGTCACGCGGCTGCCGCAACTGTGGACCACCGCGGACGTGGAAAAATCGGTCCTCTTTTTCCTGGGTTTTTTGCTGATCGACATACTCACGTGCATGGTGGCCTTCGCCTTGGAGCACAAGGAAGACTGGACGCTGCTGTTCCCCGTCTTGTTGCAGCGCTTCTATTACCGCCAATTGATGTACGTGGTGCTGTTCCGATCCGTGAAGGAAGCGGTGAGCGGGCGTCCCGTAGGCTGGCGCGGCGTCGAGCCGGAAGCTCCGCCATCGGCTCGCAAAGCCCCGCCCAAGCCGGCCCCTGCCGAGGGAAACTGAGCTTGCTCACGCCTGAGGATGCCGGGCGTCTGATTTGTTGGGTGCCGTACACTTGTCCTCAAATGTCACAAGCTATCGCTTCCTGAAGTCTTCCGCAGTGGCCGGCGGCTGCCGGTCGGCGCGGTTGATCTGCGTTCAACCTGAACGAGTTTCTACGGATTTTCATCCATACCCTGACTTGTTGTAGGATATTGCCCTGCTAGAGGGAGGACTCCATGGCCACTAGTTTCACCTTGAACGGTAAACCACAAACCGTTGACGTAAGCCCGGACATGCCGCTGCTCTGGGTCTTGCGCGACACCCTGAGCATGACCGGCACGAAGTTCGGCTGCGGCATGGCGCTCTGCGGGGCTTGCACCGTGCACATCAACGGCGAAGCAACGCGTTCCTGCATCACTCCGGTCTCAAGCGTGGCCGGCAAGAAAATAACCACCATCGAAGGTCTTTCTGCCGATGGCAGCCACCCGGTGCAGCAAGCCTGGATGGAAGAAGACGTTCCGCAATGTGGCTACTGCCAGTCCGGACAGATCATGTCCGCGGTAGCGCTGCTTTCGAAGAAACCCAACCCCACCGACACCGACATCGACGATGCCATGAGCGGCAACATCTGCCGCTGCGGCACCTACCAGCGTATCCGTAAGGCCATTCACCGCGCTGCGTCCATGCAGGCTGGTAAGGCCAAGTCCGCAGCTTAAGCCTTCTGCAACCGCAGTTGCCGCAACACGTCACGAGGTGTCCCATGGCGAATGCTTCCGTTGTAAACCGTCGCGATTTTATGAAGACCGGTGCCGCTGGAGGTGTGGCGCTCGTCATCGGCTTCCATCTCTCTCCGAGCGCTTTTTCCGATCAAGCGGAGGAGCAGGAAAAGAAGACTCCCAATCCTTTTGATGCCTGGGTGCGCGTCACTCCGGACAACAACGTCACGCTGATTCTTGGCAAGTCCGAGATGGGCCAAGGCATCATGACGGCACTCCCCATGATCTTGGCGGAGGAGCTGAGCCTGGATTGGAAGCGTGTGAAGATCGAGCAAGCGCCCACAAATCCGAAAATTTATGACCACGGCACCGGCGGCAGCGGTAGCGTCTCTGGCTCCTGGCTGCCGATGCGTCAGGCAGGCGCGGCGGCACGTGAAATGTTCGTTTCTGCCGCGGCGGCACGCTGGAACGTCAGTCGCGACACCTGCAAAGCCCAGGACGGTGGCATTCTCCACGGCGCGCGCAAGAATTTCCTGACCTACGGTGAACTTGTCCCGGACGCAGCAAAACTCCCCGTACCGGACTTCAACACCGTCCCGCTCAAGAATCCCAACGATTTCACCATCATCGGCCATGACACGCGGCGCTTTGAAGGCCGCGACAAAGCTACAGGAGCTGCAATATTCGGTCTTGATTCACGCGTGCCCGGCATGCTGTTCGCGGTCATCGCCCGCTGTCCAGTTTTCGGCGGAAAAGTGAAATCATTTGACGCCGCAAAAGCCAAAGCCGTGCCTGGCGTCCGGGATGTCTTCGCCATCGATCCTGTGGGGCAGGGCGCATTCACGGCCGGGGGCGTGGCTGTCCTCGCAGATAATTCCTGGGCGGCCATTCAGGGCCGCAAAGCCCTCCAGATCGCCTGGGACGAAGGCCCGGCCGCATCGGAATCCTCCGCGTCGCTCCGGCAGCAGTTTCTTGACAATGCCGCCAAGCCGGGCAAGGTGGTCCGCAACGATGGCGATGCCGGAGCGGTTCTTGCCGGGGCCACAAAAAAGATCGAAGCCATTTACGAATTCCCTTTTGCGGCTCACGCCACCATGGAGCCCATGAACTGTACGGTGCATATCCGGCCTGACGGCGCGGAAGCGTGGGTGCCGACGCAAGCTCCGCAATGGGCGCAGCAGATCATCGCTCAGACTGCAAAACTTCCTCCCGAGAAAGTGATCGTTCATACCACCCTGATGGGCGGAGGCTTTGGCAGGCGCTATCAGGCGGACTTCGTTATGGAAGCGGCGCAAGTGGCAAAAGTTTCCGGCAAGCCGGTCATGGTATTTTGGACCCGCGAAGACGACATGCAGCACGGTTTCTATCGCCCCGCCTCTTATCACCATTTTTCGGGCGCTCTCGATGCGAAGGGCAATCTCGCCGCCTGGAAACATTTCCAGACTTCCACCTCCATCGAAGCGATGTGGAACCCCAAGGGCGAAGAGAATCCGGAAAAGTCCGAATTTGCTACCGCCGCGTTCATTCCTTATCAAACGCCGAACTACCGTGTCGAATACACGCTCGCAAAGTCGTCCGTGCCGCGCGCCTGGTGGCGCTCCGTCGAGCATTCCACGAGCGGCTTCGTGGTCGAATCGTTTGTGGATGAACTCGCTGCTGCGGCCGGCGCCGACCCGCTGGAATTTCGCCTGCGCCTCATCGGAGAGGATCGCAAAATACCCGATTTCACCAACCCGAAGGAAGGCAAGCCTCTCGACACGGCTCGTCTGAAGGGCGTGTTGCGCCTGGCGGCGGAGAAAGCTGCTTGGGGCAAGCCGCTCCCAAAGGGAATTTCTCGCGGCATCGCCGGATACTATTCCTTTGAGAGTTACACCGCTGCTGTCGTCGAAGTCAGTGTGAAAGACGGCGCCGTGAAGGTGCAACGTATCGTTTACGCCGTGGATTGCGGCCGGCCGATCAATCCGGAAGGCGTTCGCGCGCAAGTCGAGAGCGCGGCTATCTACGGACTCTCTGCCGCTTTGCATGACGCGATCACGATCAATGGAGGCCGCGTGGAGCAGTCGAATTTCCACGACTACCAGATGCCGCGGATTGGCGAGACGCCGAAAACTGAAGTTCACGTGGTCATGAGCAAGGAAGAGCCGACCGGCATCGGCGAACCCGGATTGCCGGTAGTTGCCCCGGCCATGTGCAATGCGATTTTCGCGGCGACCGGGAAGAGAGTTCGGCGCCTTCCCATTCGCGCGGAAGATCTGGCATAGCGTTCCGTTCCCGCCTATTGCAGAATAGCGCGTGTCCCTGTCACCGACTTTTCTCTCCGCGATTCCGCTGGCGATCTGGGTGTATCTTCTCGTGGCCCGGGGATATTTCTGGCGCGTGAGCGAAGACAATCTTGGCCCAAAACGTCTGGAAGACTGGCCGCGTGTTGTTGCCATTGTTCCTGCGCGCAACGAAGCCCCGACCATTTCCCAAACGGTTTCCTCGCTGGCCAAGCAAAACTACCCTGGCGAGTTCTCGATCATCGTCGTCGATGATCAGAGCGAAGACGGCACCGCTGCGCTCGCGCAACAGGCCGCAAATGAATCTGGCGCATCGCAGCGCGTGAAAATTCACGTAGCGTCCCCACTTGCGCAGGGCTGGACCGGAAAGCTTTGGGCGCTGAACGAAGGCATTCAATTTGCCGCAAATTATTCGGCGGATTTTTTTTGGTTTACCGACGCTGATATCGAACATGCGCCGGACACCTTGCAGCGTTTGGTCTCACGCGCGGAAAAAGAATCCCTCGATCTCGTTTCCTTGATGGTGTTGCTTCAGGCGAAGACGCTTCCAGAGCGCCTGTTGATTCCACCGTTTCTATATTTTTTTCTGATGCTCTATCCGCCGCGATGGATCGCGGACCCGAACGCAAGCACAGCCGGAGCCGCGGGCGGATGTATTTTGTTGCGGCGAAACGTGCTCGCGCCCATCGGCGGGATGGCCTCCATTCGCGGGGAGGTGATTGACGATTGCGCGCTGGCGCGAGCTGTGAAGGGGAAGGGAGGGAAAATCTGGATGGGGCTGACGCGAGCGAGCGTGAGCTTGCGGAGTTATGGAACCTTCGCGGAAATACGCGACCTGATTGCGCGCACCGCTTTCACCCAACTGCGCTATTCCTTCCTGCTGCTCATCGTGACTTCGATCGGGTTGTTAGCAACTTACTTGCTGCCGTGGATTGCCTTTTTCACTCTGGACGATCCAGGATGGTTGCTGGCGAGCACAGCCATCTCCATCATGACGGCGACCTACGGCGCGACCGTCCGGTTTTACGGTCTCCCCTGGCTCTGGGCGTTGACCTTGCCTTTCGCGGCTGTGTTCTACGGCTATGCAACTTTCCTTTCCGCACTACGCTACTGGCTCGGTCGCGGCGGCCAATGGAAAGGCCGCGCCCAAGCGCCGCGAGGAGACTAATGCGCATCGCGCTGCATCTAAATTTCTAGTTTTGTGCATCGAAATTTGTTATCCTGTGCAAAGGTGAGGTACAGGGCTGTATCTCGATTTAAGGGAACGGCACCGGAGGCCACCATGAGCGTTGTCCCCAATTCCGGGAACGGAAAAATAACCGTGCCCGACCTCCTGCAGCGCAAGACCCAAGCTGCAGGCCCCCATTCCAACTTCCAGAAAATCACTTGCCTGACGGCGTATGACTACCCGACCGCGCGCCTGCTCGATGAGGCCGGCGTGGACCTGATTCTTGTCGGCGATTCCCTTGGCATGGTCGTGCTGGGGCATGACAGTACGCTGCCGGTCACGATTGACGAGATGCTGCACCATACGCGCGCCGTGCGCCGCGGAACGCGCCGCGCGCTTCTTGTGGCGGACATGCCTTACGGCAGTTATCACACCGACTTGAGTGGGTCGCTGCACAATGCTATGCGTTTCGTGAAGGAAGCGGGAGCCGAGGCCGTGAAGGTGGAGGGCGGGGAACGCCGTCTGGAACTGATTTCGCGGCTGACGGAGGCGGAGATCCCGGTGATGGGGCACGTTGGCTTGACGCCGCAATCGGTGAACGCCCTGGGCGGATACCGCGTGCAGGGCAAGACGGCAGATGCCGCGGTGCAATTGATTCGCGATGCGCACGCAGTGGAAGCGGCGGGGGCATTCGCGGTGGTGCTGGAAGCAGTGCCTCGGGAGCTGGCGGCGCAGATTACGCGCGAATTGCGCATCCCGACGATCGGCATCGGCGCCGGCCCGGATTGCGACGGGCAGATTCTTGTCGTTCACGATCTTCTGGGTCTCACGTTTGGCCAGACGCCGAAATTTGCGCGCCAGTATGCCAACGTCGGAGAAGTCATCTCGAAGGCCGCGAAGGAATATTGCGAAGATGTGCGCGGGGGAACGTTTCCATCCGATGGAGAGTCCTATCATGCGGCGCGGATGGCGATAGAACAGAAAGAGGCGCCGGTTAATAGCGACGGCGATTGGTAGAAAGCGAACCACGAAGTAACGGTCAAGAGCAGATTCCTCGCTTTCGCTCGGAATGACAAACGAAATCTAGTCTTGCAAGTGGGGGAGAAGATGACGCCTCAAGAGATGCGCACGTTGTACGACTACAACGCCTGGGCCAATCATCGGGCGATGGATGCGGCATCCAAGCTCACTGCGGAGCAGTTCGTTCAGCCGATGGGCTCGAGCTTCGGTTCCGTTCGCGACACGCTCGCGCATATCTACGGCGCCGAGTGGATCTGGCTGGAGCGCTTTCAGGGCCGCTCACCTGCATCGCTACCGGATACGACGCAATTCAAGGACCTGGCGAGCTTGCGGGAGCGCTGGGACGAACACGAATCGCGTCTGCTTGGTTTCGTGCGCGGACTGACGCAATCCGACCTCGACCGCGTTATGGAATACAAGACGCTCAAGTTCGGCGTCTACAGCAATCCGCTTTGGCAATCGATGCAGCACCTTGCGAATCACGGAACCTATCACCGCGGACAGGTCGCTACGCTGCTGCGCCAACTTGGCGCGCAGCCGATACTGACCGATCTGATGCACTTCTATCGCGAACGCGCCACGGCGGCGGGCGCGTAGTTTCGAGCTTCTATCCCTCTCCCGTGGACACTATCCGAACGATTGCCTGGATGAAGGAAAATGCGCGGCAGGCGCGTGCGGAGAGCCTTATCATCGGGCTGGTGCCGACGATGGGGGCGCTGCACGCCGGGCATTTGTCGCTGATCGGAAGAGCGACGAGGGACTGCTCGCCGGTGATTGCTTCCATCTTTGTTAATCCGAAGCAGTTCGGCCCCAATGAGGATTTTTCAAAGTATCCGCGGACGTTTGAGAGCGACAGCGAAAAACTTCAGAGGGCGGGTGTGGATGCGCTTTTTGCGCCGGAACCTGCGGATATCTATCCCAATGGATTTTCGACCTACGTTAACGTCGATGGGTTGAGCGATCGGCTCGAAGGGCGCTCGCGGCCCGGGCATTTTCGAGGCGTGACGACAGTCGTCATGAAGCTGCTGCAAATTGTGCAGCCGAATTTTGCATACTTCGGTCGCAAGGATGCGCAGCAATCACGGCTAATCACACAGATGGCGCGCGACTTGAATCTGGACACGGAAATCGTGGTTTGTCCGCCTGTCCGCGAACCCGACGGCTTGGCTCTTTCCTCGCGAAACGTTTATTTGAATCCGGACGAACGCAAGGCGGCTACCGTTTTGTATCGAGCGCTGGAAGCGGCGAAAAATGAGCTCGCTGCTGGAGTGCGCGATGCGCTGCAGTTGCAATCTAGTTTGCGGCGCAAACTAGATGGCGAGAGGCTGGCGACGGTGGACTATGCGGAGATCGTCGATGCCGAATCATTCGAGCCGGTCGTGCGCGTGAGCAAACCTTCCTACATTCTGCTCGCCGTGTTCATTGGCAAGACGCGATTGATCGACAATTTGTTCATTGAGCCGAAATCGTCAGGCTCGGAAGAACTGGTGTTTCACTTCTAGCGCCGTTGCAGTGTTCTCATGCGCCGTGGCCAATTCCTTTTGCTAGACTTTTGTTACAGCCCCAATTTCCTTTCTGAGGTGACGGAGATGAATTCTCGAATTCGATTGGTTTCGATTTTTCTTACGCTAGCGCTGCTACTGCCTGTGCTGGCGCAGGCCGGCGGCACGATTCCAGCAGGAGCGAAAATCTCGGTGGTGACCGACCAGTCGGTGAGCTCCAAGACGGCCAAAGCCGGGCAGACGGTGACCGGCTCGGTCGCGCATGATGTGACGGCGGACGGCAAAGTGGTGATTCCCAAGGGATCGCCGGTCAAGCTGACGGTGAGCAGCGTGCAGGCCTCCGGGCGCCTGTCCAAACCGGCAAAGCTGTATCTACGGCTGCGTTCGGTGACCGTGGGCGGCAAGACCTACACGTTTGCGACGAGCTCCGCCGGAAGAACAGAGGGCGGCAAAGGCAAACGGGATGCCGGGTTCATCGGCGGCGGCGCGGCAGGCGGCGCGATTATCGGAGCGCTAGCTGGAGGCGGCAAGGGCGCAGCGATCGGGGCCGGGGCCGGGGCGGGAGCCGGAACGGCCGGCGCAGCGGCGACGGGAAAGAAGGACATCGAGTTTCCCGCCGAGGCAAGGCTAGCGTTTACGACGCGAGCGGCTGCAACGATCAACTAGGGCGCATCGCGGTGCAAGAGCCGAGCGAGGCAGAAGCAGCCTCTTCTCAGACAGCCAACGGACGTCAACCCTCGAAGTGAAGGATGCAATTTCTAGTTAACCATAACTCTGCCCTCTCTCCCTGTTTTCCATAAGAGTGTTGCGCCACACGGCGTGCCACACGGCGTTGACGATGGCGAGGGGGAGCACTAAGATGCGGCGCGGCAGTTCGTGGAGGTGCCTATGTCTTTCCAAGGAAAGAAGGTCTTGATCACGGGGAGTTCCAGGGGCATTGGCCGGGGCATCGCGCTGAAACTGGCGGAAAAAGGTGCGCGCATCGCGGTTCATTACTACCGCAACCGCGCAGCGGCGGAGGAGACATTAGGAAAAATCCGAAAACTCGGTTCGGATGGCTTCCTGGTGCAGGCCGACGTTTGCCGGCCGGAGGAGGTGCGGCGAATCTTCGAGCAAGTCCGCTCGGAGTTTGGATCGCTCGATATTTTCGTCAGCAACGCGCGAACGGAAGCAGCGACCTTCTATGAAGCGCCGATGGACATCACACTGGGTAAATGGGACACGGCGATGGATTCGCAAGCGAAAGCATTCCTGGTAGCAGTGCGCGAGGCGGCTGCGATGATGCCGAAGGGCGGAAGGATTGTGGCCATCTCCTTCGCGCCGGGCGGGCGATTTGGAAGCTGGCAGCCTTGGGTGGCGATGGGCGCAGCTAAAGCAGCCATGGAAGTGCTGGTGCGATATTTCGCGGTGGCGCTGGCCAGCCGCGGGATTACCGTGAATACGATCAGCCCGGGCTGGGTCGAGGACAGCGTGTTGAACAGCTTGCCGGAAGCCTTCCAAACCGGATTGCGAGAATGGCAGGAACGCGGATGGACGCCCATGGGGCGTTTGGGAACACCGTCGGACATCGGCAACGCGGTGGCGATGATTTGCTCGGAGGAGGCGAGCTGGATCACGGGCCAATTGATCGATGTGGACGGAGGGGCGACGCTGGTGGACGGGCATTTGCCGCTGGAATTCCAGGGGATAGCGAAACCGAAGGCGGGGAGGGCGGCGTAGGGAGCCCTTGTGCGGTCGTGGTGATCCGGGCATCGCGACGATTCGTGAGGTGTTTGCTTTGATGAGGGGCATTGGTTGGACGGAGTCCGCGACTCGCAGCGCAACTTCGTTCCACGCATTGGTGCTGCGGGTTATTTCCTCGAGATTCTCTCCAGCACCTGGGCGGGGTGGCCTTTGGATTTGACGAGGGGCCAGAGTTCCTCGATTTTGCCGGTTTTGCCGATGAGGAAGGAACTGCGGACGATGCCCATGAACGATTTCCCCATGAATTGTTTTTTCTGCCAGGCGCCGAGTTTGCGGATGGTTTTGTGAGTGGGGTCGCTGAGCAACGGGAAATTGAGATTTAGCTTGGCTTTGAATGAGGCCTGGGCTTTGACGGGATCGGCGCTCAGGCCGAGGATGGCGACACCCAGCTTGTCGAAGTCTTTTTTTGCGTCACGAAACTCGGACGCTTCGATGGTTCAACCGGTGGTGTTGGCTTTGGGATAGAGAAACAGGAGGACTTGCTGGCCAGCGAAGTCTGTGAGGGCGACGTCTTTGCCTTCGTCGGATTGCAGGCGGAAGGCAGGGGCTTTGGAACCGAGTTTGAGCATTTAGAATTTCCTTGCGTTAGACCTTGAAAGAGAAAGCGGACGGCCTCGGAAGGCCGTCCCTACAACTGAGACGCAGTATACGTCCAGATGTTTCAGCCAGGGCCGGAATCCTGCAGAAAACGCAGGACGGGTTGATTGGCGATCCTGGTTGGATGGCCTAAGGATGAACAGACGGTTGTGGGGGCAGTAAGGCTGTGCTACGACGGAAAAGCGGCGGCTAGCCGCCGCACTCCAAGAAAATCAGGAGAGGAGCTTGCGCAAGATGCCGTTGACGGCTTGGGCATTGGCTTGGCCGCGGGTGGCTTTCATGACCTGGCCGACGAAAAATTTGAAGACACCTTCGTTGCCGGCTTTGAACTTAGCTACATTTGCAGGGTCCTTTGCGATGATTTCGCGGGCGGCTTGTTCGATGGCGGTATTGCTTACCTGAGCGCTGAGGCCTTCGGCGGCGATAATCTCTGCTGCGCCGCGGCTGGACTCGAACATGGTGGCGAAAACTTTTTTGGCGACAGTGCCGGTGATTTTGGCGGATTCGACGAGCTTCACCAATTCTGCGAGGGCCGCGGGCAAAACTGGGCTCGCGTTAATCTCCTTGCCGGAATCTTTCAAGCCGCGAAGAAGCTCGGTCTGCATCCAGTTGGCGGCGGCTTTGCCGGGGGCTCCGGCCTTGACGACGGATTCGAAATAATCGGCGAGCGCCTGCGTGTTGGTTAGGACTTCGGCGTCGTAAGGGGTAATGCCGAAGGAGCTGACGAAGCGGGTGCGCTTGGCTTCCGGCAATTCGGGGAGCGTGCGGAGCACTTCGTCGCGCCAAGCGGAGCTGATGTGGATGGGGAGCAGGTCCGGCTCCGGGAAATAGCGGTAATCATGGGCTTTTTCTTTCGAACGCATGGAGACGGTGTGGCCTTCGGCTTGATTCCAGAGGCGCGTCTCCTGCCCGATGCGACCGCCGGATTCGAGGACGCCAATGTGGCGCTCGATCTCGTACTCGAGGGCCTTTTGCAGGTAACGGAAGGAGTTTAGGTTTTTTACTTCGACCTTGGTGCCGAATTCCTTGGAGCCACGCGGGCGCACGCTGACGTTGGCGTCGCAGCGCAACGAGCCTTCCTCCATGTTGCAATCGCTGACGCCGGTGTAGAGCAGGATCTGGCGGAGGGTGGTGAGATAGGCGTAGGCCTCTTCGGGCGTGCGCATGTCGGGCTCGGAAACGATTTCGCTGAGGGGCGTGCCGCAGCGGTTGTAGTCGATGTAGGTCTTGTGGGCGGATTGTGCGAAGCCTTCGTGAAGATTCTTTGCGGCGTCCTCTTCGAGGTGGAGGCGGGTGATGCCGATGCGTTTTTTGACGCCGTGGACTTCGATTTCGAGCCAGCCGCCGGTAGCGAGCGGCAATTCGTATTGCGAGATTTGGTAGCCCTTGGGCAGGTCGGGGTAGAAATAATTTTTCCGGGCGAAGCGCGAATGATCGTGGACCGTGCAATGGAGCGCGAGCGCGGCGCGCATGGCCATTTCGACGGCGCGCTTGTTGAGCACGGGGAGAGTTCCGGGCAAGCCGAGGCACACCGGGCAGACGTTGGTGTTGGGCGGATCGCCGAAGCGCGTGGAGCAGCCGCAGAAGATTTTGGTGCGCGTGAGGAGCTGGACGTGGACTTCCAGGCCGATGACGGGCTCGTATTTGGCCAGGACTTCGGGGGCGAGCGATGTTGCCCCTGGGGTGGATTTCGCCATAACGGAACGAAGATTATAGCAGAGCGAGGTTGTCAGTTCTCAGTTGTCAGTTTTCAGTGAAACCGGGCGCAGGGCGGGAAGCATACGCTCTGCGTAGGCGTAGCTGCCGAGCAGCAATGCGGCATAGAATGCGTCGCCGGCGAGGGTGTTCCAGAAAAAGGGGACGCCGGCAATGTAGCAGGCGACTAGGCCGGTGCCGGTGTGCGGATAGCCGGACAGAAATTGCCAGACAGCGAAATTCGTGACGATGAAAAACTGGATGGCGCCGAGGAGCGTGGCGAGACTGATGCGGGCGACGGTGCGGCGGTCGCGCAGCCAGAGGCCAATGGCGACGTTGACGAGGAAGCTGGCGTAGACGATGGGGATTAATTTGTGAAAGCCGATGAAAATATCGCCGAGGAAGAGGGCGAGCAGGGGAAAGAAAAACGCGAGGCGGCGGTCCTTGAGCACGGCTCCGGAGAAGAGCGCCATCGCGCCGACCGGCGTGAAATTCCACGGATGCGGAGCGATGCGCAAGGCGGCGGCAAGCACGATCAGGGCGAGCGCAAGCAGGGTGCGATAGAGCAGATTTTCTTTTTGGGATATTTCGGTGTTCATTTTGTTGCTTCCTCCATTTGCGGTAATAGATCACAAAAGACAAAGCCATCGCGGTTGACAATTTCTCCCGTTCGAATGGGGATGGGAGAATGAAAAATGGGGCCATCGAAGACGAAGGTGTGGAACTCACCGTTTTCGCCGCAAGGGTCGGCGTGGGGCGGAAGATCGCGGAAGAAGGATTCGTCCAGTTCGCGGCCGACGAAGCTGGGATTGAGAACTTTGGTGTCGATGCAGGCGGCGATGGCGCGGAAGCGCTGCTCATGGAAATAGCGGATTAATTCGCGAGTATCGCGTTTCCAGATGGGGAAGAGCGCGGTCATGCCGATGCGGGGGAGGTTTTTCTCGCGGTAGGCACGGAGATCTTCGAGGAAGATGTCGCCGAAGGCGACTTTTCGGACGCCCTGGATGTAGAAGAGACGGAGGGCCTCTTCCATGCGGGCTTCGTAGATGGAGTTGACGCATTGCGGGGGGATGCGAACTTCGTGGAGCGGGAGGCCGATCGATTCAGCTTGGCGCTCAAGGAGCTCGCGGCGGACGCCGTGCATGGCGATACGGTCGTAGCCTTCGGTGACGGTGGTGAGAAGGGCGACGACCTCGAAATGCTTCTGTTGGAGCAGCGTGTGCAGCGCCATGGCGCTGTCTTTGCCGCCGCTCCAGCAGAAGAGGATGGGTTCAGGTGTGATCATCAGCAGTTTTCAGTCGTCAATGTTCAGTTCTCAGTAAGAAAAGACTCCTAAAGCATGGCGGCAAGGCTAATTACGGCCGTTGAAGCGGTAGTTCATGCCGAGGCGGAAATCACGGCCGAGGGCGGGAAAGCCGATGGCTTCCTGATACTGCTTGTCGAGGAGGTTGGTGACGCGGCCGTTGAAAGAGATGCCGCGGCCGAAGTTGTAGCTGGTGGCGAGATCGAAGCGGGCGTATCCCGGATTGCGGGTGAGGCAAGGGCCGGTACAAATGTTCCCGATGTAGAGGCTGTCAAAATCGCTGTCGGTGCGCACGCCGGTGAAATAGCCGGAAAGGTTGAAATTGACACGGCGGAAGGTGGCGTTGAGCCAGAGGTTGCCGGAGTTCACTGGGCGGCGAAGAAGATGATTGCCAGGCTGCTCGAAGGGACGGGCAGTAGCGACGGTTTTCAGCACGCGGGTGTCGTCGTAGGAGTAGTTTCCTTTCAAGACGAGCCAGTGATTGAGATGCGCTTCACCGGACCAATTGAGGCCGCGAGCGCGGGCGGCATCGATATTGAAGAAGAGCTTTTCGCGGCCGCCGAAACAGATGGGATTGGGCGGCCCCTGCTGCTGGTCGATCAAATCGTGAAACTGGTTGGTAAAAAAGGTAGCGGAAATACGGAAGCGATTGGAGCTGAAATACTGATCGATTCCGGCGTTGACGGTGCGGCTGCGCTCGGGGCGCAAATTGGGATTGCCGGGGTTGCAAGGATCGGCGTCGAAGGATTCGAAGATGGTGGGTTCCTCGATGCCCTGGCCGTAAGAAATTCTGGCGCGGGTGTCTCCCAAAAGGCCCTGGGAATAGCGGAGCGCGTAGATGGCGCCAGCGCGGGGCACAACGCGTGTGCCGAAATTTGTATTTTCTTCGGCGCGAGCGCCCGCGCTGAGAGTGAGACGGGAGAGCGGCTGCCAGCGGGCGTCGAGGAAGCCGGCTTGATTATTGCGGCGCGCGTGGAGGCCGCTGAGATTGTTGGGGTCGGCGTTTTCCACTTCGTATTGATATCCGGCGGTGACCGCGCCCTGGCGGAAGGAATACGTGGATTGTTCGAGGAAGCCGGCGCGATTGAATTGGGCGGTTTCAAAAAAGTTGAAATCGGGAAAGCCGTTGGTGTCGACGAAGCGCGCTTCCATGCCCGAGACGCGGTGGACCCAGTGGGAACCGGTTTTGAAGGTCCAGCTAAGATTGCCGGAAAGCTGACGTTCATCGTCGAAGGCCGTGGGGTCCAGCGGAAAAATAGCAGCGAAGAGAGCTTGGCCGGCAGTGCCGGCGTAACTGGCGTTGCTGCGTATGGTGAGGCGGAGTTGATTCGAATCGGAGAAGCTATAGCCGATGTTGCCGGCGAAGCTGCGGTTCAAGAAGGCGTCGTTGATGCCCTGGCCGTCGGTATGAAAGTAGGAGCCGGCGACGGAGTAGTCGAATTTGTGGACGAGTCCGCTGACTTGGGCTCCGCCGCGAGCAGAAGAAAAGCCGCCGCCTTCGGCGAAGAGATTGACTTCGGGAATGCGCGTGGAACCCTGATGGCTGACGACTTGAATGACGCCGGACATGGCGTCGGAGCCGTAGAGGGCGCTCTCCGCACCGTGCACGAGCTCAACTTTGTCGATGTTATCGAGCGTGAGATTCGTATAGATCAGGTCGCCGCCGGGGAGATTCACGGGAGTGCCATCGATGAGGACTTTGGTAAAGCTGGAATTGCCGCCGTCAACGAAGAGGGTCGTGAAACCACCGATCGTACCGGTTCGCGCGAGACTGATGCCTGTTTGAGTGGCGAGAAGGTCGGGGAGCGAGACGGCTTGGCGCTGCTCGATTTCCTGGCGGCCGATGAGATCGACGGGCGCAGGGGTGTGGTCGAGATCCAGCGGCTGGGCATTGGCGGTGACGACGACGTTTTCTGAAACGCGCTGAATTTCGAGGCGGAGGTCGATCGAGCGATTTTCCGCGGCGGCCAGATCGAGAACGAAGTCACGATCGACGAAAGACGGATGTCGGAAATGAATGTAGTATCGGCCCGGTGGAAGAACCAGCAGATAGGCGCCATCGGGGCCGGAAATCGCTGACCAGATGCGCGCGTCGGCGCCGTTCTCAAGCTGGGCGGTGACTCTGACATTGCCAACGCCATAGGCGGAAAGATCTGTGAGCCTTCCGGAAAGACGCGCATCGGGTGGATTGCTTTGTGCTTGCAAGGAAAAGCAGACTACTGAGACTGCGAAGAAAAGAAAGGCAGTACGAAGAAGAGTCGATTTCATTTTGTCCTCCGCTCCCTCTCGCGCGGGAGTTGAAGGTTGTCCGGTGCGAGCAAAGTGAATCGCACGGCTGCGAACTTCGCCGGTCTCCTGGCTTGGCGGTAGCTCCGGCCCGTTCGAATGAGGACCGTTGCGG
>WNFS01000518.1_pt1 | contig 28885 bp, 30 predicted proteins | sample 5400141 | NCBI WGS metagenome assembly WNFS01 (sample SAMN13153358, study PRJNA577476) | soil metagenome | isolation source: 60 cm saprolite under Madrone tree | place: USA:California | collected 2016-06-14
CTTCGTCTCGCGTTCCTGGCAACGCTGGCTGCGGTCACACTGGTTACGGGGACGCTGATGGCTCCGCCGGCTCGCGCCGCCACCTTCGTCTACGTCGGCAACGCTGAGACCAACGAGATCTACGTGCTCCAGCTCGACCGGCGGAACGGTGATCTCGCGATCGTGGAGAAGGTTCCGATTCCCGGCATCGAGAAGCCGGGCATCTCGACGCCGATGTCGGTGAGCCCCGATCGCCGCTTCCTCTACGTCGGGACGCGCGGCGAGCCGAAGGTCGCGGCCGGCTTCGCCATCGACCCGTCCAGCGGAAAGCTCAAGCACGTCGCCAGCGGTCCGCTCGCCGACAGCCTGGCGTATATCGCCGTCGACCGCACGGGCCGCTTTCTCCTCGGCGCGTCGTATCCGGGTCACAAGGTCACCGTGAACCCGATCGGGCCGCCCGGAACCGTGCAACCGCCGCAGCAGGTGTTGCAGAACTATCCCAACGCGCACTCGATCCTCGCCGACGCGGCGAACCGCCACGTGCTGGTGCCCACGCTGGGGAACGATCGCATCAACCAGTTCACGTTCGACGCGGCGACCGGCAAGCTGGCGCCCACCGCGTCGCCGGCGGCCGAGGTGAAGCCGAAGGCGCGCTGCCGCTGGATTTCCAGGGCAAGCCGTCGGCCGCCGATCTGCACATCACCCCCGACGGCAATTTCCTCTACGCCTCCGAACGCACGTCGAGTACGCTGGCCGGCTTCAGGGTCGATCCGACGAAGGGTACGCTGACGCTGATCGGCAGCGTACCGACCGAGAAGCAGCCGCGCGGCTTCAACATCGACTCCTCCGGCCGGTACCTGCTCGCGGTCGGCCAGCTCTCCCACGGCTTGTCGAGCTACGCGATCGACCAGGCCACCGGCAAGCTCACGAAGCTGAAGGAATACCCCATGGGCAAGAATCCGAACTGGATCGAGATCATCGATCTTCCGTGAGACAGGAGGCGACGATGGCGAGGATCGAGCCGCTGGGCATTCACGAGGTCGACGACGAGATCCGGCATCTCTGCGAGGAGGCCGAGCGCCAGTCCGGCACTTCGGCGAGCACGCGCACCTGCGCGAGGAATCCCGTCGTGGTGAAGGCGCTCGCCGCCCTCCGCACCACCCTCGCGCGTGAGGGCACGATCGACCACCGTGCGCTATGCCGGGGCCCGGCATGCGGGGGTGACGGAAGCGAAGGTCGCGGCGATCGACGACGAAAACTCGGACCTCCTGAGCCCGCGCGAACGGGCCGCGATCCGGTTCGCCGAGAAGCTCGCGGTCGACCACCGCAAGGTCGACGACGCGTTCTGGTCCGAGATGCGCAGCCACTTCTCGGAAGCCGAGATCATCGAGCTGGTCGCCCACGCGACGCTCTACATCGGCTTCGGCCGGTTCAACGAGATCGTAGGGGTAGATCCGGCGTAGCCGTGGCCATTCGCGGCTTACATATATAGAGGAGCCCCGCATGCAGTTCGGCTTGTTCATGATGCCTCTCCACCCGCCCCATCGCGCATTTGCCGACGGATACGAGCGCGACGTCGATCAGATCGTCCTGGCCGATCAGCTCGGTTTTCGTGAGGCCTGGGTTGGCGAGCACCTGACGGAACGCTGGGAAAATGCGCCGGCCCCCGATCTGCTCCTCGCTCAAGCCCTGGCTTTGACCAAGAACGTGAGGCTCGGAACTGGCGTGACGCTTCTGGCGCTTCACAACCCCGTGTACCTCGCGCACCGGCTGGCCATGCTCGACCACATGGCCCGCGGTCGCTTTCAGTGGGGGATCGGCGGGGGTGGCATCCCGACCGATCTGTCGCTGTTCGGTCTCGACCACACCAACCCCTCGACCGTGCGGGCCCGCTCCGCCGAAGTTCTGGACGTCGTGCTCAAGCTCTGGGCGTCGGAAGGCCGGTTTACGTACCATGGCAAGTTCTTCGACATCGATACGCCCGTGCTCGACCCCGTGAAGGACCGCGGGTACTACATGAAGCCTTACCAGCAGCCCCATCCGCCCATCGCGGTGGCGGCCAGCACTCCCAACTCGAGCTCGATGCGGATGGCGGGAGAGCGCGGCTGGATTCCGATGTCAAGCTCGCTCCTGTCTCGATCGTATCTCAGTGACCACTGGCGCCTGGTCGAAGCCGGCGCCGCGGGGGCCGGACGACCGGCGAACCGGAGTCAGTGGCGCATCGCGCGCGACGTGCTCGTCGCGCCGACGTCGGCGGTGGCCCGCGAGCGAGCGCGAGCGGTCCTGGGACGGAACTACGTGCAGCATCAGTACCCGAATCGCGTCGGCACGGCGCAAATGGCGTTGACCAAGCTCGAGCCGTCCATGCCCGACGAGGCGGTGACGGTCGACTACTTGATGGAGAACGTGTGGATCGTCGGCGACCCGTCGGAATGCGTGGACAAGATCCAGCAGCTCTACGACGAGAGCGGCGGCTTCGGCGCGCTGCTGTCGATCACCACGGACTCCGACGATGCCGGATGGGACCATGAGAGCTTACGTCTCTTGATGGACCGCGTGGCGCCTCGGGTCGCTCACCTGGGCTGACAAAGGAGAGAAGCGATGGCACCGACCTACCGGTACGACCACATGCACCTGCGCAGCCGAGACGTCCAGAAGACGGCCCAGTACTACCACCAGGTGTTCGGTGCCAAGATCGTCGAGTCCATCCAATCCGACGGCAAGCCCCGCACCGATCTCGATCTGAACGGGCTGACGATCTTCATCGCCCCGGTGTCGCCGGATGCCGCGATCCCGTCCGCCCCGACCGAACCCTACGTCGGTCTGGACCACTTCGGGCTGCGCGTGGAGAACATGGACGAGGCCGTGGCCGAGCTCAAGCGCCGGGGCGCCAGCTTCAAGATGGAGCCGCGCACCATCCGTCCGGGAGTCAGGATCGCCTTCGTCGAGGCGCCCGACAACGTCCGCATCGAGCTCCTCGAGCGGAGCTAGACCCGGGACGCTCGCCCCCCTGGAGGGCTTGATGATCTACATGGTGGAGATGGCGCTGCTCGACACCGCCCGGCGCGCCGAGTGGGATGCCTGGTACGTCACCCACCAGCATCGGCTCCTGTCCATCCCAGGGTTCCGCGCCAGTCAGCGCTTCGAGGCGCTTCACGCCGCGGAATCGCCCTTCGTGGCGCTCCATGAGGTCGACGGGCCGGAGATCTTCACCGGGCCAAGCTATAGCACCAAAGCGGGACCGAGCAACACGGGCGAGTGGCAGGCGAAGATGGGCAACTGGCATCGCAACCTGTTCGACGGGGTGGACCATACGCCGGATGTGTCGATGGACGCGCGTCTGCTGGTCGTCGAAGCCGACGGCGGCTCAGCGTTGCCGGATCGCGTGTCGATCTCGTGGATGAAAGCCGTCGGGCTCGATCGCAGTGTGCAACGACGCGGCCTCGTCGTCGTGCCGTCGGCGACGGCGGACGGGCTCGTTGGCACGCGGGGCGTCCGGGTGCTCAGACCGATTGGGCCACAGCTGCGCCGCAAGGACTGACCCTCCAACCAGAAGGAGACGGCATGACCCGCGCGATCTTTCTCGCCGTGCTCGCAACGATGCTGGCGGTGCCTTCGGGCTACGGAGCCGGCGACATCGACCGCACCGCGGTGGACTTCAAAACTCCGGCCGAGATCAAATGGGTCCGAAACGCCGCCGGAACGAACGAGTCGGCCGTGCTCTTCGGAGATCCGAGCAAGCCGGGCCCGTACGTCGTGCGGGTCAAATGGCTCCCCGGAAACATGAGTCGGCCTCATTTTCATCCGAACGACCGTTTCTTCGCGGTTCTGTCCGGCACCTGGTGGATGGGAACCGGCGAGAAGTTCGACCCGGAGAGCACCGTGCCGGCGCCCGCGGGGAGCTACGTCATCCACTACGGGGGCAAGGTCCACTACGACGGCGCCAAGGCCGAGGAAACGATCATCCAGGTCTGGGGCATGGGACCGGCGACATCCACGCCGGCCGAGAAGCGCTGATCCGTCTCGCCCGGCGAAGGCGGTCTCCTCCCGCGATCTGGGGGAGGAGGAACACCTCGCTGTCGGGACCGATCGGTTCCAGAAGGGCGTCCTGGAAGATCTGGCCGTCGATGGCCACGGCCACGCCGGTCTCGAGATGGGGTCCGATCGCCGGGTGAAGCTCGGTGAGCTGCTGGTAGAGCTGCTTCACGGACGTCGCCGAGAGCTCGAACTCGGCGACGCCCCCGGTGAGCTGCGCGAGGTTACCGACCAGCACCACATGTGCCATGCGGCTCGTCAGACCTTGTTGAGGCCGCGCTCCTTGAGGGCCTTGAGCACCTTGGGCGGTGACATCGGCAGCTCCGTGAAGCGGATCCCCGTCGCGCCTTCCATCGCGTTGGCGATCGCCCCGAGCGGCGGAACGATGGGCGTCTCGCCGACCCCGCGCACGCCGTACGGATGCTTCGGGTTCGCGACCTCGACGAGGATCGCGTCGATCATCGGCACGTCGGAGGCCACCGGCATGCGGTAGTCGAGGAAGCCCGCGTTCTGCAGCTTGCCGTCGGCGCCGTAGATGTACTCCTCGTTCAGCGCCCAGCCGATGCCCTGCACCGCCCCACCCTGGAACTGTCCCTCGACGTAGCTCGGATGGATGGCCCGGCCGGCGTCCTGGGCGACGGTGTATTTCAGAATCGTCACGCGCCCGGTCTCGGGATCGACCTCGAGATCGACGAGGTGCGTACCCAGGCTCGGCCCCGCGCCCTGGGCATTGATCCGGCCGTAGCCGCCGATGGGACCGCCGGTCTTACCGGCCACCTTGGCGAAGTCCGCGACGGACATCGGCTTGAACTTCTCGGCAGCCGCGCCGAGCGCCTTCACCTGTCCGCCTGCGAACTCGACCTGGTCGGGCTTGAGGTCCCACAGCTTGCACGCGCGCGCGCACAGCTCGGTCTTGATCTGCTTCGCGGCCTCCACGATCGCCATGGACCCCGAGAAGGCGGAGCGGCTGCCGCCGGTGAGGAAGTTGAAACCGAGCGAGCCGGTGTCGCCGATGATAGGGCGCACCTTGTCGTACGGGACCCCCAGCTCGTCGGCCGCGACCATGGCCAGCGAGGCGCGCAGACCGCCGATGTCGGGCGTGCCGGCCATCAACGACACCGTGCCATCCTCGTTCACCGTGAGCGACGCGCTGGTCTCGCCGCCGATGTTGAACCAGAAGCCCGAGGCCACGCCGCGTCCCTGCCACTTCCGGAGCGGCGCGTTCCAGTGCTCGGTCTTCTTGATGGCGTTGAGCGTTTCCTCCATCCCGATGGGCCCGAGCTTCGGGCCATAGGCCGCCTTGGTGCCTTCGCGCGCCGCGTTCTGCATGCGAAGATCGATCGGATCGATGTCGAGCTTCTTGGCGATCTCGTCGACGACGCTTTCGACGGCGAACTCGGAGATCGGGGCGCCGGGCGCTCGGTAGGCCGCCACCTTCGGGCGGTTCGAGACGACGTCGTAGCCGATGACCTTGACGTTCTCGATGTCGTAGGGCGCGTACGCGCACATGACACCGGGCTGCACCGGTGAGCCCTGGAAGGCGCCCGCCTGGTACTTCAGCTCGGCAAAGCCGGCGACGAACTTCCCGCCCTTCGTCGCGCCCATCTTGACCCGCACGGTGGCACCGGACGTCGGCCCCGAGGCCTTGAAGACTTCCTCGCGGGACATGACCATCTTCACCGGACGCTTGGCCTTGCGCGAGAGCGCGATGGCGAGCGGCTCCAGATAGACGACGGTCTTGCCGCCGAACCCCCCGCCGATCTCCGTGGCGGTAACACGGACCTTGCCGATGTCCAGGCCCAGCAGCCGCGCGCAGTGGGCCCGAACGATGAAGTGGCCCTGGGTCGAGCACCAGAGCTCGGTCGACCCGTCCTCTGACACGCTGGCCAGCGCCGCGTGCGGCTCGATGTAGCCTTGATGGACGGGCGCGGTCTTGAATTCTCGTTCGACGATGACATCGGCCTTCCGGAAGCCGGCCTCGATATCACCCAGTACGATCTCGACGCGCTTGGCGATATTGGAGGGCTGCTCGGGCTTCGGTTCGACGCCGGCGGTGAACAGGTCGTCGTGCAGGAGCGGGGCGTCGGGCCGCATGGCCTCGACGACGTCGATCACGTGCGGGAGCACCTCGTACTTCACGTCGATGAGCTTCAGCGCGCGCCGGGCGATCGCCACGCTCGTCGCGGCCACCGCCGCGACCGCGTGGCCCTCGTAGAGCGCCTTCTCGCGCGCCATGACGTTCCGCACCACGTCCTTGTAGTTCATCATCATCTCGCCGGCCGGGATGAACTCCGACGACTGGTCGGCGAAATCGTCTCGGGTGATCACGGCCTTGACGCCGGGCAGCGCCTCGGCCTTCGACGTATCGATCGAGACGATGCGCGCGTGGGGGTGCGGGCTCCGCAGCACCCGCCCGATCAGCTGGCCCGGCAGGTTGAAGTCGGCGCCGAAGCGGGCGCGACCCGTCACCTTGTCGACGCCGTCGGGGCGAATCGTGCGGGTTCCGACGTACGTCTGCGACTGCCCGTTCGTCATCGTCTCGGCCATGGCTATCCCTTTCTCATCGTCGCGGCGGCATCCATCACCGCGCTCACGATCTTGTCGTATCCCGTGCACCGGCAGAGGTTGCCGGCCAGCCAGTAGCGAATCTCGTGCTCGGTCGGGTCGGGTGTCCGCTCGAGCAGGGCCTTGCTGGCCACGAGGAAGCCCGGCGTGCAGATGCCGCATTGAAGCGCCGCGTGCTCCAGAAAACGTTGCTGCAGCGGATGAAGCTTCTCTCCCTTGGCCATGCCCTCGATCGTCTCGACGCGCCGCCCACCGACCTCGCAGCCCAGCACGAGGCACGAGCAGACCAGCCGGCCGTCCAGCATGACGCTGCAGGCGCCGCAGTCGCCGGAGGCGCAACCTTCCTTGCTACCGGTCAGGTGGAGCGTGTCGCGGAGCACGTCGAGCAGCGTCTCCTCCGTCTCGCAGAGGAACTCGACCTCGTCCCCGTTCACCGTCGTCTCGATGTGATGCTTGGCCATCAGTTCGCCCTCGCTCGATCCAGCGCGATCAGCGCCGCCCGGCGCGTCAACACGCCCGCGACGTCGATGCGGAATTCCGTGGTCCCTCGCTTGTCGTCGATCGGCCGGCAGGCCGCCCGCGCCGCCGATTCGAGTCGTTGCTGCGCTGCCGCGTCGAGACGGCTCCCAACGATGGCCTGAGCCGCCTCCGGGACCAGCAACACCCGTGCGGCCACCGCGCCCAGCGACACGCGTGCCGCAATGATCGTACCGGCGCCGCCGATCGTCACGCTCACGCCCGCGCCCACCACGGCGATATCCATTTCGGTGCGTGGGATGAACCGCAGGTAGGCATCGCTCGAGCGCGGTGGTCGCGGCGGCAAGAGGAAGGAGACGACGATCTCGCCCTTACGGAGGGCGAGCTTGCGAGGTCCGAGCATGACGTCCTCGACCGGGAGGTCACGCTTGCCCTGTGGGCCCGCCACGGTGGCGACGGCCCCCGCGGCGATGAGCGCGGGCACGCTGTCGGCCGCCGGTGAGCCGTTGCACAGGTTGCCTCCCAGGGTGGCGCGCCCCTGGACCTGCGTCGAGCCGATGAGGTTCGCGGCCTCGACCACGCCGGGCCACGCCTGCTTGAGCCGGGTGTGCTCCTTGAGCTCGGCCCCCGTGACGGCCGCGCCGATGCGCCAGCCACCCTGTTCCTCGGTGACGGCGCGAGTCTCGGCGATTTTCTTGATGTCGACGATCAGCTCAGGGTCGACGATGTCGGCGCGCATCTGGACCAGGAGGTCGGTGCCCCCGGCCAGCACCCGCGCCTCGCCCGTCGCGCCCGCGAGCAGGGCCACCGCCCCCTCCAACGACTCCGGTGCCTCGTATCGCATGTGTGCTGGTCTCGCCCTTTCGTGGTCTGACTCGACCCTTGATGCTGCTTGCAGAAGGAGCATCGACGATGCCTCCGCTCGTGTCAACGTCTCCGGTCGACCCCGCCTCAGATACGCTCGAGGATGACGAGCGGAATCTCACGCGCCGTCCGCTTCTGGTACTCGTCGTAGGGCGGCCAGATCGCGGTCATCGTCTTCCACAGCGCCGGCTTCTCCGCCGCGGTGGCGGGGCGCGCGCGCGCGCTGAAACGGTCCGCCATGACCTGCACCTGCACGACCGGCTGCGCGACCAGGTTCTCGTACCAGCCCGGATGCGTCGGCGCGCCGCCACGCGAGGCCACGACGAGGTAGCGGTCGCCGGCTCGGCCGTAGATCAGCGGCGTCGTGCGTGACTGGCCGGAGCGCCGGCCAGTCGTCGTCAGGAGCAGCGTCGTGACGCCCTCCCAGATGTGTCCATCCCGTCCGCCGGTCTCGATGTAGCGGCGCGCGTGCTCCTGCTGCCAGCCGGGCGGCCGGCCTCCGGGTCCGGGTCGTGCTGTCGCCATGATCTCCTCCGCTGTTCGCGCCGCAGGCCGTCGCGGGGCTGGGGCCCCGCCGGCCGAGGCGCGACTCTGAACAGGGTCGACGGCTTACGTGATCGACTCCGGCGCCACCGAGCGTCCGAGGCGCGCAGCCTCGTAGATCGCCAGCGGCACCTGGAGGATGTGCTTCGCGGCCTGGACGTCCTGCGCCGGCTGGCGCCCGCCGAGCAGGCCGTCGATGAAGTCCACGGCCGCCCCATCGAAGCCGAGACGCCAGTCGGCCGGCGCCTGATAGCAGACGGTCTCCCCGCCGCGGATCACCACCACAGCCGGCAGGTCGAGCATCTCGCCGGTGCACCGGGTCACCCAGATGATGCCGCGGCTGCCGTGGATCTCGAAGAACTCGTCCGCGGGGTAGTAGCGGGAACGGATGGTCATCTCGGGGGCGTAGGTGTAATCGATGACGCCCAGGCAATCGCGGCCTTTGAAGCGCCACATGGCCGCGGCCGGTGTTTCCATGAGGAGGTCGTGGCCCCGAGTCACGATGGCGGAGACGTCGCCGATCTCGCCGATCCAGTACGCGGCCGTGGCGTACTTGTGCACGCCGTCGTCATAGAGTGGGCCGCCCGGATTCCGCCCTGGATCGCGGCGCCACACCATGGCGTCGGGCCCGAGCTCCAGTGTCTGCCCCGTGACGTGCTGGGCGCGCGTGGTGTGGATGCGCACCAGCGACGGCTCGCCGATGGCGCCGGCGTCGAGCAGCTCCTTGGCTTTCACGATGGGCGGGTAATAGAGGAAGTTCTCGGTGACGCGGAACGTCGTCCGCGCCCGGGCCACGGCGGCCGCGATGCGGTCGGCTTCGGCGATGGTGGTCGCGAGCGGCTTCTGACACGAGACGTGCTTGCCTGCCTCGAGGGCCGCCACGATCTGGTCGGCGTGGAGCCAGGTGGGCGTGAGGAGCTCCACCGCGTCGACCGAGGCGTCGTTGAGCACCTGCGCGAAGTCCGAGTACACGCGGGGCGAGATGCCCCACTCCCGGGCCCGCCGCTTCGCCCGCTCGGACGCGGTGTCGCACAGGGCCACCACGTCGCACCGCGGGTGCTGCAGATATCCGGGCGCGTTGAGCTGAGAGATGTTGCCGCAGCCGACAATCGCCAAACGTACCCGGTCGAGGAGGCGGCTCACCACGCGACTGTAGCCTGAGGGCGTGTAGGGAGCAAGACGACGCCGAAGGGCTCCGACCTACTTCGCGGGAGCGCTCGGCGCCGGCGTCGGCACCACGACGCCCGGCGCCAGCGGGATCTCCTCCACGAGCGTCACTTTCGTGACGAAGTATCGGGTGTCGCCGAAGCAACTCGTCGGGAGCCCGACCTTCTGCTCGTAGTGCAGCGCGACGCGTCGGCCCATCAGCTTGTTGATCTGCGCCCCCACGTCGTTCTCCCGCACCGTGAAGGCGAACGTCTCGGTCGCCGCGCCGGGCATCGACACCATCGCCATCTCGCCTTCCCAGGTCTTGCAGATCCAGCCCTTGCGGGAAAATTTCTGCACCCATCCGGCGCGCTCGCCGACCGCATAGCTCCAGGTCAACGTGGCCCGGAAGTAGGCCGCGACCAGCGCCACGATCAGCAGCAAGCCGATCAGCACGCGGAGCCCGCCGATGCCACGTTCACCACGCGCAGTCATTTCGCGTTCCTCCCGGGTCGAGGCATCGGGGCTTCGACCCGATGATCATAAGCCTGCTCGGGGAGCTTGCGGGCAAGGGGCGTTCGGCAGAAGATGGCGTGCCGAAGATGACGTCACCCCTGAGCGTGCTGCGACCGGGTGTGCGCCGACTCCCCCTGCGTGGTGCCGATCTCGTCCTGATGGCGCGGCACCCACGCTGGAAGGGCATCGGGCGGAGCCACAACACCATTCTCGTGGTCGAGTGTGATGGCCCCATCGCCTCCGAGCGGATCAGCCGCGCCCTCGATCGATTCCTCGACGTGTGCCCGTGGCCGGCGGCGCGGCTGCGGCGGCCGTTCCCATGGGGAAAGTTCCACTGGGTCGCGGGCGCGCGCGCGGCGCTGACCCGTCCGCCGGTACGGCGCGTGACGCTCGCCGCGAGGGAGCAGCTCGAGCGGGAGCTGGTGGCCGAGCTCGACGCGAGCATTGACCCTCGACGGGAGGCGCCGATCCGTGCCCTGCTCCTGGACGGCGAACGCGAGGCGACGAGCTTCCTCGTGCTGACGTGGTTCCATCCCCTCATGGACGCACGAGGTGGGCAGAACCTCGTGGCGCACCTGGACCATCTGGACCGGCACGCGGGCGAAGCGCCCTGGGGCGGCACCCCTCCGGCCTTCGTACCCGAGCGCGATCCGCGGCCGCTCAGGGAGCGCAGTCGTATCGCCAGAGGGAGCTTGAAATACATCCGGACTGTCGCGCCCGTGCCGCCGGTCTCGCCGGGGACCGGGCTGGTGCCGCAGGGGCGAACTTGCTTCAGGCAAGAGAGCTTCGTCGATTTGAGCCCCACCGCGGGCCAGCGCGCCACCCGGGAGATCACCTGGCGCCTGGCCGTAGTCGGCAAAGCGATGGCCGAGCTGTGGGACCGGCGGGGTCTCGCGAATGTTCCCTTCCTGCTTCCCATTTCGGTGGACTTGCGGCCGAAGGGGGATCTGGGACCCACCTTCGGGAACCAGCTCGGATTTCACTTCGCGCGGTTCCTGCCTTCCGACACGGCCGACGTGCCAGCGTTGGCTCGAGCGTTGCGCCGCCAGATGGCCGATGCCGTCCGCGACGGGCAGATCGACGCCAACGCGGTGTCCCTGGAGTTCCTCCACTACCGTCCGCTCTCGATGATGCTGCGCGTGCTGCCGTGGACGGCAGGCGGCGAGCTGTTTTCCTTCAACTGCGCGGACCTTGCGGACTGGCCGCCAGCCCTCGAGGAATGCTTCGGGCGCCGCGTCGTGAACGCCTATCACGTCCCCGTCGTTCCTCCCAGGCCTGGGATCGGTGTATTCTTCAACCGCTGTGAGAGCCGGAACAACCTCGTTGTATCCTGGATCGAGGGCGTCGTGAGCGACGCCGAGGCGGCACGGATCATCGAGGTGGTTCGCGACGGAATGGGATGGACCAGGACACCATGAATTCCAGCACCGGGCAGCCAGAGCGTCTGCGAGTCGCAATTGTCGGGGCGGGGCCCGCGGGATCCGCCCTCGCGATCCTGCTCGCCCGCCAGGGCGGCGACGTCACTCTCTTCGACGATGGCCGTCGTCCGGAGCTGCTCGTCGGGGAATCGCTCGTCCCTGCCGTGGTCCCGATTCTGCGACGTCTCGGCCTCGAAGAGGAGACCGCGAGCTTCAGCCGCGTCAAGCCCGGCGTGTCTTTCATCTGGTCGCCCACCGACCGTCTCAGCGTCACGTTCAAACGCTTCGCCCCCGCCGTGTTCCCGTACGCCTACAACATCCCGCGCCCGCACTTTGACGAGGCCTTGTTCACCAAGGCGATCGCCGCCGGAGTACGACACGTGCCGGTCCGAGCCCGGCTACAACCGGCCAGCGAGCAGGGGGCGGGCGCGGAGCTGGCACTCGCTCCCGAGACACTGGCCGCGGCGCCAGCGATGGAGGGCCGCCCGCCCCACCTCATCGTTGACGCCACAGGGCGGGCCCGCCACGCGGCCCGCGTGCTGGGGATTCCGGCCCGTCTGGGGCCGCGAAAGGATGTGGCGCATTTCGCTCATTTCGAGGGCTTCAGCTGGGACGACGCGCCCGGGCAGGTGCTGATCGCGCGCGGTGAGGCCGGCGGCTGGAGCTGGTGTATCCCGCTCCAGGAGCGGCTCTCGGTTGGCATCGTGTTGGGGCAAGACGACGCGGCTCGCCTCGGGCGCACTCCGGAAGAGCGGCTCGAGCGCGCCATCGCGACCGACCCCTGGCTCTCTTCCGTCGTCGGCGACGGAAAGCGGATGACCGACGTGGCAACCTACGCCAACTATCAGCTCATCTCCGAGCGCGGTTATGGCCGCGGCTGGGTCATGGCGGGGGACGCCTTCGGCTTCATCGACCCCATGCTCTCACCCGGGGTCTTCCTCGCACTCCGCTCGGCCGAGCTATTGGCCGATGGCCTGGCCCCGTGGCTGAGACGGGGGGCGGCGCCGTCGCCAGCCGAGATGCATTCGGTACTGGCCTCGTACGCTGCGACCCAGAACGAGATGTTGTCCGCCTGGTTCGAGCTGGTGGCCTATCTCTACGATGGGCGGCTGGCGACGATGGTCCGGGTCGGGCGCACCTGGATGTCGGGGCCGGGGCCGGGCTTCCTCAAGAATGCGGTGGAGCAATATATCGCGCGCCACGTCGGCGTGCTGGCCAGCGGGGCTGCGACGACGTCCCGCTACAGCCGCGGCCTGCTCCGCTTCTTGAGCCGCCACACGCTGCGGGGCGTGGACCCGGCGCAGCTCGCCATCCGGTGAAGGCCGGAGGCTTCTACTGCGGCGGCTTCGCAGCCACGTACTCGTTGATAAGTCCGTAGAACACGCGCAGATCGACTGCGGCGAAGCCCGTCCGCCGTAACACGTCGAGAATCGTCTCCGGTGGAACGCACTGGTCGATCGTGTCCCAGTAGAACTTCATGAGGAGCTGGGCTGGCTCGCTCCTGGTACTGACTCGCGCCATCAGGGGCAGAATGCGCTGGAAATGCGTCCGGACGAGCCAGCGGGAAACAGGCGAGGACGGGCGGACCACCTCGAGGAGGAGGAGGCGACCACCGGGCTTCAAGACACGCCAGTACTCCCGGAACGCCACCTCGAGGTCGGGCACGTGCCGCAAGGCGAAGCCCATGCTGAGCATGTCGAAGCGATCGTTGCGGAATGGCAGCGCCTCCGCCCTGCCCTGCACGAGGGGTCCGGAGAGCGCCTTCCGCGCCTCCTGCAGCATTCCGCGGCTCGGATCGACGCCGATGACTCCACCGGGTTTGCCGAGGATATCTGCCGCCCCGCGTGCCACCAGACCGGTGCCGACCGCGACGTCGAGAAGCCGCATCCCGGGACGCAGACCGCCGCGCCGAAGGGCGTCGCGGCGATACCACGGGCCGGAGCCAAAGTCGAGCATCTTGCCGATGCGGTTGTAGTGTCGCGCCGCGCCGTCGAACAGCGCGCCGACGAACGGTTGCCGGTCCGCGGCGCGCGTATAGTACTGCTCGAGGACGGGATGCGGCGGTGTCGCGGCGGTCTCATCAACCCGACCGTGAGGATCCTCTCGCCGGCCCTCTCGCTCGATCACGTCAGGCTCGTCACGGGCCCCGTCAGAATCTCACCGGGAGCGTCTTCAATCCCCTCAGCGTGAGACTCTGGCGGTACTCCGGCTCGTTCGTGACGAGCTCGAGCTTCGGGAACCGCCGCACGAGGGTATCGATGGCAATCTGCCCTTCCACGCGCGCGAGGGGAGCGCCGAGGCAGAAGTGAATGCCCCAGCCGAAGGCGATGTGGCGGTTGTCGGTACGGGCAAGGTCGAGACGATCAGGGTCGGCGAACTGGGCAGGATCGCGATCGGCGGCGCCGATGAAGGGCATCACCATCTCACCCTTGCCGATCGTCCGGCCGCCGATCGTGACGTCCGTGCTTGGGATGCGCGCGGTGCGCTGCACGGGACCATCGTAGCGCAGCAGCTCCTCGACGGCACTCGCGATGAGCCCGGGAGTCTCGCGGAGCCGACGGAGCTCTCCGGGATGACGCAGGAGTGCCAGGGTCCCGTTGCCGATCAGGTTGACCGTCGTCTCGTGGCCGGCGATGAGCAGGAGGATGCACGTCGCGAGCAGCTCGTCCTCGCTCAGTTTGTCGCCCGCCTCTTCGGCGGCGATGAGCGCCGACAGGAGATCGCCGCGCGGCGAGGCCCGGCGCTCCGCGACGAGTCCCCGGAAGTAGTCGGTCATGGCGTGGCGGGCGGCGCCGCTCCGCCGCGGCACCTCGGACTCCGGGGGCAGCAAGATCGAATCGAGCCCGCGTGCGATGTCGAGGCTCCATCCCTTGAATCGTTCGTGATCTTCGACGGGAACGCCCAGCATCTCGCAGATGACGTTGACCGGGAGCGGGTAGGCGAGCTCCTCGATCAGATCCATCGAGCCGGCCGCCTCGGCGCGCGTGATGAGGCTGTCGACGATCTCCTGGATGCGCGGCCGCAGCCCCTCCACGACGCGCGGGGTGAACGCCTTGCTCACGAGGCTGCGCAGCCGCGTGTGATCCGGCGGGTCGCGATCGAGCATCGAGACTCCGACGCCCGGCGGCACCGCCGCACCGAAGCGGGCCGCCACGAACGCCACGAGCGGCTCCTTGATGAAGCGCGGATCGCGAAGCACCGCCACCACGTCCTCGTACCGGGTGAGCACCCAGAAGTCGAGGGGGCTGTGATGGACAGGATCCTCCGTACGCAGGCGGCGGTATGTCGGATAGGGATCCGCCAAGAACTCGGGGTCCATCGGGTTGAAGCTGTTCATGTGACGGGTGAGGGCAGAAGATGGCGCTTGCCGGGGGCAAAGTCAAGGTTGTTCAACGGACGCTTGGTGACGCCTGGCATCGGTTAGAGTAGGAACCGGAGAGGACCTACGGCATGGCCGACCGCAAATACCGCCAGCAAGGCTACCGGAGCCCGGGCCCGGAGTCGGGCAGACGAGAGCCTCCGGCCGCAGAAGCGCCGCGAAGCGGCGGGATGCTCGCCAGGCACACCGTCTCCCGGTGTGGGGCGTGCGGCGCGGTGCTACCGATCGCCACCGCGTCGCTCGAGCAGTGCCCGAACTGCCGGGCTGCCATTCGGGCATGCCGCCAGTGCACCCATTTCGACACGAGCCGGCGCTTCGAGTGTGCGCAGCCCATCCCCGAGCGGCTGGCGGACAAGAACGCGCGCAACGACTGCGCCACGTTCTCGCTCCGCGTGACGGTCGAGCGCGACGCCTCGCCCGACTCGACTCGCCCCGGCGATATCCGTCGCGGGTTCGACAACCTCTTCAAGAAGTAGCCGGGCCGTGGCCGCGCTCCTCCTCGCGACGGTCCTCGTGGCGACTGCGGCGGCCGACGAACGCGCCGCGACGCCCAGCCGCCGCGCGCTCACGGGCCGCCTGCTCGTCGCAACCGACGCGCTCCGCGATCCGCGGTTCGCCCGGACGGTGATCTACCTCGTGCGGCACGACGCGGACGGGGCATTCGGGCTGGTCGTCAACTGGCCCATCGCCGAGGTTCCGTTCGAGCGGGCGCTGCAGCCGTTCGGCCTCGAGGTACCGCCCGGCAGCGGCGACGTCCGAGTCCACTACGGCGGGCCGGTCCAGGAGCGACGCGGCTTCGTCCTGCACACGCCGGACTGGACAGGCGAGGGCACAACCGTGGTGGACGGTCGCTTCGCGGTCACCGAGGATCCAACGGTGCTTCAAGCGATGGCCCGGGGCACCGGTCCCCGACGGGCGCTGTTCTTCTTGGGCTACGCCGGGTGGGGACCGGGCCAACTCGAAGCCGAGCTGGCCACCGGCGCATGGGGCGTCGCCCCCGCCGACGAGCGGCTCGTGTTCGACGAGGACCCGCAGCAGAAATGGATCGAGGCGACGACCCGCCGGCTCCTCGATCTCTAGGGAGGACGCGCTCATGAAGACCATCGACATCCACGCGCATCTGGTACCGCGGTCCCTGTGGCAGGCCGCCGACGCCCGCAGGGATTGGTACGGCTTTCGCCACGAGCCCGGCGACGGCCTCGGCACCGTGATGGGCGGGGGCAAGCGCACGGCCTTCACCTCGCCCAAGGTGCGCTTCACACCGGAAGAGCGGCTGAAGGACATGGACGCGCAAGGCGTGGATGTGCAGGTGATCTCCATCCACACGCCGTTCTTCGGCTATCACCTCGACCCGGCCCAGGGACGGGCGCTGGCGCGCGACGTCAACGACGAGATCGCCGCGATGGCCCGGCAGTGGCCCCAGAGATTCGCGGGCCTTGCCACCCTGCCCGTGCAGGACGTCAAGACGGCGATCGACGAGCTCGAGCGCGCGGTGACCGTCCTCGGCCTGAAAGGCGCCGAGCTCGACACGGTGGTCAACGGCGAGAACTGGGACGAGCCCAGGTTCCGGCCGCTGTTCAAGGCGGCGGAGGCCATGGGGGCCGTGCTCTTCTTCCATCCGCAGCCGCAGCACAACTTCATGATGCAGCGTACGACCCGCTACGGGCTCTTCAACAGCCTCGGCGTCATCGTCGAGGACGCGATCGTCGTCGCGGTGCTGATCTTCGGCGGCGTCCTCGACGCGTGCCCCGACCTGAAGGTGTGCATCGCCCACGGCGGCGGGCCGGCCTGCTTCGCGATGGGGCGCTTGGACCGGGGGTGGCAGGGGACCGCCGACGCGCTTCGCATCATCAAGCAGGCGCCGAGCACGTACCAGCGCCGCCTCTACTACGACACTGTGGTCGGCAACGAGAAGGCGCTGCGCTTCCTGCTCGACGAGGTCGGCGCCGACCGCGTGGTGCTCGGCAGTGACTGGCCCTTCGTGCCGTGGCATCCCTCGCCCGTCGCCTGGATACAAAGTCTGAAAACCCTGACCGACGGCGAGAGGGAGAAGATCCTCTGGCGCAATCTAGAATCGCTGCTGAAGCTCTAGCGGGCTATCTCTCTCACGCCGGTCGGGCGTCGCCTTGACCGCTCGGCCGCGGCCACATACACTCCGCCCATGACGCCCGAGCGCTTCGCCAAGGGAATGACGTTCGACGACTACGTGAAGTTCACCGGCTCGCCCGAGAACCTCGGCCGCGAAGGGTTCGACGTCCGGCGGTTCAGCCTGGTCCGCCCGCGCGTCGACTGGAGCGGGTTCCTCCGCGAGCGTCACGCGAAGGCGCGACTGACCAACGAGCAGGCGGCCGCCATCAAGTGGCTGGCCGCGCAACCGGGCGGCCCCGCGAAAATCCTGGTCCTGTCGGAGGACTGGTCGTCCGACTGCCGGCGCGACGTGCCGTACCTGGCACGCCTCGCGGAGGCCGGCGGCCTCGAGCTGCGCATCTTCGTCCGCGACGCCGACACAATGCTGCGCACGGGCCTGCCCGATCGAGGCTCGCACGGCAACGCTGACCTCGTCCTGGACTACGCGAACGAGAAAAACGGCCAGAAGTGGGCGTCAATCCCCGTCGCCGTCTTCTTCACGAAGGACTTCGTCGAGCTCTACCGCTACGTCGAGTATCCGGCCGTCTACCGCAAGGACCGCGTGATCGGTCACTTGCGCGCGGCGCGCGCGGGCGAGACGGAGGAGCAGTCGAAGGCGCGCGGCGGCCGCGACATCGCCGCGCTGCTCGACTCGCCCTTCGTGGACGTCTGGGCAGGCGCCGGAATCGCCGAGATCCTCAGCGCGCTCCACGAGCGGCGGCTGTCGAGCCATACCGCTACGGGGACGTGATGAGCTGGTCGGGTTCGACGGCGTAGCCCGCCTGTATCCAGGCCTCGAGTCCTCCGGCGAGCGGCCGAACCGGCCGATATCCCCGATCGATCAGCATGCGGGCCACCCGGGCCGCCGAAGCCTCGTTGGGTCACGTGCAGTAGAGGATGATCTCCTGGTCTCGTGCAAGCGCTTGGAGCTCCGCGTCGATGTTGTCGACGTCGAGGGCGGCTGCGCCCTTGATGCGCCGGGGATCGCGAAGGCGTCCGGCCCTGGTGCGGACGTCGAGCACGATCGGGCTCTTCCCCTCGTCCATCAAGCGGCGTAGCTCTTCGACGGAGATTCGAGCCATTCGGAGGAACTTGTAGAACTGGCGCCGCTGCCACCACTTGAACGCGACGAAGACCACCAGTCCAGCGACGAGCAGGACAAGCGCCCAGCCGCCGGACGAGGCCAGGGCCGCGAGGACCCGGTCGATCGCCCGATAGAACAACATTCCGCCGGCCACGCCGGCGCCCGCCCACAGAAGGGCTCCGCCCGCGTCATAGAGCAGGAAGGACGCGATGCGGCCGCGCATCGCTCCCGCCAGCGGCGGGGCCACCGTCGAGAAGCCAGGAATGAATTTCGCGATGAGCAGCGCGGGCATTCCCCATCGCTCGAAGAGCGACTCCGTCTGCCGCACGCAGGAGTCGGGCGACAGCGAGATCCGGCAGAGCGTCTTGAGCACACGCTGTCCCCGCAGGCGCCCGAGAACGTACCAGACCGAATCCGCCAGCAGCGAGGCGACGACTGCGACGGTGAGGATCTGGACGGCCGAAAGGTTTCGATCAACGGCGAGCGCACCCGCGACGATGAGTACCGGCAGCGCCGGGATCGGCGCGCCGAGCTGCTCGAGCAGAACGATGCCGAAGATGAGCGGCAGACCATACGCGATGACGTACGGAGTGAGCTCGGCCACCGCTATCTCGCCCGGTACGTCAATCGCCACACCTCGAGACCGTACGGCCCGCGGCCCTGGCCGTCGCCGGGACGAAGAAACGCCACGAGGCTCGCCGAGACCGTGATCGCCATCGCCTTGTCGAAGGGCTCGTCGCCTCGAGGGAGGAGGTGACTCCGCTACTCGCCCTTGAGGCGGGGGTCGAGCAGGTCGCGCAGAGCGTCACCTACCAGGTTGAAGGCCAGCACCGCCACCATGATCGCGAGCCCCGAGAACGTCGTGATCCATGGGCAGCATTTGATGTACTGGCGGCCCTCGCTCAGGATGTTGCCCCAGCTCGGGGTGGGCGGCGGGATGCCGAGCCCGAGGAACGACAGACCCGCCTCGGTGCGGATGGCGGTGGCGATGTAGAGGGTGGCCACGACCACCAGCGCGTAGAGGGCGTTGGGGAACACGTGGCGGGCCATCACGCGGAGCTGCCCGCTGCCAAGGGCGCGCGCGGCCAGGATGTAGTCCTGCTCGCGGATCGTCAAGGCCAGGCCCCGCGCCAACCGCACGAAGTTCGGCGTCAGCGCCACGCCGATGGCCAGGATCTCGTTCACCAGCGAGCCGCCCAGCGCCGTCACGATGATCAGCGCCAGCAACAGCGTTGGAAACGCCATGAGCATGTCGGCGCACCGCATGATGAGGGTCTCCACCCTACCGCCACGGACGCCGGCGAGGATGCCCAGCGGCACGCCGAGCACGAAGCCGAAAACCACCGAGGCGAGGCCGACTTCGAGCGAGACGCGCGCGCCCCAGATGATGCGGCTCAAGATGTCCCGTCCGAACTCGTCCGTCCCAAGGAGGTGTCGCTCGACCACCCCCGGGCCCTTGAGCACCGAGTCGGAAAACTGCGCCGACGGGCTCAGCGGCGCGATGAGGGGAGCGGCGGCGGCGACCACGACCATGGCCGTCGCCATCAAAAGCCCGATGCCGATGGGAAGCCACCGGCGCAGGCGGCCGCGCGTCTTGCCGGGCGACTCCTCCCCGGCACGGGCGATGGACAGGTCGACTGGATCAGCCCGGCGAACGACGGCCATTGGGCTCTCTCGCTTACCGGTAGGTGATCCGCGGGTCCACGACGGCGTAGAGCATGTCGACGACCAGGTTGACCACGATGATGATCATGGTGAAGACGGTGATGGCCCCCTGGGCCAGCGGGTAGTCGCGCGCGCCGATGGCGTCGACCAGCATCTTGCCCAGCCCCGGCCGCGTGAAGACTGTCTCGGTGAGCACGGTCCCCGTGAGGGCGATGGCGATGAAGATCCCGATGATGGTGAGCAGCGGGACCATCATGTTGCGGAGCGCGTGCTTGTAGACCACGAGGCGCTCCCGCTGGCCCTTGGCGCGGGCGGTGCGAATGTAGTCCTGGCTGATCACCTCCAGCATGGCCGAGCGCGACAGCCGACTCACCGTGGCCGCCAGGGTGAACCCGAGCGCCAGAGCCGGGAGCGTCAGGTGGTGGAGCACGTCACCCACCCCCGCCAGGAAGTCCCGTGGCTGCGAGAAGACTTCGCCGGAGCGGATCATGGCGAGGACACCGTCCAGGTCGCCGCCGCCGATCAGCGGGAAGAGATTCAAGTGGAGCGAGAACACGATGAGCAGCAGAATCCCCAGCCAGAAGACGGGCATGGAGAGTCCCAGGAGCGCGATGATGCGCAGCGGATAGTCGACGAGCGGATTGCGGCGCTTGAGCGCCGAGACGATCCCGATTGGAATACCGACCAGGGCCGCCACGATCGCGCTCGCCATGACCAGCACGAACGTGTGGGGAAACATGCGGGCGATGTACTCACTGACCGGGTAACCCTGCCGGAACGAGTTGCCGAAGTCGAACTGGATCGAGCGCCAGAGGTAGTCCACGTACTGCACCGCGAGGGGCCGGTTCAGCCCGAGGTTCTTGGTGCAGTCGGCGAGCGCCTCGGTGGTCGCCTGGTCGCCCATCATCGCGACGCACGGGTCGCCGGGCAAGATACGCATCGCGAGGAAGACGATGCTCATGGCCCCGAGCAGCATGGGGACCGCGACGAGGAGACGGCGCAGCACGTACTGGAACATGGCCCTAGGCCCGTGTGATCAGGCGCCCGCTCAGTTGAGCACCTTGAGCAACTCGGGGTAGTTGTAGCTGTAGTGCAGTGAGAACTCCCCGTACTCGGGATCGAAGGGAGTGCTCACCCGCTTGGGATTGCGCGCCCATTGCCCCGGGACGTCGCTGATCGGCAGGCACACCAGGTCGCGCTGCATGCGCTTCTGGGCGTCGTGGTAGATCGCGGCCCGCTTCTTCACGTCCCGCTCGATCCTCCCCGCCACCAGCAGGTCGTCGATCGCTCGGTAGTGGGCGAAGTTGGTGCCCTTGTTGCCGGTGGCTGGATCGGGGATCTCCTTGGAGTCGAAGAACAGCGAGAGCCAGGGGTCGGCGTCCGTGATGCGGGTGCCGCCGTAGAGCACGAAGGGGTCCAGGTTCTTCCGGATGTTCTCGTGGAAGGTCGCGTGCTCGACGACCTGGAGCTCCACGATGATGCCGACCTTCTTGAGCTGCTCCTGGGCCAGCGTCAGCACCTTCGGGTAGAAGAAGGACTTGCTGATGAAGTAGTTCTTGATCGTGAAGCCGTTCGGATGACCCGCCTCGGCCAGGAGCTTCTTCGCCAACTCCGGGTTGTGCTCCGGGAACTCCATCGGGATATGGCCGAAGTAGCCGGACGGCAGGCAGCTCGTCGCCACACGCGCCAGACCGCCAGGATACATGGTCTCCTTGATGGCTTTGCGGTCGATCGCGTGCATGAAGGCCTTCCGGACGCGGATGTCGTCGAAGGGCGGCTTGGTCATATTGATGTAGAAGCGCTCCTGCCCGCCCGGGCCCCGGCGATCGATGACGGCGCCCATCTTCTTCACCTGGTCGGCGAAGTCGGCGGTGACCGCCTCCGGGTACAGCAGGTCGAACGTCCCCTTCTCGAGGCCGATGAGCTTGGTCGCGTCCTCGGGCACGTCGAACCAGTACACCTCATCGATCTGCGGGCGGCCGGCGTGGTACTTGTCGAATGCTTTGAGGACGATCTTCTCCCGCGGGGAGTTTCGCTCGAAATAGAACGGGCCGGTGCCGACGGGGTTCCACTTGAACTGCTCGCCGTACTTCTCGATCGCCTTCTTCGACAGGATGTAGCCCTGCTGGTAGCCCACCATGCGCAGGAGCAAGATCGGATCGAAGGATTTGAGGGCGATCTGCACGGTGTGGGGGTTGACGACCTCGATGGACTTGATCACGTCGAGGTTGACGCCGTAGCGTGTGCCCGGGGCCTTGTTGATCTGACGCTCGAAGCTGAACTTGACGTCCTCGGCGGTGAGCTCGCCGAAGCCCTTGTGGAACTGCACACCCTTCTTGAGCTTGAACGTCCACACCGTGCCGTCGGGCGAGATCGTCCAGCTCTCGGCCAGGTCCGGCTCCACCTCGGCCGTGGTGACCTTGCCATCCTTGATGGCGAAGCGCGTGAGCCCGCGGAACATGAAGCGCGCGATGGCCTGGCTCTGCCCAAGGGTGCTCGAGTGGGGGTCGAGGGTGTCCGGCTCCTTGGCGGCGATGTTCACCACCTTCTTCTGCGCCTCTGCGACCGGCGTCTCGACGAGACTGGCGGCCGCGAACACCGACAGGAGCACGAGGGATACGGGAAGCCAGACGGAGCGTGACATAGACCTCTCCCCTTTCGCCGAGCGGACCACGAACATTGCCACCTTCGCTGAATCGAGTCAGGACGCGAGAATGGCCGATACCATATACGAATCGCCCCCCTGCGACAAGGGACGGAGCGTCGCGCTCGGCGGCGGTCTCAGACGCGCGCCTGACGCATCAGCCCGGCGCAGCGGTCGAGCGCCGGCAACACCTCGTCGGCCTTCGCCGGCGACAGATTGAAGACGAGGCGGGCCACACCGGCGTCGCGGTAGCGCTTGACGAGGTCCCCGTCTTCCGGCACGCCGAAGATCGTGATCGGCAGCGCCGCCGGGTCGCGCCCGGCCTCGGCGACGAGCTTCCGGAAATCCGGGAGAAGACCGAGCACGTCGCCGTATTCCGGCCGGCGCGCGTGCGGCATCCAGCCGTCACCGAAGGCGATCGCCCGCCGCGCGCCGTAGGGGAACGCGCCGCCCACGATCACCGGAGGGTGCGGCTTCTGCGCCGGCTTCGGCCAGGTCATCATCGGCGGGAACTTGACGAACTCGCCGTCGTATTCCGGTTTCGACTTCGTCCAGATCGCCCTCATCGCCTCGACGCGCTCCCGCATCACCCTGAAGCGCGACTTGAAGTCCGTGCCGTGGTCGGCCATCTCCTCGGCGTTCCAGCCGGCGCCGATGCCGAAGAGGAACCGTCCGCCCGAGATCTGGTCGAGGCTCGCGACTTGCTTGGCGGTCTGGATCGGATCGCGCTGCACGACGAGGCACACCCCGGTGGCGACCTGCAACCGGGTGGTGGCCGCGGCGGCGGCCGCGAGCGTCACGAAGGGGTCCATCACGTCGTAGTACTTCTTCGGCAGCTCACCGCCCTGTGGAAACGGTGAGCGGCGCGACAGCGGGATGTGCGAGTGCTCCGGCGCCCAGAGCGAGCCGAACCCGCGCTCCTCCAGCGCCCGGCCGAGCTCGGCCGGTCCCATCGAGTAGTCCGTGAAAAAGATCGCGGCGCCGAAATCCATCGCCTAGTCCCGTCCGACCGGCGGCCAGGACACGAAGCCGCACCCGGTCTGGGTGCAATGCGCCGCCACGTACTCGACCACCGTCGCCGGCCGCTTCATCGCCGCGGCCGCGCTGATCCACGCGCGCACCTCGCCCGTGCCCGAGCGCATGTTGTCCGAGTCAAAGGTGAAGAGGTGCTGCAGGGCGTCGAGGTCGTTCCGCTCGAGACGCTCGAGGATCCAGTGGTCGAGGGGCTGGTCGATCCAGCCGGCGTTGTACATGCCCGGATAGTGGGAGAGGCCGCCGGACGCGTAGATCGCCACGCGCTCCGGTCGGTCGCGAAGGGTGTCCGCGATCGCCTCGCCCAGTTGGGCGCACCGCGCGGCGCTGGGTAGCGGCGGGTAATACTCGTTGAGGAACACGCAGACCAGTGGAATCTCCAGGCCGGGGTCGACCTCGGGTACGAGGTTGGAGACCATGTGCGACACCCCGCGGGCGGGATTACCACGCGGCTCGAACCGGGCGAGGTTGGCGACGTCGAATCCCCGCTTGACCAGCCCGCGCAGCAGGTGACGGGCGAGCTCGCCGTGCTGGCGGAAGACGACCTTCGTGCGCTCCTGCGGCGCGATGCCGAAGGGATCGCGGGCGCTCCGTCCCCACAGTGGCTCGTCACCGGTGTAGACGGAAAACGTGGGATTGTTGGCCGCGTCGAACATGTCGCCCTGATCGTCGCCGGTCATGATCAAGGCGTCCGGCCGGAACGCCTTCAATTGCTCGCGCAGGACGGCGAACGCGGCCTCGATCCGCTGGATGTGCCCATCGATGATCGCCGGCGTCGCGATCTCCACCCGGGCGCTGTGCGGCAGGTGCTCCCGCGCTTCCGCCGGGATCCGCTCGACCACCCGCGGCCAGTATTGCGCCTTCTGGAACATCATCGGCGCGTGTGACGACGCCATCCCCATTCCCAGCATGTCGGCCTCCTCGCCGGCTCCGCGATCCGACACGAAGCGCGTGCTACGCGAATTTACCGCCTCGGGCCCAACGGGACAACCACCGTTTGCCTCAGGAAAATTGAGTCAATCGGCGGAGGTCACTCGCGACGGAATCCGCGTCGATGAGCGCGGACCGGTCCCGCCCCCGGCTACACGTGGCCCGCCGCCCGGAGCCAGTCGAGCGTCGGAGCAAGAGTGTCGCGCGCCGATCGGAAGCAGACGCCCAGTTCCTCCCGCGCCTTGCGGCTGTCCATGAACCAGTAGAGCGTCGCGTAGGGGATCACCGACGGTTCGAACGGCAGCGGCACTCCGAACCGCCCGGCTCCGGCCAGCAGGCGGACCATCGGCTTCGGCACCGTCCAGATGGGCTTCCGCTGCCCGAGAATCGACAAGGTCAGCTCGGCCAGCTGGCGGATCGTCAGGTTGTCGCCGCCCAGGATGTACCGCTCCCCGGGCCGCCCCTTCTCGAGCGCCGCGACGATTCCGGCCGCAACGTCGCCAACGTGAGCGACGCTCGTGCCGCCGTTGCAGACCAGCACCACCGGACTCCGCGCAAAGTCCACGAGATTGGCGGCCGTCACGAGATCGGTGTCGTCGGGACCGTAGACCTCGCCGGGACTGACGATGACGACCGGGACGCCGTCGGCCCCTGCCCGCCGGCACCGCGCCTCGGCCTCGCGCTTCGCCCTCGCGTAGACGTATCGACCGAGGTCCAGCGTGGAGGGACTGGCCTCGGTGTGCACGACCGGCCGACGACTGCCGTTGACGGCGATCGCGCTCGAGACGAACACCGTGCGCGGGCCGCCCACCGCGCGGGCGGCCTCGAGCACGTTCGTGGTGCCGCCGACCACCACGCGCTCCATCCGCGGCGAGTGGATCTCCGGCCAGCGGGAGATCCCGGCGAGGTGCACCACGGACCCGCAGCCCTGCATCGCGGCGCGGACGGACGCCGCGTCGCAGACGTCACCCCGCACCCGCTCGATCGGCAGCCCGTCGATGCGCTCGGTCCGGCTGTGCTCTCGAACCAGGCACCGCACGCGATATCCCTTGCCCAGGAGCGCCCGGACCACGACGGAGCCGATGAATCCGTTGCCGCCAGTCACAAGGACATGGAAGGCGTCGCCCGCAGGCATTTAGAGCTGCAACGGCCGCATTGGCCACCTCGCCAACGTCCGAAGAACGTAACGGATTCAGCCGATCTTCACGCCGTACTTCTCCAGGGTCTCGTCGCGAAGCTCGAGCCCGAGCCCCGGCGCCTCGGGCAGCGCCATGAAGCCGTCGATGATCGGCGGGCGCTCGCGGAACAGCTCGAACCACAAGGGATCGCGGGTCGGGTCCGCGAAGGACTCCAGAATGAACCCGGTCGGGCTCGCCGCGACCGCATGCACATGGATCTGAGGATCGTGATGCGCGGCGAGCGGGATCTGATACAGCTCGGCCATCACCGCCGCCTTGCGCCAGGTCGTCAGCCCACCGGCCCAGGTCGAGTCGATGATCAAGTAGTCGACCAGCCCCTCCGCCACCATCGTGCGCAAGCCGAACGGGCTGTACTCCGTCTCGCCGGCGGCGATCGGGATGTCGACCTCGGCCTTCAGCCGCTGCAGCGTGTGGCGCTCGTCGTACCAGGGCATCGGATCTTCGAGCCAGAAGATATCGTACGGCGCGCAGAGCTTCGCCGCGCGCACCGCGGTCGGCAGGTTCCACCCCTGGTTCGCGTCGAGCATGAGCGCGACCTCGCTCCCCACCGCCTTCCGGATCACGCCCACCCGCTCGGCGTCCGCCTCCGGCGTCAGCCCTCCAACCTTCACCTTCAGCGTCCGATAGCCCTGCTCGAGGTACATCGCCGCCTCGCGCACGAGGTCGTCCGGTCGCTCGCCGTCCCGGTAGTAGAAGCCCGTCACGTACGCGGGCACGCGCCGGCGAAGTGCGCCGCCCAGCAGGGCGTAGACCGGTCGGCCGATCGCCTTCCCCTTGAGGTCCCAGAGGGCGATGTCGATGGCGCTGATGGCCGTCACCAGCTGGCGTTGCTGACGCGCCAGGGCGGGAATGCCGCGCACGCTGGTGTAGGTCAACGCGAACAGCTCCTGCCAGATCCGCTCGGCGTCGAACGGATCCTGGCCGACGACGAGCGGCGTGATCGTTCTGAGAATTTCGTTCACGCTGCGCAAGCCATCCGGGCCCTGCTGGAAGAGAAACGGGCCGTGGGCCTCTCCGATGCCCACGAGACCCGCGTCCGTCGTGAGCTTGACGATGACCTCGCTCACCCGGCTGATCGTGCTGGTCGACGTGCGGACCGGCTGGGGCAACGGCGCGGACAGGAGGTACGTCTCGAGCGTGGTAACCTTCATCGGATCGGCATCATAGCGCATCCCGGGAGGACGACATGGACGTTCGTGACCTGTTCCTGGATCAGCACGCCGCCATGCACTCGGCGGCCGTCGGCGGCAACAAGATGTCGGCGGCGGAGCGCACCTTCACCGGCCTGACCGACGAGCAGATGCGCGTGCGCCCGCGCGAGGACCTCAACTCGCTGGCGTGGCTCATGTGGCACATCGCCCGCGCCGAGGACATCATGGTCAACACCGTGCTGGCCGGCCGTCCCCAGGTCTTCGACGACACGTGGAAGAAGCGGCTCGGCATCACCCGCCCCGATTTCGGTATCGGCATGACCAGCGCCGAGGTCACGCAGTTGACGGGGCAGATCGACCCCGGCGCGCTCCGCGCGTACCGCGACGCGGTCGGGCTCCGCACGCGCGAGGTGGTCGGTGGCTTCAAGCCCCAGGACTGGGAAGGCCCGGTCGCTGCCGAGGCCGTCGAACGGGCCGCCGCCGGGGGGGCCTTCGGCGCCCGGACCGAGCAGCTGGTGAAGGCGTCCCCCGGCCGGCCGCGCATGGCGGTGCTCAGCGCGATCGCCCTGTTTCATTCCGCCGGACACATGGGCGAGGCGGCGACCGTCCGCACCGCCGGCGGGTTCGGCACCGGCGTCTGATCGTCCTGAAGCCTAGGGGTGGATCACCGTTTCCGTGCGGCTGATGACGAACGCCTCGTGGCGTTCGAGGAAGTCGACCACCACCTCGGCGAACGCCTCCGGGCGATCAGTGCTGATCCCGTGCCCGGCATCGTAGACGAACACGAGGTGGCAGCCGGGCATCAGGTCCTTGTAGACGCGTCCCATCGCCGGCGCGATCACGCTGTCCAGGGTGCCGAATAGCACCAGGGTCGGCGTGACGAGGCTCGGGAGCCGACTCTCGAGCTCAGCGTCGCGGTCGGGTCCGCGCAGTCGCTGGACCAGCGGCTGCGTCTTCGCCCGTATGGCCGGGTCGGGCGCCGGGATGGCGTCGAGCCGCTCGGGGTGAGCGTACAGGCGGCGCGCGATCTCTTCGGGGGAGCCGGAGGGAGATTCGGCGCCCTCCTGACGAATCGCGGCGGGAGCCTCGAGCACGAGGGCGAGCACGCGCTCCGGCGCCTGGAGCGCCAGCCACAGGGCCGTCTTCCCACCGAAGGACGTGCCCATGAGGTTGAAGGTGTCGAGGTCGAGGTTCTTGACCGCCTGGGCCATGGTCGATGCGAGCTCGGGCATGCTCCGCGTCCGGTTGTTCTCCGGCGACTGACCGAATCCGGGCATCTCGAAAGCCACCACTCGGAAGGTGCGAGCCAGGAGGTCGTGCGCGGGGGTGAGGCGCAGCCCGCCCGCCCCATGCAGATGCACCAGCGAGGCGCCCTGCCCGGCGTCCATATACCGGATCCGAAAGCCGTCCGCCTCGACGTAGCGTTCGTTGAACACTACCCCGGCCCCCTCAGATGTCGCGAATGCGCGGCAGCACCTTCTTCCCGAACAGTTCGAGCGCGTACATGAGTGGCTCCAGATCGCCCGACCCGGGCGGGTGCAGGGACAGGTCGAGCACGCCAGCTCCGACCACGTCGCGACAGCGCCGGACCTGCTCCACGATCGTGTCCGGGCCGCCGATGAACGTCGTCGGGAGCGCGCCGCTCACGATCGGTGCCCGCGCTTCTCCGGCGATGTTGCGGGAATCGAGCTTCATGAGGGCGTCGCTGACGCCCGGCCGCATGGAGAACGGCCTCTGGTTCGGCTGCTCGCGCAGTGACGCCTGGGCTTCCTCGTCGGTCTCGGCCAGGAGCATGTTCGCCCGATAGATGATCTGCTCCGGCGCCGGCTGCCAGCCGTAGCGCGCGCACTGCTCGCGGTAGTAGTGCGTGGCCTTGCCGACGGCCTCGAACGAGCCGTAGGAGACGCCGCAGCCGAGGTGGTTGCGCGCGGCGAACTCGCAGGACTCGCGGCTCGTGCCGAGGGCATAGGTGGGCGGATGGGGCTGCTGCAGCGGACGCGGCCAGATGGACACGGTGCGGTACTGGAAGTGGCGGCCCTGCCAGCCGAACGGCTGCGGCTCCGTCCACGCTCGGAGGATGAGCTCCATGCCTTCGTCGGTTCGCTCCCGCGCCTCCGCCGGGTTGAGGTCG
>WNFS01001078.1_pt1 | contig 28815 bp, 28 predicted proteins | sample 5400141 | NCBI WGS metagenome assembly WNFS01 (sample SAMN13153358, study PRJNA577476) | soil metagenome | isolation source: 60 cm saprolite under Madrone tree | place: USA:California | collected 2016-06-14
TCCGCAGCGGCTCACCTTCGTGGTCTGGCAGTACGGCAAGATCTACGAGCAGATCGCGAGGCAATTCGAGGACGATTGGGGAGTCAAGCTCAACCAGATCATCGAGCCCAACGTGGAGCCGCAGGTCGCGAAGCTCACCACGATGTTCGCGGCGGGGGACGAGGTGGACGTCTCGCTCTCGCCCGTCCAGTACCTCGCGAGCTACATCCAGCAGGGGATCGTCCAGCCCATCGACGGGCTGCCCGGGCTCGACCAGTACGTCAAGGACTTCACGCCATTCGCCCGGGCCACCGCCCAGCGCGACGGCAAGACCTGGGGCCTGCCGTATTTCTCCACCGCGTGGGTCTTCATCTACAACGACGAGCTCCTCGCCAAGGCCGGCTTCAAGGGCAAGCCTTTCAAAAGCTACCCCGAGCTCGTGGAGCAGGCGCGCAAGGCGAAGAAGGACGGGGTGGCCAAGTATCCCATCCTCTGGATCGCGGGAGCGGGCTTCGAGCAGCTGCCCGGCACGTGGTTCAACCTCACGTGGAACCGCGGCGGCGTCATCTTCGACAAGCAGCTCAATCTTCAGCTCGGCGCCGGATCGGTAGCGCGGGAGACGCTCAAGTGGTGGCAGAGCACGTTCAAGGAGGAGCTGGCCGATCCCAACTCGCTCAACCTCCGCTTCATCCCGGCCTGCAAGGCGTTCAACGCGGGCCAGCATGTCTATCTCGGTACTCTCCATCACTACTACATCAGCCTGATCAACGACCAGGCGCAGTCGCCCATCGCGGGCAAGGGGCGCGTGCTCGGCCTCCCCGGCGACGGCAAGACAATCGGCTACACCATGCTCTATTTCCTCACCAGCGCCACCAAGAATCGCGAGTGGGCGTGGAAGCTCCTGCAGTATCTGGGCGGGCGCACGAAGAGCGGCGAGTACACGCAGGCCCAGCGGCTGGCCCAGGACGCCATGCTCGCGAGTGGTTATCAGCCCGTGATGGAGAGCGACCTCCTGCGGCGCGCGTGGGCCAAATGGGCCGACGTGCCCACGGTCCTCGACGTGTTCCGCAAGGCGACCAACTTCGCCGAGGTGGTGCCCGCCGTCTACCAGCCGTGGTATCCGCGCTGGAGCGACGCCATCAACGTCGAGCTGACCGGGTGTCTTTCGGGCAAGATCACCGCGGACCAGGCCTGTGACAACATGATCGCCGCGCTGGCCACTGCCAAGCGCGCCTGATGCGAGCGGGCGAGCTCAGCAAGGGCCGCCTCGCGCTGCTGCTGAACGCCCCCGCGCTGGCGGGTCTCGTCCTCATCCTCGCCTACCCGATCGCCTTCGCGGGCTATCTCTCGCTGCACACCGTCAGCCTCCGCCAGCTCCGCTCCGGCGAGTTGCCCTTCGCCGGCCTCGCGAACTTCGCCCGCCTCTCCGAGGACCCGGTGTTCTGGCTGGCCCTGCGCCACACCCTGGTGTTCGTGGCCGCTTCGGTCGTCCTGGAGATCATGATCGGCCTCGCCATCGCCCTCGTCATCAGCGACGAGCGCGTGTGGCTCTCGCGGCTGACCCGGATCCTGATCCTGATTCCGTGGGCGGTGCCGCCGGTGGTCAACGGGCTGCTCTGGTCATTCATCGTCAACGCGCAGTTCGGCTACCTGAACCGAGCGCTGTACAAGCTCGGGCTGATCTCCGACTATGTCAACTGGCTCGGCCACCCATGGCTGGCCATGGCGGCGGTGGTCGCCGCGTACGTGTGGCGGACGACACCGTTCAATATCCTCCTGTACCACGCAGCGCTCCAGGGTATCCCCGCTCAGGTCTACGAGGCCGCGGCGGTGGATGGCGCGGCCCCGTGGCAGAGCCTGCGGCTCATCACGCTGCCCCTCCTCCGCCCCGTGGTGGCCGTCACCCTGATTCTCCGCACCACCTTCAGCTTCATGGTGTTCGACGAGATCCTCGCCATCACGCAGGGCGGCCCCGGCAACGACACATGGGTCGCCGCCTGGTACACCTACCGTCGGGCCTTTCAGCCCCCGTTTGACATCGGGCTCGGCGCCGCGTCGGCATGGGTCCTCGCCGTGATGGTGGGGCTGGCCGCCCTCGTCTATGTGCGGCTGGTCTACCGGCGGGTGGAATATGCGTGAGGCGCTGAGGTCGTGTCCATGATGCGGCTGCCCTGGCGCCGGCGTGTCGGGCTGTGGTTGGGCAACCTCTGCGCCATCGCTTTCCTGCTCCTGCCCTTCGTGCCCGTGGTGCTGGGGAGCCTCCAGTCGGAGAAGAGCATCCAGCAGGACACGCGCGCTCTTCTGCCCGCCGAGTACACGCTCGCCAACTTCCGGCTCATTCTCTCGGGCGGGCGGAGCAAGGGACCCATCTTCGAACAGGTATCCTATCTGCCGAAGTCCGTGGAGCGATTTCCCTCGGCGTTTTTGAACAGCCTCCTCGTGGGCTCGGCGGTCACCTTCGGCGCGCTGGCGGCGGCCAGCCTCTCCGCCTATGCGTTGGCTCGGCTGCGACTTCGCTGGACCCAGGCGCTGCTTCAGGCCAGCGTGATCAGTCGCATGGTGCCCCTCGTGGTGCTGATGGTGCCCCTCTACGTGCTTTTTCGACGGTATAACCTCCTGAACTCGCTCGCCGGCGTCATCGTGGCCGAGGTGGGGTTGCTCCTGCCGTACGCCGTGCTGATCCTCGTGCCGTATTTCGCCGCCCTTCCGCCAGATCTGGAAGACGCGGCGCGCATCGACGGGTGTACGCGCTGGCAGGCCTTCCTGCGCGTGGTGCTGCCGCTCTCGGCCCCGGGGCTGGCGGCGTGCGGCGTCATTCTCTTCATCCTTTCCTGGCACGAGCTTCTTGTCCCCCTCATCCTCGTCTCGCGTCCAGAGTTCATGACGGTGCCTGTGGTCCTGGCCGGGCTCGTCTCCGATTACTTCGTCTTCTTCACGTTGATGATGGCCATCTGCCTCCTCGGCCTCCTGCCTACGCTCGTACTGGTCCTCACCCTCCAGAAGTTCGTCGTGCGCGGCCTCGTGAGCGGCGCCCTCAAGGGCTAGGAGCGTGAGGAGACGATCATGCGCTTCGGCCTGATCGGGTACGGTCTGTGGGGGCGGCACCATGCCGCCGCCCTCGCCAAGGCGCCCGGCGCCGAGCTGGCGGCGATTGCCTGTGCGAGCGAGGCTACGGCCGCGGCCGCTCGCCGTGACTTCCCGAGCGTGCCGGTGGACATCGGCTACCCTCGCCTCGTGGGGCGCGCCGACATCGACGCCGTCGTGGTGTCGGTTCCGAATCACCTGCACGCGGAGGTCGGGGTGGCCGCGCTCGCCGCGGGCAAAGACGTCCTCCTCGAGAAGCCCATGGCCACTACCCTCGACGATTGCGACAGGCTCCTCGGCGCGGCCCGTGCCGGCGGCCGGATCCTGACCATCGGCCACGAGCTCCGTCTCTCCGCCCAGTACGGTAAGGTCAAGGCGCTGATCGACACCGGCGAGATCGGCACGCCGAGCTATCTCGCCTTCTCTCTCTTTCGTTTCCCGTTCCGACCCGGATCGGGAGGCTGGCGCTACGACGCCGCGCGCGTCGGCTCGTGGATCCTCGAAGAGCCCGTGCATTTCTTCGACTTCACCATGTGGTATTTCGAGTCGCTCGGCGATCCGCTCTCCGTCCAGGCCCTCGGCGCGCCGCGAGCGGGCGAGGCCGGCATGTCGAGCGACCTCACGGTCATCCTGCGCTTCCCTCGGCAGGCCCACGCGGTGATCACCGAGACCCTCGCGGGCTTCGAGTACCACCAGCTCCTCCACGTGGTGGGCAGTGAGGGGGCGATCCGATCATGGTGGTCGGGAGCGCTCGATCGCACGCTCCACCCGAGCTTCGAGCTGCGCGTGGCCGGGCGGGGTCGGCGAGAGGCCGAAACCGTTCCCGTCCCCGCCTCGGGCGAAGTGGTGGAGCTGGAGGAGCAGGCCCGTCAGGTGGTCACGGCTTTCGCGAGGCGGGAGGCGCTCGTCTCCGGCGAGGAAGCGAGAAAGCGTGTCGCGGTCTGTCTCGCGGCGGAGCGCTCGCTTCGCGAAGGACGCGAAGTCGCGCTCGTCTTCTAGGAGGCCGCCGCGAGTTTAGTTCATCCACTCCCGCATGAAGCGCGCATAGCACTCACGCTCCCCCGGCATCTTCGTCCAGCCCGCGAGGAGCCGCGCCGCCGCGAGGAGCAGACGGTCCCGCAGGTGCGTCGAGTTGTGCGCGTACTCCTCGAAGGCGGAATGCGAGATCTTCTGATTGTGGGGATCGTCCTGGAACTTGCACGCGGCGAGCGCCACCGTGCTCATGTAGGCGCGGCGGTCGGCGCCCGAATCGAGATAGGCGCCGGCGATGGCCGTGGTGCGCGGGGCGTCGAGGGCCATGATGGCCTCGTCGAGCTCCGTGAGCAATGACTGGGGGGACCGGCCCGCGCCGTCGAAGCCGCCGCGCTCCTCCTCGATCACGGACTGGAAGAGCTTGTTGGAGCGCGCCGAGTCGTTGACGAAATTGGCCATGAGATAGAGCAGGCGCGGCTGGTAGGGGTTCCCGGTTCGCCGCAACCAGTAGTTGGCCGTGTTGCAGTAGTCGAAGGGATGCTGGCCGTCGGTGAACTGTCTCGCCACCGTGGTGCGGAGGATGAGCTCCGCGGCCCCGATCTGGATGGCGTCGCCAAGGCTCCGGATCGACTTCCCGTTCTTCAGGTGCGCGGTGATCTGATTCCACACCGTTTCCGCGCTCGCTTCGAAGAGAAGGCGCACCATCTCGTCGACCTCGGCCGGGGTGAGGGGCGTCACGTTCGTGTCTTTGAGCTGTTTCCCCGCCTCGGGAAACTCGTTGGTCATGGTGACGCAGGCCGCGTCGTACAGCGAGTAATAGAGCGGGCCGATGGCCATGTCCGGCACCCCCATGTAGTAGACGCCGGTGGCGCGCTCCCAGCCGATGACGTCGGCGAGATCGGCCACCGCGCGGGCGCGCAGCGCCTTGTGGCCGGTGTTGCGCGCTTTGCGGCCGATGACGGTGTCCTGCAGGTCGATGAGGCCGAGGAAGAGCAGCTGGTCGCGAAGGAGCGGGCGCATCCTGTCGTCGGCGGCCAGGCCGAGGAAGAGCCCGTAGGACCGCCGCGCATCGCCGCTCACCGTCGCTACCAGATGCTCGTGCAGCTTCTCCTCGTCCGTCCCCTTCGGCGTGATGGGCTCCTGCTCCTGATTCCACACCGCGGGGCCGTAGGTCGGCGGCGGCACCTGCATGCCCTTCATGGTCGCGTAGCGGCCCGGATACCTTCCCAGGAGCTGATTCCAGATGTCGAGGCCGGCCGGGATGTACCACACGCTCTGGAGGAGGGGAAGGAGCCGGTACTCCTCGGGCACGAAGGGCGCCAGGTTCACGGACGTGCGCAGTCCGAGGATCGTGTGGTCGTTGTTGACGAGGGTGATGTGGCCGTCGCGGAAATTGATGTGACTGGGCACCTGGACGAAGGGCGCTTCGGCCGCCGTCACCACCCCGAGGGCGTCCGACACGGAGCGGCCGTCCCGCTTGACCATCCGATAGAAGAGATCCGCGGTGCGCGCCTGGTCGCGCGCGAGGATCGCCTCGGTGAGCAGGGTATAGGACGTGTCCTGACGCATCTGATGTCCGGCCAATGCCATGGTCTCTCTCCTCGGCGCGTCCAGCCTGGGGGGACTCGGCCCGGCGCTCGCCGGCCCGAGGCGAATCCTGCTCCCGTGGCGGGCCCGGCGTCAAGCGGATGTCCTTTGCCGGCCCAGGGCTCTGCTGTAGACTCCACTCGGCCTCGTCGTTCTCGTCGACACGCAGGACACCGTGATCAAGGGGGAATCGTCATGCGCAGGATGCGTCTGATCGTCGCGGTGGCCGCCCTCGCCGCCCTCGCGCATTCGGGATTCGCTCAGTCCCAGGAAGGACCGATCCTGATCGGCGCGTCCATTCCCCTCACCGGGGGCGTATCCATGTTCGGTCAGCATTCGCGCTGGGGCGCCGAGCTGGCGGTGGCGGAGGCCAACGCCAAAGGGGGCGTGCTCGGGCGCAAGATCGAGATCGACTTCCAGGACAATCGCTGCAATCCCGCGGAGGCGGTGAAGAGCGTGACCCAGATGCTCGCCGAGAAGAAATACGTCGCTATCTTCGACGGGCTGTGCAGCTCGGCCGCCCTCGCCATCATGCCGCTGGTGGAGCGCGCGGGGGTGCCCTTCGTGGTGGCCAATGCCTCCGCCACCTCCATCGCCGAGCGATCCGGAGTGGGCGGGAACAAGTGGACCTTCAAGGTCAACCCCACGGACGCGAGCATGCTGGACGCGCTCGTGAGCTGGCTCGACAAGGAGGGCAAGGCCAGCAACATCGCCTTTCTCGGCGAGGACAGCGACTTCGGGCGGGCGGGATCCACCGGGCTCGAGAACGCGCTCCGGAAGCGCAATCTCAAGCTGGCCGCGGTGGACTTCTTCCAGAAGGGCAACGCGGACTTCACCCCCGTGCTCACCAAGATCAAGGCGAGGAAGCCGGGGCTGCTCGCCCTCTACGCCGTCGACGCCGACTTCCAGAACGCGATCCGGCAGTGGTACGGCCTGGGCGGCGGGGTGCCCCTGACCGGCCGCGTGCTCGTGGATCAGGTGCCGAAGGAGATCATGGAGAGCGGCTTCCTCGACGGCACCACCTCGGTCCAGCCCTATGACCCGTCGGTCGACACCCCGGGCAACAAGGCCTTCGTCGAGGGGTTCCGGAAGCTCCACAACGCGCCGCCCATCCTCGTGAGCTTCGAGTCCTACGAGGCGATGAAGGTGTTGATCGACGCCATCCGGCGCGCGGGCAAGGCCGATCCCGCGGCCATCCGCGACGCCCTCGTCACCACGAAGATGCCGTCCATGCTCGGCACGGTCATTGACTTCGACGATCACAATCTTGCGCACAACAATGCGATCATCCTCACCATCAAGGGCGGCAAGGTCGTGGTCCTGGGCATGAGCAAGACCTGAATGTAGTGGACGCGGGCTTCTATCTCCAGCTCCTGCTGAACGGCATCGTGATCGGCGTCATCTACGCCCTGGTCGCCATGGGGCTCTCGCTGATCTTCGGCGTCCTCGAGATCGTCAATTTCGCCCACGGCGAGTTCTACATGCTGGGGGCCATGCTCGCCTACTTCCTCACCATGAACATGGGCCTCGGATACTGGCCGACGGTGGTGGTGGTGACGGCGGTCGCGGGGGGCCTGGGCTACGTCCTCTACGAGGCGCTGCTCGCTTCGCTCCAGGGCGGCGGCTTCGAGCGCAGTATCCTCCTGACGTTGGGTCTTTCCATGGTGCTCCAGAACGGCGCGGTGTTCCTTTTCACCACGACCCCCAGGATGGTCCAGACCCCCCAGAGCTATACCAATATCGTGGTGGGCGATCTACGCGTCACGCTCATGCGTGTGTTCGCCCTCGCCTTGGGTCTCCTCGCCTTCGCCGCGCTCTACCTGATCCTCTATGGCACGCGCGTTGGCAAGGCCATGCGTGGCGTCGCCCAGAATCGGGATGCCGCGTTGATGGTGGGCATCGACCCGCGCGCGGTGTCGCGGCTGGCCGTGGCCATCGGCATCGGGCTGTCGGGCCTGGCGGGGGCGGCCCTCGCACCCGTCTACGCCGTGCATCCCTTGATGGGCTTCAGCTTCGTGTTCAAGGCCTTCGCCATCATCATCATCGGTGGGCTGGGCAATATCGGGGGCGCCGCGGTGGCGGCGGTGGCGCTGGGCATGCTCGAGAGTGTGATCGGCGGCTTTCTTCCGCTGGTCATGGTCGACGCGCTCGTGTTCAGCTCCATGATCGCCATGCTGCTCGTGCGCCCGCAGGGTCTCTTCGGGCGCGGCGTCCGCGTATGACGCCGGGCTGGCTCCGGGCCCTCCTCGTGGTGCTGGGAATCGCCACGCTGTTCGCGGTGCCGAGGCTGACGGGCAACGAGTACGCGCTGGCGCTTGGCGTCAGCTTCGCCACGTTCAGCGTGTTGTCCGGCGGATTGAATCTGGTCTATGGCTATACGGGGCTGCTCTCCTTCGCCCAGGTCGGCTTCTTCGGCATCGGCGGCTACACGGCGGCACTCCTCGTGACGGAGCGGGACTGGCCCCTGTGGGCGGGCGCGGCATCAGGCGGCGCGCTGGCCGCGCTGGCCGGACTCGTGATCGGCTATTCGTCGCTCCGGCTCTCGCGCCACGCTTTCGCCATCGTCAGCTTGAGCTTCGCCTTCCTGTGCATGATCGTGGCCCGCGACTGGGTGTCCCTGACTCGGGGCGCTATGGGCATTCCGGGCCTGCCCGTCCCCGCGCTGAATCTGCCCGGTCTCCCTTGGCGAATCTCGCGCCCGGCCGACTTCTACTACCTGCTCATGGGCTTCGCGGTGATCTCGCAGGCGGTGATCTATGTGGTCGTCACCTCGCGCCTCGGGCGCGCCATGCAGGCCATCAAGCTGAACGAGGCGCTTGCCCAGTCGCAGGGCATCGATCCGTTGCGCTACAAGCTCCTCGCCCTCGCTCTCTCCGCGCTGCTCGCGGGCATCGTCGGCGGGTTCTTCGTCTTCTATCTCACCATCGTCGATCCGTCGATCTTCGACTTCTACTACACGGAGACCATGCTGATCATGGTCATCATCGGCGGGCCGGGCAGCTTCTGGGGCGTGCTGGGGGCGAGCGCCGTGCTCGCCGCCCTTCCCGACCTGCTGCGGTTCACCACCGATCTGCGCATGGTGCTCTACGGCGCCGTGCTGATCGTGGCCATGCTGATCTTTCCCGGCGGCGTGGGGGGGTGGCTCCGGCGCCGGCGCCTCAGGCGATGGCGGCGGCCGAGCCTGGCGGCCCCGTGACGGCGGCGCGGGCGCTGCTGGAGGTGAGGGGCCTGACCAAACGATACCTGGGACTGACCGCGGTAGACGACGTGGCATTCGAGGTGGAGGCGGGCGCCGTGGTAGGGCTGATCGGTCCCAACGGCTCGGGAAAGAGCACCATCGTCGATTGCCTCAGCGGGTTTCAGCCGGCCGACGAAGGGCGCTTCCTACGGGCAGCGGAAGCTCCTCGCCATCGCCGCGGCCATGATGGCGCGACCCAAGCTGGTCGTGCTCGACGAGCCGGTGGCCGGGGTCAATCCGACCATGATCCGCCGCATCGAGCAGGTGATTCACCAGCTCAATGCCGAGGGTGTGACCCTCGTCATCGTCGAGCACAACGTGGACTTCATCATGTCGCTCTGCCGCCGGGTGATCGTGTTGGAAGCGGGAGAGAAGATCGCCGACGGCCCGCCCTCCCTCATTCGCAGCGACCCTCGCGTGCTCGCCGCCTATCTGGGCCAGCGCCGCGCCGCCGAGCTCGGCCAGAGTCCAATTCTCCCTCTCCCCCGAGGGGGAGAGGGCAGGGTGAGGGGGCCCGGCGCGCCGTCAAGCAATGCAAACTGATCCCATCCTCGAGATCGAGAATCTCTCCGTGGGCTACACCGACGAGCCGGTGGTCGTGGACTTTTCCGCGGTCATCGCCGAGGGCACGGTGACCACGGTGATCGGTCCAAACGGCGCGGGAAAGTCCACGCTCCTCCGCGCCCTCTACGGCCTGAACCGGCACTTCGGCGGCAGCGTGCGATTCCTCGGCCGGGCCATCGAGCACCTGCCGCCCCGCGATCGATTGAAGCTCGGCATCGGCTTCGTGCCGCAGGGCCGCTGCAATTTTCCCCTGATGACGGTGCGGGAGAACCTCGAGCTGGGGGCCTTCACCCTTCGCGGCTCCGCGGTGGCCGCGGCGGTCGACCAGGCGCTCGCGCAGTTTCCTCTCCTCGCCGCCAAGCTCTCCGTGCTCGCGGGCAATCTCAGCGGCGGCGAGCAGCAGATCCTCGAAACCGCCATGGTGCTGGAAGCGGGGCCGAAGCTCCTCCTCCTCGACGAGCCATCACTCGGCCTCTCTCCCGCCAATCAGGATCAGATCTTCGCCACCATCGCCGGGCTGCGCGGCCGCGGTCTCACCGTCTTGGTGGTGGAGCAGAACGCCCACGGCGCCCTGCAGATATCCGATACGGGCATCGTCATGGAGCTGGGGCGCATCTTCATGACCGGGCCTGCCGCCCAGGTGATCGCCGATCCGCGCATCAAGGTCGCCTATCTCGGCGGCGAGCCTCCACTCCGCCACTGAGGCGCCCTACGTCACCCGCCCTGTCCGCGCGGGAATCGCCGCGCGAATGCGTGCCCTCGCCGCCTGCGCCTCGCCGGCGGGGAGGCGGCGAATGCGCATGGTCCGCTCCACGAAGCTGTCCTCGTCGCCCACGATCGAGAGGTCGAGGAATCTCACCGTGCCCGGTGTCTGGGCGCGCAGACCGGGGGCCACCGCCGTGGCGGACTGCTTGCTCAGCAGGGCCTGGATGGTGCGCACCACGCGGGGGATCACCTCGTACTCCCGCTCGTCATCCACCTGCACGCGGTAGACGCCCTCGGGATCGACGCCCTCGACGCTCAGGGGCTGCGTCCGACACACGCTGACCACGATGCGCGTCTCGCCACTCCGTGGATCGTGGCGGGCGTCCAGCACGGTCAGGCCCTTGTTGCTCGGCTGCCGGAGGAGAGGCGCCTCCGCCGTCTCCGGCTTGAAGCGAAGCGTGACGCGCGCCTTCGGCTCGAGGGGAGGCACGGTGACGAACACGCCCTTGACCACGTGCACCAGCTCCTCGGCGCCATCCCACACGCTGGCGAAGGGAAGCCGCTGCTCGAGCACCATGCCCGCGATGCGGCGAGTAGTCGGATTGGTCACCGTCACCTCCCGCCCGCGCTCGCGCACCTGGAAGACGAGCGCCTCGTAGTCGGCCATGCGCTGGTAGAGATCGCGCTGGGTGGCGATCCAGAAATTGCTCCGCTCGGCCAGGTTGATAGCATAGCGGACGTAGTCGAGGGTGCCGAGGCCGTTGTTCAAAGAAGGCTCCCGCGCGAGCTCCGGATGGTACTGGAAGCTGTAGACGCCGTTCTCGAGGTGATCGTCCACGCCCGCCTCGCGGGCGCTGTGGCCGCCGAAGATGGTTTCCACCAGCTCGTAGGCCGCGTCGTACTCGTGGGTGCGATCCCAGCCGCGCAGCGGGCGCCATTCCGCGTCCGTGGTCACCACGGGATGGAAGGGAAACCAGATGCCCGGGGTGGCGATGGTGCGTCGCACGTCGGTGACGTAGGTGAGCGGCTTGCCGCCGATCTGCCCGCCCACCATCACCGCGGGGTTCCGCACTCCGTACTCGATCATGTGGTAGTAGCAGAACGTGCACAGGCCGAGGATGCGCGGGTCATGGGCATACAGATAGTCCATGGCGTCGATGGTCTCGGGGTGCATGTGCCCGCCCGCGTGCCGTCCGCACGTGTGGACAGGGAAGCCGAGGTTCCGCTCGGCGTTGCGCACGTGCTCGTAGAGGCCGGGGCCCCGGATGGCCGTGGGCGGATCGCCGATGGAGCTGTCGTTGTGGAGAGCGGGCTCGATGAAGCTGTTGCGGGTGGTGCGGGTGACCCATTCCTGGGCCATCGCCTCGCTGATGTTGCTCGAGAAGGCAGGGTCCTCGATGTCGTAGCTGGCGGGAATGAGATTCTCGATCTGGTAGTCGAGGAAGGTGAAGTCGAGCATGCCGTGCACGTCGTGACGAAACGAGAGCACGCCGTCGTAGGCGCCGAAGGACCTGAGCCTGGTGTGCCACAGGCTCTCGAGGCCGGCCTCGCGGAGGATCCTCCGCAGGAAGAAGAGGAGCGTGTCGCCCCAGTGCGTGGGGTTCGCCCAGTGGCGGACCGCTTCCACGTTCAGATGAGCCTGGAGCATCCCACCTACCAACTCGAGCACCTGGTTGGCGACATACGCCGTGCGGTCGGTGAGGACGATGGCCGGACCCAGATTGGTGGCGGTGGCCGTGGTGGCATCGGTTAGATCACCGGTGAGCTCGACCAGGTCGGCAAGCACACGGCTCCCCGCCGCCGCTTCGACTTTCTGCGCGGCGTGCCCGGCATAGCCGCTCACGTAGAGCTTCTCCCACGCGTCGCCGGCGAAGGGCGAGTCCGGCCGCCAGCGCCAGCCCGTGTAGCCGGTCACCGCCGTCAGCGTGGAAGAAGCGAGGCCGAGCAGGCGGGGTGGGAGATTGGTCTTTCCCGTGACGATGAGGTGGCGTCCGCCGCCGGTCAGCCACCGGTCGATGCGCCCGATGGTCTCGCTCGACAGGTGCGCGGCGTTCGGAATAAGCAACGCGCGATAGTCGGCGAGCCGCTCGTCGATGAGGTCTGCTTCCTCGACGATGTCGTGCTTGAGATTGCACCGGGCGAGGAGCACGCTCGCCCCGCTCGGCGCGAGATAAGCACTGTCGCCCTTGAGCCAGGTGCGCGGCCGTCCCCACGCGTCGGTGAACGTGTACGTCTCACCGCGGGCCGCCGCCTGCGCCGCGTACGCGTCCCGGCTTCGCCGGCTGAACAGCACGGCGATGTCATGTCCCCGCGGGCGAATCCACTGATCGAGATGGAAAGCGTAGTCGTAGGCGAGGGTCGAGCCTTCGTATGGCGCGATCACGTGCGAGTTCTCCTGTCCGAGGTCGGCGAGTGTCGGCGAATTCTAGCACGCCGACCGGCGCGGGCTTTACCGCGTGTCCGCGGCCTTACCCGTTTCCTCGGGTTTCTCGAGGCGACGGACCCGGAGCGTGCCCACCTCGAGATCGTCGATCTTCAGTGTGCGCATATGTGAACGACTCACTCGCATCTTGTGTACGGTGAGGCGCCCGATCTTGAGGGCGCCGATGGCGAGGGCGCCCAGGGCGAACGCTCCCACGGCCAGCGCGCCGAGCGCCACTGCGCCGGCGCGCCGGGGATTCCCGGACAATCTGTCCAAGTCGTTTGTCTGCATGGATGACCTCCTTCCCCGCTCGTACTATAGCCGTCCTTGATTCGGCCTGCCCGCCGGACTAAGCTTCACCGTTCGCAGTGGTCAACGTCGACCGTGCCCTGGAATGAACGAGGAGAGGGACATGAAGCTGGCCGTTGAGTTTCCCAGCGTGTCGTACCGGGAAGGGCCGGAGGCGGTGATGCGCCTCGCGCGCGCCATCGAGCGAATCGGCTACGACCACATCGATATCTTCGACCACGTGATCATGGGCATACCCATCGAAGGGCGGCCCAAGGGTCCCTACAACCCGGGCATGCCCATCCTGGAAGCCTTCATGGCCTTGGCCTATCTGGCCGCCGTCACCACCCGCGTCACCCTCGGCACGGAGGTGCTCGTGCTGCCGCAGCGTCAGCCCGCGCTCGTGGCCAAGCAGGTGAGCACGCTCGACACGCTGTCCGGGGGACGGGTGCGTCTCGGCGTCGGCGTGGGCTGGCAGGAATCGGAGTACGAGGCCCTCGGCGAAGATTTCCATACGCGCGGCACGCGCATGGACGAGGCGATCCGGCTCCTTCGCGCCTACTGGGGCGATGCCGAGGTGAGCTTCGAGAGCGCGCACTACCCCACGGTGGCCATGAGCATGGAGCCCAAGCCGCCCCAGGGTGCGCGCTTGCCCATCTGGATCGGCGGGAACTCGGAGCCGGCCTATCGCCGCGTGGGTCGGCTCGGAGACGGCTGGCTGGCCAGCCGCGTCGAGGACGAAGCGGGAGCGCGAAGCGCCATCGGGTCCATCCGGCGCCACGCCGAGGAAGCGGGCCGGGATCCCGACGCCATCGGCCTGCAGAGCATGGTGGCGCCCCCGCCCCGGGACGCCGCGGGCAAGGGCTTCTACGCCAACCACGACATGGTGCTGGCCCGCGTCGCCGCCCTGAAGGCCATGGGCTTCGGCTGGGTCACCCTCAACGCAACAGCCATCTTCCAGGCGGGGGCACGCTCCGTCGATGCCATCGCCGACCAGCTGGCCCGGCTCCACGACCGCATCCGCGCCGAGGTGGGCTGAGCCCGCATTGCTGCAGAACCCGCAGGTGATGGCGCTGTCGAGCGCGCTCTGCTCGGCGGTGGCCACCATCTTCATCCAACGCGGCCTTCATCGCTCCAACTTCTACGCCGGGTTCTGGATCAACATCGCGGTGGGGGTGATCGGCCTCTGGTCCCTCGTGCTCCTCCTCGTCCCTTTCGCCGACTTCAACTGGCAGGCCGTGCCGTACTTCGTGTTCTCGGGAGTGGTGGGCACCGCGGGCGGGCGCCTCTTCCGGGTTCTCGCCATCCACAAGGTGGGCGCGTCGGTCGCCTCCGCCGTGAACAACCTGGCGCCCCTCATCTCGAGCGGGCTGGCCATCCTCCTGCTCGGTGAGCGAGTCACCCTCCCCATCGTGGCGGGAACCATGGTCATCGTGATCGGCACCATCCTGCTCTCGCTCAGCGGGAAATACGCGGGGTTCCGGGTGCGGGATCTCGGCTACCCACTCCTCGCGGCCTCGTGCTTCGGCACAGTGGCCGTCGTGCGCAAGCTCGGCCTCGGCCATGCGGGGCCGCTCTTCGACTCCGCCGTTAACATCACGGCCGCCCTCATCGCCTCCACCACCTTCGTGGTGGCCACGGGCAATCACGGCTCCCTGCGCTGCGACCGGCGGAGCCTCCGCTACTTCATCGCGGGAGGCATCGCGGAGAACGCCGGCGTCTTCCTCGTGCTGGCGTCGCTGGGCTTCGGCGACGTGAGCATCGTCACCCCGCTCGCGGGGACGTCGCCCCTCTTCGTGCTCCTCCTCGCCTATTTCTTTCCGAGCCACGCGGAGAAGCTCACCTGGCGCGTGGCGGTGGGCGCCGTGCTGATCGTGCTCGGCGTGGTGATGCTGTCGCGCTAGTTCTGATCGGCAGACGTCTGTGGTGGCCATGGGGAAGACGGGGAGAAGACGGGCAATGGCTAGAGCGCCAAGGTCGAAGCAGCTTTGCGCCTACTGTGGGCTGCGCATCGCCGACACTGAGGATCACGTCATCGCCCGTCAATTCTTCCCGGCTAAGCAAATCTACCGAGGCAATCTTCCGAAGGTTCCGGCCTGCGCTAAGTGCAATAGCGCCAAGCAGCGCGTCGAACACGGCCCTGGCGTGATCTTTCAGTTCGGCCATTCGAGCGACGCCTCCCGCACACTGCTTCTCACACAGGTCTCTCGGAGGCTCCAGAAGAACAAGCGCCTACACCGATCGCTTCGACGGGCGCTCGGTGAGGTCATCGTCAAGCTACCCAGTGGTCTCCTTATCCCGTCGCTCGCCATCACCCTCAGCCCGCGAGAACTTGCGGACATGTGGGCCTGGTTTCACTACGTAGCGCAGGGGCTCTACTACTTCGAGCTGCGGACCATCCTACCAGCCGACCACACGATCCACTTGGTCAAACCCACCACCTTCGAACAGTTTGTGATCTTCCGGGATTTGATCACTCGCGACTCGAAGCGGCAGACTCGCGAGCACGCATCGGGCGAGATCCGCTACGCCTTCACGCGCAATGACGAAGAGCAGTTGACGATGTGGCTACTGGCTTTCAAGTCGATCGAGATGTTCTGGCTGACAGCGGGACCGGTCTCACGGGCCAGCGTGGGGCCCTTGCTCGCAAACGTCGAGTGGACAAAACCCGAGCGAGACTGAAGATGACACTCCGCCTCGGCGAACTCGACGATGACTCTGACTGCAACGCCTGGACCCGGATCGATCCCTGGTACATGGATCCGTGGGAGAGTTCCTGATTGGTGACTGGAGTCACCCTCTCAGGTAAGGCCCCAGCTCTTGATACGCTCCGGCACGATCTTGAACATGACGCGATTGGCCGGCATGGCCCGCCCACCCCAGAGCGCGGAGAGGCGCGGGTACTTGGCGTGAAAGCCCTCGATGAGGGTGCGCCGCTCCGCGCCGTCGCCCAGGAATTCCGCGCGCCCGTTCACGGTGACGCCGCGTATGTCGGCGCCGCCACCGCCCGCCTCGGCGACCACGCAGACGCGCGGGTCGCGGCGCAGGTTGCGGACCTTCTGCAGGCCCTCGACGCTGATCATGGTCAGGGCGGCCGGGTCGTGGAGAAACCACATGGCCATGGCGAGGGGCGCCCCGTCGGGCTGCACGGTGGCGAGCACCGCGACTTCTTTGGTCGCGAGGAATCGCTGGATGCCGGCGTCGTCGAGTGTCATTCGTGTTTCCTCCCGGCCGAAGCCTAGCTCAAAATCTGGGCCCGGGGCTAGTGGTGGTTCCAGAGACGCGTTATCCTGACGCTCGCTCCCCATGAACTTCGAATTCAGCCCGGACGAGCAGGCCTTCGCTCACGAGGTGCGCGCGTTTCTCGTCACGCACCCGCCCGAGACCTTCGCCGTCGACGGCATGGACGCCGGCTACGGATCCGGCGCGCATTCGCGTCCCTTTCTGCGCGCGCTGGCCGACCAGGGCTGGCTGACCATGACCTGGCCCCGGAGCTTCGGCGGGCAGGCGCGGTCGCTCATGTACACGCTGGTGCTCTTCGAAGAGCTGGCCGCGGTGGCCGCACCGTTCGGCCCCCTTGCCGGCTGCAACCAGACCGCCGAAGGCATCATTCAGTACGGCTCGGAAGCTCTGCGGCGCGAGGTGTTGCCCCGCATCGGTCGCGGCGAGGCGACCTTCTGGCAGGGCTTCAGCGAGCCCGAAGCCGGCTCCGATCTGCTCTCTCTCAAGACGGAGGCGGCGCGGCGCGGCGACGAATACGTGATCCGCGGCCACAAGATCTGGAGCAGCCACGCGGGCATCGCGGACTATGGCCTCGTGCTCGCCCGCACCAATCCCGCGGCACGCCGCTCGCAGGGTCTCAGCATGTTCGTGGTCGACAATGCCACCGCCGGCCTGGACATTCGTCCCATCCGGAGTCTCACGGGCGAGGTGTATCACTACGAGGTCTTCCTCGACGAGGTGCGTGTGCCCGCGGAGTTTCTCTTGGGAAAGGAAGGCGAAGGGTTCACCCAGCTCCTGCGCGGCCTCGATACGGATCGCTTCTGGGGACGCTTCTACAAGGCGCCGATGCTGCGGCGTATTCTCTCGGAGCTGGTTCGCTATGCCAACGGCACCCATCGTGGTGGCGTGCCGCTCGCGCACGACCCCGGTATCCGGCGCCGGCTGGCCACCCTCGCCACCGAGGTCGAGGCCGTGCGCCTGCTCTTCTATCGCGTTGCGTGGATGATCCGCGAAGACATGCCCACGCCCTACGAGACGGCGCTGGTCAAGGTGATGGCCGATGAGACGGGCCAGGCCGTGGCCGCCCTCGGCATGGAGATGCTCGGGCTCTACGGCCCCCTCACCCAGGATTCTCGCTGGGCCAAGCTCAACGGCCTCATCCAGCACGTGTACCAGACGAGCCTCGGTCAGACCATCGCGGGCGGCACCTCGGAGATTCTCCGCTCTACCGTGGCCACGCGGGGGCTCGGCCTCCCCGCCGAGGCACGAGCATGAGAGGACGGAGCTAGGCCATGGACTTCCGCCTCTCCGAGGGCCAGCAGCTTCTCGTGAGCACCGCCCGCGATTTCCTCCAGCGTCACTGTCCACCCACCGTCATGGCGGAGAGCGTGGCCAGCGAGCGCGGCTTTTCTGCTGCGCTGTGGAAGGAGATCTCCGTCCTCGGCTGGCCGAGCCTCCTGATCCCCGTGGAATACGGCGGCAGCGGCGGCACCATGGTCGACGTTATCCTCCTCCTCGAGGAGATGGGCCGCGCCTGCTTCCCGAGCCCGTACGTGCCGAGCGCGGTGGTCGCCACCTCGCTGCTCGCAGGCGCGGCGGGACCGGGGCGTCGCGAGCGCCTGCTCCCGGCCATGGCGAGCGGAGAGCGGATCTGCGTGCTCGCCCTCACGGAGGAAAGCGCGTCCATCGACGAGGCGGCCCTCGGGCTCACGGGCGAGCCGGGGAGCAGGCTCGACGGGCGGAAGCTCTTCGTGAACGACGCGCATGTCGCCGACGATCTCATCGTCGTCACCCGGGGCGCCTCCGGAGCGAATCTCCTCCTCCTCGATGCGCGTCAGCCCGGCGTGACCGTGCTCCCCATGGAGGCCATGGCGGGGGATCGTCCCTGCGAGGTGGTCTTCGCCGGCGTGGAAGTGGGAGACGGCGACCTCCTCGGCGAAGCGGGCCGCGCCTGGGACTGGATCGGTCCGGCGCTCCGGGCGGGCGCGCTCGCCCGCGCGGCGGAGATGGTGGGCTGCGCCCAGCGAATCCTCGAGCTCTGCGTCGACCACGCCAGGGGCCGCCGCCAGTTCGGCCGGCCGCTCGGATCGTTCCAGGCCGTCCAGCACGCCTGCGCCGATCTCCTCCGCGATGTGGAGACGGCCCGCTACCTCGTCTACGGCGCGGCCTGGAAAATGGAGCAGGGGCGCGAGCACGAGGCCGACGTGGCCATGGCCAAGGCCTATGCGGGCCGGACCTCGCAGGCCGTGGCGCGCCGCGCGCATCAGCTCCTGGGCGCCATCAGCTTCTGCGAAGAGCATTCGCTGCATCTCTACCACAAGCGCATCCTTGCGGCCGGGCTCGACTTCGGAGACTCGTCGCACCATCTCGAAACCGTGGCGAGCTCCATGGGGCTCGTGTAGCGCGGAGGGCGGCATGACTCGTCTCAAGGGCAAGGTGGCGTTGATCACGGGCGGAGCGAGCGGCATCGGGGAGGCCACGGTGCGACTCTTCGTCGAGGAGGGCGCGTCCGTCATGGTGGCCGACATCCAGGACGATCGCGGACGGCGCCTCACCGGAGAGGTCGGATCGCGGGCGGGATACGTCCACGCCGATGTGAGCCGCGAGCCGGACGTGCAGGGGGCGGTCGAGGAGACACGCAAGCGCTTCGGCCGGCTCGATTGCATCTTCAACAATGCGGGATACGGAGGCGTAGGCGGAAAGATCGAGGACGTTCCCGTGGACGGCTTCGACGCGACCATCGGAGTGCTCCTGCGCGGGGTATTCCTCGGCATCAAGCACGCGGCCCCTGTGATGAAGAAGCAGGGCGGGGGATCCATCATCAGCACGGCCAGTGTGGCCGGCCTGCGTACCGGGCTGGGCCCCCACATCTACAGCGCGGCCAAGGCGGCGGTCATCCATCTGACGCATTCGGTGGCGATGGAGCTGGGCGAGCACGGGGTGAGGGTCAACTGCATCTGCCCGGGCGGCATCGCCACCCCCATCTTCGGCAAGTCCATGGGTCTCTCTCCCGAGCGGGCCGACGAGATCCTTCCTCTCCTCAAGGGCGTGCTCGAGAACATCCAGCCGATCAAGCGGCCCGGCCTGCCCGAGGACATCGCCCGCGCTGCCCTCTGGCTGGCCAGCGACGAGTCCAGCTTCGTCAACGGCCATGCTCTGGTGGTGGACGGAGGAATCATCGGCGGGCGGCCGTGGTCGGAGAGTCAGTTGCGCCGCGAGGCGCTGCGCTCCGCCCTGGGGCTGTCATGAGCGAGCCGATCACCGTCGAGAAGTTCGGGGTGGGGCAGTCGGTGCGCCGTCTCGAGGATCCGCACCTCATCCAGGGACTCGGCCGCTACGGCGACGATGTGAGCCTGCCCCGGCAGGCGCACGCGGTGGTCGTTCGCTCCACGCACGCGCACGCGCGCATCCGCGATATCGATGCCTCCGCCGCCCTCAAGGCGCCCGGGGTGATCGCCGTGCTCACGGGGGCCGATCTGGCCGCCGATGGCCTGGGCGATCTGCCCACCGACGGCTCGCGCAAGCGGCGCGACGGGTCACCGGCCTTCAAGACGCCGCGCCCCGCCCTCGTGAGGGGTCGGGCGCGGCACGTGGGCGATCCGCTCGTCCTCGTGGTAGCCGAGACGGCGGAGCAGGCCGTGGACGGGGCCGCGCACGTCGTGGTGGAGTACGAGCCGCTGCCCGCGGTGGCGGGCGCGGCGGCCGCGACCAGGCCGGGAGCGCCCGCGGTATGGGACGAGGCGCCCGACAACATCGCCTTCGTGTGGGAGGCGGGATCGCGGGAGGCGGTGGCCAAGGCCTTCGAGCAGGCGTCGCACGTCACCCGTCTCGACTTCGTGGTCACGCGCGTGGCCGCCGCGCCCCTCGAGCCGCGCACGGCGGTGGGCGAGTTCGACCGTCGCAGCGGACGCTACACGCTCTACACAGGTATCCAGGCGCCGCACGGGCTCCGCACGCTCCTCGCCGAGCAGATCTTCCGCGTGCCGCAGAGCGACGTGCGCGTGGTCACGGGCGAGGTGGGCGGAAGCTTCGGCATGAAGAGCGGGATCTATCCGGAGCTCGTGCTCGTGCTGTGGGCGGCCCGCCGTCTCGGACGGCCGGTGAAGTGGACCTCCGAGCGCCGCGAGGGCTTCCTCAGCGACGAGCACGGTCGCGACAACGTGTCGAGTGTCGAGCTTGCCCTGGACGGCGGCGGCAAATTCCTGGGCATGCGGGTCGCGCTCATGGTCGACATCGGCGCCTATCTCACGCCGCGGAGCGCGGGTCCTGCCACCAACAACGTGGGCGGAGTGGCGGGCGTGTACACGACGCCCGCCATCCATCTCACGAGCACGGGCGTCTTCACCAACACCACGCTCACCGGGCCGTATCGCGGGGCGGGGCGGCCGGAGGCGACCTACGCCATCGAGCGTGTGATCGACGTGGCCGCACGTGAGCTCGGCATCGACTCCGTGGAGCTGCGCCGGCGAAATCTCATCCCGCCCTCGGCCATGCCGTTCAAGACCGGGCTCGTCTTCACCTACGATTGCGGTGATTTTCCGCACATCATGGAGCAGGCACTGGCCGCCGCCGACCACGCGGGATTCGAGGCGCGCCGGGCGGAGGCGCGCCGGCACGGGAAGCTCCTCGGCCTGGGCATCGCCAACCCCATCGAGGTGGCGGGCGGGCCGTACACCGCGGTCAACCCCGATACCGCCGAGCTGCGGGTCAACGCCGATGGCTCCATCTCGGTGTTTGCCGGCACGACCTCGATGGGGCAGGGGAACGAGACGGCCTTCACCCAGATCGTGAGCGAGCGCCTCGGCCTGCCGCCGGAGCGCATCAAAGTGTTCTGGGGCGACAGCGATCTCCTGGGCGCCGGGCGGGGCAATGGCGGGTCGGGAGCGATCGGCGTGGGCGGCTCTGCCGTGCTCCGCGCCACCGAGAAGGTGATCGAGCGCGGCCGGCGCATCGCCGCCCACATGCTCGAGGCCGCCACCGACGACGTCAAGCTCACCGACGGGCGCTTCACCGTGGCGGGCACCGACCGCGGCGTGGCCTTCGCCGCCGTGGCCCGCGCCGCCTATGTGCCGCGCCAGCTCCCCGCAGGGCTCGAGCCCGGTTTCAGCGAAACGGCGGCGTTCATGCCGCCCAGCGTGACGTTTCCCAACGGTTGCCACGTCTGCGAAGTGGAGATCGACGAGGCCACGGGTACGGTGCGGGTGGTGCGCTACTCCGTGGTCGACGACGTCGGGCGCATGATCAACCCCATGCTCGTCAAAGGGCAGATTCACGGCGGCATCGTCCAGGGACTGGGCCAGGGGCTCTTCGAGCATCTCATGTACGACAGCGTCACCGCCCAACTCGTCACGGGATCGTTCATGGACTACACCATGCCGCGCGCCGACGACATGCCGTCCTTCGACGTCGCCTCGCACGAGGTGCTGACCGCAGTGAACCCGCTCGGCGCCAAGGGCGTGGGCGAGGCCGGCACGGTGGGGGCCCTCCCCGCGCTTATGAACGCGGTCAACGACGCGCTGGCCCCCTTCGGCGTCCGCCACCTCGACATGCCGGTGACGCCGGAGCGCGTCTGGAATGCCATGCACTCCGCCCCCCCTCTCCCCTGAGGGGACTGACGATGGCTCACCCTGACCCGCCTCCTCCCTCACAGCGAGGAAGAGGGGGCAAACCCTCAAAGTGATACTCTCCGATCAAGCAAAAGGAGGAACGACATGGCCGACATGCAGGTGATCCGCCTCGCAGATACGGAAGTCGTCAAGTTCGGCCCGGAGGCAAGCTACCAACTCATCCTCGGCGACGACGAAGGCACCACGCCGATACGGACGGGCATCCAGACCTCGCAGCCCGGTTACGTCGCGCCCGTGCACTCGCATCCGTACCTCGAAGTGCTCTATGTGCTCGAGGGCGTGGCCGAGGCCTGGATAGACGGGCGGGAGGACCAGACAGTCCGGCTGGAGAAGGGCGACACCGTGGCGCTGCCTCCCAACGTGCCCCACAGCTTCCGCGTGGTGGGCGATCAGGTGCTGCAGACCCTGGGCATTCATGCCTCGCCCCGGCGCATCGCGCAGTACAAGGACGGGCGGGCCACGGACGTGCGGGGCTACCAGGTCAGCGAGAGCTGAGAACGGAGCGACCATGACGGACAAGCCGCGCATCGGCATCCTGGGCATGGGCACCATGGGTGGGCCCATGGCGCGACGACTGGTCGAGAGCGGTTTCGTCGTGACTGGCTACGAGCCCGATCAGACGCGCGCCGGCAAGGCGAAGGCCGACGGCGTCACCCTCGCCGCCTCGCCGGCTCGCGTGGCGGAAGCCTCCGACGTGGTGCTGTCGAGCCTGCCCGACGTGGCCACGGTGCGGCGGGCCTACGAGGCCGCCGACGGCGCCATCGCGGGCGCGCGGGCGGGCATGACCTTCATCGACGTGAGCACCACCGATCCCGAGAGCTGGCGCGAGGTGGCCAAGGCCGCGAAGAGCCGGGGCGTGGACTGCCTCGACGCGCCGGTGAGCGGTGGCCCCGCCGATGCGGGGAGCGGGAAGCTGATCTTCCTGGTCGGCGGCGACGACGCGGTGCTCGAGCGCTGCCGCCCCGTGCTGAGCGTGCTCGGCCAGGAGATCCACCACATCGGGCCGCTCGGCTCGGGCCAGATCCTCAAGATCGTCAACAACGTGATGTCGGTGGGCAACGTGGTGGTGGCGGCGGAGGCCATGGTGCTCGGCGTGCGGGCGGGTCTGGACCCGCAGCGGCTGTTCGACATCCTCTCCACGAGCGGCGGACGCTCGCATCACTTCCTCAAGCGCTTCCCCAATGTCCTCGCGGGAGACTTCACGCCCTATTTCGGCATCGGGCTCTCCCGCAAGGACGTGGCCCTCGGCCTGGGACTCGCGGCCAGCTTCGGTCTGCCCATGCCCGTGACCTCGGCCGTGCGCCAGGCCTACGAAGCCGCCCACGCCGAAGGCTTCGGCAACCTCGACATGGCGGGAGTGATCGCGCTCTACGAGAAGTGGGCGGGCGTTGAGGTGCGCGGCCCTGGGGTCAGGTCTTGAAATGCGACATTGGACGCTGGCCATCAAGGGGGGCTGCCGCGGGAATGTCGCATTGCAAGACCTGACCCCCGCTTACTGGTAGGTGCGCGGGTCGAGGAAGTCCCGGAGCGCGTCGCCCACCAGGTTCAGGGCGAGCACGATCACGAAGATGGCGAGCCCGGGCAACAACACCACGTGCGGGCTCAGGATCACGAACTGCCGTCCCGTGGCCAGCATGCTCCCCCAGTCGGCGGTGGGCGGCTGGGTACCGAGCCCGAGGAAGGACAACCCCGCCGTGGCGAGGATCTTCGCTCCCACGTCGAGGCTGAAAGCCACGATCACCGGCGAGAGAAGCTGGGGCACGATGTGGCGCACCAGGATCAGGCGGTCCGTGCTCCCGAGGGCGCGCGCGGCCTCCACGAACTCGCGCCCGCGCACGGAGAGCACGATGCCGCGCACGAGGCGCGTGTAGATGGGGAAGCCCACGATGGCGATGGCGATCATGGCGTTGCGCAGGCCGGGGCCGAGGCCGGCCACGATGGCGATGGCGAGGAGAATGTAGGGGAAGGCCATCAGGATATCCGTGAGGCGCATGATGACCGTCTCCGGCCAGCCCGAGTAGTAGCCGCTCAGCACGCCCAGCACCACGCCGACCAGCATGGCCGCGGCCGCGGTGGCCGCCCCCGCGAGCAGCGACACGCGCGCGCCCCACACGAGACGCGAGAGAAGGTCGCGGCCGAACTCATCGGTGCCGAGCAGGTGTCCGGGCGTGAAGGGCGGCCGGAGCCGGTTCGAGGTGTCGACGGCGTCGGGATCGGCGAGGGGCAGATGAGGAGCAAGGCATGCCGCCAGCACTACGCCCGCCAGCACGAAGAGGGCGAGCAGCGCGAGCTGATTCCGGCCCGCGCCCCTATTCATATTGGATGCGCGGATCGAGATACGCGTAGAGGAGATCGACGGCGAGGTTGATGAGGACGAAGGTGAGGGCGATGACGAGCACGCATCCCTGCACGAGAGGGAAGTCGCGGGCGAGGATGCCCTGTACCATGAGGAGTCCCACCCCCGGCCACGCGAAGACCGTCTCCGTGAGCACGGCCCCGCCCAGCAGATAGCCCGCCTGCACGCCCACCACGGTCACGATGGGGATGAGGGCGTTCTTGAGACCGTGACGGAAGACCACGCGTCCTTCCACGAGGCCCTTGGCGCGGGCGGTGCGGATGTAGTCCTGGCTCAGGATGTCGAGCATGGTGCTGCGGGTGAGGCGGGCGATGATGGTGAGGGAAGCGGCGGCCAGGGTTACCGCGGGCAGGATGAGATGGGCGAGGAGATCGCGAAGGTCGCCGCCGCCGTAGGGCGCCCACATGCCGGAGGCGGGCAGCCAGCCGAGCCACAGGGAGAAGATCACCATGAGGACGATGCCCAACCAGAACACGGGCATGCTCGCGCCGAAGAGCGAGGTGACGGCGCTCGCCCGGTCGAGGAGCGAGTGGGGGCGCACCGCCGAGGTCACGCCGAGGACGATGCCCCCGAGGGTGGAGAGCAAGAGCCCGCTCGCCGTGAGCACCAGGGTGGCCTTGTAGCGGTTGAGCACCTCGTCCAGCACCGGCCGCTTCATCCAGAGCGAGCGGCCGAGGTCGCCGCGCGCCACATGCGTCACCCAGTGGAGATACTGGACGTAGAGCGGCTCGGTCAGGCCGAGCTCGCGGCGCAGCCGGGCCAGGTCTTCCTGGGTCGCCTGCGAGCCCAGCATGATCTCGGCGGGGTCGCCCGGCGAGAGGTGCAGCACGAGGAAGACCACGACGGACACGCCCACCAGCACGGGTACGAGGAGGAGGAGCCGCCGCGCGAGGTAGCTCCTCACCGGGCCGGGCTCACTTGAGCGAGATCGTCTCCACGCGCAGGTCGAAGCTCGGGTGGAGCTTGAAGCCCTGCACGCGCTTGGCGAAGGCGGCGATCTGGATTTCGTGGTCCACGAACACCCAGGGCGCGTCGTCCACCAGAATGCGCTGGGCCTCGCGGTACAGCGCCGCCCGCTTCGCCTGGTCGGTGGTGACCCGCGCCTGCTGGAGCAAATCGTCGAAGCGCGCGTTCTTGTACTGGGCGCGGTTGGGACCCACGGGCGTCCACTGGCTCGAATGCAGGAGCGGGTACATGACCATGTCGGGGTCTTCATTCCCCGCCATCCAGGACAGCGCGAAGAGCTCCTGCTCCTTCGAGCGCAGCTTGGTGAGATAGGCGCCCCACTCCATGGTCTGGAGCGTCACGTTGACGCCCACCGCCTTGAGGTTCGACTGCATCACGGTGGACATGGCCACGGGCGCCTGCATGCCCGAGCCGGACTCCGGCACCCACATGGTGGTGGTGAAGCCGTTGGGATAGCCCGCCTCGGCGAGGAGTCTCTTCGCCTTCTCCGGATCGTAGGGGTAAGCCTTGAGGCCGGCATCGGCGCCCCAGGTGCCCGGCAGCACGGGGCCCTTGGAGAGTGAGCCCGTGCCCTTCAGCACATCGCGCACGATGGCGTCCTTGTTGACGGCGTAATTCAGCGCCTGGCGCACGCGCTTGTCGTCGAAGGGCTTCTTCTGGTTGTTGATCCCGAGATACCAGACGTGCGCCCCCGTCTGCTTGAGGACCGACACCTTTGGATTCTGCTCGAGCTGGCTGACGAAATCGGCGGGCACGCCCACGATGAGGTCGAGCCCGCCCGTGAGGAGCTCAGTCAGCCGCGCCTGATCTTCCACGATGGGGCGATAGATCACGCGCTCGAGCTTCACCGGATACTTCCAGTACGTGGGGTTCTTCTCGAGAACGACGCGCTGGCCGCGGTCCCAGGACGCGAAGCGGAACGGGCCGGTGCCCACGGGATGGCTCGGATAGTCGGGGCCCAACTTCATGACCGCGGTGGGGCTCACAATGGAGGCGGCGCCGGCGGTGAGGACGGCGAGAAAGGACGCACGCGGGTCCTTGAGCAGAAAAGCCACGCGCTCGGGGCTCAACACCTCGACTGCCTTGACATTGCCGAAAAAGAAATTGGCGAAGGGATACTTGCCCAGCTTGTAGGCGGGATGCTCCGTGTTGATCTGCCGCTCGATGGAGAACTTCACCGCCTCGGCGTTCAGGGGGGTGCCGTCGTGGAACTTCACGCCGCTGCGGAGCTTGAAGGTGTATTGGAGGCCGTCCTTCGATATGGTCCAGGACTCGGCGAGGCCCGGCACGATCTGCGTGCTCTCGTCGGGGAAGGTGACGAGCGTCTCGACCACGCGCCGGCCCACACGGTTCGAGTTGAGATCGGTGACCTGGGCCGGGTCGAGATTGACCGGCTCGGCCACGAGCCCGACGAGGAGCGTGCCCGCGGGTTGGGCGGCCACGCCGGCCGTCCAGACGCACAGGGCCAGCGCGGCGGCGACTATCGAAGTCAGGGTGCCACGAGCCGTCATGGGGAGCCTCCGTGCAGGATCTGGAACCAACGCGCGCCACCATACACCGCGCGCGCACCTCGCACAAGCGCGCCGCGCCTCAGGCGAAGGTTCGAAGCGTCCAGCCATCGCCTTCCACCACCAGCGCTCCCAGGTAGCCGGGCCCGGGCACGATCTCCCGAAGGCTCCAGCGCGAAGATTCCGACGGATCGTCGAGGCAGGACGCGATGGCGCGCGTGGCCGCCGCTTCGAGCTGCACTTCGAAGCGATCGAGGGCCAGCGAGAGCCCGTCCCCGCGGGCCTTCACGTAGGCCTCCTTGCGTGTCCAGCAGCGGAAGAACGCCGTGGCGTACTCGTCTGGCGCGGAGGTGGCGAGGGTTTTCACTTCGGCGGGGGCGAAGAAGCGGCGGGCGATATCCTCGCAGGCGAAGTCCGTCCGGATGCGCTCGACATCGACTCCGACCCGCCGGCCGCGCGTGACCGCGACGAGCCCGCATCCGCCACTGTGGGACAGGTTGAATTCGAGCCCGAGATTCTCGAGAGCCGGCTTGCCGTGGCGGCCCACGGCGAAGACGAGGGCCGCGGGAGCCCGATCGAGATAAGCCGCGAGGATTCTCCGCAGGGCGGCCCGGCCGGCGATGAAGCGGTGTCGATCGCGCTCGAAGTGGAAGCGCGCGGCGCGCGCCCGCTCGTCCTCGCTCAGGATGTCCGTGGCCGCCGCCTCGCTCCCCGCCGCGTCGAGGTCGACGCGCCAGAGGTGCGCTTCGTGGACGTCGAGAGGTGGGGGAGTCGCGGGCACGACCCAGACCATCCTGTCGCTCCGCGCGTCTGGGCCGGGGGCCGAGTTGGGCAGAGGCGGAACGCTAACGATAGGCCGCGAGCACCGCCTGGGCCATCTCGCGTGTCTTGGCGGTGCCGCCTTGATCGGGCGTGAGCGTCTTGCCGTCGCGGTAGATGCGACCCACCGCGGCCTCGAGGCGCTGCGCCTCGGCGCCCATGCCCATGTGCTCCAGCATGAGGGCGGCCGAGAGTATGGTGGCGGTGGGATTGGCGATGCCCTTGCCCGCGATGTCCGGCGCCGAGCCGTGCACCGATTCGAAGTAGGCCCAGCCGTCGTCGCCGAAGTTGCCGGAGGGCGCCAGGCCCAAGCCGCCCGCCGTCTCCGCCCCCAGGTCCGACAGGATGTCGCCGTAGAGATTCATGCACAGCACCACGTCCATGGACTTGGGAAAGCGCACGAGCCGCCGCGCGGCGTCGTCGACGTGGAAATGCTCGAACTCGAGACCGGCCTCGTGCACGATGCGCTCGGCGGTCTGCTGATAGAGCCCGTCCGTGCGCGGAAGCACGTTCGACTTGGTGATGCAGGTGACCTTGCCGGGCTTGCCCCGGGCCCGGCGCTTCCGGGCGAGGTCGCAGGCGAAGCGCGCGATGCGCTCGGCACCCTTGGGCGTCACGATCTTCACTGCGAAGCGCCCCTCGTCACCGAATTCCTTGATCTTGCGCCCCGTCCGGTCGCTCAGATCGGGCATGACGTTGACGAGATCGGCCAGCTCGCCTTCGCGGCCAGGATAGAGTCCCTCGCTGTTCTCGCGGAGCAGGACGTAGTCGATGCCGTCGGGATCGGCGAGGGGCGAGCGCATGCCCGGGAAGAAACGGATCGGCCTGACGCCGGCCCACGCGCTCATCTCCCAGCGGAGCCACGACACCACGGGCGAGGTGGAGGGCCCGGCCGCGCCGAAGAGCACGCCGTCGGCCTCGCGGGCCGCCTTCTTGGTCTCGTCGGGCAGGGGAGAGCCTTGCGGCGGGGTGAGGATCTTTAGGGGCACGCCGGTGCCCATCAGGAGCTCGCACGTGGCGTCCACCACCTCGAGCCCGATGCCTTCTCCGGGGAGCGCGACTATGGTTTTCATGGGGGTCTGCGTGGCCATACCAGGGGCCCTCCTTATTTAAGTACGTAGGGGTCATACCATAAACACGATGACGTTCGGGCAGAGAAGCTGAATTCCAGCCCGATGCTGGTGGCGCAGTCTAGCAAAAGCTCCGATCACTGCCTGCGGGAGGACGATGAACGGCGCCGCGCGAGGGCGCGGGATGGCGGGCGCGGGGCTCGGCGCGACGAGCGGCCCGCGCCGTCCACGCGCGCCGGCGGCTTGTCTTCCAACTCGATCCCGAACACCGCGGACAGCCGATCTTCGGCGATGCGCTTCCCCGCGACCGGGCGGTGGCGTGATACGGCGCCGGCCGTGGCCGACGTGAGCAGCGCCGCTTGGTCCACCTGGCGGAGCAGGAAGAACAGCTCCGGCTTCGCGTCGAGA
>WNFS01002280.1_pt1 | contig 28700 bp, 35 predicted proteins | sample 5400141 | NCBI WGS metagenome assembly WNFS01 (sample SAMN13153358, study PRJNA577476) | soil metagenome | isolation source: 60 cm saprolite under Madrone tree | place: USA:California | collected 2016-06-14
TTGAAGTGGGACATGAATAGGAGGGACCTTCTCGATCTCGCGGTCCGCCACGAACTTGGTCATGCGCTCTGCAACGACGCGAACGAACGGAATGCCGATCGGGTGGCGAGACTTCTAGAACAGAAAAAAGAGATCTCCTGTGAAACAACGTCGAGGCAAAAGCGCGACCACCACGACATTAATCGACCATGAAAGGAAACGCGCCTCAATTTTCTCATTTGCGGTTTGTCAGGTTGGAAGGCGCGGATCACGGGAAGTGACCCTGTAGGAAATTCCAGCAGATCAGAGCGCACGCGAGCGATAGAAGCGCCTTGTGCATATCTGCTCTTTTCTCATACCGCAGACGAAGACGACGGAACTGGTTCAACCACGCGAAGGTACGTTCTATGACCCAGCGCCAACGTCCCAAACCGCTGCCGTTTTCCGTATTGCGCATTGCGAGTAGCGGCGTGATATGACGTGCACGCAGAGCACGGCGGATTTTCTCTGCGTCGTAGGCCCGATCTCCCAGTATGCAATCGGGACGAGAGCGCGGCCGACCACGCAGGCCTTGCAACGGCGGAATGGCATCGAGCAGCGGTAACGCCTGGGTTGAGTCGTGGCAATTCGCGCCGGTCAGTTCGATTGCCAATGGAATGCCACGCCCGTCACAGATCAAATGGCGCTTGCTGCCCCGTTTAGCTCGATCGGTCGGATTCGCCCCAGTTTGCGGCCCCCAAAAACTGCTCGCACCGAACAACTATCAACAACCGCATGGGACCAGTCGATCTGGCCATCACGAGAAAGCCAATTCAGCAACACGAAGTGAGTCAGGTCCCAAATTCCGGCATGCTGCCAATCGCGTAAACGCCGCCAACAAGTCATTCCAGAACCGCAACCCAATTGTTTCGGCAGCATCCGCCAGGGAATGCCACTTCGGAGTACGAACAGAATACCTCTGAGGCAAGCTCGGTCGGATACACGTGGTCGACCGCCTTGCGGCTTCGGCATTGAGGCTGGGAGAAGTGGTCCGATTAAACTCCATAGGGCATCGGAAACAAGCTCAGCGGCCATAACAATTCCTCCGAGTAGAGAGGCCAGACGTTAGGATTGTACAAGGGGAGGTTTTGTTACAGCCTTTAACTGTAAAGAGAAGGAGAATTTGGCTCCCCGGGCTAGATTCGAACTAGCAACCCTTCGGTTAACAGCCGTGAATTTAATTTAATCACAAGTTGCCGGAGTCGAGCTTAATCGAGGGAAATCAGCAAGTTCTGATCAAATCGGATTAGTCAGATTTTCCTTCTCTTTTCTTCTTTTAGTCGCTGTTTGTAATTTTTCTCGCTGTTCATATGACACCTACATGACACTGGCAGAGCGTCGGGTACTGACCGAGCTTGGAATACGTTTTTTTTGAAATTTGGCGTGGCCGGTTTTAGGATTGTCGATACTTAGCGTGAGCTCGCTGTGAGAGCACCTGCTTTGCAAGCACGCCTTCATCTCACCTAAGGGAAGCGCCCACGCTCATACAGTTCGGCCGAAATGCCTAGCCGACCGAGATGGATCGCCACGGCCGAGCCGACCAGCCCCCCGGCGATAAGAACGTCAGTCACGAGTGTGTAGGATAGCCTTTCATGCTTGCTTGCGTGACCAGATCCACGGAGGAGCCGAATACTCACTGCACGAAGCTCGGACGCGACCGGTGTTCCCAGGCCCTTGACCCTCGCAACTCATCAGTCCTCGACGGTCCGTTCGGGGGAAATTATCAGTGCAATATGAGCCGCGATGCATTCACTGACGATCGCCGCTTGGTTCGCCTTCTCGCTCTTCGCCCCTGGTGATTCTAGATCCGGGAAGCAGTCCGCCGCCGGGAGTGAAAATCACTGAGCACTCCACGATAATGGGCGTTTTCTGGATGGTTACGTCACCGGCAGCGGCCGCATCCGTGACGTCGGTTTGCGAGGTCAGCACACGTCCCTGGCGTCCGGAATTCCATGAGACCAGGTTGACTTGCCATAGCGGCGAGTAATTCGTATCCGTGTTAGCAGGACCCGCAGGATGCGGTGCGGAGGCTAGCACGTTTCCTTGCACGAAATTGGTAAACACGAAGATGTCATCCACTGCCGGAGAGTTAGGGAGCGTACCGAAGTTTTGAGGAATGAAATTGGAGTTGAACCCTACGGCGACCTGTTTCGCGGCAGCAATGATAGCTGCCGGAGCATTCGGGTCGACTCCTACTTCCGGCGTAATATACAGCGCGGTTGCACCATTGAAGAAGCCTACCTGCAGAGGCAGGCTGACTCTTGGCGACACCTTACGGCCGGCAGCTATCTCATCGAGGATGCTGTCCAATCCGGCCCGATTTTGGGCCCTCAACGCTCCGTACGCGATTCCAATCGAGGCGACGCCCGCAAATACCAAAGCCGCGGCGCGTAGGATAAGTTTGCGATTCCTTAGTGATCTTAAAACTTCGCGACGAAGGCATGCAGCAGAATTCATATGACTAACTAAGCTCCTAGCTTTGGATTTGGCCGGCCCCCCCGGGACCCGCGAGGCAAAGTGTGAGTCTGCCCCGAGTCAAAAAATTCGATTCCCCATCAAGCCAAAGGTTTCAGCTAAACACGCAAACGAGTGGCTGTTCCCTGCATGCCGATTGGCAATTGCAATATTGGCTCAAGGTGAATCTGGCCGGCGCTTCAAGGTGGGCCGGTCATCATCCGTGGTGTCAGTCCCCTGGGTTTGTCCTTTTTGCTTTTGTTCCGTACGTGTACGCAGGGTTGGCTTACCGGGAGTGTTGTCCTGCGCCTTGCGAGCAAACATGAGGCTGCGCAGGCGTTCCTTTACATTGTCAAATTCTGAAGTCGTGACGATGTATTCCGGCCGATTCGGCAAAATCCGCGCAATTTCTTTCTGTGCATTTTCGATGCGGTCCGGCGTCGGCGGATGCGTTGAAAACACCTTCGGGATGGTCCCCGGGCGGCGCTTCTCATCCGCCTGAATCCGCTCGAAGAAAATGACGTACGCGTTCGGGTCGTAACCGGCCTTGTACATGTACTGCAAGCCGAGGAAGTCCGCCTCGCGCTCGGCGTCGCGACTGAACTTCAGGAACGTCAACGGAAGCGCGACGTTCAACCCTTCATAGAGTCCGTATCCGGCCAATCCGGCAGGACCCAGAAGGACCAAGGGAATCGTGGCGAGTTGCAGTATCTGACCTTTGGTCGCGTTCTTCGTCCCATGCCGCGCGGTGACATGCGATATTTCGTGGGCCATGACGCCCGCGAGCTCAGACTCTTCTTGCGCGCGAAGAATCAACCCGCTATTTACGTAAAAGAATCCTCCCGGCAGCGCGAAAGCATTGACCTCGTCGGAATCGATCACCTTGATCGTGAACGGCACCCGCGCATCCGAATTGCGCACGAGGTTTTGTCCAACGCGGTTTACGTACTCCGTAACGACCGGGTCGTCGATAAGCTTCGACGAGCGCTCGACCTCTTGCGCCAACTGCTTACCGAGCGCAATTTCCTTTTCCAAGGAGTAGAAATTGGGACCCTTTCCCACCTTCCGGTTGCCGATGGCCTCGACATCATCTTTAGAATTCCGTGGGTGTACTGTGTCCTGTTGCTCGATGGGTTGCTGCTGCCCTTTCTCTGACTGCGCGGATCGATCTTCCACTTTCGCCGGGTCTGGTGTTGGCGCGGGACTCTGCGCCACGGCGGCACCCGCTGTCAATGCGCCCAGAAGTGAGGACCTTATGATGCGCCGCAGGGTCTCTAGCATGATCCTCACCTCCGCTCACACCGTTCATGTCCATCACGATGTGTACAAAACATGAGATGAGCTTGTCGCGACTAGGTTTCCAAATCTGCCCTTCTCGGCGGTTGATACTGTCAGGTACGATGCGTGTTTGGTCCACTACTGAGTTAATGGACTGTACTTGAAGTGAGTTCTCTAGCGTTGGCTCTGGAACTTTTCTGAATGTCGCGAATCTCACTAAGCGACCGGTAGACGACGGTGAAAGCACACCGTTTACCTGTCGGTCGAGGCTATCCTCACATCGGATCGTTGCGATACGCCGGGGCAGGCATCGACAAGGTATTCTGTTGCACCATGAAAATCTACTTGGGCTTTACTGTTGCCGGGAGTCGTTCCTCGATTGAGGCTGCGAAGAAAATTCTAGAGGCTCTCCAATCTCTGGGGCACCAGGTCCTCACCAGCCACTTGATGAGCGAGGACGCTTGGACGGCTGACCGGAGCGTGCCTCCGCAGAAGATATTTGCGCGCGATATGAACTGGCTCGCCCAGTGCGACCTCTTCGTCGCCGAGGTGACAGGCTCCTCGTTCGGTTTGGGTTTTGAAACTGGCTATCTCCTTGGAGCCACCGCCAAAAAAACCATCCTGTTTTTTGCGCGAGACGCAGAGCGCAGGATTTCTCTCCTGATCACCGGAAACACCCACCCAAACTGCGTACTGGCGCCGTACTCCCATCTCGGAGAACTGGAGGGATTGATTCGGAGGCATGTGCCCCCTTTGGAATTGCCCTCTCGGAGCGACAATACCTGAGCATTCGCTAGTCCAAGCAGGCCCATTTCGCTCGTTGCGCCATCGCAAGCGGCCGCCTCTTTCCCTCTAAAGATCGTCGCGCTCGGAAGATTCTTAGCGTGATTTGATTCGACGCTGATGCGATTTTCCCGTGGCGAATCCTACAGCTCTTCAGTCGCCTTTCTCGGTTTCAAGGCGAGCGAGTTCATGCTCGTAGAGGAGATTGTGAGGAAACTGCCGATTCAGTTCGCTCAAGATGAGCTGCGCGTTTTGTTTATCGTGCCTTCGCAAGGCGGCCACGGCGAGCAACAATTTGGCGAACGGCTTGAGAAAATGCCCTCTTTCGGCGGTCAGTTCAAGTTCCTTCAGTCCTTCGTCCCGATTCGTGTTAGCACCTCCGGCCCTTTATAACCAGCGCAGCGGTGCCGGCTTAGCTCCCAAGATATAATTTTCCACGCCCAGAGCCAGGTAAGCGTCATAACAGCCGGAGTTAACCAAAAGAAGTTTTTCGGCAGATTTTCGTCCCTTTTTTGTATAAGCAAGTGCCACGCCATCCTTGCGTTCGATGAGGGCGGCGTAGTCCGCGCGTAGCCCATTTACCATTGTTGTCGCCAAAGCGCGTTAACAGACGCTGCATCTTTGGCCAACTGTTTCGCTGCCAGCATCTCGGCCAACGTGAGGTCGGAATCAAACAAATCCTTCAAGCGAGGGTCCGTTAATTTCTTGCGCTGCTGAAAGGCTGGGTCCTCTCTAAACAGTTCGCTCTGCAGAACTCCGAGTCGATCGAATTCCTGAAATAAGCAAGCGCTGGCGGCTGCAGCCGGGCCGCGGGGATCGTCCGGATGGCGCGCTTTCCAATCCGAAAATTCGGCCTGAGCTACGTCGAAGTTCAGGTCGTACAGGGATGCAAAGCCGGCATCAAGATGGGACGCTGAATCAAAGCCAAGCCGGCAATCTGCAAGCATTGCCGATGGCGCGATCAGAATGGTTATCAATGTCAGGATCGCGAGCCGGTAGGCCGCGAGCAACTTTGCGATCTTACTCGCAAGTCGAATCACACTGTCCTTTGTGTCGAACATCATGAAATTTAGGCTCCCTCGATTGCGGCGTTGGCGGCTCACGAGACGTACTGATTGCGCCCCGCCATAACGCCTCCGTCGACATCCCAAATGGCGCCCGTGACCCAGGAGGACTTGCCGGACAGCAGCGTGGCGACGATTTCCGCGACATCTTCGGGCCGGCCGATACGGCCGATTGGGTGGAACGCGTCGAAACTCTGAAGCACCGAGGGAACTTGATCCTTCGGCAGGAAGCCTTCAAAAATCGGCGTGTTCACGACGGCGGGCGACACGGCATTGACGCGAATGCCCGCCTTTGCGAGCTCCAGCGCAAGATGCTGCGTGAAGGCGTGCAGCCCTGCCTTCGCCATGGAATAAGCCGACGAGGGCGTGGCTTGCACAGCCTGCCTGGCCCACATCGACCCGATGTTAACGATCGAGCCCCCGCGGTTACCGGCCACCATGTTCTTGGCTACGCATTGCGTGATGAAGAAGAGGGCCCTGTTGATTTCAAGATAGCGGTCATAGTCGAGTTCGGTGTGTTCGAGAAACGGTTTCGGAGCGAAAACACCTGCGGCATTCACAAGCAAGGTTGCGTCCGTGTGCTCTGCATTTAAATGATCGATCAGAGCGGCACGCCCAGCGCCGCTTGTTATGTCCGCGGTCCATCCAGACACTTCGCCACGTGAACGCAATTCGCGGATCGCCTCCCGCGTCTTGGCCTCGCGGCGGCCGACGAGCAAAGCGCTGCCACCATTGCCGAGCACGAGTGACGCGACCGCCTTCCCCGATTCCGCTTGTGCCTCCGATGACAATCAGTTTCTTTCCCGCAAAGTCAAATTCCATTCGTTTCTCTCTTTCCGTCTCCGCGACAACCCAATCCAGTTGCTCATTTCCGAGCTCAGGTCACGTTTCCGCTGCGGACTTTCAGACGCACTGCTCTCTACGTTAATTCTTTCTTCTCGAAGCGGAACAAGTCCGGTCGAGCATAGTGACCCGATACATCGAGGGTCATGGCCTCGCGGTCAATTTCTTTGAAATCGAGGTCCGCCACGATGAGTTCTTCACGATTGAATACGGGCTGAACAATGTAATGGGAATCGGGCCCGATAATGGCGCTGCCCCCGCGCTCTATCCATTGCTCGTCATCTGACGATAGTGGGACGCCGCGTGGAAGCTCCCGAGGTAGGTCCGAGGCTGACATCATCAGGCCTACAGTCATCACAAAACACCGGCCCTCGAAAGCGTAGTGTCTGCTGGCCAACTGATGTAATTCGTGGACGGTTGGCCACACGGCGACGTGGATGTGTTCTCCCGAATTGTGCATGGCCATGCGTGCAAGCGGCATCCAGTGCTCCCAGCAAATCAATCCGCCTATGCGTCCAGCAGATGTGGACACGGCTTCTAACCCGCGGCCATCACCATTCCCCCACACGAGCCGTTCCGTGTAAGTCGGCACAAGTTTCCTGTGGTGGTTTCTGAGCTGTCCATCCTCTGAAATCGTGAGAAGCGAGTTGTAGAGCGTCCCGTTTCCCGGACCGGCATCGACTCGCTCACTCGTTCCCATCACAATCGCAATTTTGAGATCTCGCGCTGCTTCGCTGAGTGCATGCACCTCTTCGCCGGGAACGGTGACGCTGTTAGATCTGAGCCTCGCAAAAACCTCTTTCGCAGAAGCGTTTTCCCATAGTGCCGCGCTGGGACAGACATCGAGCCAGGCGGGGTAGCCCGGCAGCCAGGTCTCTCCAAACGCAACGAGCCACGCATCTCGCTTTGCCGCCTGCTGGACGAGATCGAGAGCCTTTGTGAGGCTCGCTCGTTTGTCCAGGTAAATGGGAGCGGATTGCGCGATGGCCACACGCACTCGCTTCGGCTCAGCAGCCCGTTGTCCTGTTTTCTTTGTCACGAAGGTATGCTACTCCGAGTCGCGGTTTACTTCGCCAAACCAATCACAGAGGGCTCGACAGTACGCCCTGCAAAGACTGCGGTAGGGCTGGGAAGCAAAGGATGCTCCTCGACCCCGTTGGGGTCCGCCCTGGTGATCGCCCGTCGGATCGCAGCCAGCGTGGCATTGTCGTCAAAGCGGACATTGGCCCCATCCGATTGGACACCGAGTTGCGACCACAAGGAGGCTAGGTCCACGCTTACTACCGGTTTGTCTTTCATTCTTGCATAAAGAGGCTGAAGGACACTCACGCCGACGGCGTGATCTCCAGCCCCCAGCGCATCCTGGAGGTTCCAGTCCTTCCGGATGTCACCACCAGCGTCGAGAATGCCGCGAAGAGCGTGTTCCAAGCCCTTCGCGTTGTTTGTCTGACGGCGAATCTTAACATCAGCTAACAGGCAAAACAGCGCTCCTCCCCAGTAGGTTCTGCCCCAGGTGTGTGTGATCGAGTCCTCGATCTCCGGCCTGAGGCAGCCCTTGCGGCATGTCCCGGACAAGATCAAGCCACATCTGCTCGGCCGTAAGATGTCCGGCGCGAATGCGAGCGATCAGTTCAACATAGGTGGCGATCCCCTCTTCGATCCAATGGTGCTTTTCGTCCACGGAAGGAAAAGCCAAGTGCACCATCTCGTGGGTCAGCATCCAATCAGAGGCAAATTCTGCAGGGGAAGTGTCGCTGCCGACACGCATTGTGATTCGCCCGCCTCGATCGCCAAAGGTCATACCGTCGGCCACTCCTCTTCCTTCGAAGGGAGTGATCCGAATCAAGACTCGAGGCACAGGAAAGCGGCCGTAATAGTTCGTCACGGATTCAGAAGCCGATTTGACCCAGCGAAAAATGTCCTTCGCTGGTGGGTACGGGGAGGTTGGTTCGATCACCATATCGATGCGAGCGTTTCCGATCAGGAGGCTTGAAGTCATCTCGCCCGCCGTCGCCGCAAGGCAGAAACAAAACAGAAAACCGAGCGCGATCGACGCAGCGCGGGGGAATAAGCCCACCATAAGGGTTCGGAGCATTGAATAACCATGAAAAACTTTCTTTCTGGAGAGCGCGATCAGGCCGTAACTGAATTCGCTTCATTCACCTTTGTGGAGCCATAGAAAAACGTCAGAGCGGTGTCCACCGAGATCCTGCCCGCCCCAAAAATCAGCACGATCAGAGAGGCGATGAGAAACGCGAAGGGAGCGGCGGCAATAAACTTGTCCGGATTGGAAAAGAAAGAGAGCAGCGCCTCCCGGTCCCCGATGACGTAAGCCATGGTCATGTTAACGGTGAGGACGAGTCCTGTGATTCTGGAAAACAGACCCAAAGCGAGGAAGATGCCGCCAAACAATTCGACGCAAGCAATGAAGAGCGCCATCTGCGCGGGCATTGGCAAACCAAGGCTGCCGAAAAACTCCGTCACATTGGGCAGGTTATGGAGCTTGCCCCAGCCGCTCTGAGCAAGTTGCCATCCCCAGTAGAGCCGCACTAATAAGAGGAATGGCGAGTGCAGGTAAGAAACCAGATCGAAGAACTGTTCATGCCACTGCGTAATTTTCTTAATTATTTTACCCATGATTTGACTACACTCATTTCTCGCGGACTTTCTCGCCGCGCGCATTTTTCTGCGGCCGGCAGAACCAGCCCAGAGTTGCCCAAGTCTGAAAGCAGTTCCGGACGTATCCCCCACGATCGAACTCGGAAATCGAACTGCGTTGAAACGCTAAATCAATCGCGCGCGCGATCGTCTTTCCGCGACGCAGGACCGAGAGCAACAGGAATTCCTCGCGTTCGATGCGGCGAAAGTACACGGAGAGATCAATCCGGTGAACAACCAGAAAGATCTGCTTTGGCTCAAGAGCAGCGATGGTTTGGATTTTTACGCTTTTCCGGTTCTCCGTCAGGACGTTGCTTGTGAAATCGGTATCTTCGCTGTGTCGAACTTCGAGAGCCAGGTCGTCCACTGGATATTGGAGCTCGAGGAGTTGTACGTAAGGTTGCACCCGCAACCGGAGGGTCGGCACGGAACTGCCACTCAGATCCTCCGGGTGAAGGGCGGGTTCTGCTTCGCCATCAAATGCCTCTATGTCGGCCCACTCCAGGCGCACCATGTCCAGCGCGAGACTCTGCTTACCGCGTATCCATTGGGGATTCCGCCGCAACCACGTTTCAAGCCTGGCCCCCAGATTCCTCAGCGTGAACGAGCGTGAAGGACACTCGGCAAGGTAAGCCCGACACATGCCGTCAAATCGCCGCTGGCCGAGAATGGCGCGCAGGCCCGGGAAGTCTTGGGCCATGCTGTCGAGAACACGAAACCAATATTGCCGATTGTAGATCTCGAGGCGCTCGAAGGAAGTGAGGCGGTCGTTTGGCTTGATATACCGGGCCGCGTAGGCGCTCATGCGCCCTCCGCCGGGCGCGGTACGCCGCATGCGCTCAGATCGCGTTAGGGGTTGCATGACAGCACGAGCCACAGCTCGCTGAAGCGCGGCGAGCTTCATACCGCCACCGCCAGGGTCGTTTCAGCGAGGAAGCGGTTGGCCTTCATGGCCTCTTTGTGAACTTCCTGAAAAGAAGGGATGCTGTCGTCCCACTCCAGTAGTGTCGCAGTGTGGCCAGCGCGTTGAATGGCACGCTCATAGAGTTTCCACACCGGATCGAGCACCGGATGGTCATGGGTATCGAGGATGTATTTCTTGAACTTCGAATGGCCAGCAATGTGAATTTGCGCGACGCGCTCTGCAGGCACGCTGTTTACATATGAGAATGGATCAAAATTGTGATTTTGCGAAGAAACGTAAATATTATTTACATCCAAAAGAATTCCGCAGTCAGCCCGCTCCACAACCTCATTCAGGAATTCCCATTCGGTCATTTCCGAAACATGAAATTCGGCATAACTGCTCACGTTCTCGACAGCAATGGGGATTTCGAGAAAGTCCTGCACTTCGCGAACCTTTTGCGCGGTAATGCGAGCCGCTTCAAATGTATAAGGCATTGGGAGTAGGTCATGCGTGTATCGTCCATCGACGCTGCCCCAGCACAGATGGTCGGAGAGCCACGGAGTATTTGTGCGTTTTACCAGCTGCTTCAAGCGGCGGAGGTGCTCGCGATTCGGCTTCTCTGCTGAACCGAAATACATCGAGACCCCGTGCTGGACGACTTTGTATTGATCGAGGATCTGATCCAAAACGTGCAGCGGCCGTCCGCCGTCGATCATGAAATTCTCAGAGATGATTTCAAACCAATCGACAACGGGTTTGCGAGACAGAATATGCTCGTAGTGTGGAGCGCGCAGGCCAATCCCAATCCCATAATTCGTAAACCCGTTAAAACGATTTTTCGGCATATTTTTTCCACTCCCTTGGCGAACAGAAAAGGGCCAGGAGAAACTTCCCAGCCCCCTACATTGGACTGCCCTGATTTCAAACTACTCTTGCGGTGGCTTGGAGCCATCGGTCGCGCAACCGCCCTTGCCCTTGCAAGAGTTTTTGCCTTTGCAACCATTGTCGCTGGCTTTGCAACCACCCTTGCCTTTGCAGGAGTTCTGGCCCTTACAAGCGTGCTTTTCTTTGACCTGCTTGTCGCTCTTCTGGTCTTGATCCTGAGCGCTGAAAGAGGTCTTCAGCGAAGGCAGCAGAGTCGAAGCCTTAACCGAAGCTCCGGTTCCGGCGAACAATCCCGCCAACGCCGCACCTGTGAGCATCGCTTTTGTCGTTTTCGTCATTTTCAAATCCTCCCGTTGATTAGAATGAGATGCGGAACTCCATCTGGCACTCTTAGCCTTCTTCGTGAATCGCGAATCTCGCTGCCCGGTCTGGGATAACTAGCTCTTGCTGCGATCCCGGCGGCGCTCCCGAATGCCTGACAAAATATTCCGTCCATTGAATCAGAGTCGCGAGGTGCCTAAAGGTTTCTAAAATTCCAGATCGGATCTTCGCCAATCTAGCGGCTAGGCGCGTAGTAGCCTGTTTTTGCGTAGGCGCTGAGAGGCGGAAAACCCTTGGGAGTTCGCAGCTTGATCTTGATCTTGCGCCAACGGGCGTCGCGGGCGCGATTACTTGGGTGGTACCCCAAGACATATTGGTTGCGCAATTCTGCTCCGATCTTTGTAGCGATGTCCGGCAGGTCGTTTAGATTCTCTACCGCGAATGCTCGCCCACCGGTCAATTCCGTCATTTCGTTGAGCAGTGTGGGTCCGTTGAGTTCCTCTGGCGTTCGACCGCGATTCTCGAGCGGGTCAAAGATGCCAATGGAATAGAGTTGCGTATCCGCTTCTCGCACCAGTCGCTTGATATCTTTCTCGGTATAGCGGCTACTATTATCGCCACCGTCGGAAATGATGAGCAGCGCTCGTTTGCCGGAATGAGCGCTTCGCATCTGACTGAGTCCGAGATAAATGGCATCGAGTAAGGCGGTCTGGCCCTGCGCAGAGGCTGGGAGTATACGGCTCTGCAAATCTTCGACGTTGCTCGTGAACGGGCTGAGCAGTTGGGCGCGCTCGTTGAAACCGACGAGAAAGAACTCATCTTCTGGATTGGCGGTTTTGAAAAACTGCAGTGCAGCTTCCTTGGCTTTGCCGAGTTTGTTGGCCATGCTGCCGCTGAGATCCAAGATGACACCGATCGAGATGGGAACATCTTCGGACGAGAAATTAACGACTTCCTGCTCGATGTTGTCCTCGAATACGCGGAAGTTATCGGGCTCAAGACCCGTGACGATGCGGCTATACGGATCGGTGACGGTTACATTGACGAGTGCTAGATTTACGTCGATACGCACGGCCTGATCCGGCTTAATGGGCTGCCCCGGCGTGTTGTGCTTCACGTCATCTGAGACCAGGGATTGTGCGGAGGCAGCCGCGGGAGAGCCGAAAATAACTGAGCCAAAGAGCAAGAGAAGGATGAGCTGAGCGGCTGAAACGCGAGTCTTGATCATGCTATTTTTCATGGTGCGTCCAGTTCCTTACTTCAAGTAGATCGCTCCCAAGGCTAGTAGCTCGCGACGAGCACCGGAGAGTGGTTGGCGGCTTCGTGATTCTCCGCCCGTCCGTATCTCTTTGCTCTCTGAAGCAGTTCGCGCAATCGCTTGCGAGCCTTGTGCAATTGAGACTTCGAGTTCCCGATCGAGCATCCAAGAATCTCGGCAATTTCCGTGTGATCAAAACCCAGCACGTCGTGAAGAATAAATATTTGCCTGTAGCCATCCGGCAACTGGTCGACGGCTGATTGCAGGTCGATGCGGTCGACCAAGCCGCTTAGCCTCGGATCAACCGCCCCGATTTCATTGCGTGGCTTGTCATCCTCTTCATCGTTTCCGGTGAGTTCATCGAGTGACGTGGATACAAGTCTCTTTTTGCGGAGGCGCATCAGAACAAGGTTTACGGTTAACCGATGCAACCAGGTCGATAAGGCCGATTCGCCCCGAAAGGTATGAATCTTGCGAAAGAGCTGAATGAACGATTCGTGCGTGAGATCCTCAGCCTCGACGGGATCGCGCAGCATCCGCAGGCAAATGGAGTAAACGCGGCTACAGTGGAGCCGATAAATGAGTTCGAAGGCCGCAGCGTCGCCCTGTTGAGCCAACCGAATCGTCTCGCAGAGGGGGTCTGGTTTGCATGTTTGTCTCGTAGGTCAAACGCCGCGATTTCCACTGTGAGCGGCGGGTCAGCACAACGTTCTTACGACTGAATGCGGGACGTGCCCGACGAAAATCGATTGCTGCTTTCACCCAGGATGCGCCTCTCTTGATTTCCGACGAAGGGCCCAAACCCACAGATAACGCCGGTGCCTACATTAAATGAGAGTCGGGAATCGCTTAAAGGATTCAAAAATCCGATCGAGGATGGAGTCGAAAACTTGTGCAAAACGGGAAGTTGGGCTAGGCCAGGGCTAGGCCGACGAAACAAAGGTCCGTATGCCGAAGGCCCTCGCGCGGGCAGTGCAGAGCCATTTTAGACTGTACGGATAGGGTTCAAGTCGTCGGGAGCCGGCTCAGTGTGCGTGCGTGACGATGTCTTTAACGACCTCCGCGAGAACACAACGGAATTCATTTACTCGAAAAACTGGTGCGCCAAGACAATTCTCGCCATCGCGAAAAACGGGCAACCACCAGCAGTCATCTTCAACGGGCAGCATGTGAACATAGTGACATGTAAATTCGCAAGTATAGTCATCATTTCAGAGAGAGGCTGGTGCGCATTGAGGCTGAGTACGATGTCGAGTTTCGCCTGTTCGAGAATTTTGCCGAGTTCCTGGCGTGTCTGCGCGAAGAGGCATTGGCATCCCAGCGTCTCTAGTGATTGAAAAAGTGAAAACAACTGGGGGTGCTGCCTACCACAAGAACGCTGATTTTCCGAGCCTCGCGCACTGTACCGGCAGACATAGTGCTCCTTCTCCGCCCAACAATGAGCGGGCCCACCGATCAATTCAATAACCGATAATTCGAACCGCTAATTTTCTTTCCGTGCTTCCGCGGCAGTCCAAATCGATGCGCCCAGGAGAACAAGGTCCTTAATGAGGAATTGGCCCGCATCCCCAAGCACTGGAAACCCGTAAGAGAAATGGAATGCTCCAGGCGTGGAGAAGAGAAAACTCACTGTGAGCAAGAAGGTGATGACAGCTCCGATGCTACCAATGAACGAGAGCTTTGCCGAGAACGGCCGCAGTGCGATCAGGGCGGCGACAGCAATCTCGATCGCTCCGATCAGATTGGAAACGGCCTGAACGCTGAAGATTCGATACAACCAGGACATCAGCGGACTGCTCGCCACCAGGGGCTGAATCCCGTGGGCCTCATCAGCGGTGAATTTGAGAGCGCCAATGAGCAAAAGCGTGAGCACTAGCCCATAACGTGAGACGTGCATGCCCACTTTTTCCAATGAAGTCGCCTCGGCTCGCAATAGCGACGTCGCAAACTTCGTTTCCGTAGGCAAACTTTGACTAGCTGCATTCATATTCCTGGCTCGCTTTCCCGGGATTGCCGGCAGAAAACAATTTGGAGCACTGAGTCGTGCGCTGGTGGAGCATTCTGAGTGGAGCTCCCGGCTTCGGCACAGTACCGAAACCGGGAGCGGTATCAAACGGCGAAGCTCCTTACGTTAAAACGTGATTTTGCCGGTGACCTGCACGATGCGCGCATCAACAGCGGCGGCGGCGAAGGCGCCATAGGGCGTCGTTGCCGGCGTGACGGTGCTGATGATCGTTCCAAATTGAGTGGAATTGGCCGTGTTCGCCACTGGATTGGCGAAATTGGGATGGTTGAGGACGTTATAGGCATTGGCGCCGATCTGGAGGTTGAGCCGTTCATTTAGCTTGAAGTTTTTCCGCAAGCTAAGATCAGTATTGAAATAACCTGGCCCGCGGAAAGCATTTCGTCCCAGCGATCCGATGAAATTGGACGCCGCGCCAAACTGTCCGGGAGTAAAGCACGGACTGCTCGTGTTCACAGCACCGCTCGAACAATTTGTCTGCACGGTGCTTATGGGTTGCGCCAACACCGTGGCGACTGGACTGCCGTTTAAAAACAGATTATTTGCGCCGAGGGAGCTGGTAAAAGCTCCGTCAACCACGCTGAACGGAAACCCGGAGCGCCGGAAGAACGTCCCCGATACCGTCCAGCCGCCTATCGCATTATTCAGCAAGCGATTGCTGGCCCTAACCGGGAGTTCCCAAACGTAGCTGGCATTGAGGCTGTGGCGCAGATCGTTGTCGCCCGAGGCATACCCTGCCGCAGGGTTAAACGGATTAATTTGCGTGAGGATGCTGTTGTTAAAGCTGTACGGAAGGACTCCGCCATTGGAAGAAACGTCCAAGGCGTGACTGTACGTATACGCAATCCGGCCCGTAAAGCCACGCAAGACATTCTGCTGCGCCGAGACTGTGACTCCGTTGTAATTCGAGTAGGCGTTGTTGGTCAGCTGCTGAACCGTTCCCACGCGGGCGTCTGGCGCCGTCGCAGGCAAACCGAATACACCGAAGGCATTCTGGTAAGGATTGTTAAGAAGCTCGTCATAGCCTCGGTTTCCGACGTAGTTGGCCGAAATGACGGTCCGGGTACCGAACGTATGTTGAATCTCCAAATTCCACTCAACGTACTTTGGATTGAGAATCCTGTTGGCCGTGTTTTGAAAGGTTGGCACCGTGCATCCGGCGGGAGCGGCTTTCAAGAAGCCACCAACGGTACCGCCCGAATTGTAGGTGGATTGGAATGCCGTGTTACAACCCGCCAAAAGACTCGCACCGCTTCCAGTCTCATTAAACGCAACCGCTCCGGAAGGCAAGTTGAAGTTGGTCACCTGCGGGAAGTTGGTCGTGAAGCCGTCCAGAATTGTACCCGGATAGAGGTCGGTGAAGAGACCCACTCCAGCGCGAATCACGGTATTACTTCCAAATGGTGTCCATGCCAGGCCAAAGCGGGGCTGGAAGACTACCTTCTCTACATTCGGAAGGATGCCGTGGCTTCCCGTGATAAAAGCCTGGTTGTAGGGAATCGTCGAGTCGTGAGACAGCCGCTCAAAAGGCGAGGCTGGCAATGTCGCGCAGTTCGATTGGCAAACGCCGGAAGAGTTGCGATCGGCGCGGAGAGTGAACGTAAGTCTCAGCTTGGAAGAAGCGCGATATTGGTCCTGGAAGTACAAGCCCAGGCTGTAAAACGCGATGGGCTGCTCCGAATGCAGGGCAAAACGCTCAGCGGCTGAGGATGTGACTGTGTCATTCGCGAAACCGGCAAGAGAAGTGGTTATCGCCGGGTACGGCAGTTCACCAGCCGTAAAGTCGCTGACGTCGTCTCGCCGAAAATTGACGCCCAGCTTGAAATCGTGATTCCCGCGTGTGATGGACAGGTCGTCGACAATTTGCCACTGCTCGACGTTGCGGCCCTGCGGAAACAACACGCCGAAAGGAAACTGTCCCGCTCCAGATCCCAAGGGAGTCAGTGCCGTATCTGACGAAATGAGGTTGCCCGGGAAGAGTGTCAGGGCGGCGCTCAAGTTCGGGCTGTTGAACAACGCGGAGTACAGCAGGTTGGAGAAGATGAAGTTGTTCACCACGCGAGGGCTGAAGATATGCGTATAGTTCAGCTGACCCTCATCCTGTGGCTGCACACTATGCTCGTTGAAGGCGGGATTGATAGGATCTGTATAGGTAGGTTGTTCGCCGCGATCGAACTTCACGCGGCCAAATATCTTGTCCTTCTCGCTAAAGTTATAGTCTACGCGTGCCGTTAGCAGCCACTCGTTATTTCCGTTGGGGACGGAGGTACGGTACGTCTCCAAACAAGAGCTGTTCGCGGTTCCTGGGAGAACACCGAGGGTCCCGCAGCTATTGGCGACGGGCACCGCTCTGGAGATTCCCGGAGCACTGTTATAGAGATTGAATACATTCGTGTAAAAAGCCTGCGCCGTGGCTGGTATGTTGCCCAGCGTAAATGCTTCGAACGCTGGAGTGGGCACATTCACCGATTGGCTGGTTCCGAAAATATAGCGAGTGCCTTCCGTATCAACGAAGAAGAATGCCTTGTCTTTCTTGATCGGCCCGCCGATCGACGCAGCCCACGCGTTATTATTCTCAAACGGACGCGGAACTCCGCCGGCATTATTGAAGAAATCATTTGCGCTGAGTGCCCGGCCAGTCCAGTTGTAGACGGCGTCGCCGTGGAACAAGTTGGTACCCGACTTCGTGTTGTAGTCGATTTGCGCGCCGGCTTGACGGCCATATTGTCCGGTGTAGCCGTTCACCACCACGGCCACTTCTTCGACTTCGTTCGAACCGAGCAGTAGGTTACTTGCACCCGAGTTATTGAGGTTAAGAAAAGGATCGTTGTAATCGTTGCCGTTCACTGTGAATAGGTTGGATGTGCCAGGCAGCCCGAATGCGCTGAAGTTGCCGAACCCGCCACCGCTGGAGGTATTGCCGGTAATGCCGGGAGTCAGTATCGCATTGTAGGTAAGGTCGCCACCGGGATTCGGAACGTTGGCTATTTCACGATTCGAAACGTTCGCCGTGATATTGGCATCTTCAGTCTGCAGGAGCGCCGTCCCAGAGGTAACTTCGACTACCTCACCGGCTTCGCCGAGCACTAGCGCGAGGTTTACAGTTGCTGTTCGGCCGAGCTGAACCTGAACCTTGGAGGTCATCATCCGAAAACCTTTTTGTTCGACAGTTAATGTGTAGTCGCCCGGTTTGAGGAAGGAAAAGAGATAGATACCGGAATCGTTGGTGGTAGCGACGTTGCTCTCGCCGGTGGCAGCGTTCTTGAGAGTCACCGTGGCGTTGGCAATTATCCCGCCCGAGGGATCCGTAACGGTGCCTGTAACGCCTCCGGTCACGATGTTCTGGGCTGCGAGCGGTCCTGGGCTGGCAATCAGCGCAAGGCACAGAATCGCTCCAGCGATGGATAATGAGAACCGAGTTCTATCCCAGATCTGAATCCGACTAAAATTTCCGGCCTGTGCCCGCAGTCCAAGCGGAAAACGAATCGCAAGGGACCACACACCAAAAAGAGCATTTATCCATATTTTCATCTTGCACACCCCTAATTGTGATTTGCAGTGAAACACACCAACTCCTTTCGGAGAATCTCTGGAAGACTTCCCGAAGAGAACCAGGCAATGTGACTAACGAGTCAGCGAAAAGTTTCCAGCATAAATTTATTTTCGCGTTGAATGAATTCGGAGGAACTAAGAGGCCAATTGAAAACCCGTTGCGCACCCGGGAGCTCTCAGACAGCTCCAAGCGATGGGCTGCCGGTTCGCACGCTGAACACGGGAAAAATTTGTTTTCTCAAGCGGTTTTGGCATTTTGAAACGGGCGCGGAGCCTTGTGCTGCCTCGCCCGTTGCGATCAAACGCGCACAGGAGAGAGGGTGCGCACGTCGGTAATTGAGATGTCCGGCAGTTTAGAAGGTTTCAGTCCAGTAGGTCTGAGAGAGTTATACCGGACTGAAACTCTTTCGCGAACATCATAATCAGGTACAGGCGAACCAGCTAGACTGTGTGCGCGAGCAAGCAGGGTTGCGTGCCCCGAGCAAGCTAACCTTTTTTCTGTCGCGCGTGCTTCCCGATGCAAATCGGGCACGGCGAATAGCCCTCGCGAATGGCTTCCTCGACTTGAAGAAATTTGGGTTTGCCATGCAAATGGGAACAGCCAGGAATGTGAAACACCATGTCGTCTGCGTCCTGGGAGACGGCTACAAGTCCCGTAACCGCATGCGAATCGGGAGAACTCCACGGAGTCTGGTGTCCCAGCCGGGGCAAGATAGTTCGTTTCGCGAAGAATAACGCGAAGCTCAATGGAACTGCCGCAGCTGCCGTCAATGCCCAAGCCAGAACCGCGCGACGCGAGGCGTGAACTCTCTCTTCCGATCCCAGACTCGGACTCTGGTCCAGTCTCCTGCGCAGACGATCGTGGAACCCTGCCGGCAAAGCCAAAGTGCGCTCGTCTCGATAAAGACGAGTAACGTTACAGGTCCCTTCAAGAACCGCAGTGCAGTGACGGCATTCTGCGAAATGCTCTTCGAGAGCAGTTCTCCGTTTCGCGTCTAGTTCATCATCGACGTAGTCCGAGATCTCGCGCCAAACCTCTTCGCAAGTTATTCCCATGTTTTTCTGGCCTCTTTGAATGCTAATGCCACCCGGCCGCCGTGCTGCAGCTCCGGCAAAAGAATGTCCCTCAACATCAAACGAGCGCGCCGGAGGCGTGTTTTTACAGCTCCGCGTGTAATTCCCAGAACGTTGGCAGTTTCCGTTATGCTCAATTCGTTGACGTCGCGAAGCATAAAGGCCACCCTGTAGTGTTCTTCGAGCAGAGCCAGGGCATTTGCCAGGGCATCGCGAATCTCTGAACGCTCCAAAGCTTCTGAAGGAATCTCCCGCCAATCCTGAAAGTCCTTAGGGACGTACGTTCCGTCGTCATCAGCTCCGTTAGTCAACGAAAGGGTCCTTCCATGTCGCAGCTTGCGCCTGCGCATCCTGGCCTCATTGATGGCAATCTGAACCAGCCAGGTCCCGAAAGCCGACTCCTGGCGAAACTGATGAAGACGCGCCAGCGCTTTCAGCAGCACTTCCTGCGTTACGTCTTCGGCATCCTCTTTGCTCCCCAGCATAGAGAGCATTGTTGCGTAGACCGTACGTTGATAAGGTTGGATGAGGTCAAGGAATGAATCCTTGTCGCCCCCCAGAACCCTCCTGATTAAGACCTCTTCCTTCGCTCTAGTAAGGTCGCGGCGCGCATCATTTTCCGCGCGATTTGTCGTCCCGTATAAGCTGGTGCGCCGGTCCGTTAAGACGCTTCCGCCGGGATGGTGATCAACCAAAGACGTAGTGCCTTGCAGTTTTGCGCTCACAAGCCAAATGCCATCTCTCGGTCCGGCAAAGCTAGCACCCTCTTACACAGCCCTGTTCAAACACTTCATTACGAAACGCTGTCGGCATGGATGCCCTCGTTGATCTCAAGGCGAGCACATCTCGGTCACGCAGCAAACGAATCGGATTTAGGAAACGCCCTTGCTTTAGTTCTCAGTGCGAAGGCGCCAGGATATGAGATGCGCATCTTGCGAAAGAGTTTCCGGCGAGAAGCGGGATTCATCGGCGGCTAGCGAGAAGGCCACGCTGCGCTTGAGTCATGCGCAGTCAAGCCTCATTGGGAAACTCGATTGAGGGCCTCAAAACCTGATCAACAATCCGCCGGTGAACGCCAGATTATTTTGCAAATTCCCGGAGATCTTTTGGTTGTAGTTGGGCACACCCGAATAGAAGTCACGCACTTCCACCCGGAAGCCGATCGGTATTCTTAGGACATGGACAACCGTGCGGGTATCAATCCCGCCACCAAACACTAGGGTTCCAGTATTTGTACCCCGCCTAAACGATGGCGCGGCAGGGGGCACGCTCTCGAGGAAGCGCGCATAACCGCCGCCAAATGACAGCCAGGGAGAAAACACGCCGTCTGGATGGAACTTCACTCGGACGTGGGGAGTCAGAAAAATAAAGGCATATTCACCGATAGCATTCTGGGACTGCTGGCTGAGCTTCACATCAAGCGGGGATGCCAGAAAATCAACGCCGCCGTCGATTGCGAATTTTTGTCTACGAACAAACTCTCGATCGTATTCGGCTCCCAACGTCAAGCTTGAATCCAAACTTATGTCTCGATTGGGGAGCACTGTCCCGCCTGGTCCTATAAGGCTTGCACCAGGGGACAAAGTTTGGCTTGGTGTTACAATCCCCCCGATCACGAGCCCAACTTCATTTTTTCCTTGTGCCAGGGCTGGAAGAGACAGCGTGGCCGTCATGAAGCATCCGATGAACCACTTGATCTTATTCTTCTGTGCTTTCTCCCTTAAGACCGTAAATTGCGACGAGGTAACGAAGAGTTTCAAGACTTGCATAAAACGTCGTCCAACACGAATTGAATTCACTTGCAAATCTCCCTTAAACAAATTTCTCGATTGCCTGATGAAAAGCCATAACGCAGGATTTGGTTCCACGCGATTCGCAGCTCATCGCGGTCATGAGGGAATTCGGGCATGAAAGAGGTGCGGGACTTACAGCCTGAACTCCTCCACGATATTTATAGGGAGTAATGACCTATTTGCCGCTGGAGCTTTCTGAAGCGGTCCCGTTGCCGTGGGATCGGTCTGCGTACTGCATGATCACTGAGCGGGGCACGGGGATGTTATAGACGTCGTATGCGGTCTGAATTCTGGTCAGGAAAAGCTGTTGCCCAACGCGCTGGAAACTCACTTGGGGCTTGTCGGCGGAAGCGCCTTCGATCTCGACTGGGTGTACAAACACACCGATTCGATGGTCATGGTTGCTCAGGATCAATCCGGCGAATTTATCGTCCGAAAAAGTACTTAGCGTGTATGTGCCTGCGGGGAGTGTCTCACCATCGACCACAAACTCGAAGGGCAGTGTTACACGAATCTGGCCTCGAATGTCAGCCTTGGCAGCTGCACTCAGTCCAAGAAGGCAAACGAGTGTGAGCAGAACACTCGCCAATTTCATTTTCATAATTTCTCCTGTCAAACGTTTCGGTCTCGTTGCTGATCCGCGCCCCGCTCGAGCTTCGATTGCGCGAGAGTGGCCTTTAACATCCGTTTCAACAATCATCCTCAAAACGTATACAGGTTAGTGAGATGGGCTTGTCGCTGAAAAGTTTCCGGACTTCGACGCAAAGGGTTGGCCGGCCAGCACGACTTCGCTCAGAAGCTGCCGGGATACCCTGCTGGATCGAACCTCTGCGATTTTGAACCCAACATGAAACTTTTGCATTCCTCGGAAATCTGATTGGATTGCCACTCTTCGGTGTCGGCGACGGAACGTACGTCTCCCCCTACGGGGTGGTCAGGTACCGCAGCACAGTCGGGTAATTGCAATCTTGTTTTGCCAGGAGCATCGAATGGCAGGCGTAAAGCTGATGGTGATGTATCCGCGTCCCAAAGACGTTGCCGTTTTCGAGAAAATCTATCAGGACGAGCATGTACCGCTGGCCGTCGCTAAACTGGGCGGCAAGACCAAGATTGTCGCAACCAAGATACTCGGCTCCCCGCAAGGGACCCCTCCTTTCTACCGCATTGCCGAAGTTTATTTTCCGTCCATGCAAGATCTCGAAGCATGCGCGGCTTCTGAAGGTGGCAAAGAGGCGCTCGCTCACGCGGTGAAGATTGCTTGGGGTGGGGCGCCGATTTTGTTGGTGGCGAGGAAGAAACTGTCACGTTCACGCAAACAGCAGTCGGTTAGCTCTAACAGGCCAAAGGAGAACTGAAAGCAATGGCGAACTTATCTGGCAGAGTTGCAATCATCACAGGTGCGTCGAAAGGAATCGGCGCGGCGATAGCAGAGAAGCTCGCCGGAGACGGTGCAGCGGTGGCTGTCAACTTCTCAAACAGCGCGCGGGAAGCCGAAACCGTCGTCGCAAATATACAGAAGCGGGGAGCCCGTGCTTTGGCGGTTCGCGCCGATGTGAGCAAACTGGCCGACGTCAAGAAGCTATTTGAGACCACGGTTCGGGAATACGGGCGCGTCCACGTCTTGGTCAACAACGCTGCCGTCTACTGGCCTGCGCCCTTTGAGAAGGTTGATGAGCAGCTCTTCGACCGGCATTTTAGTCTGAACGTGCAGGGGCTCTTCTTTTCGATTCAGGAGGCAGTCAATGTGTTTGGAGATGCCGGGGGATCGATCATCAACATTAGCTCGATCGCCGCGCTTTCTCCAAAACCCAACCTGGTCGTTTACTCGGCGACCAAAGCAGCCGTCGACGCCATCACCAAAGGTCTTGCAGCTGAGCTCGGTCCTAAGAAGATCCTAGTCAACTCTGTCCTGCCTGGCGCTACCGATACCGAGGGTTTCAGAGCCATGCCTGGTTCCAGCGATTTTCGTTCCGTTGTCGTTTCCCAGACCCCTCTCGGCCGGCTCGGACAACCGCTGGATATCGCGAACGTTGTCTCATTTCTGGCTGGACATGAAGCCTCGTGGATTACCGGCCAGTTGATCTCGGTCAGCGGGGGATGGAGCTGAGCAGCTTAGAGAATACGCTGGACAATCTCAATCGATCAGGGAGAAGCATGATGCGTTTCAGACTATCGATTACTGGACTCGTCGTAATTTCTGTTGTAATGACGGCACTCTCGCTTCGGTACATTCAAGCTGCGAGCATGCCGGCGGGGCCGAGCCGCGATGATGCTCCACGCAGTCCCGTGCTAGTCGAACTGTTTACCTCCGAGGGGTGCTCCAGCTGCCCTCCTGCCGATGCTCTGTTAGAAAGACTCGACCGATCTCAGCAGCTGAGCGGCGCGGAACTGATCGTTTTGAGTGAACATGTGGACTATTGGAACGACATCGGATGGAAGGATCCCTACTCTTCGCACGAATACAGCGAGCGGCAAAGTGCTTACGCGGCGCACTTTGGTCTCGGAAGCATCTATACGCCGCAGATGATCGTTGACGGACACTATGAATTCGTGGGCAGCGATGAACGAGTAGCCAAGGAGGCAATCGAGAACGCCACGAAGGTGATGAAAACCCCGGTGACTGTCTCTTCCCGTCTGAACGAGGAAAAAACACCAATCCTTCATATTGAAACCGGTCCGTTACCTTCGTCCAGTACCGCGATATCGGCGGTTATTTTCGTCGCGATAGCAGATGACATCGACGAATCGCATGTAAACGGGGGAGAGAACGCTGGAAGAACACTGAAGCACGTCGCGGTTCTGCGGAGCCTTATCCCGGTCGGGGAAGTAGCTAAATCCGAAGGATTTTCTCAAGACGTTAGACTTGATCTCAACGCCAAAAATCCAGGGAATCTCAGGATCGCGGTGATCGTCCAGGAGGCGGATGCGGGAAGGGTGTGGGGAGCGGGTTTTACTCGACTTTCGAATTAGCGTCGTTACATCCATTGTGCTTTGACGTCGCTTCGTCGGCGCGCGTCGAACGAACGAAACCGAATTTGGAGCCAGAATGAAAGTTGCGATTGCTATCCTTTTTTTTGTCGGACTCTTTGGTCTTTCCAGTGGGCAAGAAAAACCGCCTAGTAATCACGCAGTTACTGCGTCTGTTGGCTTGGAGGTCGGTCAATCGGCTCCGGCGTTCGCTCTCTCCGATCAGTTCGGCCATGAACAGTCCAACGAGACCCTCAAAGGGTCGAAGGGCACTATCCTTCTTTTTTTTCGTTCCGCCGATTGGTGACCCTTCTGCAAAGCGCAGCTCGTGCAGCTGCAAAACGCTAAACAAAGATTTGAAGCGCAAGGACTAAAGCTGGCCGCCATCAGCTACGATAGTCCGGCGATCCTGAAGGATTTCGCCGAGCGGCACAAAATCGAGTTTCCCCTGTTGGCGGACCCCAACTCCGAAATCATTCGCCATTTCAACGTGCTTAACACAGAGGCGATGGGAATGACCAAAGGAATGGCCTACCCCGGATTCTTCTATGTCGACTCAAGCGGGGTTATTCGCGAAAAGTATTTCACACCGAAGTACACGGACCGACTCACGGCAAATAATGTCATTTCGAAACTCTTCCCTGAGTTGAGCGCGGAAGTGACTCAAGACATCAAAGCGCCCCATCTCCAGCTTACCCTTGCACAATCCGATCGCAGCGTCATACCAGGTGGCAGGGTCAGTCTGATTGCCGAAATCGAACTTCCCGCGGGTGTACATGTCTATTCTCCTGGAGTGCAAGGTTATAAACCGATTCAGCTCACCTTGCAGGAGCTTCCAGGAATCGAACTGCAGCCTGTCGTTTACCCGAGCTCTAAAGTACTGTACCTGGAAGCCATCCAGGAACATGTACCGGTCTTCGAGGGAAAGTTTCGCATTACCCAGGATCTCACGGTAACGCCGTCTCGCACTGCAGATGCTCTCCGTTCGGTCTTTTCGAAGGAGAGGACTATTTCCATTACCGGCGATTTGAAGTATCAGGCCTGCGACCAGACGGTTTGCTATCCGCCCACGTCAGTGCCTGTAAAATGGCAATTGCTGATTCTCCCCCTGGACCTCAAACGATCTCCAAAGGCTATTCAGCATAAATAGATTTTCGAGCTCTGCGGCAGATTCGATTGTCCAGTTCTAGAAGGAGCAGGCCATGAGCAATGTCGTCTATACCTCGAATTCGCATATCGAACGCCGGCAGGGACCTCTTCGCATCGCACATTTGCCAGGTGAGTCCCAGCCAGTGATCTACAGCGTCCATGGGGCCATCGCCGAGCACTACAAAGTTGACCCGGCAACGTTGAAGGAGTCGCACTCCTCAACCATTGACTATGTGATTTCGGCGACCGCTGGTTGAATGATGGGCACTTTTGGAGGTGCGCTGGAAGCGCGCCAAATCGATGCTAGCAACGGGAAGTTGACCGCCGAAGTAACCGGAGAGGTGGAGACCGAGGAGGGTGTCCTGGTCATCCGCCGGATTCACGTGGCGATGCGCCTGGCGGCGCCTGAAGCGGCAAGGGAAACAGTCGAACGCACGCACGGCATTTACGCCATGCGCTGCCCTTTATACCGAACTTTGCACAATACAATTCGCCTCACTTCTTCGTTCGAACTTGTCATGCCGGAAGCAAAATCTTGAGGGAGCCTCTAATCGCGAAACAGGCAGAGCAGTGACGCGGCAGTTCACCTCTACACGGCGTCATGAAGCACGCCATTCTCGGAGCCGGCGCAGTGGGCCGGCTAGTCGGAGCAGCACTTGCCCACCAGGGTGATCGCGTGACGCTCCTCGTTCGTCCGCAAACGCACACGCAGCATCCCGGAATGCTCAATGTCGAACAGAAGATATCTCTTTTGATTACCGGCATTACACATCATAATTGCAGACTAGTTCCGTATTCGAGGATCGAGGAACTTGACGCACTGGTTCGAAACAGCCTATCGGGTTGATCGACGTGAAGGTCCAGAGGGCCACAAATCATACGCGCATGCACTGTGGAGAACTTCGAGCAGTGCCGACGGCATACATGGGTGCAACCTAGTCAGCGGCGATTCCGACCGGGGCCGGCTTCGACGCACGGAATCTGAGGACGTACACTTGGTTACCTACATCCACGCTGCAAAGAGGAAAGGATGAGCTTTCTCCGTGAAGTCCAATTGGACAAAGAGTTCGGGCCCTCCGTCGTGTTTCGAGAGGCGCTCGGATTTCTCCCCAATCTCATTCGCGCACAGAGTCTGTTGCCCCGTTTCATCGAGGCACAAGCAAAACTTGAAGATGCCGTGCGTTTGCGGGCAGGAGATCTCTCTCGTGTACAAAAGGAACGAATCCTACTGACCATTGCAGCCGATCGAAGAGACACATATTGCGTTGCCATGCATAGTAGAGTCTTGTCTTCGCTGGGGGCGACGCCCGGTCAAATCGATGATCTTTTGAATGAATATCGTGGCGCAGACCTCTCAGCGCCTGATTTAGCTACCCTGCAATTTTGTCTCAAGCTAAGCCGTAACGTTCCGGAGGTTCAATGGGAGGACATTGAACCGCTCCGGGTATCTGGACTTACGGATCGGGCGATATTCGAGACCGTCGTCGTGAGCGCCCTGGCTATCTACCTCTGTACTCTGTCTGCGGGTTTGCGGCCAGAGCTGGATTTCCAAGCGCGCGAGCTGCCTTCGCCTAGAGCCGGTTCTCCTGCCGAACCACCACGCGCCAGTTCATCGGCAGACATTCATCGCGGGTGGGAGAGGAAGGGCCCTTACCTGCCTGCTCCGTACCTGAGTCCCCACACGTTTGCGCCCTTCGCTATCCTCCAGCGGACCCATGGATTCATGCCGAATTTTTTCCGTTCTCAGACGTTGCGCCCCGATTTGCTGAAGGCGGAACTGGAGGCTGTCAACAGCATTTTGTTTCCGGAAGACGCTCTGTCGCGAGTGCAAAAGGAATGTATTCTTCTGGCGGTCTCGGCAACCAATCTCAACTCTTACTGCGTGGCGGTACACTGCAACCTGTTGCGTGGTTTGGGTGTATCGCCGGAAGAGGGTGACCAGATCGCCGTTGACCATCACGAGTCTGCACTGTCCAACGCAGATAAGGCATTACTCGACTTTGCTGTTAAGCTTGGGGCGCACTTCTCCGATTTCTCCAACGAAGATGTTATCGGACTTCGCGCGCTGGGCTTCACCGAGGAACAGATTTTGGAATGCGTGGTGGTGACCGCTCTCAATAATTTCGCGAACACTCTCCAGACGGGACTCGGAATCGAACCCGATTTTGCGCCACCTCCGGTCTTTCAGGAAAATAAAGTGCATCTTTCGGGCGCTGTCCTCACTCCTATGCAGGGCGCGGGCGCAGTGCATCTGGTCGACAAACCGCAGGACGTGGACGCTGAATTGGTCGCCCAGGCGCAGGGTGGGAAGCTGGAGGCTTTCGAAGAGCTGGTTCGTCGGCACACCCAGTTGATTTATCGCACTCTGATGGCAATTTTGGGCAACGCTACCGACGCGCAGGATGCCATGCAGGATACCCTCTTGAGTGCGTTCAAGCATATCAGCGGCTTCCAGGGCCGCGCGAAGTTTTCGACTTGGCTGGTGAGTATTGCCAGGAATACGGCGCTTCAGCGTTTGCGAAGCCGGAAAAACGTTGAGAGCTTGGATGAAGGTGAATATGAGGAAGATCGGGACTTTCGCCCTCGTCAGGTAAGGGCTTGGCAGGACAACCCCGAGCAATGCTTCTCTAAGTCAGAGATCCGGCAGCTCGTCGAAACGGGGATCTTGGCCTTACCTCCTAAGTTCCGTGTTGTCGTGATGCTCAGGGACATCGAACAGCTTTCGACGGATGAAGTTGCCCGGCAGTTAGGCCTAAGCGTCCCTGCAGTAAAGACGCGGCTTTTACGGGGCCGGCTCATGCTGCGAGAGTGGCTCTCGCCTCACTTCACGACCAGCACCAAGGGAGCAACTCAATGATCACATGTGAGGAATTCTTCGACGAGTTCGCTGACTATCTCGAGAATCAAGTCTCTCCAGAAATCCGTCAAGAACTCGAGTTGCATCTCTCCCAGTGCCGCGCGTGCCAGGTGCTGTGCGATTCCAGCCGTAAGACTGTAAAAATCGTGACAGAAAGTAGTTCATTCGAGTTGCCTGAGAGCGTCTCCGGCCCAATCATCGATCGCGTCATGGCGAAGTTGCGAACAGGCCAAAGCTAACACGGTTCAAATCGCATGGTAACCACAGGTGGTTCACATCTCCCTTGTTGCAAGGCTGTCGAAATTCAGCATTCGCAGCGTTGATTTGGTGAACGTCGCAGATTCTCCTTGAGTCCTTCGTAGGTTCCCTCCTCTGCCTACGAGCGAACTACGATCCATGGCCACGACAACGTGCGCCTCAGGCGTTGCCAGGGTGCGACGGTTTCTTGGTGCATCGATGTAACTTTCGGACAGCAAAACAGTCCTATGGCCCGTGAGAATTCAGCGCCGATGGCGGGTAGTTGCCGGTTCAACGAACCGGAAATGGGAAAAGCATAACGCCAACCGCTCTTGGGTAGTGCGGCGCCAGTGAGAGAACCCTCGTGGCAGATCTTTCGGGATACGCGGCAGCGGCGGTTCGCGAGAACTTAGGCGGCACGCCCTTCGATCTAAAGGAGATCGAAGTTAGAGAGGAACCATATGAGAGACCCTACTGACGAGATCACCCTGGGCATTACTAACGATCAAGTCGCGCTCGGTAGCCATCTGATCCATTTCTGGCAGAACGAGGAGGAATTCGAGCGCGGAGTTCGCTTTC
>WNFS01002054.1_pt1 | contig 28679 bp, 28 predicted proteins | sample 5400141 | NCBI WGS metagenome assembly WNFS01 (sample SAMN13153358, study PRJNA577476) | soil metagenome | isolation source: 60 cm saprolite under Madrone tree | place: USA:California | collected 2016-06-14
TGCCTGCGCGCCGGTGTCTCGGATCAGTGCGTCGAGCTTTTGGACATTACGGGCCGCCAAGGCGATTTTCACGCCGAATCCGGCGAGGCGGCGTGCGAGCGAGGCGCTGATTCCAGGACCGGTCCCGACGATCAGCGCGCTGCGGTAGGGGAAGTCCATGGCGGCAATCTTAGCGCTTTACCCGGGTTCCTTGTTGAAGACCAGCAAGCGATTGTTCGCGGGCAGGTCATGATCCGCGTCCAGCCGCAAACCGTACTGCTCGGCCAGCGAATTGATCGCCTGAATGTCGCGCAAACCCGATTGAGGGTCGCGTTCCTGCAGCATCCGATCGAATTCCTGGTTGCTGTCCGATGTATATCGGCCTGCATAGCGGAACGGGCCGTAGATGCAGAGCACGCCGCCCGGCGCGAGCACGTTGCCGACCCCTCTGAACAGGGCTGTGACCTCGGCCCACGACATGATGTGCAGGGTGTTGGCGGTGAACACGGCATCGACGCTGCGCACCGGCCAAACGGCCTGACGGACGTCGAGCAGCGTGGGTGCGCGCAGATTGTGGGAACCCTCGAGCTTGACGCGCTCCGCCAGATCCGCCAAGTACGCCAATTGCTCCGTGGGGTGCCAGATCAAATGGTCGAGAGCCCGGGCGAAATACGCGGCGTGCTGACCCGTGCCGCTGCCGATTTCCAGCACCTGGGACCGGCCGGCAAGGCGGATTCGCAATACTCCGAGGATGGGGTCCTTGTTGCGTTCGCAGGCAGCGGAGAAGGGGAGCATGGGGACCTCGATTTTGCCCTTTGGCATGGACGATGATCTGCTCGGACCGCAATAGCTTACCAGCCGCCCGAACTTTGGTTACAGTGTCGCCCCGGCTGAGGGCTCACAAAGGGGGGATGACGATGTCGATTTCCATGTACGATTTCTCGATTCCGGTGTTGACGCGCGGTTTGACCACTATGTCGGCCGTCCTCGACAAGGCGGCGGCGCAGGCCGCGGCGAAGAAATTCGATAGCGCGGTTCTCGCCCAGGCGCGCCTGTTCCCCGACATGTATCCGCTGGTGCGCCAGGTGCAAATCGCCTGCGACACCGCCAAAGGGGCGGCGGCGCGTTTGGCGGGGATCGAGGTACCGAAGCACGAGGACACCGAGGTGACGTTCGCCGAACTGAAGGCGCGAATTGCCAAAACGTTGGATGTCGTGCAGTCGGTCAGCGCGGCGCAGCTGAAAGACGCGGAAAGCCGCGCCATCGAGATCAAGTTTCCGAACGGTTCCTGGAAATTCACCGGTATCGCGTATTGGAACGACTTCGTGCTGCCGAATTTCTTCTTCCACGTGAGCATGGTCTACGCACTGCTGCGCAAAAATGGAATTGAAATCGGCAAGAGCGATTTTCTCGGAGACATTCAGTAGCCGTGGCATGAGCGGCGCCCCGGCGGGCTTCCGCCCGCGACGGCGCCGCCGGGAGCCTGGCTGACAGGCTCCTACGTGAGTTGTTCGACCAACTGTTCGACGCGGGTGAACAGTTTCTCTTCGGTGCGCGCGTCGTGGGCGAAGCGCAATTTCAGCGGACCGTCGAGACGATATTCCTTCGGTTTTCCTTGGATCATCTTCAGCACGCGTTTGGCATCGACCTGGTTCGTCTCCTCGAAGATGAAATAGCCGCTGGTCGCGCCGGCGTCGATCTTGCGAATTCCCAGTTCCGCGGCGCGCAACTTGAGCCGCGTTGCGCGAAACAGCGATTGCGCATACTCCGGCATCGGTCCGAAGCGGTCGATCATCTCGGCTTTCATCTCGTCGAGCTCTTCGCGGGACGGCGTGCCGGCGATGCGCTTGTAGAGCACCAACCGCAGATGCACGTCGGGGACGTAATCCTCGGGGATCAGCGCGGGCACGTGCAGCTCGACCTCGGGCCCGGCGTCGAGCGGCCGTTCGAGATCGGGTTGCTTCCCGGATTTCAAGGCCGAAACGGCGCGCTCCAGCAGCTCCATGTACAGGTTGTAGCCGATCTCTTGGATCTGGCCGCTTTGCTCATCGCCGAGGAGCTCGCCCGCGCCGCGAATCTCGAGATCGTGGGTGGCCAGCGTGAATCCGGCGCCGAGCTCCTCGAGCGATTCCAGCGCTTCCAGGCGCTTGACCGCATCGGCCGTCATCGCCTTTCGCGGCGGCGTAATCAGGTAGGCATAGGCTCGGTGATGCGATCGTCCGACGCGGCCCCGCAACTGATGGATTTGCGCCAGGCCGAATCGATCCGCGCGGTCGATGACGATGGTGTTCGCCGTCGGCACGTCGATGCCGCTTTCGATGATGGTCGTGCAGACCAGAACGTTGAAGCGCCGATGATAGAAGTCGAGCATGAGCTGTTCCAGGTCACGTTCGCGCATCTGGCCGTGCCCCACCGCGACATTCGCCTCCGGCACGAGTTTGCGGATGGCCTGCGCCGTTTTCTCGATGGTCTCGATGGTGTTGTGGACGAAGTATATTTGCCCGCCGCGCCGAATCTCGCGCAACGAGGCTTCGCGTACGACGGTTTCATTCCATTCGAGCACGAAGGTCTTGACGGCGAGGCGCTCCGCGGGCGGAGTCGTGATCAGCGACAAATCGCGCAAGCCCCCCATGGCCATGTTCAGGGTGCGCGGAATCGGGGTTGCGGTCAGAGTGAGAACGTCCACCTCGGTTCGCAGGGCCTTCAGTCTCTCCTTGTCGCGTACGCCGAAACGATGTTCCTCGTCGATCACCACCAGTCCCAAGTCCTTGAAGCGCGTCTTACCCTGCAGCAGTCGCTGCGTGGCGATGACGATGTCGACCTTGCCTGCGGCGACGCCGGCGAGGACTCCCTCCGCCTCCTTGTTGCTGCGAAAGCGCGACAGGCTCTCGATACGGACCGGCCAGTCGGCGAAGCGATCGACGAAGGTGGTGTGGTGTTGCTGAGCGAGAAGAGTGGTGGGCACCAGTACCGCGACTTGTTTGCCGGCTTGCACGGCGACGAACGCAGCGCGCAGCGCGACCTCGGTCTTGCCGAATCCAACGTCGCCGCAGATGACGCGGTCCATGGGTTTGTCGGATTTGAGGTCGCTCAGCACCTGATCGATGGCGGCGGCCTGGTCTGCGGTCTCCTCGAAGGGGAAGCCGGCTTGGAAGGCGCGATATTCGGCTTCACCGGCCAGCATCTGGGTGCCCTGCCGAGCGGCGCGGCGCGAGTACAGATCCAAGAGTTCGGCGGCCACATCGCGAATGCGCTGTGCCGCCTTGCGGCGCGCCTTCTGCCATTGCTCGCCGCCGAGTTTGTGGAGCGGCGCGGTTTCGGCCGGCGCTCCGGTGTAGCGGGACACGAGGTGCAGCGCCTGCACGGGAACATACAATTTGTCGCCGTCGGCATATTCGAGCACGAGAAACTCGCCGGTGTACCCGGCGACGTCCATGGTCTGCAGTCCGGCGTAGCGGCCGACCCCGTAGGATTCGTGCACCACCGGCGCGCCGATGCGGAGGTCCGACAGTTCTTTGAGTATCTTCGCCGGATCGCGCTCGGCGCGGCGGCGCCGGCGTTCCTGCCGGGCGCGATCCCCGAACAACTGCGCCTCGGTGAGTATTTCCAGCGCGGGCGTGTCCAGCCTCAAGCCCGACACGGCCCCCGATACGGTAATCCCGAGATTCAGGGAGCTGGCGAGAAAATTCGCAAAATTGTCGAAAATCTTGGCCTGAATGCCGCGCCCGCGAAGCAGATCGAGCAGCAATTCCCGGCGTCCGGCGGACTCGGCGGCGAGCAGGATGCGCGCGGGGCTCGCCTGGAGGTGCGCCGCCAACTCAGCCGCCGGCTGTTCGGCACGCGGGTCGATGCGCACCGCGGCCGGCGCGGCGCTGGGGAAATTCTGCGTGACTCCGCGAGTCTCCGGGGGCCATTCGAAGGTGTGCAGTTGAACCTGCGGCCAGGCCGCGTATGACTCTTGGAATTCCGCGGGCGTCAAATAGACTTCCGCAGGATCCAAGATCGGCCGATGGCGATCGTGACGCAATTGCTCATGCCGTTCGACGATGCCGTTCCAGAGGCCGTCGGCGCCGGAGGCCGCGTCGTTCATGACGACGAGCACGCTGTCCGGCGGCAGATACTCGAACAGATGGGAAGTGCGATCGAAGAACAGGGGCAGGAAATATTCGATGCCGCCGGGCGCTATCCCGGAACTCACGTCGCGATAAATCGCCTGCTCGGACAGATCGCCGGTGAAGCGCAGGCGGTAGCGGCGGCGGAACTCGCGCACCGCGTCGGGATTCAGCGGCGTCTCGCGGGCGGGCAGCAGCTCGATCCGGTCCAGCTTGTCCAGGGAGCGCTGCGTGTCCGGATCGAAGCGCCGGATGCTGTCGACATCGCGATCCAGCATGTCGATGCGAAAGGGAGTGTCCGAGCCCATGGGGTAGACGTCGATCAGCGAGCCCCGCACCGCGAATTCCCCGTGCGCCACGACCTGGGTGACGGCGGCATATCCGGCCAGGGCCAATTGGGCGCGCAGGGCGTCGAGGTCGAGGCTTTCGCCGACGTGAACTTTGAGGGAATAGGCTTCGACGTAGCTGCGGGGCGCCAACCGCTGCAGCAACGTGTCGATGGCGACCAGCCAGACGCCCTTTCGGGCGCGCGGCAGCGCCGCCAAGGCGGCGAGCCGGCCGGAAGTGATATCCGGATGCGCGGAGAAGCCGTCGTAGGGCAGGGTCTCTAAATCAGGGAAAACTCCGACACTCAGGCCGCTGCCGGCAAAGAATCGAACTTCATCGCTCAACGCCTCCGCTTCACGCGAACTTTGCGTGATGACGATGAGCGGTCCCCCGGCCCGCGTCGCGGCCTCGGCGATGGCGAGCGCCGCCGCGGCGCCGTACAGCTTGCCCCATTTGACGACGGGCGTCTCGACGCTGGGTAGGGTGGGTTCAAGTAAGGGCATCGACACTTCGAAAAAAAGAAAAATAAACGCCCGCCGCGAACCGGTCGCGGTGGGCTAGAACTGACTTTAAGACGATCTTACGCGATTTTAGTTTAGGAGTTTGCGACCACGCTGTGAATGACGCGGTCGGCTTCGAAATACACGACGAAGCCCGGATATTCCCAGCGCGAGATCGGCGGCTTGCCGACGGCGGGAACTTTGGTGACCGGAGCTCCGAACTTGGTCGCTACCTGATCCATGCTCATGCCGCGAGCCGGCGTGACGACATCGGACTCCTTGACGGCAATGCCGCTGTCGACCGCAATGGTCTCGGCCCCCGCGAGGCTGCTGGCGAGCACCGCGGCAAGCAGTAGGTATCGATACCTCATGGCGCACCTCATTTGTTTACCCCCAGATTCTGATCATTCCATGGTCCCCCCAAACTATAACATCAGCCCCCGGGGTCAATCTTTGACCCAATTAACACTCTGATTACATTGTTAATTGTGGTTTAATCGCCGCGCATGTTCCAGCCCGTTCCAGTTTTCGTGGGCCTGCGCTACTCGCTGGCCCGCGAGCACAGCTTTTTCGTGTCTTTCATCACCTGGGTCTCGCTGGCCGGGGTCGCGCTGGGCGTGGCCGCCCTGATCACGGTACTGTCGGTCATGAACGGCCTGGAATCCGAATTACGGACCCGCCTGCTCAGTCTGACCGCGCACGCGACTTTGAACGCGGCGGGGGCGCCGATCGGCGATTGGCAGACCCGCATCCGGCAACTCCAAGGATCACCGGGCCTCACGGCCGCCGCGCCGTTCCTCGATACCGATGCCATGTTGAGCCGGCAGCCCTCGATGAGCGGCGCCATCGTTCGCGGCATCGACCCCGGGCTCGAGGCCCAAGTGTCGTCCATCGGCGATGCCATGCGAGAGGGCAGGCTGAGCGATCTTACGCCCAATTCGAATCGAATCATTCTGGGGCGCATGCTCGCCTATCAGCTGCAAGTAGGCATGGGCGATCAGGTGACGGTCATGATCCCGGGCAATGCCGGCGGCGCGAGCGATGCGATCGTGCCGCGTCTGCGGGATTTCTATGTGGCAGGCATATTCGAGGTGGGGCTGCAGGAGCACGACAGCGTGCTGGCGCTCGTCAATCTGCAGGATGCAGAGGCCTTTCGAGGCATCGACGGCCCCACCGGGATACGGCTCAAATTCCACGACGTGCTGAAGGCGCCGGAGCTGGCCCGCAGCGCCGCGGCGCGGCTCAGCCTAGGCTTGCAGGTACGCGATTGGACGGAGGACAACCAGGCGTATTTTCGCGCCATACGCATCGAAAAGACCATGATGGGTTTGATGCTCATGCTCATCGTCGCCGTCGCGGTGTTCAACATAGTGGCGACGCTGATCATGGTGGTGAACGACAAACGCACGGATATCGCGATTCTGCGCACCGTCGGACTGAGTCCCGGGGGCATCATTGCCGTGTTCATGACGCAGGGCGTGCTCATCGGCTGGATCGGCGCCGCCCTCGGCGTGGCGCTCGGCCTCGCGCTTGCCTGCAACGTGGACGTGATCGTGCCCTTCCTGGAACAGACCTTCGGATTTCATTTCATGGATCCGGACGTGTACTACATATCGGGTCTGCCGAGTGAGGTGCATCCCGGGGACGTGGTGAGGATCGGGACGGCGGCGTTCATTCTCACACTGGCCGCGACCGTGTATCCCGCTCTGCAGGCGGCGCGAACCCAACCTGCCGAAGCGCTGCGATACGAATGATGCGCTACTGGTACGAGGGATTCGTCGGCCTGCGGTATCTGCGCGCATCGCCCAAGCGCGGTTCCCTGTCTCTGATCGCCGGCATCGCGATACTGGGCCTCGCGCTCGGAGTCGCGGTGCTGATCGTGGTGCTGTCGGTGATGAACGGCTTCGAGGAGGTGTTGCGGACCCGAATCTTGAGCCTGACGGCGCACGCAACGATTTCCGGGCTGGAAGGGCGGATCACGAACTGGCGGCCCGATCTCGAGAAACTCGAGCGCTTCCCCGGCGTCGTGGGCGCGGCACCGTATATCGAGGAACAAGGCATGCTGATCCACGGCGACAAGTCGTCCGGCGTGCTCCTGCGCGGCATAGTGCCGGAGGCGGAGCGGCGCGTGGTCGATTTGGCGCCGCATTTGTCGAGCGGCCGAATGAGCGATCTGACCGAAGGCAGGTACCGCGTGATACTGGGATCGGCGCTGGCCGAAGAACTCGGTGCGAAAGTCGGCGATCGAGTGGTGCTGCTGGTGGCTTTGGGCGACGTGACGCCGGTGGGCGTGATTCCCAGGATGCGCGCGTTCGAGGTGACCGGCATCCTGTCCATCGGCATGTATGAATACGATCGGCGGATAGCCATCGTCGCCATGCCGGACGCGGCAAAGCTGCTGCGAATGGGCGACGAAGTAACCGGCATTCGCTTGAGTCTCGCCGACATGTACGCCGCGCCGCGGCTGTCGCGCGCCGCCGCGATCTCGATCGGCGGGGACTTCGAGGTCCAGGATTGGACCAACGAGCATGCCAATTTCTTTCGTTCGATTTCGATCACCAAACGCATGCTTTTCTTCATTCTGTCGCTGATGGTGGCCGTCGCCGCATTCAACATCGTGTCGACCATGGTCATGGTGGTGAAGGACAAACGCCGCGACATCGCCATCTTGCGCACCTTCGGGTCTTCGCCGCGCAGTATCTTGGCGGTATTCGTGGTGCAAGGCAGCTTGATCGGGCTGCTCGGGATCGGCGCCGGCGTGCTGCTCGGCGTCCTCATCGCCGTGAACCTGCAGGATCTGGTGCACGGGCTCGAAGGCATCGTCGGATTCAAGTTCCTGGACGCCCGCGTGTATTTCATGAGCGACTTGCCGGCCCGCGTGCGGGCTTCGGACGTGGTGCGCATCTGCGGTTTCGCATTCGTGCTCGCCTGCCTCTCGACGCTGTATCCGGCGGCGCGCGCCGCCCGCTTGCTGCCCGCAGAATCGCTGCGAAACGATTGAGGATGGAAAAGATGATGCCGAATTCCAATGCGGTGGTGCTCGAGGGGAAGGATCTGGCCAAGGAATTCGTCCAGGGCGACGTTAAAATCCTGGTGTTGCGGGCGGCGTCCATCACCGTGCGCGCGGGCGAGAGAATCGCCATCGTCGGCGCCTCCGGATCCGGCAAGACGACGCTTCTGCAGCTGCTGGGAGGACTCGATTTGCCGACCGGCGGCACGGTGGAGATCGCCGGATCGGCGATGAATCGCTTGAACGATACCGAGCGCGGCCTGTTGCGGAATCGCGCCGTGGGTTTCGTCTATCAGTTCCACCACCTGCTGCCGGAATTCACCGCGCTCGAAAATGTCGCGATGCCGCTCCTGGTGCGGCGAATGAGTCCGCGTGCCGCGAGGGAGCGGGCGAGCGCTCTATTGGCGCGCGTCGGGCTGGCCGAACGCCTCACGCATCGTCCCTCGCAGCTCTCCGGCGGCGAACGGCAGCGCGCCGCGGTGGCGCGCGCTCTCGTGACCCAGCCGAAACTGGTGTTGGCCGACGAACCCACGGGCAACCTGGACGGCATGAATGCGGCGCAGGTGTTCGAACTGATGCTGGAGCTGAATCGCGAGTTCGGCACCAGCCTCGTCATCGTCACCCACGATGAGCGATTAGCGGCGCGGCTCGATCGCGTGCTGGTGCTCGCCGACGGAGTGCTGGTCGAGCGCCGTGCCGCGGCCGTTTGACCGGGCGCGTCGGCGCCGCAGCTGAAGGAGGACGTGGGCGCGCCAAGCGAATTGCGCCAGCACATAGCCCAATCCGGCTGCGACCAGTCCCAGAACCAGGGCGCCGAGCAGCAGCGGCGCCCATAGTTGGCAGACCTGCGCCCATAGATGCCGATGATGGAGTTCATGCACGTAGGGCATCAGATCCATTCCCATGAGCTTGGCGCCGACCCAAATGGAGCCGGCCACCTGGGGCAGCCAGGTGAAAGGGTTGCTGACGAAAACGGTGGCGAAGAGCACGGGCAGGTTCAACCGGAACAGCATCCCCAGTGTGACGCACGTCACAAGATGCACGGGCAGGGGAGTGGGCGGAATGAACGCGATGAACAGGCCGAGGGCGAACGCGCGAGTCACGCTGAGCCTATGGAACGCCCAACATCCGCGATCGACCACCAGCCTCTTGAATGGCTTCAAACACCAGAGTTTCTCCAGCGTGGTGCGGTCCGGTGTGATGCGTCTCAGCCAGTGTTGCATGGATTGCGATTGACTCCCCAGCCAAGCGGCATTATGCCGTTTTCGCAGATTACCGACAGTGATCCATGACCACCCCGCAAATCAACGGGTTAGCCCTCGGCCGATGGCGGTATCTCAACCGTCGGCGGTCAAGTATCATGCCCGCTGATTCAAATCCGACCAAAGAGGACGCAATGTGGGAGATCATCCGCGCTGGCGGCGGCTTCATGTGGCCGATCATTTTATGTTCCATCGCGTCGGTGGCCATCATATTGGAACGCCTTTGGACCTTGCAGAGCAGCCGGGTGATACCCCGTGACTTGTCCCAAAAGGTCTGGAACTGGATCGAAGCCGATCAGCTCAGCGACAAGCTGGTCGCTGCCCTGGAGCAGAATTCGCCGCTCGGCAAGCTCCTGGCCATCGGACTCGCCAATCGCGACAGGCCGCGCGCGCTGATGGTGGAGCGGCTGGAGGACGGCGGCCGGCACGTGGTGCACGAGCTGGAGCGGTTTCTGAACACTCTGGGCACGATCGCGGCGGTCGCGCCGCTCCTGGGACTGCTGGGAACGGTGGCCGGCATCATTCATGCGTTCAATGCGATCACGGCCAACGGCATCGGCGACCCGAGAATATTGTCCGGCGGCATCGGTGAAGCGCTCATCACGACGGCGGCAGGTTTGACCGTGGCGATTCCCTCGCTGATCGCGTACCGCTTCCTGCGGGGCAAGGTCGAGCGCCTGGTGGTGCGCATGGAGAAGGAAGCCATGAAGCTCGTCGATGCGTTGGACGAGCGCGGCATGCTGGTCGTGGCCGGCTGACATGAACCTGCGCCCGCGCCACCGTGAAGACCCCGAAATCAACTTGATCTCGATGATCGACGTCATGCTCGTGCTGCTGATCTTTTTCATGGTGTCGACGACGTTCAATCAAGAGGGGCGCGTCAAGGTTCAGCTGCCTCAGGCGAGCCAGATACCGGTGCCGCGGGGGCCGCGCGAACCCCTGGTGATCACAGTGACGGCCGAAGGCAGCTACCGGGTCAACGAACGCACCTTGATCAATGCGAGTCCCGACACTTTGCGGACTGCGCTGGTCAAGGAAGCCGGTGCCGACCGAGGTCCCATCACGATTCGCGCGGATGCGCGTACCACGCACCAAGCCGTGGTAACCGCCATGGATGTGGCGGGCAGACTGGGGTTCGCCCAGCTCAATATCGCGACCTTCCACGCGGAAGCCGCTCCTTGAGCACAGCACCCGCTGCGGGCTTGACAGCCGCCGGCGATTCTTGGGCGATTTATCGGCGGTTGTTGAAGTACGCGAAACCTTATCTCGGCGTATTTCTGATCGGCGTGATGGGCTCGATCCTGTTCGCGACGTCCAACGCTGCGCTGGCGTACCTGGTCAAGAAATTCCTGAACGGCGCGTTCTTGGTGAAAAATCCGGCAGTCCTCTGGGAGGTGCCTCTGGGAGTGGTGGTGTTGTTCACCCTGCGGGGCATCGGGGACTATGTGCAGAGCTACTATCCCAGCTGGGTCGGAAGACAGGTGATCAAGGGCCTCAGGCACGATGTGTTCTCGCACTACCTGCGGCTGCCCACGGCGTATCTCGACAGCCAACAGTCCGGGCATTTGCTGTCGAAATTGACCAATAACATCGAGTTGGTGGCGGCCGCGGCGACCAGCGCGGCGATTTCCCTGATCAGCGACAGCCTGTCCATCCTCGTGCTCCTGATCACGCTGTTCTATATGAATTGGCGGCTGGCCGTGTTTTGCATCGTCGCCGCGCCCATCATCGCCTGGCTGATGAAAATCGCCAACCGCAGTTTCCGCCGCTACAGCGAACGAATTCAGCATTCCATGGGCGACATCACGCGCGTCGCCAAAGAGGCGATCGACGCGCACCGCTTGATCAAGATCTTCAATGCCGAGGATCACCAAACCGAGCGTTTCGAACGCGTCAACGAACACAATCGCGCCTCGAACATGAAGCTGATCCGCGCGAGGGCGGTCAGCAATCCGGTCGTGCAGTGCATCGCGTCGGTGGCGCTCGGAAGCGTTCTCTATGTGGCGATACGGCAGGTGTTTACCCATCACTTGCAGGTCGACGAGTTCTTCGGCTTCCTGACCGCGCTGATGCTGATTCCGGCGCCGCTGCGCAGCTTGGTCAACATGAGCGGTCCCTTGCAGCAAGGCATCGCCGCGGGCCAGAGCGTATTCGAGATCCTGGATCATCCGACGGAGGGCAGCGGCGGCACGCTCGAGCTCAAGCGCGCGCGCGGCGACATCGAGTTCCGCAATGTGTCGTTTGCCTACGCGGACGATAAGGGGGACGTCCTGCGCAATGTGAGTTTCCAGGTGCGTCCCGGCGAAACCGTAGCCATCGTCGGACCGTCAGGCAGCGGCAAGACGACGCTGGTCAGTCTGGTGCCGAGGTTCTACGATGCACAGCAGGGTTCGGTGCTGTTGGACGGGGTCGATGTGCGCGAGTATCGGCTGACGGCCTTGCGTGCCCAGGTGAGCCTCGTCAGTCAAGATGTGGTCTTGTTCAACGACACCATACGCAACAACATCGCCTTCAATGCCGTCGGCAAAACGGATGCCGAGGTGGAAGCCGCCGCACGTGCCGCCAATGTGATGGAGTTCGTCGCGCAGCAGCCGCAGGGGTTCGATACGCCGTTGACCGACCGGGGGCAGAATCTTTCCGGCGGCCAGCGGCAGCGAATATCCATCGCGCGGGCGCTGCTCAAGGACTCGCCCGTTCTGATCTTGGACGAAGCCACCGCGTCGCTCGACAACGAGTCGGAGAGGCGGGTGCAGCAAGAGCTGGGGATTCTAATGCAGGGCCGCACGACATTGGTCATCGCGCACCGCCTGTCCACCATCGAGGGCGCCGATCGGATCATCGTTCTCGACCAAGGGCGAATCGTGGAGAGCGGTACCCATCGGGAATTGTTGGCGCGCGGCGGGTTGTACGCGGGATTGCATGGAATGCTGGCCAACGCTTGAAGGCGGCACCGGGCATGTCGGTCCAATCTTGGCTCAATCGAATTTGGTACGACGGCGGGGCGCCGCCGTGGTGGCTGTTGCCGCTGTCCCTGACCTACGGCGCCGTGGCGGCGTCGCGCCGCTATCTGTACGCCAAGCGCCTGCGCAAGTCGATCCGAGTGTCGGCGCCGGTGATCGTGGTCGGGAACCTGAGCGTGGGGGGCACCGGCAAGACGCCGCTGGTGTGCTGGCTGGTCGCGCGCCTGACCGATCTCGGATTCAAGCCGGGGGTGGTCACTCGCGGCTATGGGGGTTCCTCGGGAAGCGTACGGCTCATCGATTCCTTCGATGACCCCAGCGTGGTGGGCGACGAGTCGATCTTGTTGGCGCGCCGCACCGGAGCGCCGGTGGCGATCGGCCGCGATCGTCCCGCCGCGTCGCAGCTGCTGGTCAACGCAGGGTGCGACGTCATCGTGAGCGACGATGGATTGCAGCATTACGCCCTGGCGCGCGATTGCGCTCCTCGACGGCGCCCTCAGCATGCGGCTCGAGGCGAAAGGCGCCTTGAGCCTGATCGGCGGCACGCCCAAGGCGTTGGACGAATTTGCGGGCCGCTCGGTGCACGCCGTAGCCGGCATCGGCAACCCGGAGCGATTTTTCAACATGCTGCGTGCGCACGGTATCGAAGTTCTCGGTCATCCGCTCCCGGACCACGCGCATTTGCAGTCCGCCGACATCTCTTTCGCCGATCAGCGTCCGGTGCTCATGACCGAGAAAGATGCCGTAAAATGCCAGCGGATAGCCGGGCCAAATCATTGGTATGTGCCGGTGACCGCGAGTTTCGACGGCGGCGAATCGAGTATCCTGCTCGACATCGTGACTCAGGCTATCGCAAAGCGCACTGCGCTTCGTTGAGGTGTTATGGATAAGCGTCTGCTCGACTTGTTGGTGTGTCCGATTTGCAAAGGACCGTTGCGGACCTTCGGTACAGGCAATGCGCTCGAGTTCGTCTGCCGGCCGGATCGGCTGGCCTATCCCGTGCGCGAGGGCATTCCCGTGATGTTGCCGGAGGAGGCCCGAGTTTTGAGCGCCGACGATCCGCTGCTGGACCGGTAGCGGCAGACGCGTTTCCGCCCCATGTCCATCGCCCCATGTTCCATGTAGTCATACCGGCGCGCTACGCTGCCTCACGCCTGCCGGGCAAGCCGCTGCGCACCATAGGCGACCGGCCGCTGATCCAATGGGTGTGGCAATGCGCGCGGGCGAGCGGTGCCGCTTCCGTAGTCATTGCCACCGATGATGTCCGCATATTCGATTCCGCTCGGGGCTTCGGCGCCGATTGTCTGATGACCTCGGCTCAGCACGCTTCGGGTACGGATCGGATCGCCGAAGTGGTGCGGGCGCGAGGCTTCGCGGCGGACGATGTGGTCGTGAACCTGCAGGGCGATGAACCCATGATGCCCGCGGCGGTGGTCAACGAAGTCGCTGAAGCGTTGACCGCGAGGCCGCAGATCGACATCGCGACGGCCGTCGCCCCCATACAGTCTCTGGCGGAATTTCTCGATCCCAGCTGCGTGAAGGCGCTGCGCGCCCGCGGCGGACAGGCGCTGTACTTCAGCCGCGCACCGGTGCCGTGGCCGCGGGACGGCGTCGCGGGCGGCCGGCCCACCCGCTTTGCCGGCGCGTGGCGGCACATCGGCATCTATGCCTACCGCGTGCGCAGCCTGCTGCAATTCGCGTCGTGGCCGCCGACGCCGCTCGAGGAAACCGAGAGTCTCGAGCAGCTCCGCGCCTTGGAGCACGGCATGCGGATTCACTTGGTGACGTTGTCCGAGCCGCCGCCCCCCGGCGTGGATACGCCGGAGGACCTGGAGCGCGTGCGCGCCTGCCTGGCGGCCGCGGAGGCGCTGCGCTGAGATGGCGGCACGGAGCGTTTTGTTCGTGTGCCTGGGCAATATTTGCCGCAGCCCGACGGCCGAGGGGGTATTTCGGCATCTGCTCCGGCAGGAAGCACCCGAGCTGCAGGTCGAGGTTGACTCGGCGGGTACCGCCGATTACCACCTCGGCGAACCTCCGGATTTACGCAGTCAGCGAGCCGCCATGCGCCGCGGCATCGATCTGGGCGGGTTGCGAGCGCGTCAGGTCACCCCCGCAGACTTCGCGCGTTTCGACCTCATTCTCGCGATGGATCGAGCCAATCTGCTTGAACTCGAGGCCATGCGTCCCAAAAATTCGCGTGCGCGGGTGCGGCTCTTCCTGGAATACGCACCGGAGTTAGGAAGGCTGGAAGTTCCCGACCCTTATTACCGGGACACGAGCGGATTCGAGGAAGTGCTGGATTTCTCCGCCGCCGCATCGCGCGGCCTGCTGGCGGACTTACAGAAAGCTGCGTAGCAGCCATAGAATGGCGGCAAGCAGCAATGCGAATACCATGGCAAAGCCGGCGCCGCTGCCCACCTGCAGGATCAATTCCACCGGCAACAGCGACACGATGCCGAACCCGGCGACGATCACGACAGCTGCCAGGACGTTGAACCAGGGATTGGGCTTTTGCCCGATCAGCGTCGTTGCCGCGGGCGAGTGATTGACTGCGCCCGGTGCTTGATTGACCGCGCCGATATTGGACATGCTGTTATCCCAGGCTGAAGAGTAGGGCGTAGCCCTCGATTTATAGATCTGTAATATGAACGTGAGATGACAACCGAGGTTCGTTGATGCCATTCACCATTTCCCACGCCGCTGCAGTTCTGCCTTTCTCCCGCTTGCTTGCGCGATGGCGCTTGCTGTCCGCGGTCGTAATCGGCGCCATGGTTCCCGATTTCGGACTGTTCTTTCCCTGGCGCCTACAGCGCGTCGAAACGCACAGCGCGGTTGCCTTGTTTACTTTTTGCTTGCCGGTGGGTATGGCCACTTACTGGGTGTTCCAATATCTGGTCAAAGCGCCGGTTTTGGAAGTGCTGCCCGACGGGGCGTATGCGCGCTGGCGTCCGTTTTCCTCGCCCGCGCGTATTGCCAGCATTCGCCAGTGGATTTTGGTTGCCTTCGGGGTGGTGGCCGGAGCAGTGACTCACCTCATGTGGGACGCCTTCACTCACGAGAATGCACGGGGTGTTCGCCTGATCCCTTGGCTGGAAGAGCCGATCGACATCGGCGCCCACCATATACGCGCGATTCGGCTGCTGCAGGATGGCAGTTCGTTGATCGGACTTGCGGTCGTGCTGGGGCTCATCGCGTACGGCCTGCGCCCCGGCGGCGATCAGCCCGTTAGTACCCGGCCGTTGGGGGCCGCAGAGCGTCGGGCATGGGTGGCAAGCTATTTAGTCGCCGCAGTTGGCTTGAGCGCCGCGTGTTGGCTGTGGGCGCCCGTCAGCGCGCACCCGATGATGTTCATTGCCAACAGCATGGCGGTGGCCGCGCTTCGCGGCCTGGCTTTGGCGCTCGTGTGCACCAGCCTGGTCCTGGACTGGCGCCTGCGCGCGCTCGGTGTATCGGGCGCGCGCAGGGCGAGTTAATCGGCGTCGGCGTCGAACCCTACCGGTCGTCCGGACCGGTGCGCGGCACGTCACTCGGTGCGGAAGACCACACCACGTACTTGTTGTCGGTGCCGGTACTGGATACCGAGGGCTCGGAGACCCGTGCCGGTGCCTCGGCGGCCCGCGCCGGCGCTTCGGGGGCTCGTGCCGGTGTCTCACGCGCCGTTTCGAAGGGTGGCGGCGAGCCGCCGCCCTCACGGCCCTCGCCCGCGCCTGGGCCGGCAGCGGTCCCACTATTCGGGCCTGTGCCCGGCCCCGGGCCCGACCCCTGGCTGGCGCCGGCACCATTGGCGGTGTTTTCTCCTCCTTCGCGCCGACCGCGGCCGCGCCGCCGTCGGCTACGCCCGCCGCGCTCGCTGCCCGAACGCTCACCGCCGGAGCGCTCGCCGCCGGAGCGTTCGCCGGCGGCTCGCTCGCCGCCGCCGGGCTCGCCGCCGCGCGCCTGCTGTTCCGGGCGGGGTTGCTCGGCACGCGGGATCTCCGGCCGCTGTCCGCCCGGATTGCGCTCTGCCTGGGCAGCCCCTTCGGGGCGGCGCGGTGCGGAATCACTGCGATTCTCGCCGCGCGGCCGTCCACCCTGCCGCGGGTCGCGAGGTCCGTCGCGCCGCACGTCGCGATTTCGGTCGCGGTCGCCACGGTCGCGATGCCGATCCCGGTCGCCGCCGCTGCCGCTACGATAGCGATCGTGACGCGCATCGCGACCGCTAAGCCGTTCGCGTTGGGTTTGGGTGGATGAGGACGAGGGCGCAGGAGTGGCGGTGCTCGTGCCGCCACCGAACAGCCAGCGCCACAAGCGTACGAACACTCCCGCTTGCGGAGCCGCAACCGCCGCGGGTACGGGCGCCGGTGCCGCGGCAGGCTCAGGCATCGGAATGATGGGCGCCGCCGATGCCGGCAAAATGCTGGGCACCAGGGGCAAGTCGCCTTGAGGCTTCTTGTCGCGATTTCCGATATTCGAATCGTCGAGGCTGGGCTGATCGGCCAGTTGATAACTGACGGTGGTATTTTCCGGCAGCTCCTTCTCGTCGTCGCGGATTCGCCGCAGTGAGTAGGCGGGCGTCTGCATATGCGGATTCGGCACGATCACCAGCGACACCTTGTCTCGCTGTTCGATCTGGTTCAGCCAATCGCGCTTCTCGTTGATGAGGTAGGTCGCGACATCGACCGGCACTTGCGCGATCACGCGGCCGGTTCGCTCCTTGCGGGCCTCTTCGCCGATCAAGCGCAGTAACGCGAGCGACATCGACTCGACGCCCCGTATGGTGCCCATGCCGCTGCAGCGCGGGCAGTTGATGTGCGTGGTCTCGCTCAAGGCCGGCCGCAGGCGCTGGCGCGACAATTCCAGCAGGCCAAAGCGCGACAGTCGACCCAGTTGAATGCGCGCGCGATCCATCTTGACCGCGTCCCGCAGCATGTCTTCCACCGCACGCTGGTTGGCCTGCGACTCCATGTCGATGAAGTCGATGACAATGAGTCCGCCAATGTCGCGCAAGCGCAGTTGCCGCGCGATTTCCTCGGCCGCCTCCAGATTCGTGTTGCGCGCGGTCGCTTCGATGTCGCCGCCGCGGGTGCTGCGGGCCGAGTTGATATCGATCGATACCAGCGCTTCCGTATGGTCGATCACCAAGCTGCCGCCCGAGGGCAGGGTGACCTTGTGCGAATAAGCAGACTCGATCTGGCTCTCGATCTGGTAGCGAGTGAACAACGGCACCGGGTCTTGGTACAGCTTGAGCTTGCGTTGCGCGTCGGGCGGCATGAAGCGCTGCATGTATTCCTGGGCCTTTTGAAAGGCTTCAGGCTGATCGATGAGGCATTCGCCGACATCGTCGGAGAAATAGTCGCGGAGGCCGCGGGTGACCGCATCGCTCTCCTGGAAAATCAGAAACGGCGCGGGCCGGCCGTCGTTGGCGGCCACGATCGCGTCCCAGGCGGTCTTGAGATTATTCAAATCCCACTGCAATTCCTCGGTGGACCGGCCCACGCCGGCGGTGCGCACGATGGCGCCCATGCCGTCGGGGATCTGAAGGCCGTTCATGGCCTCGCGCATTTGATCGCGGTCTTCCCCCTCGATGCGGCGGGAAACTCCGCCCGCGCGCGGGTTGTTCGGCATCAGCACCAGGAAGCGGCCGGCAAGGCTGATGAAGGTCGTGAGCGCCGCCCCCTTGTTGCCGCGCTCCTCTTTCTCCACCTGAACGATCAGCTCCTGGCCTTCCTGCAGCAGATCCTTGATGTTCAGCCTGCCTTGGTTGGCCGGCTGCGAGCGGAAGTATTCCTTGGAGACTTCCTTCAGCGGCAGGAAGCCGTGGCGCTGCGCGCCGTATTCGACGAATGCCGCCTCGAGACTGGGCTCGACGCGGGTAATCCGGCCCTTATAGATATTGGATTTTTTCTGTTCCCGTGACGGGATCTCAATCGATAAGTCGTATAGTTTCTGACCGTCGACGAGTGCGACTCGCAGTTCTTCTTCTTGAACTGCGTTGACGAGCATTCTTTTCATGTGCCCCAACTGAAATGGTAGGGGCCGAGGAGGTGGAGGTGAGCTTGAGAATGGAAGCCGGGACCGCGACGAATGGGGCAATCACGAATAGGGAACGCCTTCGCGCCAGCCACGCGACCGGCATCAGTTCAACCCAATTTTGCCAAAACCCAATCCACAAAAAAACCATGCGGCAAGCCCCGCGGCCTTGTTCTCGGTTAACCGCTTGTCAGACGCCGAAGCTCAAATGGGCTCGCTTGCGTCTGTCTCATCGGCCGAGCGATGGTCTGGAAATCCAGAACCAACTAATATGCGGCTCCCCAACGGATGGGGGGCCACCGGAAACCGGTGTACATGCAGACCAAACTTTATGGGCGTCGCCCCTTCAAATGGTTCAGCGCCTGACACGGTTTTAGGACATTATCACGCCATCCCGTCAGGGTCAATGTAATCAATACCTTAGAAGATTGCGCAGCAAAGATGTCGATCATGAACAGTAATGTGGCAATGCCCGAGCGCCTGCACTCTCCCAAAAGTGCGGTGACTCTGCGCAAGGTAACCGCCGATGAGGCCGGTCAGCGAATAGATAATTTCCTGATGCGTCTCTTCAAGACCGTGCCCCGCAGCCGGGTCTACCGGCTGGTGCGCAAGGGCGAGGTGCGCGTCAACCGCAAGCGGGTCGAAGCGGAATACCGGATTCAGGAAGGGGACGAAGTCCGCCTGCCGCCGGTGCGCATCGACGCCGGTGATGAACCTGGGCGGCCATCGACCAGCCTGTTGGAATTGATCGAGCGAGCGGTCATTTTCCAAGACAAGCATCTGCTGGTGATCGATAAGCCGGCCGGTGTTGCGGTGCATGGTGGGAGCGGCATGAGCTTCGGCGTCATCGAAGCGCTGCGGGCATCGCGCCCGCACGAGACCCTGGAACTCGTCCATCGCCTCGACCGCGACACCAGCGGCTGCCTGCTGGTGGCGCGCGACCGCGCCACTCTGACCGCCCTCCACGCTCTGATCCGCAACGGCGGTATGCACAAGACTTACTTGGCCTTGGTTGCCGGCAGCTGGCAGCTCGGGACCAAACGCATCGACGCGCCGCTGGCGACCGACAACCGCCAGCATGGTGAGCGGCATGTGCGCGTGGCGGCGGCCGGTAAGGACTCGGTGAGCGTATTCAAGCCGGTGCAATTCCTGGGTCCACTCGCGACGTTGATGGAAGTGGACATTCCCACGGGACGCACGCATCAAATCCGCGTGCACGCATCGTTCGCCGGCCACCCGCTGCTGGGCGACGACAAATACGGCGATCGTGAGCGCAATGCCGAACTCAGACGACATGGTTTGAAGCGCACGTTCTTACACGCGCAGTCCGTCGCCTTCGAATGGCCCGGCTCCGGCGTCCCGTTTCACGCCAGTGCGCCGCTGCCCAGCGACCTCACCGCCGTGCTCGACGCGATTGTTCCGATGAAGCGCACGGCGAAGCGCCTGGCGAAGCAACCGGCGAAGCGGCCGGCCCGGCCGTCCCGGCCGTCCTAGGGTAATTCGAAACCGACACCGCGCAGCACCGTGCTCAATTGAATCAGCGGCAAACCGATGAGCGCGCTTGGATCCACGCTGTGGATGGATTCACAGAGCGCTATACCTAAGCCCTCGCTCTTGAAACCTCCGGCGCAATCGAGCGGCGCCTCGCGGGCGACATAGCGTGCGATGGTGCCGTCATCGAGCGTGCGAAATTTCACCTGGGTGGTATCCGCGAACTCGTGAGCCGAGCGGCCGTTGTGCCGAACTACGGCGACCGCCGTCACGAACGACAGGGTCTGGCCCGAACAGCCTCGCAATTGCTCGATGCAGTGCGCCTCCGTCCCGGGCTTGCCGAGGATCAATTCTCCCAGGGAGGCGTCGGTCCGTACCGCCACTTGATCGGAACCGATGACCCAGGCATCGGGGTGCTGCAATGCCACGGCCATGGCTTTGGCCCTTGCCAGCCTCGCCGCCAGGGCGTGCGGCCGTTCGCCGGCACGGCGGGTTTCGTCGACTCCCGGTGCGATGCAGGAAAAGGGTAAATGCAGCCTCGCCAGGAGTTCCCGCCGGTAAGTCGAGGTCGACGCCAGAATCAGTGAAGGCGGAGACTGCAAAAACAACGACTTGCACCCGATTGATTTTGACAGGGGTGGGAACCGGCCCTATTATACGCGGCCCATGGCACCGGCCTTGCCTGACCGAGTCGATTGCGCGCGCCAGGCGGACGATAGAGCGGTTTTGGAGCGCGTCTACTCGCTCGGCGAGATGCCTCGCTTGCAGAATTTGTTGGCGGACGCGAAAGGGACCGTGCGCGCGAGATTTGCGTTTGCGAAATTAGGTGTGGGCCGTGCGGGCGCGACCGTTGCGATTGAGGCGGCTCCGCAACTGGTATGCCAGCGTTGTCTGCAAGGTTTCGCATTTGCCGCCGCCGGCAGCAGTGAGATTGAATTTTCGAGCGTCTCGGACGGGAGCGCGGCGAATTCGCAGCGCGAGGTGTATGAGACGGATGAGGGCTGGGTTAGCTTGCGCGAACTGGCCGAGGAAGAATTGTTGTTGGCCTTGCCCATCGTAGCGATGCATGCACCGCAAGTCTGCGGTCAGGCACCGGCTTACGAGGCGGCCGGCGAGATTCAGGACTTGTCGGGCGATCGGTCACGGCCGTTTACCGTTTTGCAGGATTTGTTAAAGAAAACTTGATAGGACATAGCACTCATGGCAGTTCAGAAAAGCAGAAAAACCCCGTCCAAGCGCGGCATGCATCGCTCTCACTCCGCGCTGCCTCTACCCGCGGTGTCGATCGACGCCAAGAGCGGAGAAACTCATTCGCGTCATCGAATTTCCCGCGAGGGGTTTTATCGCGGCCGCAAGGTGCTCCAGACCAAAGCAGACGCGGCAGCGGCCGAAGAATAAGCCATACATTGGCGGCGGTCCGCCCGCCGCTCGTGCTTTTTTGACGCACTGTGTCTGCGCTGCTCCATATTGCCATCGACGCCATGAGCGGCGATCACGGGACCTCGGTATCCGTTCCGGCGGCGTTGGCGGCAGCCCGTGAATTCAGCGATGTACGGTTTACCCTGATCGGGCGGCAGCCCGATTTGGAGCGCGAGCTGGGCACCGCATCTCCTTCCAATGTGTCCTGCCTGTTTGCGTCCGATGTCGTCGAAATGACCGATCATCCGCGCGAGGCCTTGCGGCGCAAGAAAGACTCCTCGATGCGCCGGGCCATCGATCTGGTGAAGGCGCATGACGCGCACGCCTGCGTCAGCGCGGGCAACACGGGCGCATTGATGGCGACGGCACATTTCGTACTGAAGATGCTGCCGGGAGTCGAGCGCCCCGCCATCGTATCGCTCATCCCGTCGCGCGGCGGACACACATATATGCTGGACCTGGGTGCCAACGCCTCGTGCACTCCGCTGCACTTATCGCAGTTCGCGGTGATGGGCTCCGTGCTCGCCGCCGATTTGGAGGGAGCGCACGATAATCCGCGCGTGGGTTTGCTCAACATCGGAGAAGAAGAAATCAAGGGCAACGACATCGTTCAGGCGGCGCATAATCTGTTGACGGACAGCGATCTTAATTATGTCGGTTTCGTCGAGGGCCACGATATTTTCTCGGACAAGGTCGACGTCGTCGTCACGGACGGATTCACCGGCAATGTGGCCCTGAAAGCGATGGAAGGCGCGGCGCGCCTGATCGCCGATGCCATGCGCGAGGAATTCACCCGCACCAGCTTGCGCAAGCTGGGCGCGCTGGCGGTAAAGCCGGTGCTCAATGCCCTGCGCACGCGCCTCGACCCCAGACGCTACAATGGCGCGAGCATGGTCGGCTTGAACGGGATCGTCATCAAGAGTCACGGCAATACCGATCTCTACGGTTTTCAGCGCGCGATCGAAGTCGCGGTATTGGAGGCGCGCAACGGCGTGCCGGCGCAGATCGCGCAACGGTTGGCCGCCTCACGCGAAACTTGAAGGAATTCAATGTACGCACGCATCGCAGGGACCGGCAGCTATCTACCGAAAAAAATACTGACCAACTCGGAACTCGAAGCGCTCGTCGACACCAGCGACGAATGGATTCGCACCCGAACCGGGATCGAGCAGCGTCACGTGGCGGCGGAGGGCGAGACCACGACCGACCTTGCCGAACATGCGTCGCGGCGCGCGATGCAGGATGCCGGGGTTGCCGCCGAGGATATCGATCTGATCTGCGTCGGCACGACGACGCCCGATCTCGTGTTTCCGAACGTGGGCACGCTGCTGCAGGACCGCTTAGGTGTTCACGGCTGTCCGGCGTTCAGTCTCGAAGCGGCCTGCACCGGTTTCGTCTACGCGTTGAGCGTGGCGGACAAATTCGTTCGCCTGGGCGAATCGAAGTGCGCGCTCGTCGTGGGTGCGGAGACGCTCACGCGAATTATCGACTGGAAAGATCGAGGCACCTGTGTGCTGTTCGCGGACGGCGCCGGCGCCGTGATCCTGAAGCCTTCACCTACGCCCGGGATCATCAGCACGCGCCTGCACTCGGACGGCAAGTACAAGGATTTGTTGCTCTACCCGGACGGCGTATCCAAGGGGTTCCATTTGGTGCGCGAAGGCAAGGCCGGTGTGCAGATGAAGGGCAACGAGGTCTACAAGGTGGCGGTCAATACGCTGGGGCACTTGGTCACGGAGACGCTCAGCGCGAACGGAATCAGGAGGGACCAGCTCGACTGGTTGATCCCTCACCAGGCGAATATTCGCATCATCGAGGCGATCGCCAAGCGGCTCGATCTGCCGATGGAGCGGGTCATCGTGACGATCAACACCCAGGGCAACACGTCTGCCGCGTCGGTGCCGCTGGCGCTCGATACGGGTATTCGCGACGGCCGCATCAAGCGCGGCCAACTGCTGCTGCTGGAGGCGTTCGGCGGCGGTTTTACGTGGGGGTCGGCGCTCATCCGCTATTGACCGGCCGTTCTTAAAAAAAAACGCCGCGGTGTTACCCGCGGCGTTCAGCTAGGCAAATGCTCGGTTTACTTCGACACTGACTTCTTGAACATGCGATCGATCTTCTCGTTGATCGCTTCAATGGCCGTCGAATTCGACTGGCCGGTCGACAACGCCTGATTCGCGGTGCTCTGCGCGCCGGAAGCAGCCGATTGTGCCGCGGCAGCCGCGCTGTTGGCAGCAGCTGCATCGCTCGACGCCTTCGCCGTGTCGCCCTGCAGTTTGCTGACTTGTGATTTCAGATCATCAATCTGGGCTTGGATGGGCTTCAGATCCGTGCATCCTGCGAAAGCAACAACGCAGGCCACGGCGAGAGAGGCCTTAAGTGTGGTGGTCAATGTCATAAAAGTATTCCCCTAGGGTTAATTCGTTCGTATCGGAAAGTCCGAAGTGTCGCCACGGGCCGGCCCAGTCACGGTCAGGCGCGTCCGCGTCGCAACACAGTCGTACATAAAGCCAAATTCGCGCGTCGAATGCAACTGAAATGCGTTATTTTTGCGCTATTTGTCGTTCCTCGGCGACGAATTTCGGCAAGTTCCATTCACAGAAATTAAATCATCGTTAAGAATGCAGTCCGAATGTAAATTTTACAGCAGATGACCATCATTGCGCTAGCTGCGCAATAGTTCCATCACCGCGCGATGACCCTGATCGATGGCCGAATCGGTGTACGCCCCTCCGCCGGAATCTGAATTGGCAATGGTGATGCGGCCGAATTGCGCTCGCCCGATGACATGCGGTCGCTCGGCTTCGGAGACATCCGGATCGAACAATGGGTTGTATTCCGGCGCATAGCCGTGAGGCCAGCGATTCACGGTGATGGCGGTGATGTCGCGTGCGGGGTCGAAACCTCCCATCCCAAGGGTGCGGGCAAGCTGCTCGCGGATGCTGCGCTCGAAGGTCTCGAACGGAGTGCTCAATAGTTCAGCCCTGCCTAAGCGATTCTGATCATGTTCCGGCAGTCCCGGCTTGCAGGGCGTACGCACCATGTGCACGAGAATCGGATCGTGTGCAGATTTCGGACTCTCGTAGCGGCCGATGTCGACGTGCGGATTCAAATGAAAATACGTGTGATATCCGCCCGGCGCATAAATGCGGTGGACCTTGAGCGCATCGAACGCCCGCCGGTTGCGCAGGGCAACGCTGGTATAGACCAGCGGGGTCTTGACCAGCTTGTGTAGTGCGTCTTTCTGTCCCGCCGGCAGTTCCGGGCATAGATAAGGAATCATCATGTTGTAGCACGCCAGCACCGTGCCGCGCGCGCGTGCGGTGAATGTCCGGCCGCCGCGCAGGTAAGTTACTTCCACCTGGCCGGCCGATTTGGGATCGCCGAGGTGGCGTGCGCGGACGGCGATACTATTCAATCGCAGGCGAACCCGCGACGTGCTGCGATCGAGTTGCGCATAGTTCACGCGTGCGGTCACCACATCGTCGACGCTGTCGCCGGGTACCGCGTTCGGTATGAGATCTCTTACCAAGAGACGCGCGATCGTTGCGTTGCCGTCGGGAAAATGCAGGCGGAACGATCCGCCGGTATCCGCGTAACCCGCCGGTGTGAAACCCATGCGCTGAATCGAACCCTTCGCCAGATTCATGCCTTGAAATCCGGGCATGCCGAAACCCCAACAGTCGAGCGCGGACACGGCGTCCGTGCCGACTCCCCATTCGCCCATGGTGCGCGCGTGATAGAAGTTGAGCACGGAGGGATCCGCATGGACGAGGTCGCGCAGAAACGCTTCGTAACTCATGCGCGACAACCGCTGTTTTTTATCATCGGACGACAGGCCCGGCAGGTAGTCGATCTGTCCTTCCTGGATCTGGACGATGGCTTCGCGCGCGGGCGCGGACAGGGGCGCCTGCTCCAGAAATTGTTTGAACGGAACCCGGCCGAGGCCGACGATGAGCTTGTCGGCGCCAAAGGTTTCTTGATCGAAGAACACGCCGCTCTGCAAACCGAGGCTTTCATAGAACTCGAGGTTCTGAGTCGTTTTGGCAAGTTTCACCACGTCGATGCCGAGCGCCGTCAACAAGCCTGCGGCGATCGGACCGTAGGGTCGCGGACTATCGATTTCCAAGGTGCCGCCGTTCAATAAATTCAGATGGCCGCCCAGGTTGAATTCGTTGCGTTTGGCGTGGCCGCCGAAATCGTCGTGATTGTCGAGAATGAGGATGCGGCTTTGCGCGTTGGTTTGTGCACGGTAGAAGTGCGCGGCGGCAAGGCCGCTCAAGCCCGCGCCGACGACGATCAGGTCGTATTCCTCGCCGGTGTCCGCGGCCGCGGGCGTTGGTTTGCCGTCGCGCAGTGCATGGGCGTCCTCGAAGGAGCCGGGGTGATTGCCGCGCAGGCCGGTGAGGAGCGGGGGATAGTAGCCAAAGGCGTCTTGAGCGGCGGGGGGCAGCTCGGCGGCGCTTGGGACGGCTCCGAGCAGGGGGCCGGAGGCAGCCGCGGCGGCTCCTACGGCGATGCCGTTCAGGAAGTCGCGCCGCGTGATGGGCTGATCCATGCCGAGGAGGCGGTCGCGCGAGCGATCTTGTTTTTCTTGCGTCATTGGAGCCCCGTTCAATGGAATGGCCCGCCAAATTACCGCTCTATCGGGGGACTTGCCAGTGCCCGAAGACTGTATATAATACCAGCCACTGGCTACATATACAGGTGAAGCATGTCGGACCTTACCCCCCGCCAAACTCAGATCTTGAGGCTCATTCAAGACGCCATTGTGGAAAGCGGGATGCCGCCCACGCGTGCGGAAATCGCGCGCACGCTGGGCTTCAAATCACCGAATGCCGCCGAGGAACACTTGCGCGCCTTGCAGCGCAAGGGCGTCATCGATCTCATCCCCGGCGCTTCCCGCGGCATCCAACTCAAGGACATTCTGCGTGAACAATTGGGACTGCCGCTCATCGGGCGCGTCGCTGCCGGCCGTCCGATCCTGGCCGAAGAGCATATCGAAACGCGCTATCAGATCGACCCGCAGCTATTCCAACCCCGGCCGCATTACCTGCTGAAAGTGCGGGGCATGAGTATGAAAAATGCCGGCATCCTGGATGGCGATCTGGTTGCCGTGCATCGCACGCCCGAAGTGCGCAATCGCCAAATCGTGGTCGCGCGCTTGGATAATGAAGTGACCGTCAAGCGCTATCGGCAAGAAGGCACCATCGTGTGGCTGCTGCCCGAAAATACCGATTTCGAACCCATTCGTGTCGACCTCAAAGAACAGCCCATGATTATCGAAGGGGTGGTCGTCGGAGTGCTTCGTCGCGGTAAAGACGTGGATGCTGCGTGAATGCGGAGGCAGGATGCCGAAGCCGACGCCCGAAGGGCGCCCGCAGGGCGAGGGCCAGGATGGCCCGAGTCAATGCGGAGGCAGGAAGCCGAAGCCGACGCCCGTAGGGGCGCCCGAAGGGCGCGAGCCCAGGATGGGCGAGCGTCAACTATCGTCGCTCGCGGATATTTTGGCCGATGCACGCGTCTGGAAGTTAAAAGACGCCTCGGCTGCCCCCACTCGTCCGGTTTGGTCCACCGGTAAGAGCTCGCTGGATGCCCGCTTGCCGGGGGGTGGGTGGCCGACGGCGTCGCTCATCGAGGTATTGCTGGACCATACCGGCTTGGGCGAGGTGCAGCTTTTTTTACCGGCGTTGGTGGAGTGCCAGCGCAAGGTGGGCCAAGGAAAGACCGAGGCTCCCTGGCTGGTCTGGATTGCACCGCCTTATGAACCCTATGCCCCTGCATTAGCGCAAGCCGGCATCGAACTCACGCGCTTGCTGGTAGTGCGCCCTGCCAGCGCCACGGAAGCATTGTGGGCGGCTGAACAGGCTTTGGGTTCGGGTGTCTGTGCCGCGGTGTTGCTCTGGCTGAAGGGCACCGATGATCGCTGGCTGCGGCGTTTGAAGCTCGCGGCCGAGACGGGCGGTGCACTCGGTGTGCTGTTTCGCCCCGAGCGGCATCGTTTCGAATCTTCGCCCGCCAGCCTGCGTATGGTTATGACGCAGGGTGAGCCTGAGGCACGTCTCGATCTACTCAAGGTGCAAGGCGGCCGACCGGGCCCTGTCGATCTTGGCGACTTATGAAATCCTGGACGGCGGAATCGCGGACGGCGGATTTATTTGCCGAGGCTGACGCATCGCCCGCGCGCATACCTGCATTGCCATCGCTTGCACCATCAACGCCAACGCTCACGCCGGCGTCCGCGCCCACGCCACCACGGGCGCAACGCTCTGCACCCCGGGTATTGAAGGCGGGTGGTGTACCGCCGACCCCGCAGACAGCTGGCCGCGTACGCTCAAAGCAGCTCTGGTATGCCGCGGTGTTTCCGGAGTTGGTCGGCATGGAACATTCCGCCGCCGTACTGCAGCGTCTCTGTCTGCATGCGCAACGATTCACCTCCTTCGTCAGCATCGAGCCGCCCAATGCTTTGTTGCTGGAAATCAAGGGCAGCCTGAAACTATTCGGTCCCCTCGAACGTTTGCATGCCGGCATCGATGCCTGCTGGCGCGATCTTGCGCTGCCGGCCCATAGCGCCACGGCCCCGTCGACTTTGGCGGCGCTCTGGCTCGCGCGGGGCGGCGTGCCGGCCACCGGGACGCCGGCTGCCCAATCGTCATCGAAGATCTCGGAATGCTGCCCGGGCACCTGGCGAAGTTGCCGATTGGTTGTACGGCCTGGGATCTCGAACGGCTGCAGACCTTGCGCGCCATGGGTGTGACGTGCATGGGTGAATTGCTGCGCCTGCCGCGCGCCGGTCTCGCGCGCCGTTTGGGACCTGCAGCGGTGCAGGATCTCGACATTGCGCTGGCGCGGCAATTCGCTCCGCGCAGAGCGTTCGTGCCGCGCGAACGCTTTCGAGCGCGATGTGATTTCGAGACGGAGATCGAGAACGTCGCTTATCTGGAAAAGGCGCTCGAACCGCTGGTCGTGCGCTGTGCGCAGTTCCTGCGAGAGCGTCAGGCCGGCGTCCAGGTGTTGCGGCTGAAGCTGCGGCATCGTGCGGGGCCCGCGACCCGGGTGCATTTGGGGCTGGCGAGCATCACCAGTGAACGCCGCCGCTTGACGGATGTGCTTGCCCAAAAGCTGCGAAGGCTCGAGCTCGACGCACCGGTTCGAGGCATGGAATTGGTCTCCGGTTCCTTGCAGCCGCTCTCGGCCTGCTCGCTCGATGTCTTTGCCGGCTTGACGGGCACCGGTGCAGGCACTGGCGCAGGCTGTGGGCGCGACAGCGTGCCGCAATTGGTGGAGCGTTTGCGCGCGCGCTTGGGCGAGGAGGCGGTGTATGGGGTTGCTTCAATCCCCGAGCATCGGCCCGAAGCGGCCTGGCGGCGCGTCCACGAACTGTCGCTGACCTCTGTCCGGCGCATGGGCGAGAAGATGACCGACCGAGGTAGCGGCGATGACATGCCGCGTCCCGTGTGGTTGCTGGACACGCCGCTGGCCATATCCCTATCGGACATGCAGGAGGGTCATCGAAGCGGCTTGGTTCTGGAACAAGGCCCTGAACGTATCGAGAGCGGTTGGTGGGACGGCCGGGGCGTGGCACGCGATTACTACATTGCGCGCCAATG
>WNFS01000650.1_pt1 | contig 28673 bp, 22 predicted proteins | sample 5400141 | NCBI WGS metagenome assembly WNFS01 (sample SAMN13153358, study PRJNA577476) | soil metagenome | isolation source: 60 cm saprolite under Madrone tree | place: USA:California | collected 2016-06-14
ATTTTCGCGACCAGCGGGATTGGGAAAGTATTTGGATGGTCCGGCAATGTGGCGTATATGAGCACGAGGCACTTGCCGATGATTCCGGTGCTGCTGGCTGTGGCGATGGTGATTGAAGTAGCGGGTTCAGTTTGTCTGGTGACGGGATACCAGGCGCGGATCGCGGCGTTTGTGATGTTCTGGTACACGATGGCGGTGACGGTGATCTTCCACAACTATTGGGCGGCGAGCGAAATGATGGCGGCAATGCAGGAGACGCACTTTCGAAAAAATCTGGCGATCATGGGCGGGCTGCTGATGCTGGCGTTCAGCGGGCCGGGAAAATGGGCCCTGTGACGGCGAGGCAGTTCGTGAAGAATAATTGCGTCCAATTTGGATGGCAACGTAGCGGGCCGATTCCTCTCTAATGAGAAGAGGGGAAGGAGCAATCCATGCTGGAAGTGATCCTGAAGCGATTCGAGCAGCCGGATGAGATTCGGACGTTTGAGAAGGGCAGGTTTGAGTTGGTGCGCCTGGGTGGAATGACCATCGGGCGGGCGACCTATGAACCGGGATGGAAATGGTCGGAGCATGTGGGGCGCGCGGCGGGAACGAAGAGTTGTGCGGTGGAGCATGTGGGGATGGTGGTCTCCGGCCGCGCGACGGCGGCGATGGATGACGGCCGGGTGTTTGAGATGAAGGCTGGAGACGTGTTTTACATCGCCCCGGGGCATGACAGCTGGGTGGTGGGCGACAAGCCGTACGTTTCGATTCATTTGATGGGCGCGGACGCGTACGCCAACACGAAAAAAAATGAATGATGCCGCCCGAAGAAATGAGGCGCATTTCGAGGTGTCCAGGGGCCACAACGCAGAGAAAGAACGGGTCACTGGGAAAAAATTACAGGTCCCAGTACTCCTCTAAGAAAAAAAGAACTCCGCCCCTATTTGTCTGAGCCCGCTCCACTTATTGATTAGTTCCTCGTTTGGCCGACTCGTTGCTCTAATTTCTGCGACCAGAATTGCACGCGGTGAATTAGAAACATTTCCTGCATCGAAATCGAAAGCAATCTAATTTTAGGAGGGAAACGTCATGAAGCTTAAGAAGCGATGGACTGTGATGATGGTCGGAATACTGGCGCTGGCTCCACTCTCGTTTGCAAAAGACGCGGACAAAGCAAAAGCGGAGCAGGACCGGCTACGAAATGCCGATACGGTCTTGAAGGAAATTCTCAAAGTTCCCGACAACATTCCGCAGGAGCTCCTGGACAAGGCGCGCTGCGTGATCGTGATGCCATCGGTGCTCAAAGCGGCGTTCGTTGTGGGAGGCAGTTACGGACGCGGGACGATGGTCTGCCGCACAGGCCATGATTTTTCCGGTCCGTGGGGTGCACCGGCGATGTATGCGCTGGAAGGCGGCAGCATCGGACTGCAGATTGGCGGGGAAGCGACTGACTTCGTTCTTCTGGTCATGAACGATCGGGGAGCGGACAGCCTCTTGCACAGTAAGGTGAAACTTGGCGCGGATGCTTCGGTCGCGGCAGGGCCAGTGGGACGCACTGCGGCGGCGGACACGGACGGTTATATGCGATCCGAGATCCTGAGTTATTCACGTGCACGAGGGGTGTTCGCGGGAATCTCCCTCGAAGGCTCAACGCTGCGCCCGGACAATGACGCCAACCGCAAGCTCTACGGGCATGCCGTGACGGCGGCCCAAATCATCAAGGAATCGGAAGTCCGGGCTCCTGCGGCTGCGAGCGATCTGATCGCGCAATTGCAAAAAACATCCCCGAAACGAAAGGCCTCGTAGTTCTCACCGGGCGCGGGCGGGGTCCCAGCTCCGCCATCTTCTCCTTCGCATTCGCAGTACGCGCCGGGGAGGATGCACGGCGCACCACGAAATGAGATCGGAAACAGCGTCAGGTCGGCTGCTGCAATTTCTTTTTGGAGGAGCCTTTTTTGAGATAGAGGACGTGGTCGGCGGCGGCGAGCAGTTCGTCGATGGTCTTGCCATCGTGGGGGTAGACCGCCGTGCCGGTACTGACGGTGACAGGCGGCTCGTCGCCATCGGTGCTCAGGCGCTCGGCAATGCGATTGGCAACACGAAGGGCGTCAGGGGCCTCCGTTTCCGGGAGGACGAGCACGAATTCGTCGCCTCCGTAACGCGCAGCGGTGTCCATGGCGCGGCAATGAATGCGAAGAATGTTTGCCAGGCGGCAGATGGCTTCGGTTCCCACGAGATGACCGTAGGTGTCGTTGATCATCTTGAGCCCGTCCATATCGAGGAGCACGACGGCAAAGGGGCGCCCCGCGCGGTCGTAGCGCTTGATTTCCGAGTCGAGAGCGTCGAGAAGCCGCCGGTAGTTGGCGAGCCCGGTGAGCGGATCGGTGACCGCCAATTGGCGCACGTATTCATCGGTGCGCTGGTGTTCGCTAAATTCGGCGGCAAGCGTCGTGGCCGTTACCGCCATGATGCCTATGAAGGATTGCAACAGCAGCAGAGATGTGTTTTGAGACTCTCTAGCAAATGGGCCAAACCCGTGCGAAGTGCCCCACGTGGCAATCGCCGCCAACAAGAAAATAGCGGTGGCAGCTTTGCGGCGGCCAAAGCGAAACGCCGCCCAGATCAGGAAAGGAATGCACAGGTATTCCAAGGGATAGTTCTTCAGCCCGGCGTGAAAACGGCCGCCGAAAACGATCCAACTGGTGAAAAAAAGTCCGAGAAATAAGAGAACGAGCTCGATGAGTGGCTTGCGGGTCCAATTCAAGCGGGGATTCTCCCACCAGAGGATCAGTAAGGGAGTAACAACTACGGCACCGACTGCGTCCCCGAGCCACCACGTTGACCAGATGGAGCCGTAAATGGCCCAACTGGCGAATCCCGCCAATGCCAAAGTGGTGACGCCGATGGTGGCGCTGACGGCAGTGCCGACCACGCCAGCAAGGAAGGCAAATTTGAAAACGTCCTGCGCCCGTTCAAAGACTTTCCGGCCGGCGGCAAAACGAGTGACCAGGTAGCAACCGACCACGCCTTCGAGGGTGTTTCCCACAGAAATGCCGAGCGAGGTGGCGACGGAACCGGCGGTGGTCCAGTTTACGAGGAACGCCCCGGCCAGAATGGCGGGCCATACGCGGTAGCCGAGGATGAGGAAGGCGGCGAGCGCGATGCCCGTGCATGGCCAAACGGCGGTGGCGCTAGCGTTCACAAACGCCAGCTTTAGCCCAAGCTTGCCGGCCGCGAAGTAGACCGCAGCCAAGACCGCAAGAGCGGCGAGATCTTTTAGAAATCGCGAACGGACCATATTCGGCTCACCGATTCGCCAGGGCTGTGCGCTAACCGTGAGCCAGACGGAGGTCGTGCTCTGGCCTTCGTCCCAAAGCGGGACAGCCCGGACGACACTGCCTAACTATTTATTCTACAAAGGCTTCCAGGGAGGGGACAAGAGGAAGCAAGTCATTTTGTCATATCGGTTAAGGGCGATAGCCAACAGTTTGCCATTTCATTTTCAGGTTAATGGCACCAAACCTGGGAGGCTGTTTTGCCCCGGCATGCACGGGAATGAGGATCAGGGGCGGATTCCGGTGCCGATAACGATTTCGAGGGGCATGTTCAATTCCTTGCCGTTCCAGAATTTCTTGAGCACGGCCAGAATTTCGGTTTTGGCCTGAACCTTTTTTTCGGGGGTGAGTTGGTCGATGAGCGGGCGGAAGGGCGCGGCGACTTCGGTGAACTGCTCCCAGTATTCCTCGACGGATGATGCCCAACGCCCGGCAACGATGCGGTCTTCCTCATGGACATTGCTGAAGCCAGCCACTTCCAGCGCGCGCCGCAGGCGATCGCGGTCGCCGAACATGAAGAGACTCGGCGCATCGGGATCGGGGGGAGGAGGAGGCACGGGAACGTGTTTCAGGACGATGCCTGCCGTGGTGGTAAAGAAGGGCTGCTCCTTTTTTCCCCAGGCAACGAACGCGGCCCTGCCGAGGGGCTTCAGCACGCGGAAGCATTCGCTGAGCGCTTTGGGGAGATCGGGAAAAAACATAACGCCGAAGCGGCAGGTGAGCACATCGTAGGATTTGTCCGCAAAGGGGAGCGACTCGGCGTTGGCTTCGCGGAATTCGATGTTGGTGAGGCCTCTTTTGCGAGCGAGTTCTTCAGCAAGCGACATCATGCCGGGACCCAGGTCGGTCGCGGTCACACGGCCGGAGGGGGCCACTTCCCTGGCGATGGAGAGCGCAGGATCGCCGACGCCGCTGGCGAGATCGAGGACGCGCATGCCGGGGCGAAGACGGGCGGCCTCGAGAATGGCTTCGGTGGCGCCCTGCGTGAACGTGGCGATCTGGGCGTGCCATTTGCGCCAAGCGGTGACGGTCCTGTCGCCGGTCCACTCCTGGTGAAGATGTTCGCGGAACTTCTGGATTTTTGCCGGATCAGGCGCGCTCATGAGTGACCTCCACAGCAGGGAAGTGTATCAGTGTGATCGAGAGTGCGTCATCGTTTCCAGAATTTCATGACGGCGGAGTAGTCGAGGTCTTCCTTCGCCGCTCCTTTGACGTAATTGTAGGTCTCGCGGGCGGCGGCGGTGGCAGGCAAAGCGACGCCGAGCTGATTGGCGAGGTCGAGCGCGAGGCCGAGATCCTTGTGCATCAGGCGCAGAGGGAAGCTCGGGACGTATTCGCCTTTGAGCAGATTCGGCGCCTTGACATCCAGGACGCCGGAGCGGGCCATGCTGGATTGCAGGACTTCGACCAGTTTTTCGCCCTGAAGGCCGGCCCGGGTGACAAGGGCGAGAGCTTCGGCGAGGGCATCGACCTGGAGCGCGAGGATCAGGTTCATCGCCAGCTTGATGGTTTGCCCGGCGCCGTGGGGCCCGAGGTGAAATAGTTTCTTGCCCATCACGCTGAGGATGGGCTCGGCGTCTTTCAGCGTAGCCGCGTCACCGCCGATCATGAAAATCAGCTCACCTTTCTTGGCGCCCCAATCTCCGCCGGTCACGGGCGCGTCGAGAAAACGCACGCCGCGTTCGGCGCAGGCGGCGGCAATTTTACGGGCAAGCGCCGGAGAAATTGTGCTGGAATCGACGTAGGTGCAGCCGCGCTGCAGCGCCTGCATGGCGCCGCTCGGTCCCCAGAGAATCACTTCGAGGGCGGGAGGATCGCTGACCATGGTGAGGAGAAAGTCCGAGGAAGCAGCGACTTCCTGCGGAGATTCGGCGAGCTCGGCTCCAGCGGCGACGAGTTCCTCGGCGCGCGAGGCAGTGCGGTTCCAGACGGTAAGAGAGTAGCCAGCCTTGATGAGATTCATGCCCATCGGACGACCCATCAGGCCGAGACCAATAAGTCCAATTTTCTTGGGGGCTGCGGCGGGTTCCAAAGAATGCCTCCTCGATAGTGACGCGCATGAAGCGCGTCGGTGATGTCCGCGAAAAGAGGAGACGATTGTAGCCGAATTGCGAGGTGGAAGCAGCGAGGATGCAGAGAGCACAACTGACTGGATCAGGCGGCAGAAGGCAAGAGGGTCAGACGCGGGAGGGTAGATTCTGCAGGGGGACCAGCCATTTATCGAGTTCCCGGCTGAGCAATTTGAAATCGATGGGTTTTGATATGCAAGCGTTGCAGCCGGACTGCAGGAATCGTTGTTGTTCGGTCACCATGGCGTGGGCGGTTACCGCGATGACGGGGATGCCAGAGAATCCCGGCTGCTGGCGCATCCAGGTGGCGAGGGAAAGTCCGTCCTCATTGCCCAGCTGCACGTCGAGCAAGACGGCGTCAGGTTGCTGGCCATGTAGCAGGCGTTGCGCGCTGCCCAGATTCTCCGCACTAAGAACAGCGTACCCTTGCGCTTCGAGCCAATCGCAAAGCAGCTCTCGATTAAGGGCGTTGTCTTCGACAACAAGAATACGATGCATCAGACCTTCTCCGGTGGAGCCAAGGAAACTACCCGGCTGAGCTGCTTGATGAGTGCTTCTTGCCACGGTTCTTGTTTGCGCAGCAGGGATTCGGCGTTAGCGCGAAGGAATCTTTGCTCGTCCGGGGTCAAATCCTTGCTGGTGAGGATGAAGACGGGAAGATCGGCGGTGCGGGGGCTGGCGCGCCACTCGCCGAGGAGTTCGAAACCACTAGCTCCGGGCAACACCAAATCGAGGAGTACGAGTTCCGGTTTGTTCGCGGCGACCTGAGCGCGGGCTTGCGCGCCATCCGAGGCCGTGGCGACGGCGTAACCCTGCGCGGTCAGCATTTCAACGATGAACTCGCGGGTGGCGGTGTCATCTTCGACGACCAGGATGGGGCGCGTTCGCTTCGGCGACGGGTGAATGCCGGCGCGACGTTGAAGTGCTGCCAGGAGAGTGGCCTTATCCACCGGTTTGACGAGATATTCGTCGGCACCGAATAAAGTTCCCATGCCGGGTTGATCGACCATGGACACGACGATCAAGGGAATATGCGAAGTGCGAGGGTCACGCTTCAACTGCGACAAAACTTCCCACCCGTTTCTCGGCTTCATGACGATATCCAGAGTGATGGCGCCGGGCTGGAATTGCACGGCCAGTTCCAAAGCGTTTTGCGGCTCTGGACACACTAGCGTTTCATAGCCGGCCGAGACCAAATGCGTTTGAATGAGTTGCGCGGCCGCGCGATCGTCTTCAATGACCAGGACGCGCGGCAGACGGACGCGTATCCCGGCCGGCGGTGGCGGATGGGGAAGCGCAACTTGAATCGCCACAGCAACGGGAAGAGAGAAATAGAAACAACTACCCCTGCCTACTTCGCTGTCCAAAGTGAGCTGACCGCCGTGCAATTCGACCAGGCGATGAGTGATGGCAAGGCCAAGGCCCGTGCCCTCGGTTTTCTTGCCGGATTCATGAAGACGATAGAAGGCTTCGAAGATGCGCTGCTGCTCGGCGGGAGGGATGCCAGGCCCATCGTCGCGCACTTCGACGCGAACGCGTCCGCCGGCCAAGTGCGCTCTGACTTCGATGTTGCCGCCTTTTGGAGTGAACTTGATAGCGTTGCCGAGCAGGTTCATCAACACTTGCTTGATCCTGACGGAATCGGCGCGCACGACTAAGCCGGGTTGGGAGTTTTTCGATAAGGACTGCGATTTCTTGTCCGCCAGCGGCCGCATCACGCTAAGGACTTCGCCAAAAATGGCTTCCACGCGCAGGCTTTCGTTGGTCAATTCCATGCGGCCGGCTTCAATCTTGGATAAATCCAGAATATCGCTGATGAGCGTGAGGAGGTGCTTGCCGCCGGTATGAATGTGCTCGACGTAGCGGCGCTGGCGATCGTTGAGCGGGCCGTAGGCTTCGTCGGCGAGCAGATCGGAAAAACCGAGGACGGCGTTGAGCGGGGTGCGCAACTCGTGACTCATGGTGGAAAGGAATTGGTCCTTGAACCGGCTGCCGCGCTCGGCTTCTTCCTTTGCGCTCAGGAGTTCCTGATTGGTGGCCTCGAGGCGGCGGTTGGCTTCCTGGACTTCCGCCGCGCGCTGATAGATCTCCGCTTCCATTTGGCCCGCGTGCGTGCGCAGCTCTTCGGCAACTTTTTCCTGCGCGAGTTCTTGGTGTTTGAGGCGAATGAATTCCGTGACGTCTTCGACGCGGTGGATGATGTACAGGACTTTTCCGGTCGGCCCTAGGACGGGGGAATTGACCGGGCTCCAATATCTCACTTCAAAGCCGCCGCCTTCCGATTCCGGCTTGCGGATGTCGTACTTCTGCACGGCCATGGCCTCGGAGGTTTTATCTTGGAGCACGCGCTGCAGGGAGGTGCGCAGGTTGCGGACGCCGGTGGCCGAAGGATCATTGGGATTGTCCGGGAAGACGTCGAAGACGCCGCGGCCCAGGATATCTTCGCGCTTGGTCATGGTGGCGTGGAGGTAGGCGTCGGTAACGGCCTTGATGGTGAAGTCCGGCGCGAGAATAAGATACAGCCCGGGCGTTGATTGAAATAACGCCTGGAAATCGGGCGGCGTAGAGGATACAGATGAGCTTGTCATTAATTGTTCCCAGGAGAGATCACTCAACTAGCAGAGTAGCGTTACGTTGTGCAAAGGACAATGATCCTCGGTCTCTTACTGAGCTTACTTATAAAGGGTAGGGAAGCTGAGGTTTGATAGGGCGCGACGGCGTTGATCAGGCAGTCTTCGGACGCCGGGGGAGAGGGAGGATACTGGGGGCGCCGCCGGCCGAAGCGGTAGCGGCGGCGCTGAGAGGCTTGTCGCCAGGCTTCGACGCAACTTGGGCCTCGGAGGCGGATTTGGGAGCGGCGGTAGCGGAGACGCCGTTTACGGAAGCGCCGGCATCGGGTTTTTCTTCGATGCGTACCAAATACTGGTAAGGGATCTCCCAGCGGAAGTGCTTTTGCTGTCCGCGCTGTTCGAAATGCTGTTCGAGGAAGATGGAACGGCCGGAATCGGCGACGAAAATGCCGGAGGCGGGCAGAAGGATATCGCCGGCGCGATATTGCACCTCGACGCGACGCCCGAGAAAAGAGGAGTAGCGAGCCATCCTGCAGCAAGTGTCGGCGGGGGGTAGTTACAGGGTCAATAGTACGGAAGGACCCCCTACCGAGGATTGTGGAAAAAGTGGGAGGGGCCCGCAAGCATAGAGAAAAAGCGGACGAGGAAAGACTCCATACAGTGGCGTGGAAGCCTCCTGAAAGACGCGGACGAAAGCGAATTGCTTGACATTTTGCTGAGAGAGGCTATTGTCGGCGTTCCGGGATTCGATTGGAAACGGCGGAAAAACATCCTGTACGAGAATGGCCGGAGTGGAGCGTCGCGCTCGGGGGAATAAGCCCGGCGGCGCTGGAGTTTATTCAGGTAACTCGCAAGATGGGTGCAAAGAGGTCTTCCTTCATGCCGGAAGTGAACGAAACGGTGGTTGCGGGGCTGACAGCCTATTACGAATATATTGCGGAGGAGTTGCATAAGTGGGTGGGCCCGCTTTCGAACGAACAGTTTTGGCGCAAGCCATACCCTTACGGGAACAGCGTTGGACACCTGGTGCTGCACGTGACCGGCAATCTGAACTATTACATCGGGGCTCGCGTAGCGGGGACGGGATACGTGCGCGACCGCGACCGGGAGTTCACGGACGGGCAGCCACCGCGGAAGGACGAAGCGCTGGGAGCGTTTGACCGCACGATGGCGATGGTGGCGGCGACGATTCGAAAGCAGGGCGCGACAGACTGGGGAAAGGCGTATACGGCCGAACGGGAGCCGGAAGCCGCGGATCGTTTCCAAATTTTCGTGCGTTGTGTGGGGCATGCGTATCATCATGTAGGGCAGATCATTTACCTGAGCCGCGAGTTGGCGAGAACTTAAGGCCGGGAGGCAGCGCCGGCGCGGTGCCGAGTGGGCATCGCAAAGGCGAGAAGTGAAACGCGAGTGGCCGAACAGAGGCAACTAACGAAGGGCAAAGCTGCCCTTTTGCTGGTGCTGTCCGCCGCAGGCGCGATTGCGTCTGCAACGCTGCTGCATGGCTGGCACATCTACCTGGGATTTGCCGTCGTGGGAATTGTTCTGTTCATCGGATTCATCCGCTGGAACCGCAGGTAATGAGTTCATGTCTCTTGCAATAGATGGGAGTATGGAGCAATGCGAAAGGTGGCTTTGATCCCTGCTGCGTTGGCGGCGTGCGGGTTGCTGGTGCTTTCCGCTGGGGCGCAGGAGACGGGGAAGGCCGCGCAGGCCGCGGCTTCGGCGACGCCCACCATCGACCAGTCGCTGGAATGGAAAGCTGCGTTCAATCCGAAGATTTCGCCGGATGGGATGCGCGTGGTTTACGAGTTGCAGAAGACGAATTGGGAAGAGAATGCGTTCGAACGAAACTTGTGGATCGCCGACGTCGCCACGGGCGAATCGCATGCGCTGACGTCCGCAAGAAAATCGAGCACCAACGCGGGGTGGTCACCGGACGGGAAATGGATCGCGTTTCTTTCCGACCGGCCGGGACAGATCACGGGAACGCCCGACGGCAAGAAACAGCTCTATGTGATTTCTGCCGATGGCGGCGAAGCACAGCAACTCACCAAGGTTGAAAACGACGTCAATGCGTTGGAGTGGGCGCCGGATTCGAAACGGATCGCTTTTTCGATGACCGACCCGGAACCGAAAACGCTGAAGGACCGCAAGGAAAAATACGGCGAGTATTCGGTGATTCACGCTGACTACCAGATGATGCATCTTTGGACCATGGAGGTTCCCGGCGGTGGCGCGCCTGTGGCGGAACCGAAGCGGCTGACGGACGGCGATAAATTCAGCGTGGGAGAGTTTTCGTGGTCGCCGGACGGAACGCGCATCGCGTTTAGCGCGCAGAGAGATGCCGACCTGATTTCTTCGGAAACAGCGGACCTGTACGTGGTGATGCTGAGCGACGGCGTGGTGAAGAAAATTGTGAGCACGCCCGGGCCGGATACAAATCCGAAATGGTCGCCCGACGGGAAAAAGATTGCGTTCGAAACGGCGGCGGGCGCCAAGTATTACTACTACTCGAACGCGCGGATCGCCGTGGTGGCCGCGGAGGGCGGGACGCCGCAGGTTGTGACGGAGGCGTTCGACGAAGATCCGGGGCTGATCGGCTGGGGACCGGATGGAATCTATTTCGCAGCGGAACAGAAGACTTATGGGCATCTCTTCCGGCTGAACCCGGAGACGAAGGCGATCGAGAAATTAAGCGCTCCAGATCACCTGGCGGCATTCTCGTTTTCGCTTTCGCGCGATTGCAAGGAAGTGGCGTATCGCGCGGCGCTCGAGAATCAATACGCGGAGGTGTACACGTCCAGCATCGCGCCGTGGAAAAACGAGAAGCTGACGGCGATGAGCGATCAGCTGAAGGGATTTGCTTTGGCGCACCGCGAAGTGATTTCGTGGAAATCGGCGGACGGCACCACGATTGAGGGAGTGCTTTACACTCCACCCGATTTCAGTATGAAGAAAAAATATCCCCTGCTGGTGGTGATTCATGGGGGGCCGACGGGAGTGGATCAGCCAATCATCGGCGCGGACCGTTACTATCCGATCGAGCGGTTTGTGGCCAAGGGGGCGCTGGTGCTGCGGCCAAATTACCGCGGCTCGGCGGGCTACGGCGAAAAATTCCGCGCGCTGAACGTGCGTAATCTTGGCGTCGGCGACTATGCCGATGTCATTTCCGGAGTGGATGCGCTGATCGCCAAGGGTTGGGTGGACAAGGAGCGCATGGGATCGATGGGCTGGAGCCAGGGCGGGTACATTTCGGCGTTCATCACCGCGTCGAGCGACCGCTTCAAGGCGGTCTCCGTCGGCGCGGGAATTTCCGATTGGATGACGTACTACGCAAATACGGACATCACGCCGTTCACGGCACAATATCTGCATGCCACGCCGTGGGACGATCCCGAAATTTACAAGAAGACTTCACCGATCAGCTACATCGCTAAGGCCAAGACGCCGACGCTGATCCAACACGGAGAGAATGACCGCCGCGTGCCGATCCCCAACGCCTACGAACTGCGGCAGGCACTGGAGGACCGCGGTGTGCCGGTGAAAATGGTGGTGTACAAGGGATTCGGACACGGCATCACCAAACCGAAACAACAACGCGCGGTGATGGAAGAAAACGAAAAGTGGTTCGCGCAGTATATCTGGGGCGAGAAACCGCAGGAACCGAAGACCCCTGAGCCGAAAGCGGAGGAGAAGAAATCAGCAGCAGCGGTAAATCCTTAAGTCCGGGAGCGGCTGGAGGTCGGGTTCGACCCAGGCTTCGCGGGCGGCGGCAGTCTGCAGGAGTTCTTTCGAATAATATTTAGCGAGAAGGTTCGTGTCCTTCAGTTGCGCATGGGCGATGAGGAACCGTTCGAAGGTGTATCCCTCCGGTGTTTCCACCAAGGCGGCGGCAACCAGGCGCATCCAAGCCAGCGTAAGCGTGTGATGGTATTTCTGCGTCGCCCCATGGTGATTCGCGAACCGGCGAATACCTTCCGACATGCGTTCTGCGGCGCGCGATGCGTCGGTAGATTTCAGGTAGAGCCAGGCGACGTGGATGTGTTCCCGGTGGTGAAAGAGATCGGCGGGAAACGATAGATCCTCGAAAGCGCGAAGAAACTCCTCGTCGCTCCACGCGGAAGCGCCGGAGGTGAATTTGGATTCAGGCATTTGAGTTTGGAAGTTCTAAGAGATTCTTGCTCGCTTGATTGTACTACGTCTCCAGTTTAAAGCGGGAGGAGGCGAGGCGATAGAGGCGGCGCCACAGCAGGCGGTTGATGAGCACGACGACGGCGGCCATGATGAGCGTCGAAGCGAGCAGGACGTCGAAGCGGCCCGAGTCGCTGGCGCTGCTAATGGTGCTTCCGAGGCCGGCGGTTGAAACAATTCGTCCCTGGAAATGAAAATATTCCGCGACGATGCTGGCGTTCCAGGCGCCGCCGGATGCTGTCACCATGCCGGTGACGAGGTACGGGAAAATGCCGGGCAGGATGAGGTGGCGCCAGCGATCCCAGGAGCGGAAGCGGTAGATTTGCGCGGCTTCCTTGAGGTCCGTGGGAATGGCCATGGCGCCGGCGATGACGTTGAAGAGAATGTACCACTGCGTGCCGAGGAGCATCAGGAGCATGGCGGCGATCTCGAGGCCGCCGCGGAGGCGCAGCAGGAAAAGAAGAATAATCGGAAAGAGCGCCGTGGCGGGAATGGAAGCCGCCATCTGCACGAGGGGCTGCGCAACGCGGGCCAAGCGAGGATTCGAACCGATGGCGACGCCAGCGGGAACGGTCCAGAGCGCGCCGAGGATGAGCGCGGTGTTGACACGCAGAAAAGTCAGCGCGGCGCTTTCCAGAAGCTCGTCATAGTCCTCGCGATGAAGACCGGACAACTCGCGGACCGCGTGGAAAACGGCAAAGCCCAAACCGACCAAAACACCTGCGGCGAGCAGATAGCCAATCCAGCGGCGCAGGAGGTTCTGTTTCGGGGCGGAAAAAGTTTCGGCGGCGCGGCGGGCGCCAAGAGTGAAGGTAAGCGTGAGCCAGTTAAAAACGGGCTGAACGATGAGGCGGTACAAGCGGAGGACGATGGAAGCGCGGCCGATGAGATTGAGCAAAGTAGATTGCGCAGCGCCGGAACTTTCAACCTGTTCGAACTTGAATTTGTCCGCCCAAACGATGATGGGCCGCCATACGAGTTGATCGAGAAGAACGATGACGGCGACCATCGCGGCGACGCCCCAAAGAATCGCGCGCGTGTTGCCATGACTCGCGGCCGTTTGAAGAAAAGAGCCAAGGCCGGGGAGGCGAAAGTCGCGATTGCCGAGGACGAACATTTCGCAGGCCATGAGAAAAAACCAGCCGCCGGCGACGGACATCATGGAATTCCAGACGAGGCCGATGGTGGAAAAGGGAAGGTCGAGCTCGGCGAAGCGCTGCCAGCGGCTGAAACGATAGATGACCGCGGCTTCGTGGAGTTCGCGAGGAACGGTTTTGAGCGAGGAATAAAAACTGAAAGCGATGTTCCAGACCTGGCCCGTAAAGATGAGCAGGATGGAGCCGAGCTCGACGCCGAACTGGCTGTGCGGAAAGATCGCGACCATGGCGAGCATGACGCCCGGCAGGAAGCTGAGCACGGGAATGGACTGGAGAATATCCAGCAGCGGAACCATGATGATTTCGGCGCGCCGGGAGCTGGCGGCGACATAGCCGTAGGCGAGAGCAAAAACCAGGCTCAGTGCGTAGGCGACGCTGATGCGCGCGAGAGAATACAGAGCGTAGAGAGGGAGGACGCTGGGATTCTGCGAAATCTCGACGTGGGCATGGACGGGACCGAGCCAGGATCGGCCGATGGCATAGACGCCAAAAATCGCGGCGCAGACAAATAAAAAAACGGCGATGTCGATCAGGAAAGCCCAGCTCCAGCGCGAGCCGGCGGGCCGCGTCACCGTCGGAGGGAGCGGCGTGGCCTGGGCAGTCGAGGGAGTGAGATCCGGCACGGGGACGTCAGGCCTCGGTCAGCGTTAGCTTGCCGGTGGCGGCGTCGTAATCGAAAATTTCAGCGTAACGGCCCCACTGGATGGCGGTTTCGAGCTGGCGGCGGGATTCTTCCTCACCAAAATGCTCGTCGAGCAGGTCGCGGAAAAATTCCTCGGAGAGAGTACGGTTGGATTTGGCCTTGAGCGCTTGCTCCATCTGGCGGAGCAGCGGAACAGTGGCGAGAGCGGCTTTGCGAAAGATTGCTTTACGGGCCTGAATATCGGCTAGCGCAAATGCCTGGCCCTCCGGAGTGATGACGGCGTCGCCTTCTTCGATGCGAAGCATTCCGAGGAGAACAGCAGTATCGACAGTCGGAAGGAGTGCATCAACCTCGAGACTCAGTTCATCGGCGAGACGATGGAGATCAACGCGTCCACCGTGGTCGGCGAGAATCTCCAAGAGGCCGGCCATGCCGCCGGGGCGGGTATGTGGCAGCATGATGGTCTTCGCCCGCGTGGGCGTTCCGGGACCAAAGGTGCGAGACGGAGCGGTATTGTCCTTGTGAGCCGGCTGCGTAAGAATGCGGTAAATCGAATCGACCAACTCGAGGAAGTGGGCGCCTTTGCGGTCGCGCGGATGCGGAACGTCAACTTTGAAGTCCGCGTGGATGTGCGCGGGGTTGCGTCCGAGAACGATGATACGGTCGGCGAGGACGACGGCTTCTTCGATATTGTGAGTGACGATGAAAATCGCGCGCGTGGGAATTTTGTGGCCGAGCCAGAGCTCGAGGAGCTCACCGCGGAGGGTTTCCGCGGTGAGGACGTCGAGCGCTGAGAAGGGCTCGTCCATGAAGAGAACTTCGGGCTCGACGACGAGGGCGCGGGCGACGCCGACACGTTGCTTCATGCCACCGGAAAGTTCCTTGGGGTAGGCAGTCTCGAAACCGTCGAGGCCGACGGCGTCGATGATCCGCAGGGAGCGCTTGCGGCGGTCGATGGGAGGCATGCCGCGGGCCTCGAGCGGTGCTTCAACATTCTCAAGAACGGTAAGCCAAGGAAAGAGCGCGAAACTTTGAAAGACGATGGCAACGTTTGGCGATTCGTCACGGACCGGATGGCCGTGCCAGTAGACGGAGCCGGCGGTGGCCGGAGATAGACCGGTCAACATGCGAAGCAGAGTGGACTTGCCGCAACCGGAAGGGCCGAGGAGCGCCAGGACCTGGCCAGGATAGATGGCGAGATCCGTGGGAGCGATAACCTGGATGCGGCTGCCGTCGGGCTGCGGGTAAGATTTCTCCAGCTTGCGCGCTTCGATAATCGGGGTGGGAGCGGGTGCGATGTTTGCGGCGCTCATGAGCGCGTGTATTATCGCTCAACTGCCGCGTGGCCGCACAGGACGGGACGAGAAACGACGGCTTATTTCGAGCACGGTTACAATGGCATAAACACTGCATGACATCTTCCGCCGAACACCTAAACAAAATCGATGTAACCGCGGGATTTCGCGGGTGGCTGCTCGCGCTGGGCATTTCCCTGGCGACGGCGTTGCTGGTGGTCGCGCCATCTTTTTGGCTGGGAAACGCCTCGGGGCACGATTTCGGATTTCACGCTGCTTCGTGGCTGGACGCCGCGGGGCAGTGGAAAGAAGGGATCTTTTTTCCGCGGTGGACGGAGCGGGCGAATTACGGGTTTGGCGAGCCGCGGTTTATTTTTTATCCACCGGTGTCATGGATGCTGGGGGCGGCGCTGGGCTTTGTGCTTCCCTGGAATGCCGTCCCGGGAATTTTTATCCTCATCGCCCAGACAGTGGCGGGACTTTGTTCGTTTGCGCTGGCGCGGCGATTTCTGCCTGTGAGCGCGGCATTCTTTGGCGCGGCGTGTTATGCGGCAAATCCGTATGCGCTGTTGATCGTTTACATGCGCAGTGACTTTGCGGAATTGCTGGCGTGCGCGCTGATGCCGTTGGTGGCACTGACGGCGTTGCAACTATGCGAACTGCGGGAGAATCGCCGGCGTTCCCTGCCGCGAGCGATGGGGTTTTTTGCGGTGGCGTTCGCGGGGGTGTGGCTCTCGAATGCACCGGCCGGGGTAATCGCGAGCTACAGCGTGGCGATTATTTTTGCGTGGGCGGCCGTGGAGGAGAAATCTTTGCGGCCGTTGTGGCGCGGCGCCAGCGGATTGGCATTGGGTTTTGGATTGACGAGTTTTTATCTTTTGCCTGCGGCCTACGAACAACGCTGGGTGAATATCGCGCAGGCGCTTTCGTCAGGCTTGCAACCCTCGGACAACTTTCTCTACACGATGGTCAACGATCCAGAACATAACGTGTTCAATTGGATCGCCTCGAGTGTGGCGATCCTGCTCGTGGTGATGACGGGGATCGCGGGAATTGCGGCGCACCGAAAAGCGGCTCAGGCAGCGGAAACCAGAGAGACAAGAAAATTGTGGCGCGTGCTGCTGCTACTATCCGCGGCGGCGACGATTCTGATGATTCACCCCAGTGCAGTTTTTTGGGAGCACCTTCCCAAGCTGCGCTTCGTGCAGTTTCCCTGGAGATGGATGGCGGTCCTCGCGGTGCCGTATGCCTATTTCCTGGCGGCCGTGGTGGCGCGCCGACGCATGTTGTGGATCTGGGGCGCGGCCGTGATCGTGGTTATTGGGGGAACGGCCACTTTTCTCGTTCGGGGCGCGTGGTGGGATTCCGAAGACATCCCGGTCTTGCAGGAAGCGATTGCAAACGATCAGGGTTTTGAAGGTACGGACGAATACGATCCGGCGGGAGACGATCATTATAACTTGCCGGAAAAAGCGCTGCGGGTGCAGATTCTGCCAGCCGATGATTCCGAAGCAAGCGCGCCGAAAGCGGAGGTTCGTATTGCGCGATGGACCGCGGAAGAGAAAGACTTGCGGGTGATTTCGAGCGAGCCGCTGCGAGTGGGCCTGCGGCTGCTCAACTATACGGCGTGGCGCGTGGAGGTGAACGGCAAGGCGGTGACACCACAGCACGCTGAGACAAACGCGCAGATGATTTTGTCGCTCTCTCCGGGAACGCAACGGATTACGGCACGATTTGTACGCACTCTGGATCGGAAACTGGGCATTGCCGTTTCCCTGGTGGCAATGCTGACGCTTCTGGCGCTCTTAAACGCCGGTGGCTTGCGGCTACTCTCGGCAAGTCCTTGATCCGCTTTTCAGAACGTTGAGAGTTGAAAGTTGAAGGTTGAAAGTCGACAGGACAATCCGATTAAAACTGCCCTCCCCCTGGTTTTTGTAAGTGTTGCATCTAAAGGACTTAGTGTTTGTATAAGTGGTTTAGAATCAACACTTGCGGGCATTCTATAAGTGTGGATTCTAAGGGACTTACGCTGCACCAAAATCGTGTAAAAACCGGATTCCGCTGTTCTTCATACACAGGTTTGACACAATAAATAAGCCCTTTGCTGTGTGCTTGTTGTATAGCAATGCTTCGCCGCATGACGGATTTTGAAGCTCGCATCAAACATCGCAAACCGCTCCCGCGACGATGAGGCCGATAGGAAAGCTCATTACATTAGCGGGCCTAGGTGCTTTACAAAGACCCTGGAACGTGCCTGTAGATGCCGCGCTTGAGCAAGGAGAATCAGAATTGCTTCGGGCGCTGGAAATAAAAAAAGCGGCAGAGAAGACCGCCGCGATCGAAGAAATCCCACACTCTTACCTGGTTAGTATCGTAACAAAGGGACTACGGGGAGTCAAGGAGTTTTTGCTGCTAGTAGGGCTACGGTCGGAGCTCGGAGTTTATTTCGAGCGGAGTTTTTCGGCGGCGATTTTTTGGGGTGGCGAGGGCGTCGGGGGCGGGAGCTTTCACATCCGGCTCAACGCCGGTTCCTTCCCAGTTGGTCTTGGAGATGGGGTTGATGGCCCTGGCAAACGGCATGCCAATCAGGAAGTGGGCGTGAATGCGATGACTTGAGACGGGATGGGCGCCGCCTCCAGTAGTCCCGCCGATGATGGGGGCACGGTTAATCGGGCACTTGGCGGAATTGGCCAGTCGCCGGTGTGCTTTCGGCAAGCGTGCGCAGCGGATCTGGCTTTCACGAACTAGCTGCACTCCTACGAAAGAAGCCCGTAAGTTGCTGATTCCGCAAGACCGAGACGCGGGCTGCTTTCATCCTTCGTTGTGGTCCCCGGCGGGGACCATGATTTACTCGTATCGCAGCGCCTGGGTTGGCGCTATCTGGGATGCTCTTCGCGCGGGAACGTAGGCCGCCAGCATGGTCACCAGAAACAGCGACGGCACGACGATGATATAGGCCAGGATGTCTATGCCGCCAGCATTGAACAGCATGGAATTCATGAGCTGCTCGAGGGCGAAACCCATCGCCAGCCCGATCACCGTTCCCACCCCGACCAGCACCATGCCCTTGCCCATAACCAGGCGCAGCACGTCCGAGCTTGCCGCGCCAAGGGCGATGCGAATGCCGATCTCGCGGGTTCTGCGGCTGACGTTGTACGCCACCAATCCGTACAAACCGGCGACGGCCAGCACGAGGCCCACCCCGCCCATGGCACCGACCAGCTTCATGGCAATTCGTGGCCCTTCCACGGCCTGGTTCAGGTAGTAATCCTCGTAAGACATGATGTGCAACATCGGCAGGTTCGGATCGAGGGTACGAACAACGTCCTTCACGGGCTGAATCAATTGCAGCGGATCGCCGCTCGACCGCAACATCAAGACCATTCGCGGGACAGGATGCTGGGCCAGCGGCATATACAGGAAATCCATCGGCTTTTCGATGGACCCTTGATACTTGATGGTTTGTGCGATGCCTACAATCTCCACCAGCGTCCCTGCGCGGCTCTCGAGGCGGATGCGCTTGCCCACCGCATCGCCTCCCGGCCAATAGTGTTTCGCGAACTGCTCATTCACCACGGCCACACGCGGGGCATCCGCGGTATCGGAGGCCAGGAAGCCGCGGCCACGCAGAATCGGAATCCCCATGGTCTGGAAGTATCCTTCATCAACGGTGTCCATTGTCGAGTTGAAGTTTTCGCGATCCCGCGGCATCTGAAGACCTTCCGGCACGAAGGCGATGCCGTCAAAGTCGTCGGTTCCGAGCGGAATGTTCTGGGTGAGAGCCTCGCTCTGAACTCCGGGCGCTTGCCGCACACGCTCGGCCAGCAGCTTATAGAACTGTTGCGTCTGAGCGGCGTTGTACTGCACCACACGCGGATCGAAGCCGGTCATCAGCAAATGATCTTTCGCGAAACCGGTGCCCTCCAACAAGGTATGCTGGAAACCCCGGACCATCAGGAAAGCCGCGGTCAGCAGCATCAGGGACGTGGAAACCTGCGCGACCACCAGCATATTCCGGCCCCACAGGCGCTTGCGACCAGGCACGTCAACGTCGGCCGACTTGAGTCCATTCACCAGGTCCACGCGCGTGCTTTGCAGCGCGGGCGCCAAGCCGCAGAGGAGCGCGCTCCAGGCGGACAAGGCGAGGCTTGCGAGGAGCACGCGCGCATCTATCCGGAACGGGATTGAGAATGGTAAGTCGGTCATAAATATTACATTCTGAAAACTCTGAAACCACTGCACGACGCCGTACCCGATGGCGATCCCGGCCAATCCCGCCAAGGACGCCAGAATCAGGCTTTCCGTCAAGAGCAGCCGGATGAGCCGGAAACGCCCGGCGCCAATCGCCAACCGTATGGCGATTTCGCGCGTTCGCGCGCGAGCGCGGCTCAGAAGAAGTCCCGCAACGTTGGTGCAAGCCACCAGCAGGACCGCCAGCGCAAGGATCACAAAGATGACGCCGAATTTCCAATTAAGGTCTTCTCGAGTCCGTGTTTCGAACTGGGTGTATACCGCCGCACCGCGGCTGCGATTGACCTTGGGATACTCGCTCTCGAAGTTTTGCGCGAGCACGGCGAGTTCATTCCGCGCCTGCTGGAGCGTGGTGCCCGGTTTCAGGCGCGCCTTTATTATCAACTCGCGATCATCGCGGTCCTCGAAAAAATTCTTCTGGAGGTTGGTTGAAAACACCCGCGCCATGGCCAGCGGCATGTAAAAGTCGGGATGCGCGAATACTAGCATCCCCGAGAAGGTTTCGGGAGCCACGCCAATCACCGTGAAGTCCGTGCCGTTCAGGCGAATCGTCCTGCCGAGGACGCCCGGGTCGCTCGCGAATTCGTGCTTCCAGAAGTCCGGCCCGAGCACCACCACGGCATTGCGACCGGGCACTTGGTCTTCGTCCTGCCGGAAACCGCGCCCCAGCCGCGGTTCCACGCCGAGCACGTGGAAGTAGTTACCAGAAACCATCATCCCGCCCCGGACCCGTGGCGTGGCTCCGGGTTCGGCACTGAAGCCAACAGCCTCCATACCTGCGTTGGCGATGACGCCGTCGTAGCTCTTCGTTTTGCCGCGGATGTCCAGGTATTCGCGATAGGAGAAACCGTCGAGGATACTATCGTGTGTAGTGCTCGCCAGAGTGACGATGTCGCTCGAACGCGGCACGGGGTAAGGCCTAAAAATCAGCGCATCGACCATACTGAAAGTCGCCGAGGTCATCCCGATGCCCAGCGCGAGCGTGATCACCACGAACGCCGTAAGTCCGGACGTGCGGTGCAGGCTCCGGATCGCGAAGCGCGCGTCGTCGAGGAAATCCGTCAACCAATGAATGCGTCGCAGGTCTCTCATTTCCTCTTTCCGTTGTTCCAGTCCGTCCATCGCGCGCATCGCCGCGTAGCGCGCCTCTTTTGGAGAAAGCCCATTGGCGATGCCTTCCGCGATTTTGTGCTCCAGGTGGAACTGGAGCTCCTCATCGAGCTCCCGCTCCACGCGGCGGCCGCGCAGAATTGACCTCAGCCGCAACCGCGCCGTGAACCACCAGTGTTCCATCCGCATAACTTCTCCTAACCCTCTGAAAACTGGATGACGCGCGAGATGGCCGAGGACAGCCGCTGCCAGTTCGCCGCCTCCGATTCGAGTTGCTTTCTGCCCAGGCGTGTGAGCGAATAAAACTTCGCCCGCCGGTTATTCTCCGTCTGCTTCCACTCGGCCGCGATCCAGCCTTCCTGCTCCAACTTGTGCAATGCAGGGTAGAGGGATCCTTCGCTGACCTGTAGCACGTCTCCGGAGATGGATTTCAGGCGAAGACTGATGGCCCACCCGTGCAAGGGTTCCAGCGCCAGGATTTTCAGGAGGAGCAGGTCGAGGGTGCCTTGAACGAGGTCGTTTGGTTTGCTCATATCGGTTTCCGAGATGAGTATACAAGATACTCCCCTCGGTAAGCAAGGGGACGATTTCGGCAAGGTTGCGCAGACGGACGGGAGCAGTCCGGCTGGCGATTGCTGAGGCCAGGGAATCGTTTTGCGAAAGGACCAACACAGGGATGATGACTTTATCTGCCCGTTCACGGCCCATTGGCTTTCCAGGAACGAGACAACAACCGTCCAAATCCCCTTGCGAATATTCTCTGGGGAATCAGATTGCGCCCCATTCGCGCATTTGACGGGCTGGTCCGCAATCCGCTACGGTAGTTGCGCAAGACGCGCAAGATGTCCGAGGTGTCCCCATGAATTTCATTCTGCTGGTGATTTCTTTTCCGGAGTGGCTGCCGCACTTCTCGTTCCTCGATACGCCGCACGCCAACGAAATGATGGCGCTCCGCTGGCTGCACCTGGTCTTCGGGATCATCTGGATAGGCTCGCTTTACTTCTTCAATCTGGTGCTGACGCCGGCGATGAAAAAATGCGATCCCAAGCTACGAATCAAAATCTATCCGGAGCTGATGCCCGGCGCCATGGGCTGGTTCCGCTCCTCGGCGCTGGTAACGGTGATCGTGGGCATCCGCTACTTCACGATCCATCTGGCCGCGGATGCGAAACTTGCGGGAGGCCGTTCGCTGATTGGCAAGTGGTTTGGCTGGTGGTTTCTCGTGTGGCTCGTCGCATACGTGTTTATTTACGCGTTGCAGCTTCCGGCGAAAGGGATTCTCAATAGTCCCTGGGTGCGCGTGATCGGAATTTCGATTGTGGTGATCGCAGCGTCGTGGCTCGCGCTGGCTTTGAATGGCGGGCCCACCGTTTCGAACGCGCACCTGGCCATCAGCGTGGGCGGCGGGCTCGGGTTGCTGATGCTGCTGAATACCTGGGGAGTCATCTGGCGCGTGCAGAAGCGGCTCATCGCGTGGGCGCGTACCAGCGCGGAGGGGGGCGTGCCTATGCCGCCCGAAGCCGAGCGTCTGATGCGCTGGAACTATCTCACCGCGCGCACGTCGTTTTGGCTGTCGTTCCCGATGCTGTTCTTCATGGGCGCCGCGAGCCACTATCCGTTCCTGAGTACCGTCGCGCGATAAAATTGGCAGAAGGCTGTCATGACTGGCGACACGAACTACAACGTACTGACGACCGAGAACGGCGTGCCGGTCAAGGCCTGGACCAAGGGCGTGCAGCTCGAAGACCAGGCGCGGACGCAGCTCCTGAACGTGGCGCAGTTGCCGTTTATCTTTAAGTGGGTGGCAGCCATGCCGGACGTTCACTGGGGCATCGGAGCCACGGTCGGCAGCGTGATTCCGACGAAGGGCGCGATCATCCCGGCTGCAGTGGGCGTGGACATCGGCTGCGGGATGATGGCGGTGCCTACGGATCTGAACGCGCGCGATCTTCCGGACAATCTCAAGGGCATTCGAAGCGCGATCGAAAAGGCGGTCCCACACGGGCGAACAAATCATGGCGGACGCGGAGATGCGGGGGCGTGGCGGGAAATTCCTGCGCGCAACAACGAAGTATGGCAGACACTCAAACCGCGTTACGGCGCGATTCTGGAAAAGCATCCGAAGCTGGATCGCGGCAATCATTCGAATCACCTCGGCACGCTGGGCACCGGCAACCACTTCATCGAAGTGTGCCTGGATGAAGCGGAAAACGTGTGGTTCATGCTGCACAGCGGCTCGCGCGGCGTCGGCAACCGCATGGGGAGCTACTTCATCGAGGTCGCGCGTGCGGACATGCAGAAGCTTTTCATCAACCTGCCGGACAAGGACCTGGCATATCTCTCCGAGGGCACCGAGCACTTCGACGATTACGTCGAAGCCGTGGAATGGGCGCAGGATTTCGCGCGCTGGAACCGCCACTTGATGATGGAGCAGATCGTGGGGGCGGTGCGCGATTCTGGCGAGGTACGGCCGTTCGCCGCCGAGCTGAAAGCCATCAACTGTCACCACAACTACGTGGCGCGCGAACGGCACTACGGCCAGAACATCCTGGTAACGCGCAAGGGCGCTGTGCGCGCCCGAGAAGGCGACATGGGAATCATTCCCGGAAGCATGGGAGCGCGTTCGTACATCGTTCGCGGCAAGGGAAATCTGGAAAGCTTCATGAGCTGCAGCCACGGCGCGGGCCGCGCGATGTCCCGCACGGAAGCGAAACGACGCTTCAGCGTGGAAGACCACAAGCGGATGACCGCGGGCGTGGAGTGCCGCAAGGACGCCGAGGTCATCGACGAAACGCCGGCGGCATACAAACCGATCGAGGCGGTGATGGCGGCGCAGAGCGATCTGGTGGAAATCGTGCACACTTTGCGCCAAGTCGTTTGCGTAAAAGGCTGAGCAGGGAACGAAAATGAAAGGGGAGGCGGGCCAGGTCGTCCCGCCTCCCTTCTTTCCCCTCTCGGGGAACCCGGCCAGTCAGACGGAGGGCGACTAGCCGGTCGTGTGTTGGCCTGCCTATATAATCCCGGAATCCAGAAAAAAGTTCCTGAGAAACCGAAAAAATTGAATAGAATTGCGGTGGAAATCCTGCGCCTGCCGTCTGGCGCGATACCCATGCCACGACCCTCACATCTCAGCCCCGATAACATATTGCGTTTTCTGCAAGTTAGAAGCGAGCCCGCGTCCGCGAGCGAGATCATGGAGGGTCTCCATCTGAAAAAGGGCGACAATCGGCCGCTGTTCAAGATGCTTTCAAAGCTCAGGAAGCGTGGCGCCATCGAGGAATTGCCCGGGGGACGATACCGACTGCCGAGCCGCAAGTCCGAACGAGAGGGGCCCGGCCAAAAACTGCCGCAGGACGCGATGCGACCGGCGCAACGCTCGGGGCTCGCGGATCACGACGAAATAAAAGGACGGCTGGTGCTTCACCACGATGGCTATGGGTTCGTGGTACCGGATTCACCGATGCCGCAACTCGACGGCGATGTATTCATCCCGCGCGACGGGATCCAAGACGCCATGCACGGCGACCACGTACTGGCAAAGATTCAGCGTTTGGGCGGCGTCACCGGCGCGCAGCGTGCGGAAGGCCGCATCATTCGAATCCTTGGCCGGGCGCATCCGACGGTGGTCGGTTTGTTTCGCTACGGCCCGCAACAAAATGTGGCGCTGCCTTACGATGTTCGAATCCAACACGAGGTGGTGATTCCGCGCGGCAACGAATTGACGCCGGGGCTGTGGAAGAAGCTGGGGTTCAGCGGTGCGGATGAAACCAGCATCCGATTGAGGCGCATCCCGCGGCTGGAGGAATTGGACGGAGCCGTCGTAGACGTGGAGCTACTGCGTTATCCGCAGGGAGGCGCATCGGCGACCGGCCGGGTCATCGAGATTCTCGGGCGTCCCGGAGATCTCGGGGTCGATACCGAGATCATCATCCGCAAGCATCATCTCCCGCATGTATTCTCCGGCGAAGTTCTGGATGAAGCGGAGCATGGTGCGAAGCCCGTGAGTGAAATCCAGCGTGAGGGCCGCGAAGACTTCCGCCACTTGCCGATCGTCACCATCGATGGAGAGACCGCGCGCGATTTCGACGACGCCGTCTTCGTCGAACATCGCGCCGATGGCGGCTGGCACCTGCAAGTTCACATCGCCGATGTAGCGCACTACGTTCGAACGGAGAGCGCTCTCGACCGGGAGGCTCGTCTCCGCGGCACCTCCGTATACTTCCCGGATCGCGCCGTCCCGATGCTTCCGGAAGCCCTTTCGAACGGCATGTGCTCGCTGAAGCCCCAGGAGGAGCGGCTGGTCATGAGCGCGCTCATGGAATTCGACGCCGCCGGCCGAATGAAAACGTCGCGCATGACATCCGGCGTCATTCGTTCCGCGGAGCGCATGACCTACACGAACGTCAACAAAGTCCTTGAAGGCGACGCTGAAATGACGGAGCGCTACTCCGTGCTGGTGCAACGCTTCCGCGAAATGAAGGAACTAGCGCTGCTCCTCAATGCCCGCCGCACCGAGCATGGCTCCATCGATTTCGATCTGCCCGAACCGGTCATCGAATTTGACGAAGAGCAGCGCATGACCAACATCACGCGCAGCGACAGCGAGCGAAACATCGCGCATCGGCTCATTGAAGAGTTCATGCTGGCCGCCAATCGAGCCGTCGCCGGCTATCTCCTACAGCGCGGCATCGAATCGCTGCATCGCGTTCACGAGAAGCCCGACGCGCGCAAAGTCCTCGAGTTCGAAGAGCTGGCGCGCGCCTTCGGGTACTCGCTCGGCGTTGAAGACTTGCACCAGCGAGAGGTCGCCGTACGGCACGGCCGCGTTCCGGCGCCCGCGAAAGCCGGGCGGCCCGACTCCTACGGCCAGGGCCGCGAACGCGGCATGAAGGTGGCGCTCCCGGGCGGCGAGCTGCGCATCACGCCGCAGCATTATCAGCGCCTGATTAGAAAAGTTGTTGGCAAGCCGGAAGAACGCATCGTCTCCTACCTCATGCTGCGTTCCCTGAAGCAAGCGCGCTACGCCGCCGAGCCCCTTGGACATTTCGCCCTCGGCTTCGACGAATACACACATTTCACTTCGCCCATTCGGCGATACCCGGACCTCATCGTTCATCGCATTCTGAAATGGGCGCTCGATCATCCGAAAGATGTTGCAGCCTCTTCGAAGAAGCATGTCGCCGCTGCGCCGGGGTCGGAATCCACGCTCTATTCGCACCGGAACCTCGAAGAAATCGCTTCAGAAACATCCGAAGCGGAGCGCCGCGCCAATGGCGCCGAGCGCGAACTTATGGATTGGAAAACCGCTCAATTCATGGAGGAACACCTCGGCGAAGAATACGACGGGCTGATCATTTCCGTACAGAAATACGGCTGTTTTGTCGAGCTTTTCGAAGTCTTCGTGGAAGGTCTTCTTCCCATCGGGGCACTCGAGGAATTTGCCGGGACGCGATGCGTGCTTCGCGAACGCGATCACGCCATCGTGGCCTTGCCCGGTGGAGGTGGCCGCGGAGCCCCCGGCGCCCGTCGTAGCCGCGGCGCAAAGCCGCGCCAACTCGAATGGCACCTAGGCGATAAGGTGCGCGTGCGCGCGGAACGGATCGATCCGATGCGCAAACGCGTCGAGTTTGCGCTGGTTAAGAAAAATTGAGGGAGCAAGCCCGCGACTCAGCGAACCGGTGCGTTGGAGATGTGCAGTGCGTTCATCATCCGCCGCACCGGCCGCGTCACAATGGCGGCTAATTTTGCCAGCGGATACCAAAACCGGCTATGCAGCGAGAGCTGGGAGATGAACAGTCCCAAAGCAAGCTGGCGCGGGGCATCAAGATCAATCCGCCTGCCGTTCCGGTAAATTCGCATCACGCGGCCCAATAATTCCTGTTCTTGAACGACGCCATCGGACGTCGGATGCGCATCGCCTTTGGAATGAAGTTGCGCGGCATTTAGCGAGCCCCGCTTCTCGACAATGCGGTGCACGAACAGATGATTTTCGCGCCGGAACAAGACCACGTCCCCGCAGCGCACATTCTCAATGGAGATCCGCCGGATCAGGGCGATATCCTTCGACCGTATCCATGGCTGCATGCTGGCGCCGTGAACGCGCAGGGAAATCCGGCCGCGCCGTTTAAGTGCGTCCGCAATACGCCGCGCATCGTCCGCGCGGCGTTCCCCGGCGACGCGATTCGTTTCCTTCCCCTGGTCTTTTCGAATCTCCATCAAACCTCACTACTGAAATTCCGCCGGGTGCGTTTCGATGTTCCGACCACGCGGCGAGATGCGGCGACATCCGCGCGAATTGAAGTATAGGCATGCAAAATCTTGAACTGTTCCGAACTGGAGCAAATCAGGAGAAGTCGTTCGGAAGCGCATCTGGCCCAACTTCTCGTATGACAGTGGTCTCTTGGGGGTGGGCGGTCAATGGACAGGAAGTACTTGTTTGCCCAAAGCTACAGTACTCAATCGGAATAGTTTATCGGATGTTACGCGCCCCGAAGAGTGGGCGAGGTTCCTCTACGACCGGCGCGGAGCTGCGTTACAAATGCCACCTTGGCCCGGCAGTTTGCCGCATGCCAGCGCCAACGTTTCGTAGATCGGTTCCGACGCAACGCTCGGTTTTGTATACGGCTTCTTTTCGCCGGGCGGCGGGGGAGAATTCTTGTTGTCTTCAGCCATTCCGTGTTTCCTCAGTCTGAACTAGAACCCGTAGCAAGAGAAGCGCATTCAGCCCGAGGGGCTGGCTGAGATGAGGCCATCTCTCGTTCTCTATGAAGTGCGCTGATGGGGGCGGCAACCCCGGCCAGTCTCGCTTTCTGTTCTGCGAGTGCGCAAGCGCGCTCGTAGGCACCAAGCAAATCCCCGCCTTCCATCAGCGCCAGGCCCGGGCAGCGCTCGCAGTAGCTCCGAATCTCGCATCGCGAACAGATTGGAAGCTGGCTCTCGCGTATGGCGCGTAACCGTTCGAGCTGCGGCGCGTGATACCAGATCTCATCGAAATTCTCGCGCCGCAGATTCCCTGCCGCCTGGGGCAGTTGCACGCAGGGAAAGACGTCTCCGTATGGCGAAATGTAACAGCTGTTATGGCCCGCGCTGCAAGGCAAATCTTCGTAAGCCAGACTTTCGATGCCGCTCGAAACCGCACTCTCAAACGCGGGCGGCGAGTCATTCACAGCGCTGGCGGTTTGCGCGCCCGGCTGCGGCTTGCAGGCATGCAGCAGGGCATCCTGCAGCACCGGCAGCAGCGACGAAACCGAGGCCCGGTGCGCCAGCGGTCCGCCCGAGCCGTCCATCATCGGCGTGATCGTCAAATCCAGAATGTAAGGAATGCCCAACTTTTCCGCGAGCGCCATCACCCCACGGTAGGCCATCAAGTTTTCCTGCATCAGCGGGCAGGCCAGCTTCACCTGCAATCCGTGCTCGAGCAGAATGGGAATCGCCGCCAGCGTCCGCTGCAGCGATCCGGGAACCTTGGTGATGGCGTCATGCACTGCGGGGATATCGCTGTAAACGCTGATCTGCACGCGCCGTACGCCAAACTCGCGCAACCGCGCCGCACGTTCGGGCGTGACCAGCAGCGCGTTGGTCTTCAAACTGATGTCGAAATGCAGGCCTCTCGCGGCGGCCAGAATTTCGTAAAGATCCGGGCGCAGGAAAATTTCACCGCCGCTGAACGTCAAAAACAGCGCCCCCGAGCGCGCCAGATCGTCCAGCACCTTCAGGCACTCCGCGGTGGTCAGTTCTCCGTGGTCGTCATGATCCAGATAGCAGTGCACGCAGCGCTCGTTGCAGCGGTACGTCAAGTCGAAGTGCACGCTGAGCGGCCGGTGCTTTTCGACCGTGCGTGAGATCAGACGATCCATCATGGGCGTAAGACCCACTGATAAAGTTGCGGTCAAGGTGATGCACCACGCGTCGCCGGGACGGTCACCAACAATTTCCGCGAAGACATTTCTTGCAAGAGGGCTTCGGTGTCGGATAACGCGATGTCCGGTGTGACTTCGTAATTTTCAACCAGAAGTTCCGCCAGCTCCGCCGCCGATTTCCTTCCATCAATGTTTTTCCAGAGGAAAC
>WNFS01000942.1_pt1 | contig 28604 bp, 21 predicted proteins | sample 5400141 | NCBI WGS metagenome assembly WNFS01 (sample SAMN13153358, study PRJNA577476) | soil metagenome | isolation source: 60 cm saprolite under Madrone tree | place: USA:California | collected 2016-06-14
AACCGGCGAAATTCAGGTAGACTACAACGCAAGAACAACGCAAAATTCTCGGATTGTTTTACCGGGAGCCGTAAGTCCTTTAGTATCAAGGGCCGAGGTAGCTCAGTGGTAGAGCAGCCGATTCGTAATCGGCAGGTCGCGAGTTCAACTCTCGCCCTCGGCTCCAGAATTTTCTAGCTTTCTTTCCATCAATCGTTTCACTTCGCGTTTGACACTGCTAGTTTACTGATTGACACCGCTGGCCAGTATTCCGCCGTCTACGATGAGAACGGAGCCCGTGGTGTAGCTGGCCGCGTCAGAGGCGAGGTAGACGGCGGCTCCCGCGAGCTCTTCGACCATGCCGAAGCGCTTCATAGGTGTGCGCATTAGCCATTCGTTGCCGCGCGGCGTGCCGTCGAGGAGCTTTTCATTTAGCGCCGTGCGGAAGACGCCAGGCGCGATGGCGTTGACGCAAATACCGTGCGGAGCCCATTCGATGGCGAGCGACTGTGTCAGCGAAGCGACGGCGGCTTTGCTGGCGGAGTATGCGGCTACCTCGAGCATGCCTAGGAATGAGCCAATCGACGCGATGTTGATAATCCTTCCGTAGCGGCGCTCGGCCATGTGCCGGCCAAAAATCTGGCATGCGCGCAGAATGCCTGTGAGATTTGTTTCGAGAATGTCGTTCCAGTCTTTTTCGGAAAACTCGATCGTGGGCGCGCGCTTGGTGCGTCCCGCGGAGTTCACCAGGATATCGACTTTTCCGAACGATTTCACCGCGGCATCGAGCACCTGTTGGAGCGAAGCCCGGTCGGTCACGTCGGAAGTGGCGCGGAGGGATCGTCGGCCCAGCGCTTCGACTTCACGCGCCGTGGCCTCCACTTGGTCAACTCGCCGCGAAGTGGGAGCCACATCGGCGCCGGCATCGGCCAAGCCGAGAGCGATGGCTCGGCCGATGCCTGATGTGCCGCCGACGACTACCGCTGATTTGCCTTTCAGATCGAGCTTGCTGTATCCCATGTTATCCGTCTCCAATAAGGATTCCTTGTTCGATGCCTGTGCGTAGCACATAAATAACACGCCGCTTCGATCTAGCTACCAGTTGAACATCGTCCCGTCCAACTTTCTGTTGACTGGCAAATAAGCGCGTTCGTATGGAAATTTCTCAGCGAGCTTCTCGTTGTAGTCCACACCCAAACCGGGCGCGTCTCCCGGATGTAGGAAGCCGTCGCTGAAGGAATAGGAGTGCGGGAAGACTTCGTCGGTTTCCTTTGTGTGCAGCATGTATTCCTGGATGCCGAAATTGTTGACGGAAATGTCGAAGTGAAGGGCGGCGGCGAGAGACACCGGCGACAAGTCCGTAGCGCCGTGGCAGCCGGTGAGGACGTGATAGATCTCCGCGAGCGATGCAACTTTTCTCAGATGCGTAATACCGCCGCTGTGGACCGTGGCCATTCGAATGTAGTCGATCAATTGTTCCGTGATGAGAGTGGTGGCGTCCCAAATCGTATTGAAGACTTCACCAAGCGCGAGCGGCGTGGTGGTGTGTTGGCGGACAATGCGAAAGCCCTCCTGAAGTTCGGCGGTGACCGCATCTTCGAGCCAGAAGAGGTGATAAGGCTCGAGACTCTTGCCCAGGCGGGCTGCTTCGATTGGCGTGAGGCGGTGATGCGCGTCGTGCAGGAGATGAACATCATCGCCGTACTTCACACGCAGAGATTCGAAGAGCTTTGGCACATGCATCAGATATTTTTCGGTGGACCAAAGGTTTTCCGGAGGGAGGCCTTTTTCCGCCGGCTCGTAATAAAATTTTCCTTTCGAGACGCCGTAGGTTGACGGTATTCCGGGGATTCCCGATTGGGCGCGAATTGCGCGATAGCCCAGGCTCACATATTTGCCGACTTCGTCGATGGTTTCCTCAATGTCGCGGCCATTGGCGTGGCCGTAGACCATGACGCCGTTGCGGCTTTTTCCACCGAGGAGGTTGTAAGCCGGAGTGTTGAGAGCTTTGCCTCTAATGTCCAGGAGAGCGATGTCGATGGCGCCGATGGCGGCCATGGTCACGGGGCCGCGGCGCCAGTAAGCGCCACGATAGAAATATTGCCAGGTATCTTCGGATTGAAAGGGATCGCGGCCGATGAGGCAGGGAATGAGGTGCTCCGAGAGATAAGATGCGACGGCCAGCTCACGGCCGTTAAGGGTCGCATCGCCGATGCCGTAGATACCCTGGTCCGTATAGACTTTCAGGGTAACGAAATTCCTGCCCGGACATGTAATCAATACCTTTGCGTCGGTAATCTTCACCGATCCTCCTCGAGTCGTATTCAGTCTTTCCCGTCTAGGCTTTGCTGCTTTCGATCACGTTTACCAGCAGCCTGCGCGGGAAATTTCAAATTCGGCGGACCAGGCCTTCATCCGTAGCTTTCGTGTTGCGCACGAGCAGCAGCACGAGAATCATCCCCATGAACGGGATTAGGCCCGCAATAATCATGAGCGGGTCGAACAAGTGTGTCCCCGTCGCAACGCGCGCATCGGAGAGTTGGCCCGCCAATTCGAAAACGATAATCGTGCCGAGCGCAGCTCCCGTTCCGCTCATTCCGCTGACGGTCGCCACGGACTCGTTTTTGTAAAGGTCAGAAGGTAACACGTTGGCGATTGTCGTGAAAGATGCATAAGAAAAAGTGGCCAGGGCGAAAAGGAGAGTGAGCAAGTAGAGGTTCACTGTAAAAATGGTGGGAATAAGCAGCGCCACGCCGACGCCACCGAAAATCACTAGCGTCTTGCGCGCGTTTCCGACAGACCAACCTCGTTTGATTAAGAGACCGGAGAGCCAGCCGCTGAAGAAATTCCCTAGATCAGCGGCGATGAAAGGGATCCACACAGCGATCAATCCGCTCTTGAGAGCGATCCCTTTGGCGACGAGATAGATTGGAAACCAATCGGCAATGAAGAACCACACGGGGTCGGTGAAGCTTTTGGAAATGATGGTTCCCCAGGTTTGCGGGAGCCTGAGGAGATCGCGCCAGCGCGGAGGAATTGCTGTGGGCGGTGCGTCTTCTTTGTGGTCGGCTAGAAGCATCTGCCGCTCGGCGGCGCCAATGCGAGGGTGGTCTTGCGGAAGGTGATAAAGCCAGCGCCAGACGATCAGCCACAAGAACCCGAGCAGACCGGGAATAGCAAATGCGGGACGAAGGCCCCATCGGAGGTACAGCCACAGAACTACGAAAGGAGCAACGGCTCCGCCAATCGAAGAGCCGCTATCGAAAAGCGCGGTGGCCAGGCCGCGTTCGTGTTTCGGAAACCACTCTGAGACGGCCTTGGTTGCGCCGGGCCAGTTTCCGGATTCGCCGAGTCCCAGGAAAAAACGGAATCCCATGAATGAGTAGAAGCCTCGGGCGAGCGGCGTGAGAACGGAAACAATCGAGTACCATAGAACAGTGAGCGTGAGTCCTCGTTTTGTTCCGATGCGATCAATCAGCCTGCCGTTGAGAGTTTGTCCGATGGCATATGCTATGCGAAATGCGATGGCAAGATTGGCGTAGTCCGTGTTGGTCCAGTGCAAGTCCTGCTTGAGATAGGGAGCCAGCAGGGAGAGCGTTTGGCGATCGATGTAATTGATGACAGTCGATGCGAACAAAAGCGCGCCGATCCACCATCGGAGCGAGGGAATGGTGCGCTCGCCCTGAAAGCTCTGTCCTGTAGTTTTTGTTTCTGTTTGGATGTCCATTACGAAGCGGTTTCTGTTGGTCCTGGATGGCGAGTCATGTTTCAACCGGATGCGGCGAGAGCCGAAAGCGTCGCCGCACTGAGCAGCCCCGCGGATTGCCTGTCGAGATAGACTGCCGCATTTGCGTGCGTCCGCAGAATCGATGCCGGAGCCATCGGACTGACCGGCCCTTCGAAACAGACTTTCACTGCGTCCGCTTTGCGGGCGTCAGGAACAACAGAGATGATTGCGCGCGATTTTAGGATTTGGCGAACGGACATCGAGATAGCTTGCGACGGCACAGCCGAGAGATCGGTGAACCAGCCTTCGCCGACTTGTTGCCTGCGGCAGGCCTCATCCAGATTCACGACGATGTAGGGATCGTTGGTTTCGAAATTAGCTGGAGGATCGTTGAAGGCGAGATGGCCGTTTTCGCCTATTCCCGCAAACGTGACGTCGATGGAAGCAGTTTTTATGGCCTCGCTAGCGCGGCGGATGATTTCTGTTGGGTCGGCCGCGCCGTTCAGCAAGTGGAGCATGGTGATCCCGGTTTTGTCGATCAGTCGCTCCTGCAAATATTTGCAGAAACTGGCTGGATGAGTCATCGAAATTCCGACGTATTCATCGAGATGGAATAATTCCACATTTTGCCAGTCGATTCCTGCCGACGCGGTCAACTCTTCCAGAAACTCGAACTGAGAGGAGCCGGTCGCGGCGACTATGCGCGCGAGACCTCGTTCCTTGATAGCGCCGCGAATAGCTGTTGCAGCCTCCACCGCAGCCGCCTGGGCAAGTTCCTTCTTTTCTTCAAATATTCTGAAGACCACGCGTCTCACTTTGCCTTTGCATCGATTTTGGCCGCCGCACTCGCATGGAACCGTTTACGTCGAAATTTCGCTCCGCGCGAATTAGAGAGTCTACATCACCGTCAATCCCAGTGAAATTGGATTTGGCGCCGCCGCGTCTTGCTTGGCGCGGCCTGCATTCCAATGCCGCCACAATTTGACTTCGCTCTTTTCCCGCCGTCGCTTTTTGGTATAGTCCCAACCGCGATGCCGCTTGAATCTTCGAACGGACCCAAGTCTCCCTCCGTCCCGCTCACGAGAAATCAAATTCGAGGATTTTGGGCCGCTTGGGGCGGCTGGACTCTCGACGGCATGGATTCTTTCATCTACGCGCTTGTTCTTGTGCCGTCGCTTAGTGAACTTCTGCCGCGCTCAGGCATTGCCACAACAAAAGGCAATTTCGGCTACTACGGTGGATTGCTTTTCGCGCTGTTCCTCGTCGGCTGGGGACTCGCATTTTTGTGGGGACCGGTGGGCGACAAATTCGGGCGCGTTCGCACTTTGATGCTGACTATCGTGTGGTATTCGGTCTTCACATTTCTCAGCGCTCTTGTCACCAGCATCTGGCAGTTGGCGGTTCTCCGCCTCCTCGCAGGAATTGGAATCGGTGGCGAATGGGCTATGGGCGGCACGTTTGTCGCAGAAGAATGGCCAGAGAGCCGCCGCCGGGCCGGAGCGGGTTTCATGCACACGGGTTATTACGTCGGCATTTTTCTCGCCGCGATTGCTAACTACACGATCGGGAGCCGCTATGGCTGGCGAGTTATGTTTGCCGTTGGAGGTTTGCCGGCGCTTCTCTTGGCGTGGGTGCGTCATGGAGTAAATGAGCCGGCGCGTTGGTCCACCAAGGTGGAAATCGTTCGCTCATGGCAGATCTATCGCCCACTCGCTGCGCTTTTCTCGCCTACGTTTCGTCGCCGCACAATTCTGAACTCGCTGTTTATGCTTGTTTCGATCAGCGGGCTTTGGGCTGGGACCGTCTATGTTCCGACGGCGGTAACTTCTCTTGCGGAGGCCGCCGGCCACGTGGGACCTCCGGCCGCGCAGCTCGCCTCTCGCGCCACTATGCTTGTCGCGTTCGCCACCATACTGGGATGTCTGGCTATGCCATGGCTTGCCGACCGGTTTGGCCGGCGGGGTGCGCTGGGTTTTTTCTTCGTTTTGATGCTGGTCTTCATCGCGCTTACGTTCGGAAAAGTTTTCTATCTCGGACCGTCCGCGCTGCCTTGGTTTTTTGTTTGCTTATTTTTTCTCGGTTTGGGCGGCGCAAACTTTTCGGTTTATACTTTGTGGCTTCCGGAGCAATATCCAACCGAATGCCGCGCAAGCGCCTTTGCTTTCTCCACATCCTTCGCGCGTTTTGGCGGTGCGGCCATCACATTTCTTGTCGGAAGCGGCGTTCAGCGATACGGCTCTCTCGGAATGCCTGTCGCACTCACCGCGCTTGCCTTCGGCGTTGGTTTGTTATTGATTCCTTTTGGAGCTGAAACTAGTGGAAAACAGTTGCCTGCGTAATGCGAATTTACAGTGGAGATCAATGACACCTGAGAATGGAAGGCAGCGGTGCAACGAAAAGCTGTCGACTTCAGATCGCCTAAGGCTAACTGCGTGCAAATAACGGACCCAGCCGTTGCTTCGAAATCGAACGCACGGCACGCCGTCCTCGCCGGTTTTTTCGGATGGACTCTCGACGCTTTCGACTTTTTTGTCGTTGTCTTCATGTATGACACCCTAGCTCGTCAATTCGGCGTATCCAAGAAAGACATCATCCTAACCACTACGGCGACGCTCGCTATGCGGCCTATTGGGGCATTGATCTTCGGAGTGCTGTCCGATCGCTACGGAAGACGCAAACCGCTGATGGCGAACGTCATCTACTTTTCGTTAATTGAGCTCTTATGCGGTTTTTCGCCGAACTTCACTTTCTTTCTGGTCATGCGCGCTTTGTTCGGCATTGGCATGGGAGGCGAATGGGGCGTTGGCGCGTCACTTACGATGGAAGCTGCACCCGTGCGCTGGCGCGGGATTCTCAGCGGCGTCTTGCAGAGCGGCTATTCGATCGGATATCTGCTCGCCGCGATGGCGGCGCGCTTTTTGCTGCCGGCATGGGGATGGCGTCCGATGTTTTGGATTGGTGCATTGCCTGCATTGCTCGCGCTTTACATCCGGACAAAGGTTCCGGAGTCGGAAGCCTGGAAACAGAATCGCGCTGCCAGCACGGGCCAAGTCATGCGCATCGTGGCCCGCGAGTGGAAAAGGCTCCTCTACCTGGTCGTGCTCATGACTTTTATGATGTTTATGTCGCACGGCACACAGGATTTGTATCCGGACTTTCTGAAAGAAGTCCATCACCTCTCCGCGGCCGTCGTCGCGAATATTGCGATTTTTTACAACGTTGGAGCCGTCATCGGCGCGATTATCTTCGGACACCTCTCGCAGGTGGCGGGTCGGCGCAAGAGTATGATCGCGGCATTGGGACTTTGTTTGGTCACCATTCCTCTTTGGGCGTTTGGCGGTAGTTTAGCCATCCTCGTTATCGCTCCGTTCATAATGCAGATGGGGGTTCAGGGCGCGTGGGGTGTTATCCCCGTGCACCTGAACGAAATGTCCGCTGACGCGACACGCGGATTGATGCCCGGACTTACCTACCAGTTGGGAATCCTGATCGCGGCGCCTACAAATACGATTGAGTACGCTTTGCGCGACCGCGTGGGGTATCAGTGGGCCATCGCCGGATTCGAAGTCGTGACTATACTCACGCTCACCGTTCTCCTACTGCTGGGCACGGAGCGCCACGGGAGAAGCTTTGTGCGCGATACTCTCAAGAGTGCGCCGGCGAACTCCAGCTAGCCGCCTGGCCGATGCAAGGCGCCCGGGCCGCTCGATAATCGAATTCGAGCTTGGCGTAGGCTCTTGCTTCTAGTATTTTTCAATGCGCGAATCTTTATGCTCACGGCGGGCAACGGTGAGTCCTCGCCGAACGTCAGAAAGAACGGGAAAGCACGCCACCTACGATGAACGTTCGACAACTCTTTGATCTTACTGGACGCGTGGCAATTATCACCGGCGGCTCCGTCGGGCTCGGCCGTCAAATGGCAGAAGGTCTGGCGGAGATGGGCGCCAATCTCGTATTGTGCGCCCGCAAGAAGGAGCGTTGCGAGCAGGCTGCCGCCGAATTGCAGAACCTCGGAGTAAAGGCTGTGGCACTCGGTTGCGACGTCAAAAACCCAGCCGAAGTCCAGGCCGTCGCCGACGCGGCGATGTCTCAATTCGGCCGCATCGATATTCTCATCAACAATGCAGGGACTTCTTGGGGCGCTCCCGTAGAAGAAATGCGACTCGAACATTGGAACAAAGTGATCGAGACGAATTTGACGGGCACATTTCTCTTTTCACAGGCTGCGGGAAAGTTTATGGTCGCCCAGCGCCGCGGAAAAATTATCAATATCGCTTCTGTTGCGGGCTTCCGCGGCGCTCCTCCGGAATTTCAGGCCATCGGCTATCACGCAAGCAAAGGCGGCGTCATTGCCTTCACCAAAGACCTGGCCTGCAAATGGGGCATCCATAATATTCAAGTAAACTCCATCGCTCCGGGCTGGTTTCCGACAAATATGTCACAAGTCGTGATCGAGCGAAACAAAGAGGCGTTCTTGAACAAAATCCCATTGCGGCGGTTCGGCAATGACCACGATCTAAAGGGCGCGGCCATTTTTCTTGCCTCGGATGCCTCCAATTACGTCACTGGGCATGTTCTGGTAGTCGATGGAGGACAAACCGCCTAAAAGTCGCCGGACACAACATGAATATCCCACTCACACCACTTCGATGTTTGCGCTACGCGGAACAGCAATTTCCACGCAGGACAGCGGTCGTTTGCGGCGATTTGCGATTCACCTACGCGCAATTTGCCCATCGCGCTGAGCTCCTGGCAGGTGCGCTGCGCGCAGCCGGAGTGAAGCCCGGCGACCGCGTCGCTTTTCTCAGCATGAACTGCCATCGCCTGCTGGAAGCCTATTACGGCGTTCTCGACGCCGGCGCCATCCTGCTCCCCCTGAATATCCGGCTGGCTCCTGATGAGCTTGCTTTTATTCTGAACGACGCCGGAGCCAAAGTACTCTTTCTCGAAAAAGATTTTCTCGCCACTGTGGATTCCTTTCGTCAAAGCGCCTCGACGGTTGAAGCTTTCTATCTTCTCGACGGTACTCCTGAGGCAGATTGGCTCGCGCAAAAGAATTACGACGACCTGCTTGCCGCGGCTTTGCCCTATCGCACCGACATCATGGAAGTTGAGGAGAACGCCGTCTCAGAGATTTTCTACACAAGCGGCACCAGCGCAACTCCTAAAGGTGTGATGCTGACGCATCGAAATGTCTACATGCACGCTTTGTATGCTTGCCTTACCGACGATCCAACCGCCGAAGGCGCTCAACTTCACACGATTCCCCTCTTCCACGCCAACGGCTGGGGCACGCCGCATGCACTGGCATTGACCGGCGGAAAACATGTGATGCTCCGTCGCTTCGAAACGGCGGCGATATTCCGCCTGACTGAGCAGGAGCGCGTTCGAACGATGTGTCTTGTTCCCGCCATGGCGACCGCTCTGGTCAATTGCCCCGAGCGCACCAAACATGATTTGAGCAGCCTTCGTATCATCAACATCGGCGGAGCCGCATCCTCTCCTACTCTGGTACGCGAAGTAGAAGAAAAACTTGGCGCAAGCTGCCGCTCCGGCTACGGCCTAACGGAGACCTCTCCCACGCTTTCCATTTCCAGGATGAAACCCGGCCTCGATTGGCAAGGCGAGCAAAAATACGTCGGCCAAGCCATGACCGGTTTCGCAATTCCGGGTGTAGAACTTCGCGTCGTCGACGGAAACGAAAAAGATGTGCCCCACGACGGGCAAAGCATTGGCGAAGTTGTGGCCCGCAGCGACGTGGTGATGGAAGGCTATTGGGGGCAGCCGCAAGCCACTGCGGAAGCCATGCGCGGCGGATGGTTTCACACCGGCGATATGGCCACAATCAACGAGGATGGTTACCTTCTCGTCGTAGACCGCAAGAAAGAAATTATCGTCAGCGGCGGCGAAAATATTTCGTCATTGGAAGTGGAGAAAGCGCTCCTTGCTAATCCCAACGTGTACGAGGTAGCTGTCGTGCCCGTTCCGGATGAGAAATGGGGAGAAGTGCCGAAAGCTTTGGTTGTGCTGAAGCCCGGCGCGCAAGCCACCGAAGCCGAGTTGCTCGATTTCTGCCGGGCTCGCATCGCGCACTACAAAGCGCCTCGCTCCGTTGAGTTTTTCGGCAGCTTGCCGAAAACGGGCACGGGGAAAATCCTGAAAAGGGAACTGCGCAAAAAATATTGGGGTGGGCAAGACACGATTCGGCCTGAATTTGCCAGCCGCAAGTGAGAAGTCTTATAAATAAGACGTAAGTTTGCCCTGCGGTGTCCGGCGCAAGTGCCTTTTACCGCGAAGTTTAAAAAATATTCCGTGAGAAAGAGCGGCCACCGATGAGCGACATAGTTCAGCTTACGAAAGACAACGGCATTGCCGTCATCACCATCAACAATCCTCCGGTGAACGCGCTGAGTCCCGGCGTCCCGGAAGGCATCGCCGCCGCAATCGAGCAGATCGACAAAGACGGATCCGTCAAAGCGGCGGTTTTGATCGGTGGCGGCAAAACATTCGTTGCCGGAGCGGACATCAAGGAGTTCGGCAAAATCACTTCCGGAAAGTCCGGTGGCGGATTGGAACTGCCTTCCCTGCTCCTAAAAATCGAAGATTGCTGCAAGCCGGTCGTCATGGCCATCCACGGAAGCGCCTTTGGCGGCGGCCTTGAGCTCGCCATGTCCGGCCACTACCGGGTCGCCGTACCCGGTGCGCAAGTCGGCCAGCCGGAAGTAAAGCTCGGCATCATTCCCGGCGCCGCTGGAACGCAGCGCTTGCCCCGGCTCGCAGGTGCTGCCAAAGCCGTCGAAATGTGCGCGGATGGCAATCCGATCAAGGCCTCGGAAGCGATGAAGTTCGGCATAATCGACCGCTTGATCGAAGGCGACTTGTTGACAGGTGCCGTCGCTTTTGCGCGCGAAGTCGGCGACAAGCCTGCGCGCAAAACGCGCGAACGAAACGAAAGGCTCGGGCCCGCGGAGAGCAACGCTCCAATTTTCGCCGCCGCCCGCGAGAACGCCCGTAAAAAACAGCGCGGCATGATCGCGCCGCTCGCCGCCATAGATGCCGTCGAAGCTGCCACGAAACTCCCCTTTGAAGAGGGCTGTAAACTCGAGCGCAAACTCTTCGTGGATTGCCTCTTCTCCGATCAATCGAAAGCCCTCATCCACGTTTTCTTCGGCGAGCGCGAAGTGGCCAAGATCCCCGACATTCCGAAACAGACTCCACTGATTCCCGTGAATACCGCGGCTGTCGTTGGTGCGGGAACGATGGGCGGCGGCATCGCCATGGTCTTGGCAAACGCCGGCATCCCCGTTCTCTTGAAAGAAGCCGATCAAGCCGCGCTCGATCGAGGTCTCGCCAACATTCAGAAGAATTACGCGACTTCCGTGAAGCGCGGCCGCTTCACGCAAGACTTTGTTGACGAGCGGCTCAAGCTGATTCGGCCCACGCTCAGTTACGATTCTTTCGCAAACGCCGACATGGTGATCGAAGCCGTTTTTGAAGGCATGGCGCTCAAGAAAGAAGTCTTCGCCGAACTCGATCGCGTCTCGAAACCAGATGCCATCTTGGCAAGTAACACATCCACGCTCAATATCGACGAGATTGCTTCCTCGACCGCGCGTCCGCAATCCGTGATCGGCACGCATTTCTTCAGCCCCGCCAATGTGATGCGTCTCCTCGAAATTGTGCGAGGCAAGGCCACCAGCAACGAAGTCATCGCCACTTGCATGCAGCTTTCGAAAAAAATCGGCAAGATCGGCGTCTTGGTGGGGAACTGCCGCGGATTCGTCGGCAATCGAATGTTTCATCCGTATGTCCGCGAGTCTGTTTTCCTTCTCGAAGAAGGCGCCAGTGTCGAGGGTGTCGATTCCGCGCTATACGATTTCGGCATGGCCATGGGCCCGCTCGCGGTCGGCGATCTCGCTGGTCTTGACGTCGGCTGGCGCATCCGCAAGGAATATCGCCACTTGGAGAAGCCCGGAATTCGCCAGGCTTTTGCAGGGGATAATCTCTGCGAAATGGGCCGTTACGGCCAGAAAACTGGCGCTGGCTGGTACATGTACGATGAAAACCGCCGCGCCATTCCCGATCCGAAAGTCGCACAACTGGTCCGCAAATGGGCCGCCGAAGCTGGAATCCCTCAGCGTCAAATTTCCAAAGAAGAGATTGTCGATCGCTGCGTCTACGCTCTAGTCAACGAAGGCGCGCGCATTCTTGAGGAAGGCTACGCCCTCCGCGCGGGCGACATCGACATCATCTACTTGAACGGCTACGGCTTCCCCGCCCATCGCGGCGGGCCAATGTGGTACGCCGACACGGTTGGTCTGAGAAAAGTCTTCGACCGCGTTGAAGGATTCCACAAACAGCACGGCGAATTCTGGGAGCCGGCTGGGCTTCTGAAGCGGCTTGCGGAAGAAGGCAAGAAGTTTGCCGATTTCAATAAGGAACAAAGCGCGGCCGCCTGACGCAACGTGGCTTCGATCGAATTGCAATCTTTTGTTTTCTGTCAGCTGATGTTTGTTTCATATAGATTCGCGGTTTCTTCGGGTGGGAGATGGGACGCGTTTTTCTGGTTCGCCACGCACAGGCTTCTTTTCTTGAGCCGGATTACGACAAGCTCTCTCCAACCGGCGAAGCTCAGGCGCGCGTACTGGGAGAGTATTGGGCTCGCCACAAAGTCGAATTCGACCGTGTTTGCTCTGGGCCGCGCGTTCGCCATCGCGGCACAGAAAAAGCTGTGCGCGAAATCTACGCGAATCACGGTCTGAATTTTCCGCGTGCCGAGATATTCAACGAATTCGATGAATTTCAAGGTGACGTAGTACTGGAAAAAAGTCTCCCCCAGCTCTGCGAAATCAACTGCCACATCCGTGATCTCGAGGCCGCTGTTCGAAGTGCAAACAGTCCGCCCCAACGCCGGAGAACTTTTCAAAAGCTCTTCGAGACGGTAGTAACCATGTGGGTCAACGAAGAATTAGCTGTCGACGGCGTCGAATCCTGGGAGGCGTTCACGGCCCGCGTCAATCGCGGTCTTTCGCAATTTCTGGCCGCCGCAAGCAAGAGCGAAACCTTCGCTATCTTCACTTCCGGCGGGCCCGTCGCCGTATCCGTGCAACGCGCCTTGCATCTTTCGCCGCAACAAACTCTGCAAGTGGCCTGGATGCCGCGCAACTGCTCCTACAGCGAATTTTTGTTCTCCGGAGATCGTTTCACGCTGAGCACATTTAACTCGTTTCAGCACTTGGACGACCCTGCTTTGCTGACTTATCGGTAGGGGAGAGCACGCGAGAGAAACATGGCTGGCCTTCAAGATCAAACGACCGCCCTGCGACCGGGAGAAGAGCTCGACCTCGCGAAGCTTGAACCTTTCCTTCGCAGCCGTTTCCCGGATCAAGCAGGACCGCTTGTCGTTCGCCAGTATCCGAGCGGTCATTCGAACCTCACTTACTCCCTCGAAATTGGCTCTCGAGAAATGGTTCTTAGGCGTCCGCCGTTCGGCAGCAAAGTCAAATCTGCCCACGACATGGGCCGCGAATTTCGCGTGCTCTCCAAGCTTCATGCCCACTATCCTCCGGCGCCGAGCGTCCTTCTTTTTTGTGACGACGATTCCGTACTCGGCGCCCCGTTCTATCTAATGGAGCCCATCCACGGCATTATTCTTCGAAGAGAAGTTCCGCCTGGCTTGGACTTTCCACCGGAGACAGCGCGGCGCCTGTGCGAATCATTTCTCGACAATCTTGCGTTTCTCCATGGCCTTGATTACAACGTGGTTGGCCTCGCCGAATTGGGCAAACCGCAGGGCTATCTTGAACGACAGGTCCGCGGCTGGATCGAGCGCTACCATGGTTCCAAGACGCACGACATCCCGGAAGTGGAAACGATCTCTCATTGGGTTCAGCAGCACATGCCCTCTGCCAGTGCCGCCGCTCTCATTCACAACGACTACAAATACGACAACGTCGTTCTGGATCCCAACGATCTCACCAGGATTATCGGCGTCTTGGATTGGGAAATGTGCACCGTCGGCGACCCGCTCACGGATCTGGGTTCCGCGCTAGCTTATTGGGTCGATGCCAGCGATCCCCCAGAGATTCTCGAAACACGTTGGGGCCCTACGACCTACGCGGGCAGCTTGACGCGAGCCCAACTCGCACAGCGTTACGCGCAGAAAACGGGTCGCGAAGTTTCCGACCTGGCTTTCTACTTGGTGTTTGCGCGTTTCAAAATCGCCGTCATCGTCCAGCAGATTTATTACCGCTATCATCAGGGCCTGACTCACGACGAACGCTTTGCCACTATGCCTCACCGAATCAAGCTGCTCCTGCGCGCCGCTCTGCAAACCGCCGAAACCGGCGCAATCTGACAATTTCATCTGCTCTTGTGATGGTTGATTTTGAACTTGTCGGAAGCCGGCGGCACTTGGACGTAATAACGCACAATCGATTCCGCAACACAGCAGGGCTTCTCGCCACCCTCGCTCTCAACCGTCATGGAGAATGTAGTTTCGTACGCCCCCGGAACTTCTTTGACATTAAGTAGAACAACCCGCGCCCGAACCTTCGAGCCGGCGCGCACCGGAGAAGGGAAGCGCACGCGATTCAATCCGTAATTGACTGTCATCCCGGTCCCGCTTCGAACTTGAATCACATCCTTCATGAACCGGCTGATCAGCGACAGTGTCAAAAACCCATGAGCAATCGTCGTTCCGTAGGGAGATTCTCTTTCTGCCCGTTCGCGATCCAGATGAATCCATTGCTGGTCTTCGGTAGTTTCCGCGAATTGCGCGATGCGTTCTTGTGTGATGGTAAGCCACTCACTCACGCCGATTTCTTTTCCCACAAATTGTTTCAATGAATCTGGCGTATCCAAGATGACCGGCGCCACTCTATCCTCCAGGGAAGAAACACGAACGCACAATCATGCCCTTGCGCACATCAATTCGAATGCGCTTGCGTGCCCGGCTTCCCCCATTTGCCCAGTTCCCATTTCGCAATCGATTCCACGTGCACCTCGTCCGGTCCGTCCGCCAGACGCAGAGTCCGCACATTTGCCCAGGTGCCAGCAAGAAAAGTATCTGCCGAAACTCCGGCCCCTCCATGTGCCTGGATCGCCCGGTCCAAAACGCGGAGAGCCATGTTTGGCGCAACAACCTTGATCATCGCAATTTCCGCGCGCGCTTCCTTGTTCCCGACCGTGTCCATCATATAAGCCGCTTTGAGCGTGAGTAGACGCGCCTGTTCAATTTCCATCCGCGACGATGCGATATCAGCGCGAATTGTTCCTTGCTCCGCGATCGGTTTTCCAAAGGCCACGCGCGCCTGCACTCGTTTGCACATCGTTTCCAGTGCGCGCTCGGCCACTCCGATGCATCTCATGCAATGGTGAATGCGTCCCGGCCCCAGCCGCCCCTGCGCGATCTCAAATCCTCGTCCTTCGCCAAGCAGCATGTTCGAAGCAGGCACGCGAACGTTTTCGAACGCGATCTCCGCATGCCCGTGCGGGGCATGGTCATATCCAAACACGGTGAGCAGCCGCACAATCTTGACTCCTGGCGTTTCCAGCGGCACCAGAATCATCGATTGCTGCCTGTGCGTGGCGGCCGCCGGATCGGTTTTGCCCATGAAGATCGCGATTTTGCATCGTGGGTCTCCTGCTCCCGACGTCCACCACTTCCTCCCGTTGATAACATATTCGTTTCCATCCCGCATGATGCTCGCGCGAATATTAGTTGCATCCGACGAAGCGACATCCGGCTCCGTCATCGCAAAACACGATCGGATTTCGCCTTCAAGCAGCGGCTTCAACCATTTCTCTTTTTGCTCCTGCGTTCCATAGCGCGCCAATACTTCCATATTTCCCGTGTCCGGCGCCGAGCCATTGAAAACTTCAGGAGCCATGACGCTGCGGCCCATAATTTCGCAAAGCGGCGCGTACTCGAGATTCGTCAGTCCCGCGCCACTTTCATCATTCGGCAGAAAAAGGTTCCACAACCCCGCCGCCCGCGCTTTTGGCTTCAGCTCTTCGATGACGCGTGTCGGCTTCCATCGTTCACGATCAATTTCCTCCTGGAACCGCCGCTCATTCGGATAGACATGCTCGTCCATGAACGCCTGCAACCGTCGTTGCAAATCTTTCGTCTTCTCGCTGACTTCGAAGTTCACTCCATCCGCCTTTGTACCGACATGGGCTTCCCTGTGGTCTTCCGCAGGTTCAATCTAATTGCCGCCGCAAACTTTCGTCACCGCTCCGTCTGCTGTGTGATATAGCCTTTCGTAATTCCGCACAACCGTCGCGATTATATACGACATCCGCTTGACGAACTGTCCGCCGCATACACACGTCGCAGAGATCCATCGGTTTCACCGGCTGAGCGAAACTCTGCCACGACTATGTTGTACACGGCGCACTCCAAAAGCTAAACTGCCTTCAGTTGATTCCATATAGTTTTGCGAGGAAAAAACTTGAGCGAACCAAAGTCTTCGCCGTCGTCTCCAACAGAGCCACTGATTCGCAACGTCTCCGACACGGCCCGCTGGGTCGCCGTCTACCGCGCCCGCGAAAGCGAGCGCCCCGATGCGCATTTCCGCGATCCTTTCGCGCGCCGCCTTGCCGGCGAACGCGGAGAACAAATAGCCAACTCCATGCCCCTCGGCCGCGATAACGACTGGAGCATGGTCACCCGCACCTATCTCGGCGACCAACTCATCAACGAGCAGGTCCAGCAAGGCGTCGACATGGTCATCAACCTAGCAGCTGGCCTCGACGCGCGCCCCTACCGCATGCAACTCCCGCCCACGCTCAAGTGGGTCGAGGTCGATCTCCCCGAGATTCTCTCTTACAAAGAGGAGATTCTTCGCGACGAAAAGCCCGTCTGCTCCCTCGAACGCGTCCGCTTAGATCTCTCCAACGCCGCTGCTCGCCGCGATCTCTTCACCGAACTCGGCCGTCGCTCCAACAATGCCCTCATCATCACCGAGGGCCTCTTGATCTATTTGACCTCCGAAAATGTCGCCGGCCTAGCCAAAGACCTCGCCGCCCCTTCCAGCTTTCAATCCTGGATTCTCGACATCGCCTCGCCCGGCCTTCTCCGCCTCCTGGCAAAAAGAATGGCAAAGCAGCTCAACGAAGCGGCGCCCTTCAAGTTTGCTCCTTCCGAAGGACCAAACTTTTTCCTCCCCTACGGCTGGAAACCGGTCGACGTGCGATCTTTTCAAAGGCGCCGCGCGGCTCAAACGTCTTTCGCTGTTGTTCAGGCTCTTCGCGCTTCTACCGGAAACGGAAAAATCCCGCCGCGACCGCCCCTGGTCCGGCATGTGTCTCCTCAAGAAGCACTGAAGTCGAGCGTCATTCCACTGTTCAAGTAAAAATCAAGGAATCAATTGTTCATTCGGGGAAAGAGAGGAATGCTCTACCGCAGCTGTTTTCGTTCTTCCGCCAGGAAAAATGCTCTTCACAATCACGTAGAGCACCGGAATAAATAGCAAATTCAGTGTCGTCGCGGCAATCATCCCACCGAACACCGTCGTTCCCACCGAAATTCTTCCCGCACGCCCCGCTCCACGCGCCAGCACCAGCGGCACCACACCCAGAATAAACGCGAACGACGTCATCAGAATCGGCCGCAATCGGATTCGCGCCGCCTCAATCGCCGCTTCAACAATCGACATCCCCTGCTCGCGCAACTGCTCCGCAAACTCCACAATCAAAATCGCGTTTTTGCTCGCCAGTCCGATCAACATCACCAGCCCGATTTGGCAATACACATCGTTCTGCAATCCCCGCAGCGCCTGCGCCCCAACCGCGCCCAAAATCGCCACAGGCACAGCCATCAATACAATGAACGGCAGCACAAAGCTCTCGTACTGCGCCGCCAGAGTCAGGTACACCAGCGATCCCTTCGCCAGAGCTGTGTCCCGGCGCCGCCGACCCATCGATCTCCGCCGAGCGAAATAGATTGTAGTGGCTGATGACTTGCGCATTCGCCGTAGGTGTCACGGTCACGAGATTGTCCAGCGGAATCATCCTGCCCGGATCGGAACGCAAATAATATTGACGAATATCCTTCGGCTGCGAGCGATACTTACTGTCCGCCTGGACGTACACGCGATACGACCGGTTGTTAAAATCAAAATCGTTCACGTACACCGATCCCATGTACACCTGCAGCGCGTCCGTCACCTGGTTCAGCGGCACTTGAAGGCTTTTCGCCTTCTCGCGATCGATTTGCACCAGGTATTGCGGATCGTTCGCCGTAAAGCTGCTGAACAGCCCCACCAAGTCCTTGCCCGAGTTGCCTTGCGCCGCCAAACTGTTGGCCGTATCCGCGATCGTTTGCAGCGAATTGCGCCCGAGGTCTTCCAATTCATACTGAAATCCACCGAATTGTCCCAAGCCTTGCACCGCTGGTGGGTTAAAAGGAATAACCAGCGCTCCCTGAATTCCGAACAACTGCCCGCGCAGCCGCTGAATCACTGCTGCCGCAGAATGATCTTGGCCTTTACGCTCTGCGAAAGGCCTCAAGCTACTGAAGACCACAGCCCTGTTCGGCGCGCCGCCAAACTGGCTGAACCCCGGCAGCGAAAACGCGCCGGCAATCTCCGGAACGTGAGAGAGCGCCTCTTCCACTTTTCCGCAAATCTCCTGCGTGTACTGCAGTGACGCACCCTGCGGCGCCTGCACCGCGATGATGATGTACCCCTGATCGTCCTCTGGGATAAACGCGCGCGGAACTTTGTTATAGACCCAGTAAGTCAATCCCAGCGCGGCGAAAAAAACCAGAACCACGGCAAACCGCCATCCAATCGCATGCCGCACCGCGCTGCGATACAAATTTGTTCCGCCAGTCACCATCCGGTTGAACGCGTGAAAAAATCTTCCTTCCGCGCGCTCACGATGCCGCCCCAGCAAAATGGCAGAAAGCGCCGGTGTTAAGGTCAGCGCGTTAAATGCCGAAATCGAAACAGAGAACGCGATGGTCAAAGCGAATTGCCGAAACAAAATTCCCGTCGTCCCCGGAAATAGCGCGACGGGCACAAACACCGCCACCAGCACGAGCGAAGTAGCGATCACCGCCCCCGCCACTTCTTTCATCGCCACCGACGCCGCATTGTGCGGCTCCGTCAAACCCTCCATGATGTGCCGCTCGACGTTCTCGATCACCACGATCGCGTCATCCACCACCAATCCCGTCGCGAGAGTGATACCAAAAAGCGTCAACGTATTGATCGAGAATCCAAGCAGCTTGATGAAAACGAATGTCCCAATCAGCGAAACAGGAATCGTCACCGCGGGAATCAGCGTGCTCCGCCAGTCCTGCAGAAACAAATAAATCACTGCAATCACGAGAATGATGGCTTCCACGAGCGTGATCAGCACATCCCGGATCGATTCGCCAATCACTGTCGTCGAATCAAACGCCACTGCGTACTTCAATCCCACAGCTCCGCGCGGCCCACGTCCTTCACCCGTACGAGCGTGCCGTCCGTCCCCGTCTTCAAAATAATATTCTCGAACTCCGCCGGACTCGTCAGCCGCCCCACGGCTCTTACGCTAATCTGAAACGCTTGCTCCCCCGCGTTGGGTGGCTGTCCGATCTGCCCAGCCGCGACTTGCACGTTCTGCTCTTGCAACGCGCTGATCACATTTGTCGCCGTCAGGGCCCTCTCCGCCATTCGCGACGGGTCGAGCCACACGCGCATCGCATACTTCCGCTCCCCGAAAATGAACGCATCATTCACGCCGGGCACGCGCTTCAGCGCATCGCGCACGTACACGTCAATGTAGTTGCTTAGAAAAAGGCTGTCGTATTCCCCGTGTTCTGAATAAACGCCCGCGCCAAACACGAATCCGCTAGCCTGCTTCGTGATAATTACGCCGGTATTTTTCACTTCATTTGGCAAACGCCCTAGCGCCTGGCTCACGCGGTTCTGCACATCCACCGAGGCCAAATCCACGTCGCGCGTCACGTCAAACGTCACAGTAATCGTGCTCACGCCGCTGTTGCTGCTCGTCGACTGGATGTACTTCATGCTCGGCACGCCGTTGATCGCTTGTTCCAGAGGAATCGTCACCGCCGATTCCACCGTTTGCGCGTTCGCACCGATGTACACGCTCGTCACCACGACCTGCGGCGGAGCCAGATTCGGAAATTGCGCAATCGGTAAGGAAGGAATGGAGATCGCGCCCGCCAGAATAATCATCAGCGCGCAAACCGTCGCAAACACCGGCCGCCGTATAAAGAAATCAACGAACAAGGCCGGGTTCCACCTTTATTTGGATTGAAAGGGAGCCGCTCATCGGGTTCACGGCGGCTAACGCGTCGCGGCGCTCTTGCCGTCGCCCGGCTTCGCGTCTTTTTGAATCTGCTCCAGCACGGGAGCACCATCCTGCAGGAATTGCGTCCCGGAAAGAATGATGTGGTCGCCGGCCTTCAGCCCATCCAGCACCGTGTAGTTGTCGCCAGTCGTGTCGCCCAGTTTCAAAAGCTTCTGCCGCGCCACTGTTCCTTTTCCTTCGTTCACGGCCACAAACACAAACGCTTGTCCATTGATCCTCAATACTGCAATCACTGGCACAACCGGCCCGTCGTGAGTGCCCCACGTCACTTGCGTCCGCACCTGTTGCGCGATGCGCAGCTTGGCTCGCGCATTCTCGACCGCCGCCTTCGCCAGCACCGTTTGCGTATCCGTCTCCACCTGCGGCGAGACAAACGTAATGTGTGTATCGGATACCGTCTCGCCGGTTTCGCCCAGCAATCGCTCCGGTAATCCTAGCCTCAAATCCTTCGCCCGGTCCGCAGGAACATAAATATATGCTTCGAGCGCTCCCGGCAGGTTCACTGTCGTCAAAAGCGTCGTAACCGTCACGCGATCGCCCACATGCACAGGAATGTCCCCCACAATGCCATCCGCCGGCGCGCTCACTTTGTAATAGTGCAGTTCCACCTTCTGCTGCTCCACTTGCTGCTCCAGCGCTTTCACCTGTGCAGCAATCGCGTCGTAGTTGGACTGCGCGTTATCAAAATCCTGTTTGCTGGTAACTCCTGCCGCGTAGAGCTTTTGCGCCCGCTCCAGCGAAATCTTCGCTAGCCGCAGATTGGCCTCCTGCGATGCCAGCGTCGCCGCCTGGCTGTTCAGCGTGGCTTCCTGCTTCAGAGGATCGATCTGCAGCAGCGGCGTCCCCGCATTCACCAGGTCGCCGGACTTCACAAATATCTTTGTAATCTGCCCCTCGACCTGTGGGTTGATCACCGCCGATTGCCGCGACTTCAGCACCGACAAATACTCGGTCGTATCCGGGATTCGCACCGACTGCGCCACCTGCACCTGTACAGGCATCGCCGGCAGCCCGCCGCCTCCAGGACCGCCCGCCGAGGTCTTTTGGCCGCAGCCCATCGCCCAGACGCCCGCGCTCGCCATGAGAATCAGCGCAGACTTTCGCCACTTATTCGTCCTTCTTTGTAAAGCAGACATGGTGACCGCATCTCTCCCGGGGCGCAACCGCAAATTTTACGACACCTTCGCGTGTCCACCAAGGCGCAAAACAGAGCGTGCCAGTTAGACGCCTACAAAATAGGACGGTTACATTGCAGGAGGGGGCCTATCTCAGTAAAAATCGCTAGGGTCAATCCGCTTACCGGAGAGGCCCAGCTGCAGCACTTCCATCTGGTTTTGCCGGTCAAACACCTTGCCGGGGAAGAATCTCTTCGTCACCACGCGCACGCCGCCAAACGCAATACCCAATACCACCGCCGCCACCATGAAAACGCCTGTCCCAATAAAAATCTTCACCATAATGCTTGTAATCGGAGGGTCCGTGGCCGTTTGGCTCGCTTCGTTCCACGTCACCTGCGTTTCGTAGTCAACCGCTTCTCTCAGGTTTTTCGCATATTCCACCGAACTCGGCGACAGCACCACGGAAAGCAGTGATCCCTTCCGTTCAATCACCGTCCCCGCTTCCTCGGCCCCCGCGGGAAGCATTTCCTCCAAATGATGAATATGCTGCTCGGCAAGCTGCGGCGTCGGATATTCGACGAGCACTAAAACTCCGCCACTCTTGCCCTGGTTTGCGTACCGCGCAAGCATCACTTCAGCGCCCGAAGTAAATCCAATCGCGTCCGTCAACACGGCAAAGTCGCTCTTGCCAAGCGTCTCAAGCGCCCTACGAAACGCGTCCGGCCCTAACGCGTACCGCTCCGTTCCAAGCGCGCGCCCGGTTCCCGCCAGATACGTCCGAATCGGCGGAAGCGGCCCCTTCTCGCTGCTCGCTTCAATGGCCTTCACAAGCGCGCCTAGATCGTCCTTCGATACATTCGCCGTCGACGACAAAACAAGGCTGCCTTCCAAAATGACCACACCGTCTTTGTCGAAGGCGGCCACCTGCCCAAGATTGGTGGGGACCATTCCGCCTCTCAGTCGGCTTGTATAAACCTCAAACGCACTGCTTGGGTCGTGATATCGCCCAACCCAAATACCAATGACGCTGTCTCCTGACTTGTACCGACACATACTGAATTCCCGCTCACCCGCTTCTTTCCCAAACTCAAATTCTGGGGGCTTCGCGGAGCAGCTTGCCTGCTGCCAGTTGAGGAATTGCTTCGGTAGTGAAACTTCTTGAGCAAAAACCGGCGTCGCGCTGAGTAGCGCAATACCGCAAACGGAGAGTAATAGTCGGCGCATCCCTAGCTCTCGCTTAGACACCAACAGACTACCTTTGGTTCCGGGATTGTTCAACTTGAGTCGTCACCCCGGGTCGGGTTGAGGGACCTTTGCCAGGCAGATTCAGGGTCATGCTGTTCAAGCTCTGGAGGTAACTCGCCACGCCCTGGTAAAGACCTTCCGCCACGCGCTGCCGGTATTCCGGCTGCTTCAGCAGTTTCTCGTCCGCCGGATTACTGAGGAATGAAATCTCCGTGAGGATCGAAGGCATATCGGCCCCAATCAACACGACAAACGGCGCCTTACGCACCCCGCGGTTCTTCACCGTCTTGCTGGTCTTCTGCATTCTCTTCGCCAGCGAATCCTGAATATCTTCCGCAAATTCCTTCGACTCATCAATTTTTTCGTTCCGCGCAATCTTCTTCACCAAATCCTCAAGGTCATGCACACCCTGCCCTGAGGATGCATTCTCTCTCGCCGCCACTTCCATCGCCTCCGCGGACCCCTTCAAGTTCAAGTAGTACGTCTCAACGCCCCGCGCTGCGTGATCCTGGCTCGAATTCGCGTGAATCGAAATAAAGAGATCCGCCTTCGCCTCGTTCGCGATGTTTGTCCGCTCTTCCAGCGGAATAAACGTGTCGTCCGAGCGCGTGTACACGATATCCGCCCCAGGCAAGCGCTGCTGAATAATCTTTCCCAGCCGCAAAGCCACATCCAGGCACAAATCCTTTTCCATCAACCCGGTTGGCCCGATCGTCCCGGTATCATGCCCGCCATGCCCCGGGTCGATCACGATGCGCCCAATCTTCAGCCCTAGCGCGCGTGTCAGCGTCGACTGCCCGTCCCGCGTGGGCTGCGGCGTGCTGCTCGGCCGAATCAAATCCGGCTTCGCATTCGTATCCGAATTCTTGCTCGACGAACTTAGTTGCTTACCACGAGAGTTCTTTCCGCCAAGCCCCGTACTTCGCGTGACCGCATTCGAAGGTGAAGCGTCCGGGCTCGAATCAACGCCCGAATTTTTTTCAGAAACACTCTTCACGTTCCCAGAATCGTCCGAACCGCCTCTGGCGTCCTCTCTAGCATCGCTCGCGGGACTCTGCGGTTTTGCGCTTTTTGTTTTCGCGGCCCGCATCGTCGGACCGCCGCGATAATTCGCGTACAGGAAAATCACAAGCTGCGGTGGATTGCTCACCAGCGACGCCGCGTAATCTTTCACTCCGTTCACGTCCAGCACTACGCGAACCACGCCCGCCTGATTTTGTGCCACCCTCACGGCGGTCAAAAGATTCCCCGTGACCTGCACGTTCCCACGCGCCACTTCCGGTGTCAGGCGCGCCGAATGCAAATCAAAAAATATGCGGTCAGGATTAGCGATCCGCGCCGAGCTGTACTGCACGGTGTCTTCGAGGTCGATCGTTATTCGCGTGGCGTCGGCATTTGCGTTTGCGGTGATTCTCCGGATGCGTGGCACGCCGGCGGAGCCACTTCGCCTCGTCGCCTCAACACCTCCATGAACTGGTCCCGCAACTTCCTCCTCCGCGGGCGCGGCAGCCTCAGGCGATGCGGCAGACGGGGCATTCTCCACTGCCTCCGGCGCATCGTTGTGCCGCAGCAGCGCTAACTCCGCCAGCGCTTCCTGCGCCTCCCGCTTGCGCGGCGAGTGCGGATACTTCTTCAGGAACTCTTCGTAAGTCTTTGCTGCCTGAGCGCTATCGCCCAGTTGATCTCTCTGCAGCTTGCCAATGCGCAGCAAGGCATCCTGGCTGTACTTGCTTCCTGGATATTCATGTACGAGAAACTGGTAGGAGTCCACTGCCGACTGGTAATAACTCCGCCCGAAGCGATCGCCCATCTCCGTGTAGAGTTCCGCCACGGACAGCAGGGAATCAGCCACTTCGGCCGCTCGCGGCGTAATCAAATACACCCGGCGGTAGCTGGCAACAACCGTTTTGTACTCCGCCAGTGTCCGCTTCTCGGCGGGCTTCCCATTCAGATTCGCACGCTGCTCTTCCGCCCGCGCAAACTGCGCTCCCGCAGCCTCGCGCCTCACCGCGGTGTTCGTTGTCTTGTCCGCAACCTTTGCATCTGTCGCGGACGGATTTCCACACACCGCGGCCACCGTAATCCCCAGCGCTGCAAAAACTGGCGAAAGCCGGGCGAATCTCCTGTTGAAATTTTTTCGGACCCCCAACATGCGCGCCCTACATTCTGGGAATGAAACTCGCCGGCCCCCCCGGGCCTTCACTGTCAGGATCGCGATGCGATCACTCTGACTGCCCGCCGCAGCGCGGCCGGGCGAGCCAATCACATGCGAATCAATCGTTCTTGAAAATGATGCGTCCGGAGGGATCGACTTCTCTGTGGATGGCGCGCGGATTGGAAAACGCGCTCTCAAGACGACCCGATCCAGGCCTAAAATACGCATCCTGTACCTTTTGCACGTAGTTCCGAGTTTCTCGGAACGCAGGGATGCCGTGAGCCCGATCAACAGCCCCCTCACCCGCATTGTACGCCGCCAAGGCCAATTCCAGGTTGCCATTGTATCGTTCCAGCAACCCCTTTAGATGTCTAACCCCGGCGTCGATATTCTGTTGCGGATTGAACACGTCGTTTGCACCGTACCGTTGTGCCGTCGTCGGAATCAACTGCATCAGTCCGCCTGCTCCCTTGCGAGAGTACGCCGACGGATTCCAGTTCGATTCCGTCTCTATCACCGCGCGGACCAATGCTGGGTCCACGTTGTGCCGCTCTGCCGCTACCCTTACGAGCTTTTCGGCCCCGTCCCGGTCGATACTCACGGCGGGACGGCTTTCGCCCATAAAGGTAGATTCCCCAGGGAGGTAGATGGTTTTGCGCGGCTTCGCGGCTGCCAGTCTGGCTACAATAGGCGGATCGGCGTTTACAAACATTTCCCGCCCAGCAGTGTCAACAGTTCTGGCGATTTGGGCGCTCGCTCCAGGCGCGTAAGAAGCCGCGCATAAAGCGAATGCTCCCAAATAGATGCTAGCCGTCATTGCCGTGCTTTTACCCATGCGTTTCGTCATCTGGCCTCAGGGAAGGCTATGCAACGGTCACGCCACATTTTTACACCGATACGATAGTCGTGTTCGGGGCAGCCCCACCGTTTCGCACAACAGATCGAAGACGGACTCGAGGCTGACTCGTCTTGCTAACTACGAAGCCGTGTCCTTTGAGGGAGATAACGAGGCCTAACAGCAGCCGCGCAAGCGTCTCCCGCCGGACACGCTTCTGGCGCTAGACGACATCATAGCAAGCGTTCCAGCAGCGCAGGGATGGTACTTAGGGCACTTTTTAGGGCTGATGTGTCTTTTCCGCCAGCCTCCGCCAAATCCGGCCTTCCGCCCCCAGAACCACCCACCATCTTCGCCAGTGCCTGTATCAGCTTGCCAGCATGGACTTTAGCGGTCAGGTCCTTGGTCACCCCGGCGACCAGGGCCACCTTCCCATCGTCCGCAGTCCCCAGCGCCACCACGCCCGACCCAATTTTTTGTCTGAGAGAGTCCACCAATTGCCTAAGACTTTCCTTATCCGTCCCGGAGACTTCCGCTGCAATCAACTTAACTCCTTTGATTGTTTGGACTTGGGCGGCTAGTTGGTCGAGCTGCCCAAGCGCCCCTTTGCGCTTCTGCCCCTCCAGCTCTTTCTCTAACTGCTTGACGGTATTGGACATCTTCTCAACGGCGGCCAGCACGCTATCCTCACCCACTTTAAGCTGGTTGGCGACCTGCGCCAGCACTTTCGATTGCTGCTCGTAATGCTCGAGGGCCCCGATTCCGGTGACGGCCTCGATGCGCCGCACCCCGGCCGCTACCGACCCTTCGCTGACAATCTTTAGTACGCCAATGCCGCCGATTCGGTGGACGTGGGTACCACCGCATAACTCTTTTGAATAGAACCCTCTAGGCGACCGCTCGTCGGGAATCGTCACCACCCGGACGTTGGCCTCCGGGTACTTGTCGCCGAAGAAGGCCAGCGCTCCAGAGGCGAGCGCGTTGTCTAGCGAGGTGATTTCGGTTTCTACCTGGGCGTTGTGGCGGATCTCGTCGTTCACCTGCTGCTCGATGTCCTTTAACTCCTCCGCATCCACATGCGCAAAGTGGGAAAAGTCGAAACGCAGGCGTTCCGGCGCGTTCAGCGAACCTGCCTGCTTCACGTGTGCTCCCAATATATTACGCAGGGCCGCGTGCACCAGGTGCGTCCCCGAATGGTTGCGAATGATCCGCGCCCGCCGCTCTGCATCCGCCACGACCGCCACGCGGTCGCCGACGTGGAAGGTTTCCTTCGCCACAACTCGATGCGCCGCAAGTCCCGCGACGGGGTAGTACGCGCCAGTCACTTCCGCTAGAAGTTGCGACTCCGAGTTGTCGTAGAAAGCTCCCGTATCCGCCATCTGCCCGCCCGATTCGGCGTAAATCACGGTGCGGTCGAGCACCACTTCGCCCGTTTCGCCAGCCTTCAACTCACTGACCGGCCCATTCCTTCCAATGATCGCTTCGATCCGAGCATCTTTCGCCGAAGTCGCCTGGTAAAAATCCTTCTCCGTCTTAAACGTCTCCGCAATCTTCGCGTACGCCGGGTTCGCCGCTTCTTTCCCTCCGCCCCCTCTCCACGACGCCCTCGCCCGCTTCCGCTGTTCCTCCATCGCCTTTTCAAACCCTTCGGCCGGAAAGGGGAGGTTCACGTCCCTGTAGGCATCCTCAATGAAGTCTCGGGGCAGTCCATACGTGTCGTAGAGAATGAATGCCTCGAACCCGGACTCGAACGGTCCAATCACGGGTCCCTCAGTTGCTAGAGATCTGGCTCTTTGGACAGCCTCCGGAGTCCAATGGGCTAAATGAGCCTCCAATTTCTTGACACCGGCATCCAGCGTGCGACCGAACCGCGTTTCCTCAGACAAAACAATGTCCGGCACGCGATCAGCGGCGGGCTCGACTAGCTCGGGATAAGCCTCACCCATTAAACCGCGGACCGTGATAACCAATTCGGAGAGGAACGGTTTTGTTGCGCCGAGGAGGCGGCCATGACGAATAGCGCGGCGGATGATTTTACGGAGGACGTAGCCGCGCCCTTCGTTAGACGGAACAACGCCGTCGGTAATGAGGATGGTGGTTGCGCGGACATGATCAGCGATGACACGCAGCGAAGCAGCGCCGCCTTTGCCTTCTTCGAGTTTCTCTTCGCGGTTGAAATCGACACCGCAGAGCTCGGCAGCGCGCTTCATCAGAGGAAGGAAGAGATCCGTGTCGTAGTTAGAGATGACACCTTGCAGAACCGCAGCGACCCGCTCGAGTCCCATGCCGGTATCTACAGATGGCTTCGGAAGCGGCTTCATGCGCAGACAATCGGGTCCGTGCTTATGTTTTGCGTCTAATTTCGCTACGCCTTCCGCGACTTGAGGATTCAAATACGGCGGGACACCTTCGTCGAGCGAGGGACCACCCTCTTCTCGGGAACAATAGCGATTGAATTGCATGAAGACGAGATTCCAGATTTCTACGTAGCGGCCGCAGTCGCAGGGGAATTTGCAATCGGGGTGGCCTTCTTCGGAGGCTTCTGGACCCATGTCGTAGAAAATTTCGCTGCAGGGGCCGCAGGGGCCGGTGTCGCCCATGGCCCAGAAATTGTCTTTGAGGCCGGGGACTGGGACGATTCGTTCGGTCGGAACATTTTGCTCCAGCCAAATCTTGCGCGCTTCTTCGTCAACGCCTAGCGTTGTGCCGGGGGCCACTTCCGCGCCGCCAAAAACCGTCACGTAGAGCTTGTCCTTCGCTACGCCGTACCAGTCCGGGGATGTCACCAGCTCCCACGCGTACGGAATGGCTTTCTCTTTGAAATAATCGCCGAAGGAGAAGTTGCCGAGCATCTCGAAAAACGTGTGGTGGCGCTTGGTGAAACCGACATTTTCAAGGTCGTTGTGTTTGCCGCCGGCGCGGACGCATTTCTGCGCTGTGGTGGCTTTGTTGTAATCGCGCTTCTCTAGCCCTAGAAAGACGTCTTTGAATTGGTTCATTCCTGCATTGGTGAAGAGCAGCGTTGGGTCGCCATGAGGGACTAGCGACGAGCTGCGGACGCGGCGGTGGCCTTTGCTTTCAAAGAAGCGCAGGAACATCTCGCGGATGTCGTTGCCGCTCATTTTCGTGTTTTCAGAACCCGTCATGGCTTCGGAGAATCCTCACAGGCCAGAAAATTGTCCTTTCGGGCGGCAATGCAGGACCGTTGATTATGGC
>WNFS01000488.1_pt1 | contig 28576 bp, 25 predicted proteins | sample 5400141 | NCBI WGS metagenome assembly WNFS01 (sample SAMN13153358, study PRJNA577476) | soil metagenome | isolation source: 60 cm saprolite under Madrone tree | place: USA:California | collected 2016-06-14
AACAGATTGTCTCCACGCAGAATACCGACTGCGTTCCGTCGTTGTCCAGCTAAGGATCTCGCGTGGCAGAGCGGGCAGAATTCATTCTGGCAATTAAGAGGGAGGTGCTAAGGTCTCACATCGATGTAGCCGATGAACGGCTCCTCTGACCTACTGCGGCGACAACACCCAAGCCTCAAACTTTGTTGGGACACGGTCTTTCGATGCAACTCCTCAGTCCCCGTACGAGTTCGAAGTCGCGTCGCTTCCGCCAACTACCGGGCATACAGTAAATTCTCGAAAGGATTCGCGTCCCTTTAACAATGCGTTCGCATCCTTCCTTTTCAGAAGGATTACGGTTTGCGTCTTTGCTGAGCCGCCGTTTTCTCCGGGCTCCGCAACGCACAGGTAGATTCCTGAGGATTTCTGGTCGAGAACCTTGATCGCCAACCTCCTCATTCCACCCGCTTCGAGGACGGCTTCGCTTTCGTCCACCGTCTGCACCGTGAATCCGTAATCCGCAAATGTCTTCTTTCCTTTTTCCTTCTTCGGCCGGAGCGCGGACGGCAGTGAAGTCAAATCCAGTTTCTCGACCACGAACGCCGCTACCTTTTCTTTGGGATATGCGGCCTCATCTCCAGCCACCACCAACGGCATGTATGACAGCGCCACAATCGCCAACAGAACTTCGGTTTTCATTTTCGTGCTCCTTTTCCGCATGGGACTTCTCCGAATATTTGGTCGCAAAATACCGTCAGCACTCACCTTTTTGCCGAATCTCCGACGCGTCAAATTGTCCTGTTGCAGGATCAACCGACTGTTGTTCACTAGTTTCGGAACACTTCTATCCCGGTCCATTCACTCCGCTGAGAAAGCCGCCGAGGTGTCCCGTCAGCGCGACGATGACTACGGCCACAGCCTCGATCGGCAAGCGGTATCCCGGCAGGACCTCTTCCTGGTTTCGCCGGGATTTCCTATGGATGAACCACACCACACAGATCAGGGCGCTTGACGCGCATCCCATCACCAGATGCATCAAAAGGATGCCCTTCAGTTTTTGACCCTCGAGTTCCCACTGCCACGCGAGAATTCCTGTGGCTACCACGGGAATGGTTGCGATCGCTGCGACGAGCAAGTTGTAGTAGGCCGCCGCAGCCAGCAGCCGTTGCTTCTTCCATTGCGCAAGGAAATCAAAGAGGACGCCGATGATAAACAGCGCGATCGGGAAGTGGATCAGCACGACGTGTTGCGCATGCTTCGCGAAAAGTACTGTTTTTATGTCGAAGGGATGCAAGGTCGCTCCTCACTCACTGCACGATGACTTTGCCGGTCATCTTCGGATGAATCGAACAGAAGTACGGATAAGTTCCCGCTTTGCTGAAGGTGAAGGAGAACTTTTCGTCCGTGTCGAGCACTTTGGACTTGAACGTTTTCGGATCATCTGTGCTGACTACCGTGTGAGGGATATCGTCACGGTTGGTCCAAGTCACTGTCGTTCCGATCGGCACCGTTAGTGTTACCGGTCCAAAACTGAAGTTGTCGATCTTCACTTCCGTTGCCGCCGTCTCCTCCTGCGCGCTTGCTACAGAACTCTTCTGACCTGTGCCGAAAACGCCCATTCCCAGCACCAGTGCCGCTGCTAGACCTGTAATGAACACACTTCTCCTCATGCCTTTTCTCCTTTTCTAAGTTCGAATTGATTTGAGTTTGGCTACGTCTCGCTCACGCGAGCGAAGAATCCACCACCGCCAGCGCGTGTTGCCCTTGCACGTAGTTCACGTCCGTGATTCCCAAAACGCTTCGCAGTTGCTCCGCAGGCACCTTCATTGGGCCCGGAGAATCCGCTTTGCCCGGCTGCGGTTGTGGAAACGCTGTCGAAGCCGCAGTGTGAAAGGTCACGTTGCCTTCAACCTTTTGCATCGTCTGGTGAATGTGTCCGTTCAGCACTGTCACTGAACCGAACTTCTTCAGGTAAGCGAGCGCCTGCGCGCTGTCTTCCGTTCCCCAGCCCCACTCCGGATACACGCTCCACAGCGGAATATGTGCGAACACGACGATGGGCGTACTGTGCTTCAGGTGCTTGACGTCGTCTTCCATCCACTCCAGCTGGTCGTGTCCAAGCGTTCCCAGGCCGCCGGCCTTTAAATTCATCACGTTCACCAGCCCCATGAAGTGTGCGCCCTTCTTATCGAAGCTGTACCAGCCCGCGCCCTTGCTGCGTTTGCCGTAGCGCTCCAGAAACTGTTTTCCGTCATCGTTCAAGACGTCGTGCTCGCCTGGTACGTAGAACACATCCTTCGGCTTCGCGCCCTTCAGGATCTGATCGACGGTATCGAACTCTTCCGGCTTCGAGAGGTGGCTGATGTCGCCGGTATGCAGCATGAATTCCGGCACCGCCGTTAGGCCATTGATCTTGTCGACCGCCGCTTTGAGGGTGCCTGCGACGTCCGGATTCGCCGGCTTGTTGAATCCCATGTGGCTGTCGCTGATCTGCACGAAGCTCAGCTCACCCATCATGTCCGCCGTGCTGATCTCCGACAACCGGCTCAAGCTGTACGAGTTGAGCACCCCACCCTTCATCACGCAAAAGGCACCCGTGCCCGCCCACGCCATGCACTTCAGAAAGCCTCGCCGGTCAATTCCGTCGTGGTTGTGGTCGTGCAGGAGTTCATCTTTTTTCTTCTCGGACATCCTAGCCCTCCATACCTACTTTTCTTACCCCGTCTCTAAGCTCTGCACGTGCCGTTGGGACTGGCGGCGCGGGATGGTTTGGGGGTTGCCCGCGCCGCCATTGAACGTGCTTGCGTCCATCCAGACCGAGGCAGCGCCTCTCTTATTCCAAATTCTCCGCGTTCATGTCTCTCTTTGCATATCGGTCACAACAGAGCCCCGTCGAGAATAAAATCGGCTGTTCTCTGGTTCTTACGGATGAAGCATCACTGATCGGGGGAAGTCTTTGAACGATTTGGATGCCGAAGACCGACGGCGCTTCGAACAGCTTGTGCTGCCCCACGTCGATGCCGCCTTCAATCTCGCGCGTTGGCTGATGCGGAGCCGCGCAGATGCCGAAGATGTCGCTCAGGAGGCCCTACTTCGCGCGTGTCGTTTCTTCCGCGGTTTTCACGGTGGAGATGCGCGCGCGTGGCTGCTGCAAATCGTGCGCAATACCTGCTACACCTGGCTGGAAAAGAACCGCCCAATGGAGCTGAGCGTGGAATTCGACGAAGAGTTACATCTACAGACTTGCCCCACACCCGAAACCATTGCCATCGCTGGCGATGATCGCGAGCGCCTGACCCTGGCCCTCGAGACGTTGCCGCCGCGCTTCCGCGAAATTCTTGTCCTTCGAGAGCTCGAAGGCTGTTCCTACAAGGAGATCGCTGCGATCACGTCGATCCCCATTGGCACCGTGATGTCCTCGCTCTCCCGTGCCCGCCGCCAGTTGTATTCCGCGCTGACAAATTCTCTCAAGGAGCCTGCCCGTGAGATGTGACTTTGCCGACTCTCTGCTTCAGGGGTATTTCGACGGTGAGCTGGGTGGCCGTAGGGCCGCCGAATTCGAGCGTCACCTGCGACATTGCGTCCACTGCGCCACTGAGCTCGTGGACCTGGACTTGTTACGCGATAGATTGCAACTCGCTCAACTCTATGAGCATGCCCCGGCGTCGCTGCGGCGAAAGATTAACACGCCTCTCCCCGCAACCGCGCCCACGACTGCTACGTCGCAGCTTCGTCTTTGGCACTGGCTGGCAGCTGCGGCCGCGCTACTTTTCGTCGCGATCGTACTGGGGAGAGTAGGCCACGGGCTTCATACTGACGACTATCAAGCCGAACTTGCTGGGGAAATTGTCGACGCGCACGTGCGCTCGTTACAGCCCGGCCCCATGAACGGCATCGCCTCCAACGATGAACGCGTTGTGAAGGGATGGCTCGACGACAGAGCTACGTTTGCTATTCCTGTCCGCGATTTTGCCAGCGCGGGTTTCGCACTGAGGGGTGGGCGCGTAGATGTTATTGAAGGCCACGCCGTCGCGGTGCTCGTGTACGAGCGCAACGGACATCCAATTAATGTATTCATCTGGCCGACACGGGAACCGGACAGTCCACCGCGCACAGGTTCCCGCCAGAGCTTTCAATGGGTTGATTGGCGAAAGGGCAAAATGGAATTCTGCGCCGTCTCTGACGCAGATACTGTCGAGCTTGAGCAACTCCACCAATTAATCAATTCTTTTGCATAAGCAAACCGCCAAATATTATTGGGCAACTCCATTTCCAGGATCGACTTCGAGCATGATCCTACGGACTGCAAACACACAATCAAGAAGTCACGCATTCAGTTTGTCCTTCATCTTTAAGCGATGCCCTCTTCACAGTGGGGAATAGAACATTGGTAACAGGGGTATTCGGAAATGAAGGCAATTGACATGCGGAAGGGATCAAAAATGTTGAGGACATCAATTGTAATATGGATTGTGCTACTCCTACTGGCTCTAAATGTGGCCGCCTTCGTGACTCGCATCATTGAAAAATACAGACTGGCCGATCGCCTATCAAAGCCCTTAGAAGGAACCGTCTCTGCCGTGCGAACCAGTCAGCCGACAGTATCGAGGCATCAACTGAGCCAGCCGACGCACCGGTAGGGTTTGTCTGCTTTACCTGAGCCGACATCCACGATCCGGAAACCATGGAACAGAACGTGTGGGGCAATAGGTGTCAGGGATGGATGCAGAAGGAGGTACGAGCATGGGGAAACAGGCCCGAAAGTGTTTAAACAACTGGGTAATTACGGTCGAGAATAGCAGGGAGCAACATCAGGAGATTATCCGGTCGACAGTCGCTAGACGTGCCTACGAGATTTTTGAGCGGCGTAGCTGCAAGCATGGCTTCGACCTCGAGGACTGGATGTCTGCAGAGAAGGAACTCTTGCGCGATGACTTTGACGGAAATACGTCCGAATTTCACTTTCTTCTTGTGTGTCCGCGAGATCCGGAGGTGACTACGATTCTGAGCTTGACGACACACAGCTTGGTAGTCTTTCGTAGCCATACACGACTTCTCAGCAAAGCGGATAATCGACCAGACGTACTATCCGTCCATGTTTTGCCAGAAGAAATTGATCCAGTTCAGGTAGACGTGAAGGCCGTGGACGGGCTGTTGCACGTCCACATGCCAAAGAAGAACAACCACAGAAGACCGAGTTAGTCAGTCATTTGTGCGTTTTTCTGTCATTTCTCGCGCAAGGAGTTTATGCCCCTCTTTCTGAGCCAGTTCTCAATCGGTGATCCTCGCAGCGCCAAAGTCTTGTATGGGCGTCGCGCGTGGGAATTACAAAAATTGGGAAACAAATGGGCTAGAGGTCAAATTTATTAGTTAAGTCGGCGTTTTCAGGGAATTTTTTCTTCGATCCTGCGGTTAGATATCGGCGAGAGGGCGTGATTGAGCTTTCGTCACAACCTCTAAGCACTCGCGTACACAAACACCAGGGGGAAAATCTTCGATGTCATACCGTTATGTTCAGTTAGCACTTCTTGGCGCCAGTCTTTTGGTATACCCAAGAGGCTCACACAGCGCCTCGGTGGAGGCGAAACATCAGAGTCTACAAGACTCCTCCTCTCAACCAGTCAACCCAGTTCTGCAGTGGAATAGAAGACTTCTTGTGATCGTCCGGACGCCTGGAGCGCAGCCTGCCACGGTTCACCCGACCCGGAGCTTTGCGATCATGCACGCAGCGATCTACGACGCAGTGAATGCCATTGACAGAACGCATCGGCCATACCTGGTCCACCTTTCCGGCGTGCCACGCGATGCTTCCCAGGGAGCGGCAGCAGCCGCAGCGGCGCATGAAGTTCTGGTTGCCTTGTATCCGGCATTTAAGACCACACTCGATGCCGAACTACAGCAATCTTTGTCACAAATTCCGGACGGCAATGACAAGGTGGAAGGTATCCGCATAGGACAGACTGTTGCGGATCGCATCCTAGCAGTACGAAGCAACGACGGCTCAAGTGCACAGCCGATTCCCTATGTTTTCGGGACTGCCCCGGGAGACTACCAATCGACACCTCCGAATTTTCCGCCCCAGCCGCAATTCACGCATTGGTCTCGCGTGACCCCGTTCGCCCTGGAGCATGCGAATCAGTTTCGTCCCGGCCCGCCGCCGGCGCTGACCAGCGATACGTACAGCGATGCTTTTAACCAAATCAAGTCCCTTGGGATCACCAACAGCACGACGGCCACGGCCGATGAGGCATTGACCGGGCGGTTTTGGAATGGAGCTATTCAGAACTATTGGAACGAGATCGCGCAGACGGTCTCGGTGGCGCGCAGCTTGACGACGGCCCAGAATGCCCGGTTGTTCGCGCTGCTTAACCTGAGTTTTGCCGATGACGTGATCGCCTTTTACGACGCCAAATATACATACAATTTCTGGCGACCAGTGACCGCTATTCGCGCGGGTGATTCCGACAACAACCCCGAAACAGTGGCTGATCCAAATTGGCTCCCGGAAGTCGGCAAAACCGCCCCCGACCCATCTTATCCAGGAGCTCATGCGGTCATAAGTGCTGCCGGAGCAGAGGTGCTGATTTCCTATTTCGAGCGGGACCGTTTCGATCTCAACGTTACGTCTGAAGTTCTCCCCGGAGTAGAGCGTTCGTTCACGAGCTTCTCCGCTGCCGCCGAAGAAGCAACATTAAGTCGTATCTTCGGTGGACAACATTTCCGTTTTGACCTGACCACCGGTCAACGGCTTGGTCGGGATGTAGCAGACTTTGTTTTAGATAACTTTTTAACTCCTGTGCACCGGAAAGACGGCCCGGAGGATCAATGAAGAAGGCTGCGAAGCGTTCACACTTGTCCATTCTCGCCGCGTCTTTGCTGACGCTAGCTATGTTTCTCTCTCTCTCATGGTTGGTTCGGGCGCAAAATCAAAATGCATTGGTCATCGAAATTACGGCAAAGAAGTACGAGTACTCGATCTCACCAGTTCATGTGAAGATCGGCACCAAAGTTCAACTCAAGGCCACAGCCACCGACCACGATCATGGTTTCAAAATTGCGGCTTTTCCCGATGGGGCTGTATCGAACGGCGCCGCTGGGCTAATTTTCACTTCGGCACAAGACTGTTGGCAGCTCAAGAAGGGTGAAACGACCACGATTGACTTCTTGGCCCAAACGGCAGGCACGTATACGTTTAAGTGCTGCCATACTTGCGGTCTTGGCCATAGAGGGATGAAAGGCCAGATTGTTGTGGATTAGTGGGCGCACGCGAGCTCACGAAGGAATAATTTACCCCTTTGGCGACGAAGCAATGCGTCATTAGCCTGCTCTTCCTCGTTCTCGTCATCAAATTCCCTGGTTCAACGCGGGAGGCCGATACGGCGCACAAGGTCTTGAAAGCGCGGATCTGAGCGGAGAGGATCGAAGCCCGGCCGCAGCAGGACGCCCGGGTTAAAGCGCTCTTCATAGCCTTTTTCGAGCCAATTCATGGCTTGATCAGTATCACCGAGAGCCGCGTAGATCACGGCAATCTCCGAACCATGCGAGTAAATAGAGTTTGATCGCTTCTTCAAATCGCTCAGTAGCTTTATCGCTTCGCTCCTCTTGCCGGATGCGGCGTAGGCGCGAGCAAGATTAGCCATGATCGTCGGGCCTCCCCCGGAAAGCTGCTCCGCTTTTTGCAGTTCTGCGACCGCTTCGTCGTTCATGTGTTTCTGGAGGTAGGCCTGCGCGAGTTGATTGTGTGCGAGAGCAAAATTAGGATCCATTTCGATCGTTTTGCGGCTCTGTCGTATCGATTCGTCATAAGAATGCGCAAGGACAAGAAGCTCCGCCAAATCGGCGTTAATGATGAGAGATAGCGGATCCAGGTTTTCCGCTTCTCTCATTTCCGCGATCGCTTCGTCATACCGGCCCAGCAGACTCAAATGCCAGGCATGCCAATGGTGAGCGGTTGCGTATCCTGGGTTCAGTTCAATGGCCCGCCGAAATTCTTTCCCGGCAGAGTCAAAATCCCAGTCGAAACCATCCAAGCAGAATGCAAGCGAGTTGTGGGCTTCCCCGAGCGTGCTGTCCAATTCCAGAGCTTTGATCGCCGCGGCCTTTGCCTTTGGGAGTGCTTCCTTGGGTGTCATCACCGCATATTGCCAGTCTCCCAACAAAGAATACGTATCGGCTAAGCCAGAATAAGCTTGGGCGTATTTCGGGTCCTCGTCGATGGCCTGACTGAAATAAGCCAGAGCGACTTTCAAACCATCCGCCGTTCGTTTGTTCCAGAAGTAGCGCCCTTTGAGAAAGGACTCGTAAGCTTGCGGATTAACGACCTTGACGCTTTTCAGGGCGGCTTGTTCTTGTGGATTCACGTTGATTCGAATCTGATCTGCGATGGCCCTGGCGACCTGATTCTGGAGGGCCAAGGTATCCCGCAATTCACCCTGATAGCTCTGGGACCATAAGTGCTTGTCCGCAGAAGCTTCGATCAACTGCGCCGTGATACGGACCTGGTCTCCGGAACGGAGCACGGTGCCTTCCACCACGGCGTCCACGTTCAGCTCACGAGCGATCTGCGGTAGAGGCTTGCGCGTATGTTTATAAGCCATCACTGAGGTACGCGAGATCACACGCAGCGCGCTGATCTGCCCGAGATCCGCAATCAATTCGTCGGTCATTCCATCAGCGAAGTAATCCTGAGACGCGTCGTTCGAAAGACTTTCGAGGGGCAGGACGGCTAAGGAGCGAATGACAAGTGACGGGCGGTTCCAGGAATGAAGCTTCCAGGAGGAGAGAGAGGCCACAAGTAGAAGGAGCACGAAGGCTGATATCTTCCACGCAAGGGACGACAGAAGATATTTGGGCATTGCCGGTTCGCCGGCGAGCTCCGGGCGATCGCGAGCTTCTGCCAGCGGACGCAGCAGAGTGGCGAGCTCCGGGCTGCGAACAGGGGCCGCATCGGCAACTTTGACCTCTGCAAGGAAGCGGTAGCCGCGACGAGCAACGGTTTCCACAAAGCGGGGGCTCGCAGCGGAGTCGCTGAGGGCCTCGCGGATTTTGCTGATCGCTTTGTTGAGCCCGTGGTCGAAATCCACGAAAGTGTCTGCGGGCCAGAGTTTTTTCTGGAGTGTCTCTCGAGTTACGACCTCGCCGGGTTGCTCCAGCAGCGTCGCCAAGACTTGGAAGGGCTGTTCCTGAAGGCGAACTCGTAGGCCATCTTTGCGCAATTCGCCAGCATGAAGATCCAGCTCGAAAACCCCAAAACGGAGCCGCCCGCTAACCTGATCGTCCTCTCGCACAGTGAAGTGAACCTCAGTCGAAAACGAGTGTACCACCCGCTAGTGTTTCCTGGAACTCAAGGCGGGGATAGTTTCCTGTAAGTCTTTTGTCGAGCGACAGTTACCGGGGGACCCCTATTCCAGCGCAAAAGAACTGCCTGTCCATTGCACCGATTTCAATACCAAAGCACAGTGAGGCCTCACGCGCGCGGATAGGACGCGGTGCCGCTCGCGGGGAGGCTTCAATGCCTGAGCACGATCATCTTCCGAGTTTTGAGCAGGAGGTCTTACCGCATCTTGACGCCGCCTACAACCTCGCGCGCTGGCTGACTCGCAATGAGCAGGACGCACAGGACGTTGTTCAGGAAGCATACTTACGCGCTTTCCGATTCTTTCCCGGTTTCCGCGGCGGCGACGCGCGCGCATGGCTCATGAAGATTGTCCGTAATGCTTGCTATACCTGGTTCGATGCAAACCGGCCACTGCAAGACGCCGCCGAATTTGACGAGAACCTTTTCCCGCCTGATTCTCGCGCTCCCAATCCAGAAGAACTTGTACTCCAAAACGACAGCGCCGCTCTGCTGCGTAAGGCCCTGGAGAAGCTCCCGACGAATTTTCGTGAGGTCCTCATTCTGCGCGAACTCGAGGGAATGTCCTACAGAGAGATCGCAGATATCACCGGCACGCCTGTGGGCACCGTGATGTCGAGCCTATCGCGTGCGCGCGCCCGCCTTCGTCAAGTTCTGACGACTCTTATGAACGAAGACACGATGACAAGTTCAGGGCGAATCGTAGATGTAAGCGCATGAGTCCGCATGAGCAAGCGAAAGTTGCAGATATGCAGTCATTCTTGCGGTGGCGCGGCAAACCTCGAGCTTATTTGCTTTTCGGTCATGAATTGATGGAGCAAGAACGCTTGATGAGCGGCAAGGGCGGATAGAGACCTCTCCATCAGTTCGTTCCCCACGCCGCTACACTGAGAGAAACGGTCATAACTTGGTGACCGAAATACTCACAATTTTATTCCCTCCTCCTAAACAGCGCTGGATCGGGGAATTATCCAGGAGCATGCGTGGTCTTACACGCTGAAGACAATGAAATGTCTCGCAGTTCAAAACTGAATCGAACAAGGAGATTCGAAATGATCTGGGCTCGGCATTTGAAATTATTTACGCGGTTAGGCGTGGCTGTTCTTGCACTGGGCGCTTTCGCGACTAGCGGGAACGCGCAGACTGCATACCAAGGCAAGTTCACGCTGCCATTTGAGACTCATTGGGGAGGCGTCACACTACCAGCTGGCGATTACACTTTCGCTCTGGCATCCAGGACCTATCCATACATGCTTTACATCCAGGGACAGGGAGGCAACGCCATCATCATGGCCGCTGCAGCTGACCCAAAAGTTGCTTCAAGCCACGCGCAATTGAACCTAGTGGACGTCGCAGATGTGCAGAACGTCCAGACATTCGAGGCGCCGGAGCTAGGACTGACTTTTAGCTATTGGACGCCCAAACAAAACCACATGGGACGCAAGGAAGCCCGTCAAAAGACGATGCCACATACCGCGCCTGCGTCGCAGACCAGTGAAAACAGAACCTCCATCGAAGTCCACACTGCGGGTCGCTAAGGAAAGAAGTCATGCAAGCCACTGCAAACGCCGGGTGCAGAAAGATAGTGGTTGGATCCCTGGCAAGGCCTACTATGGAGAAGCGGCGTAGCCTGAACTGGGATGCGCGTTCCAGCAAGGAATGCATCTCGAAGAGGGCTGCGCCGCAAGTCTCTACTATCGCTACCGATAAGGTGATCGAAGCGGAGGCCATCCAGCGAGCCCGCGAAGGCGATCGGACCGTGTTTGAATACCTTTACCGGTCGCATAGCCGACGTGTGTATGCGTTATGCCTGCGCATGGTAGGAAACACCGCCGAAGCAGAAGATTTAACTCAAGAAACCTTCTTGCTTTTGCTCCGCAAAATTCATACTTTCCGCGGCGAATCGGCCTTCTCCACCTGGCTGCACAGGCTGGCGGTTAATCTCGTGCTGATGCGTCTCCGCAAGAAGTCTCTACCAATGGTCTCGATCGAAGCGACTCCCGACCCCGACGATGAAACCGCCTCAGCAACCATGGATATTGGGGTGCCTGACCTGTTGCTCGATGGATCGCTTGACCGAATAAATCTCGAACGCTGCATCGAGCGGTTGCCCGTCGGCTACCGCACAATATTTGTCTTGCACGATATTCAGGGGTACGAACACAACGAGATTTCCGAGATATTGGGACGCTCGGTAGGCGATTCGAAGTCGCAGTTGCACAAGGCCCGCACGCGGCTCCGTGAACACCTCCACGAACTCCAGCGTGACAAGGCGCGCGATGAGCGCCTGGCGGCAGCTAAAATGCGTTCCCGATCTAGCGAGGCTTCGCTCCTTTAGCGCCCAATCAGTCCGAAGGGCGACAGGTATGCTCCTGTAAGGTTCCTTTCGGAGATCGGCCTTTTCAAACATCTCCCTGATTCCTGCCTGGAAGCGCTCGAGAAAGACAGACATCGGCTTCAATTGCGCGTGCCTTCATTGAAAGGCCAGTTCGGGGAGCTACGATGAACCTGCCGAGGCAGTCACCGGTGGAAGTAGCGCGTGTTCAATGCGAAGCTGGGCTAGTCATCTCCATGGCCCAAACGGCAGCTGGACGCATATACATGGAAGCTCGGAAATTTCCCGTGTCATCCCACGCTTCTGGCGTTCGGAACCAGTAGCCTTTGCTCTCATAAACCACGTGATGAATGCCCCAGGCGGTATGGTAAGCCTCGTCCTTTAAACCTTCACTCAGGAGCAGTGCTGCCAATCCAAAACTAGTGCCCACCCATACTTCTTGTGCCTGTTCGTTGTCTCGAATAATGCTGCCATCGGCGGCCATTCCGTTCGCCGCACCCATTTCACCCTTGCCGAATTTCATCACGTTGTTCGCGAAAATCTTTTTTAGTGCGGACACTTGCATCTCTTTCGGGACAAGATCACCCAATCCCGTCATGTTCGCATACCATTGTCCAGCGAGCTGGTCCGCCTGGATGCTGTCCCGGTATTCGCTCTCCATGTCATATCGGAAGTATTCGCCGTTCCAAAGTTTGTCGATGTAAGTCTTCTGCGCCTTCTGGAACAAATTGTGGTATTCGTCCGCCGCACGGGGATCGTCAAGAGCCCGTCCCGTCTCTTCCGAAGCGCGCAACGCCGCAAGCCACAGGCCGCCGCAGTAGGCGCTTACGCCGCGTACGACCCAGGAATCGTATGTTTGGTCGGGGTAACCACTGTTTTCTGGTATCCCCCCGCCGTGATCGAATTGCCTCAGGTAGGTCATCGCCGCCTGCATCGATGGCCACATCTCACGCAGAAAGGCCTTATCTTTTTTCCCCGTCAACACATAGTCGCGATAGATCATGAGAACGAATTTTGAGTTCAGGTCCTTCCAATCGTTGGTGTCCTGCCAGCCGGGTTCGTTAACCGAAACGAATGGGTCTCCTTCGGGAACTCCTAAATCATGCGGGACCGCTCCAATTTTCTTGCGCTTGTGCAGCACTGGAGATTCTGTCTGCTGTGTTTTCCAGACCCAGAGTCCCAGTTCCGGGTATTCGCGAGGAACGGTCTGCGCAAATTCGCGCAACACTTGCTTTTCGATGGCGGGCCAAAATTTCAGAAGCGGCATGGAGCCGTAGAATCGTACGTCCAGCGTTCCGTAGTAGGCGTAGTCGAAGCATTCGAGGAGAGCAAACGTCGCGGGTGCAGTGCGGTCAGAATTCACCGGGCGTCCCCAAAAGGTGCCACCATCTGTTAGCACGTACAGTTCATTGAAGAGCATGCCACGGTACCAAGCCGGCTTGCTTTCGTTATCAATGTATGGCTTTTGCCAAGCATCAACGGCAGCGCTCCATTCGGCTGCGTGTAGCAAGCCATCACGAGCGATGGCCCAAGAGTTGTCGCCGGTCGTGCCGAAAAAATCTGTGTAACGCCGATTCCATTTACGACCCTGGCCAAACTCGACCACAGGAAAATCCCACGCGATCACCATGGGGACGATTTTTTCCTCGCCAGGCTGGAGGGTGAACCTCACCGCAATCGCGCCCCCCAGCTTCTCGCTGGCACTCACCCACGAGGTAGTGCTGTCCGCCAGCTTGCCGTCCTTTGAGAAAGGAGCCCAAACGGCTTTGCCGTCGCCGTCGGCCAGAAACTGCGTATGATAGGTAACTTCCACGCCGCTTGACTCCAGGGCGGCAATGGAGAACTCACCATCCCATTCGTTTTCCACTCCCTCGGCTCGATTGCGATCAAATACGATGCCCTTCATGGTTTCCGTGGGCGCTACAGATTCCGTACGGAAGTGGTTTCTATTTCCCTGGTTGAGAGCACCCTGAAAATCATGCAGATAGTTCCGAAACCAACCGCCCATGTTGGTCCAGGAGAGTAGAACAGAAATCGTGACTGCTTTATTTGTGGAATTTGCTGCGTACCACCTGTAGACCGCTACGGGATAGCTCGACTCTTTGTAGTTGTCGGGGAGGACCGGGGAGAACTGTTCCAGCACAACGTGGGCGGGAAATTTGTCCCACTTGTAGTCATACCAGGACTTGGGAAACAGCGCTGCATATTCGCCGGCGCCGACGGGATAGTCCCACTGCCAACTGGAGAGTTCGCCGTTCTTGGGATGATCGGTCATGAGCACTTGCGCGGTTCCCGCAGGGTCGCCTGCCACCTGCTGGAACATGGCAAACTGGTTCGCATAGACCGGAGCGTATTTGTGCACACCACTCTTGATGTGCCACCGGGCAAAGTCGCCACGGTATGTCCGCGAAAACGTTCCTGCGCCGAACCCGCCGACGGGAGCGCCTTGCCAGTTGCCGTCGTCGATGTCTGTTTTGTTTTTCCGAACACCCGGATTCGGCAGGGGTTGTCCAAGAGGCCTTCGCCATGCTGTTTTCGGAATTTCGTCCGCCGGGGAAGGTGTGGGCGTCAGTGCAGAGAAAAAAGAAATCACAGCGAGCAGCAATGGCAAATATCTCTTCATCGGGCCTCCGAAGGCGCGGCCAACTGGAGATGGAGGTCCCAGGCGTAAACCCTTGGCCTTCCCATTTCCTGCGAATTCCTGAGCTGCGGGGACGGGCTTTGTTCTCAAGGAGAGGAAGTTGTGGTTTGTGAGGCTTGCGCACAATCATCGGCCGCCACTCTTCGCCGGCTCCTTCTGGCCGGAACCAGCCTGCCAGTATTGATTGAAGCCGATGTAATCCGAGGGGAGGTTGGCCAGAATTGTCCGCCGCAATTCAAGGAAATCCACGCCGCCCAAATTCTTGTAGAGAACTCTACCGCCCGCATCGAGCAAAACGGTGTAAGGAACCGCCGATTCCCATGTCGGATCAAACGCCGCCTGTAGTGCTGCCGTGTCGTCTGAAGCAAACAGCAGGTTGCGGCTGGTGGCATGCTTTTTCTCGAGCATCCTTAGCACGCTGGCCTTTTCGTCCGGCATATTGGCGGACACCGTGACCAATTCCAGATCGCGGTCCTTGTACATCCGATAGGTATCCTCGAAATCGGAGAACTCATCGATGCAGGAACCGCACCAGGTTGCCCAAAAACCGATCAGTGCCATGTGCTTCGCCGGATTTTCACGAAGTCGCTTCAGGTCGGCCGCCGTTGCCATTTCCAGCTTTACAGGCTGCTCTTCGATCTTCCGGAGCGCTTCCGTGCGGGACGCGGCTTTCTCCTGCCACTTTGTCGAGCAGCCGAAAACACCCGTGTGCTTAACGGGCACTTCTCGGTTCGCTAGCAACGCGTCGACCGCATTCCGGGCGTCCGTCGTGTTCACCAGTTCCTTGCGATAGCTGTTATCCATGCGGCCTTCGTAGCGCAACTTGCGATCCTTATCGAAGATGAAGACGTGCGGAGTGGCTTGCGGACCGTAGGCGCGCGTGACTGATTGCGTTTCGCCGTCGTAAAGGTATGGATAGTGGAGATGTTTGTACTCAACTCGAATTTTCATTTCCTCGAGGCTGTCGCTGATGTCCGAAGAGTCCAATTCATCGATTCGAATGGCCTTCGGGTCGTTGGGCTGAATTGCGACAATCGCCACTCCGCGATGGCCATAGTCCGTTTCCAATTGCTGGATGCGTTGCTCATACATTTGCGCGATCGGGCAGTGATTGCACGTGAATACTACGACCAGTACCGGACTGGCCGCGTAATCGGCGAGACGATGGATCTTTCCATCCACTCCGGGCAAGGAGAAATTAGGCGCCGGTGACCCCACGGCTAAAATCGGGTGGGGCGTTTGCCCCCAAGCCGCGAAAGCCAGCAACAACGAGAAAATCAATCGCCACATCTGTATTGAACCTCCATCCCGTGTTCGCCAAAGGGCGGCCTTTACGTTAACACCAACACCAAGACGAACTCACTCATGCCATTCTTGGTGCCGCCGATGCCGTGCCATCACCTATTCCGTCTTAGTGCGTATTGCCGGATTTGGCTGTAACTGGTCGCGCCGTTGCATCGGCGTCAACGAGACCCATGGCCCATTTGATGGCCTCCACGTACATTTTCTGGATCCTGGGATCGTCCCAATTTTGCTCCACGTGGCCCAGAGTTGAGTAGTAGACGCGCCCCTTTCCGTACATTTTCGCCCAGGTCACGGCAAAATCGAGATCCTTGCGGTGAACGCGCGGATTATTCAGGTCCAGCCTGCTGGCATCGAGCCGCATCAGAACGCGCACCGCGTTCCGCGAAAAATCCCTGATCTGGTAAATCTCGTCCTTCAGCACAAACGACTTTGGCCACTGCTGCATGCCCGGGAAGTTTGGATCCTCGACGAGAATGGGTGCGTCAAACGTGCCCCAGGGATGTTCGTCGAAGTATCCGCCGATCATTTCGCCGTACTCCGGCCAGTCCGTGAACGTGATGGTAGCACTGTGCACGCCGATAAAACCTCTTCCATCGTCGTGGACGAACGAAAGAAGCGCAGCTTTCTGTTCCGGATTCATCTCCAGTTCGCCACCGGTATAGAAGAGCACGGCGTCAAAATCGTTCAGATTTTTGGCGTTGTACTCGAGCTTTTTCTTCGTCAGCGCTTCGGTATCTGTCCGGATTGTCGTTGTCCACAATCCCGTTTCCCGGCCGAGGCGCTCGATGGTAGCGATGGCGTGGGAAACGGCCTCGTGCCGATAGCCTTTTTCTTCTCCGAGGACCAAAAGATGCTTCTTCGGCTGAGCAGTCGTCTGCGCCCCGCAATGGCTGCTGAATGCCACAAAGAGAATGAGCAATACCATCCGTAGCCTCTTCACTTATGGTCCCCCACTTTTTCTGGCACCGGCAGAACTATTTCTGGTTAGCGAGCCAGAGAATCGCGTTTGCGAACAGCATATTTTGTGTCGCGTCGGAGTAAATCTTTTCCCCATGGCCCATATTCATGTAAATCATTCTATATTTCGTATTCGTCCACACCACGGGAAGGTCGCCGCCGGTAATGATGTCCTTGACGCCAATGGGGTAATTGGAAGGATCGAGTGTGACGAGAACATGAACATTCTTGTTGGAGCGAGGGCTGGGCTTCCAGAGATACCACTCGTTCGCCGGTGCCGCGTAAGTCGCGGGAAGCTTCCTGGTCACGGGATGTGTGCGGTCATCGACGGTCAATTTTGCCGGCAGCGGCGGCCAGTTATTCGTGTAAAACACGGCTCCGCCCATAAAATCCACAAACCAGGCCCATTTTGTCGTTTCATCGTTGTAGCCGGCAACGTGAAAACCCAGCCAGCCGCCGCCGTGTTCCATGTACTCCTCGAAAGCCGCCCTCTGCTCCGGAGTTTGCGGGAAGTTGTTCAGCCACAAGATCACCCGGTAAGGCTTTAGATCATTTTCATTGAGCTTTGTCCAATCCGTTGTGGCCTCAAATGCGAAGTTGCTTTTCGCCGCCAGCCCTCGAAAGAACGCGAGGGCATCATTCGCAGTATGGACGTGATCGGGCTCAACATCTGTCGAATAGAAAGCGAGCACTTTGAAAACAGGTTTCTGTGCGACGGCCGCCATGTTCCAGAAGAGGAACAGCAGCACAGCTGCCAATAGTGGTTGAAACGCGGTGATCAAATAGATTCTGCGGCGAGTGCGTCCAGCAAAGTTGGTTTGCTTCATTTTCCGCGACTCTCCTGCTGGCCGGCGGCCCAGAAAATGGAATTGGCAAAAATCTGTGTGAAGGATTTGTTCTCGAAATGCTCCGGACGGTGCCCCATGAAAATGTAGATGTTCCTGGCCTTGACGTGCTCGTTGGTCCAGATCACCGGATGGTCTCCCATCTTAAGATCCGTGGCGGGTGTATAGGTTTTCTCCTCCACGCTCGCCAGCACGTGGACGTTCGGCCGCGGCGATGTGTCGTAGGTGTACCACTCTTCGTCTTTGATCACGAACGGTGAAGTGATACCTTTCATCGCCGGGTGGTTCTTGTCCTCGATCGTAACCTCTCCCGTAACAAACGTAGCGATGTAATTTTTAAATCGAATTCGTCCCATGAACTGATGGAACCACGGCCACATAGGGAAGCCATCGAATTCACCCAGCAGGGTAGCGTGATGAAATCCGATCCAGCCGCCTTTGCCTTGTTCGATGTACTTGATGAAGGCAGCCTTGGCCGTGTCTGTCCAATTGTAAGGAGGGTAGTTCAACTGGATAAACAGATTATATTTTGCGAGAAATGCGTCGTCGATTTTCTCTGTGTCCTCAATGTGGTCCACGGTGAAATTGTTCTCGCTGGCCAACCTCCCCAGCCAGACTTTGGCGGCGTCCACAAATGGCTTATGAATGCCGCCGCGCTCCGCCAAAGCAATCACATGGAAGCTCGGGCCTTTGCCTTGCCCGCCAACCACGTCATTCAGAAACAACGCTGCAAACGCGGGCAGCAGCACGAGCATTAAGATTTTGGCAAGCGACTTTCGCAAGGCTCTCGACATATCAGTGGACGTGAATAGCCCCTTCCGGCGCGGATAAATCTTTCGCGGACATCGTCGCGTCAAATTTCAAGTTGAAGAATCCGACCATCATTTCATCCCAGCTCTGTTGCCCCCAGATCACAGATTTGCTGGGATCAGGATTCTCGGGATTGTTAGGCGAATTATCGAAATGAGCGGTGCATTCAATTTTTGTGCCTTGGGGAAGATCAATGGGGTCCGCGAGGTTGTACCACAGCTGCCAATGCCAGTTGTAAACCGGCACGCTGAGGATGGTCTCTTTCTTGCCGTCGGGAAATACCAATCTGAACTCAAACGCTTTCCCGCGCGAGTGCATGTGCGGATGCAAACCCACGAGCTTGACGTCCTTGCGCACTTCAAACGTGGCGTCCACCTTGTAATCCGGATCGCCCGGGGGAATCTTGAATGTGCCGTTGGAAGCCGAGAGCGTCAGCACACGCTCTTTCGGGGGCGTCTTTGTAAAAACAAGTCCGAGCTTGGTCTGGTCCGTCGTGGGTTTTCCGTTCGGCGTGTAATGAACTTCAAAGACGAAGTCAGAACCGGCTTTGATCAGCTTTCCCTCGCCGGGCTGAAGAATCTCGGCGGGCTGCCCTGGGGCGTAGCCGACAAGAAAGTCGCTCGGCAGTGCACTCGTGTCCGTCTTCTCGTCAACCTTCGGAGGGGGCGCGATAAAGAAAACCCCAGGCTTCTGGTCCTTGAAGTAATTCGATCCCGGCTCGCGAAGGTAGGCAATGATGTGGTGAACCACGGCACGGTCGGTTGGGCGAACTTCGAGCATCTGCACCCATTTGTCTTCCTTGAAACCAGTGGGGACAATCACATACTGATAGTCAATCACTCCCGCCGCAGGCACCGGAAAAGGCTTGGGCAGCTGAAACACCATGTCTGGCGCGGGGATGCCCCAACCCTCTACAAAACTCTTCGTCGGAGGCGGCATATTTTCCGCGGCGCCCTTCTGCGCGCCTCCGTTCACCCACGCCGCCAGGGTTCGAATTTCATCCGCGGACAACGATCGTTCGTTTGCAAAGTGTCCGTATTGGGGGTCGGCAAACCAAGGCGGCATAATTTTTTTTGTGACCGCCATCTTGATCATGGGTGCCCACGGCCGCGTTTCCTCATAAGTGAGCATGGAGAAAGGTGCTGCCTCGCCAGGCCGATGGCAGGTTTGGCAGTGCTTCTGCAAGATCGGCGCTACATCCTTGGTAAACGTCGGAGGCGGATTATTGGGCTCCTGTCCAAGCGCGTATCCCGCGCAACACAGTGTACCCGCTAGCAGAATGGATAAACATCTCATGAATTTTCCAACCTCACGATTTGGACCTCGCCAAACAAAAATGCGACAGAACAGGGAAACTTGCCGACGACCGTTGGATTTACGTTTTCCTTCATCTCGCTGCGCATAGTTGTAGCACACTTGTGCCCGAACAAGGCCATATCGGCCCGAATACGGGCCCTCGAGGCGACCTAAGTTGCTGAATCCAAACAACAGGCGGGCTTATATCCGCTAGCCACCCGTCCAGGACAGGTCCTCAGCGGAGCCGGAGAAAATTATTTGCCGGGTTTGCGCTTGTATCAGGCGCTATCCGGTCTTCACGCCGTCGGACGTTAGACTCGTCTGGATTTCATTACCTCCGAATCATTGCACAACGAGCGTCACGGACCCCGTTTACTGTGTGGTGCCCGCACTGCCGGTGACGGTTACTGGGTAGGTTCCGGCTGGCGTGCCCCCTGTCGTCCTGCCTGTCGGGCCGCTTACATTCCCAGCGCATCGCGATTGCCACAATACGCAGCCGGCGAGAAGAAACCCAGGGCATAGCCCGATCGCAGTCTACGTCTTGGGACAGCTAGTCCCAAGAGTCCGCAAATACCGCACGCACCGTGAATTTGCTGTCACGGTCGGCGCAACTCTGTTTGCAGGTACGTATTTCTATGATTCATTCCGGCCATTATAAGATGCGCCTGCCACCGCCGGTTCCGCTCGCCAAAGTCATGACGGCGCTGTTGTAGAGGTCGCGGATCAGATACCTACTGAATTTGCTGCGGGAAGCCAATGCGGTGAACGAGATCTGCGTATCTCGGATCGGAACGTAAGGCGTCAAAAGCCGGGTCAGTCCTCAACCAAAAGAGCAGTTCCTGCGAGCGCGCCTGATGCGCTTTTTCCAACCATCCAAAGACATGATCCTTCTCGCCGACGCGGGCGTAAAGTACGGCATGGCTATACGGATCACCCGGATTCTTTTTCCACTCAGACAGGTGCTGCTCCAGATTCGCCCGCCAGTACCCCTGAGCACCAAGACTCTGGTACGCGCGACGAAGACGCGTGCAGCGTTCAGCAGCAGCTTCTTTGTTTTCACCGTAAAGAACAGCAGTCTCCTCCTGCATATCAATCGTTTTGGAAATGTCGCCCTTCCGTTCGTATGCTGTGGTCACAAGCCATCTTGCCAAGCCATTACCGCGATCCATTTCCAAGATTTTCCGGCCGCCTTCGATGGCCATGTCATATTTCCGCCCGGTCAGCAGGGGAGCGAGAGCAAGAGCTTCGGCCACCGGAGAGAGCGGGTCAACCTGCTGTGCCTTTTTCATCTCGGCGGTGGATTCCGCGATGCGATTCCCCTGGGCTAAATACATGCCGTACCACAGGAGAGTCCAGGAAGCGCTCGGATTCAGTTCCAGGGAGCGGCGAAACTCCCTTTCCGCCTCCGGGAAGTTCCACTCATAGCTGTACTTGACCCACGCCAAAGAATTATGAGCCTGGCCCAGGGTTTCATCCATTTCGAGAGCCTTCATGGCGGCCTGGCGGGCTTTGAGCAGCCCTTCCTGCTGGGGAATCATCTGGGTGGCCACCCCCCAGCAATACGTCTCGGCCAAATCCGCGTAAGCCTGCGCATATCGAGGCTGCAATTCGATCGCACGCCCGAAATTCAGGATCGCCTTTTCGAAACCCTCGGGATTTATTTGCGCCGCGTAATGGCGGCCGCGCACATAAGCTTCGTAGGCTTCTGGGTCCGCGCGCTGGACGCTGGTCAAGCGGGCCTGCTCGGCCGGGGTCAGTGCGACCTGGACCTCGTGCGCAATCGATCGTGCGATTCGATCTTGTAGCGAGAACACGTCGGTCAAGTCTCCCTGGTAGCTGTCTGCCCAAAGATGTCTCTCCGGTGAAGCACGAAGCAGTTGCGCAGTGACACGCACGCGGTTGCCGGCCCGCAGTACCGTTCCCTCCACCAGCGCATCGACATGCAATTCTCCTGCAATAGCACCAAGCGACTTGCGCGTTCCTTTGAACGGCATCACGGATGTGTGGGAAATCACCCGCAATTCGCCAATCTTTGCCAGGTCCGTGATGAGCTCGTCCGTCATGCCATCCACAAAGTACTCCTGTTGCGGATCATTGGAGAGATTCACAAGCGGCAGAATTGCAATCGAATGAATAGGAGAGAGTGAATCACCGGCCCGGACCCGGCGCACAATTCCCCAAGCCATCACTGCAACCACAATAAGGGCGGCAAGGCCCAAAACAGCGCGCCGCCAATGTGTCTGCGAGGCGGCGGTAGCGGGCTGCAGCCCCGCTATCGCCTTCGATTTTTGTGCCGGCGCCGGAGTTGGGACGGTGGTCGGCTTGAGCTCTTGAGCCGTCGATCTTAGCTCGCCGACGCTCTTCCGTGTTTCGACGGCGAACCGGTAGCCGACTTTCGCCACCGTTTCTATGTATTGCGCTCCGCTGCTCTTGTCGTCCAGCGCTCGCCTGATAGCCGAAATATTCTGCGCAAGGTTGACCTCTTCGACGAACGTCATCGGCCATAGGCGCTTCATCAATTCGTCTTTGGTCAGCAGGTGGCCGCTGTTTTCGACCAGCAAAAGCAGGGTCTCGAACGCCTTCGGCGCCAGGGGTACAGCCTGGTTGTTACGCAGAAGCAAGCGCTCGGCAGGGTCCAGCCGGAAGGGACCGAATTCGTAGAAGTGCTTTCCCTCCGGCATGGTGGCGCCTTCAGAAAATCCCTAAGATTCCTTCAACTTTTCCCAAAGACATTTAAGACAGCCTGAAGCTAGCGTGCGGGAACGACGCTGGCTGGCCGCGTCGCTATTCGGATTCCTGACAATTCTCGGCTGATGCTAGCAAACTTCGCCGCAAGGAGCAATGCGTTGCTTCTTGGGGCCCACGGAGGAAACATCATGAAGAGCACCATTACTTTTGCCGGGGCGTTGCGTCGTGCGGCGCTGATTGCCCTCGCCGTTTTCGTCCCTGCGATGGCGCTGTTTAGCGGAGCTTCATCCACACCAAAGGCGGCCCCACGCCCAGAGGTCACCGAGAGTCACTGCGCTCTTGTGGGCGGAACTGTTATAACTAACTTCGGCGCCATCGATCAAAACACCACTATGGGAACGGCGACGGGAGATCTGAGGGGTGCCGTGAGCGGAACTATCTTGGGCGCCCCTCAGCCCGGCGCGGGAAATACCCTCGTATTCCATGTCCAACATCACTGGGTCACGGAGTCAGGCGATACGCTTTCCTTTGATCCAGCGACGGCCACGACGGTTCCGCTCTCGCAAACTCTGTTCGCCGTAGTTACCTATCCCATCCATCTCACCGGAGGAACTGGAAGGTACGCTAAGGCAACGGGGGATCTTAACACCATCGGCGAAGTCGATTTGGTCAAAGGGACGGTATTCCGGTACAGCGGCCAGGTCTGCTTTGCCGAATAGGACGAGCGATAACGCCAGGACCGTTCATTCTGGTTCAGACTCAGCCGACAGCGTCCGAGCCTAGTGTCTTCAGACTTGCAGCCAACGCCCCTGCCTCCGCCACCCAGGATGCGGCGTCGCATTTCGGCGCGAGCCACTGCCACAGCGATTCCCACAAAGCGCTCGGCTGACTGGACAACCGTCCTACGGTGAGAGATTTCGCCCTCCCAGATGGTCCTTCCCTTGTGGTCTATGTAGGCCGCCTTTCCGTCCTTCCACTTGCCGACGTAAGCCAAGCCCTCATGAAAAGGCTCGGCATCATCCCAAATGGGCTTGATCGCCCACTTGTCGTTCCGGTCCACATAGCCGAACTTCCGTCCAGACTGGTCGCGATCCGCCGAAACGAGCGAGAGCCCATCGGAGAGTGGTTCAGCAAAGGCAACGCCCGCCGGAAATTCTGAGGTCGCAGCGCCCGATTTATCAATGAACATCCACCGCCCCTCCAACTGAACGGCCGCAAGCCCTTCGGCAAACTCGCCGCCCTGATCGTAGCGCGGCTCAATGGCAACGTTCCCCTCAAGATCCATATAGCCCAGCTTGCGGTCCCGCCGGACGGCAATCAGGCCTTCGGAGAAGCGGATGCCGTCGAGGACGAGGGGCTTCCTTGGCAAGAAGGTTCCCGACGTATCAATCAGCCAGTCCTCTAAACCCTCTCGGGCGGCCTTCTTGACGCGCGCGCGGCCCTGGGCGAAAGGAAAAGCCAGGAAGTAAGGGCCCAAGACAAGGGTTCCGGAACGATCGTAGAAGCCAAAGCCTTCGGCGGGTTCCTTCTGTCCCAGGAGCAGGCCATCGGGCCCGTCCGCGGCCGAAAGGGACCGAAAGAGAGGCTGCGCAACCCAGGAGCCTGCTGTATCGATGAGGCCTACAGGATGATCGGGCAGACCCGTATCAACGATAGCGACGCCATTGCGGAAACTTTGGACTGTGCGGTAGTGAATGGGAATGACTTCCGATCCGTTGCGATCGATGTAGCCCCATCGCCCTTCGCGCTTGACGGCAGCGAGCCCTTCCGAATAGGGCAGCGCCGCTTCGAAGCGCGGCGCGATTACGGCTTTTCCTCGGTTATCAATAAACCCCCAGGTGTTTCCCTGCGGCGCGGGAAAGAGCGGGCTCGTACCGGACGTCTGGCGACCGCACCCCGTGATGAGCAACGCGAGAATGACCGCGAACGCGACCGCGCGACGGCGATTCATCCATTGGCAAAAATCATGTAAGCTGTGCATCGATGTGCAAGCCATGAGAAACCGGCCCGCTGCCCTGCTTTTGTTTCTGTTCGTTCTGGCGGCTTCCTCTTGTTCGCGTGCGCCTAAACGCGCGTTCCCGCTGGTGCAGAAATATACCACCACGGCGGGAGATCTGTTCTATTTCCGGCCTCGCGACGGACAATTTGTTTTGCTCGAGCGCCGCAAGGCGCTGGCAGTGGCTGTGGCGCCAGAGCCCGATATGGAAGCCTACTCCTTCGATGACCGAATTACGGTGAGCCGGCCAGAGGGCAACATGTTGCACAACACCAACTTTGTCGAGAAAGTGAGCGCCCAGCAAGCCCTGGCCCTCACGCCCGACGGGCGGACCCTGGCGGGCGGCGATGCGAACGGCGCAGTCACCCTTTGGGACATTGCGACAGGGAATCTAACACTCCATTTGGACGTGCCGGGCCCCATTCTCTGCCTCGCTTTTTCCCGCGATGGAAATTGGCTTGCAATCGGCCTCGCCAAGCCGGCTGGCGAACCAGCAGATACGGTGTGGATCTATGAAATTCACTCCAACGGCCCGCACCGCAGCTTCGGCCGCGCTGCCGTCCCTGCGGTCGCATGGTCGGCGGACGGCCGCTGGCTCGCGGCGGGACTTGATGACGGCTCCGTGCTCTTGGGCGAGGCCGGCGCAGGTAGCGAACCGCGGCGAATCGTGTTGTCCACGTCCCCGGTCACCGCACTTGATTTTCATCCTTCCGGGCAATTCCTGGCCTCGGCTCATGCCGATAAACGCGTGCTGCTTTCCAAACTGCCAACGGGAGAGCAGCTCTTTACCTTCGAGCCAGCCCTGCCGCCCAATCCCCTTTTTCCCCGAGTTATCGAACGTGTCGCCTTCGACGGGAATGGAACTCACTTGGCGGCAGCTTACGCCGAAGGCGATTTCAGAATCTGGGACACGTCTTCTTTATCTCAATAAGCCCCGGATTCTAGACAAGAGTCCGGGCCTTGCAGTTTGGATGGAGGATTGGGCAGACTGAAAAGAATTCCAGTTTTCTACGCGAGCGCGAGGCTGGGATCGGCGTTGAGGGTTGTGTCCGCGATAATGCCGGCGCGAAAGCGGGAATATGCCGCCGCCGCGATCATCGCGGCATTATCGGTCGAAAGCGCCCGGCTTGGAAAGAACACTTCGACGCCGGCGGCTTTCGAACGCTCTTCGAACCTCGCGCGCAACTGGCTGTTCGCCGCCACGCCGCCTGAAACCAGCACGCTTTCTACGCCCAGTTCTTCCGCCGCGCTCATCGTGCGTTCGACCAGGTCGCGCACCACTGCATTCTGAAACTCCCTCACCAACGCCAGCGTTTTCGCACTGCACAGCGGCAGCAATTGTTCGAATTTTCTCTCGCCTCGTGTAAGCGCCTCTTCGCGCCTGCGGATCTCTTCGGTGTATTCGCTGTGCTCACGCACGTGATACAGCACTGCCGTCTTCAGTCCGCTGAAGCTGAAGTCCAGCGCGTTCCCCTTCATTTTCGTCGGCCCAAATTTCACGGGTGCAGGTGCGTCATTTGAAACCGCAGCCAGCCGATCGAGAATCGGCCCTCCCGGATACCCCAAGCCCAGCAGCTTCGCCACTTTGTCGTACGCTTCCCCGGCGGCGTCGTCCCGCGTCTGGCCCATCTTGCGGTACCGCAAGAGCCCATTCGAATCCTGCCCGTTCGAATCTTCCGCCTTCACTTCATAAAGTACTGTGTGACCGCCGGAAACAATCAAGCACACGGCAGGCAACTTCGCCGCTCGTCCCGCCTTATGCGCTTCCAGAAAAACCGCATGCACGTGCCCCTCAAGATGGTTCACCGGTACCAGCGGCTTCCCCAGCGCCTGCGCCAGCGTCTTTCCATACGTAATTCCGACCAGCAGCGCGCCGACCAGCCCCGGCCCTTGCGTCACCCCAATCGCGTCCACATTCGAAAGCTCCATTCCCGCTTGCGCAATCGCCTCTCGCACTACCGGCACGATCTGCCGCAAGTGTTCCCGCGACGCCAGCTCCGGCACCACCCCGCCATATTTGCGGTGAATCTCGATCTGCGAAGCGACGACACTCGACAAAATCTCCCGCCCGTCCGCGACTACCGCCGCCGCCGTCTCATCGCATGAAGATTCAATCCCCAGGATTCTCATGGTCTCTTGCCGCGAGCATTATTTCCCCGCTCTCAACCAATGCTAGCACACGCGCGGCCTCGCACCGGTCAGCTGCACCGGAGCCAACTAACCCTACGGGCACTGTTCGAACGCAAAAAACATTGACGGATGCGAATCCACATCGAAGAATGGTGTCCATCCTCTTAGAGTGTGCAAAAAAATTAGAGTGTGTAAAAAACTGAGCCTATGACCAACAACGCTTCTGCCACACCCAACTCTGCGCGAGTTGGCGGCCCCACGAGTAGCCGCAACAAAGTTCGCAAGGCGGTGCTCCCTGCCGCTGGCCTGGGCACGCGATTTCTGCCCGCCACCAAGGCGCAGCCGAAAGAGATGCTCACCGTCGTCGACAAGCCGCAGATTCAATACGTGGCGGAAGAGTGCGTCGCCTCCGGCATCGAACACATCATCATCGTTACCGGCAAAGGAAAAAATTCCATCGAAGACCACTTCGATTCCGCTCCCGCGCTGGAGCGTTTCTTGGAAGAGAGAGGCAAAAAAGACCAAGCGGAGATGGTTCGAAAGATCAGCAACATGGTGCAGGTGAGCTACACGCGGCAGAAAGAGCCCCTTGGGCTCGGCCACGCCGTGCTCGTCGCGCGCGATCTGGTTGGCGATGAACCGTTCGCCGTCTTGCTCGGCGACGTATTAATTCCCGGCCCGAATCCCGCCACCAAACAACTCATCAAAGTCTATGAATCTACCGGCGTTGGCGCCATCGCCGTGGAAGAAGTCCCCAAAGACAAAACAAATCTGTACGGCATCGTGGATGGCGAACCCGCTCCGCAGCCGCCCTTCGGCGAACGATTGCTGCGCATTCGCGACCTCGTCGAAAAACCCAAGCCGGAAAACGCGCCATCGAACCTGGGAATCACCGGCCGTTACGTTTTGCCGCCGGAGATTTTCGATTGCCTGGCTCGCACGAAAGCGGGCGCGGGAAATGAAATTCAGCTTACCGATGCGCTGCGCATTCTCGCGCGCGAGCACGGTTTGTGGGCCTACATTTACGAGGGCATTTCCTATGACGCCGGTGACAAACTCGGCTTTCTAAAAGCAACCGTTGAAATCGCTTTGCAGAATCCTGAATTCGGCGCTGCATTTCGGAGCTACTTGAAAACTCTCAAACTCTAAAGGAAGCACCTCGTTCAGAACTGCTACTTCTTCTTCGCGGGCTTCTTCTCTTTGCTCTCTTTCGTATCTTTGGAAGCTGCTTCCGTGCTCGCCGAATCTTTCTCTTTGCTCCCTGCTTCTTTTGTTTCCGTGGCGGGCTTGTCTGCTTTGTCGCCGTCGCCGCCAGCGGACTTTTTCCCACCATAGTCCGTCACGTACCAACCCGCGCCTTTGAATTGAAACGACGGCGCCGTAATCACCGACTCCACTTTTCCTCCGCAGTGCGGGCATTTTTTCAGGTGCGGGCCGGAGACGTTTTCAATTTTCTCTGTCTTGCGGCCGCACTTCAAGCATTTGTACTCGTACAGGGGCACTGACGCTCCTCCGCTGTAATACTCAAAACTGAAAGTATAGCATTGCTCTTGCGCGCGGGTGGCGCGGCCAGAACGCGTGCTAGACTCGTGAGCATGAGCGCGAAGACTCCTCCCCCCAAGGCCACTAACGCTGCTAATTCGGCAGCCGCTGTGAATCCAGCAGACGGGGGCTGCCTTTATCTTGTCGGCACGCCCATCGGCAATCTCGAAGACATCACCCTGCGGGCGCTGCGCATCCTGAAGGAAGTCGATAAAATCGCCTGCGAAGATACGCGCCATACGCTCAAGCTCCTTACCCACTACGACATTCACAAGCCGCTCGTCAGCTATCACGAACACAATGAGTTGACCCGCGCGCCGGAGCTGGTAGTTGCGCTCGAGCAAGGCGCGAAGATCGCGCTGGTGAGCGACGCGGGAATGCCGCTCGTGTCCGACCCCGGCCACCGCCTCGTTACGCTCTGCCTGCGTCACCAAATTCCCGTCGTTCCGATTCCCGGTCCATCCGCGCTGCTCGCTTCCCTTTCCGCCTCGGGCTTGCCCAACGAAGAATTTCTCTTCGTCGGCTTCTTGCCGGCGCGCAGCGGCGAACGGCGCCGCACCCTCGAACGCCTGCGCATCGAGGACCGCACCATCATCCTTTACGAAGCTCCGCAGCGGATCGCCGAGTGTGTTGCCGACGCCCGGGAGGTTCTCGGCAATCGCAGTGCCTGCATCGCGCGCGAAGTGACGAAGTTGCA
>WNFS01000586.1_pt1 | contig 28530 bp, 22 predicted proteins | sample 5400141 | NCBI WGS metagenome assembly WNFS01 (sample SAMN13153358, study PRJNA577476) | soil metagenome | isolation source: 60 cm saprolite under Madrone tree | place: USA:California | collected 2016-06-14
AGCTCCGCCTGCTGGAGGAAGCCTCCGCCGAGATGAAGCCGCTCGGCATTGCCGGCAAGTGCTGGGCCGCCGAGAAGGACCTGAAACTCTCGAACTTCAAGGACTGGCCGGGCTACCAGCAGGGCCTGGAATTCATCGGTCGGCGGTATTGTGGCGTCTGGGGCCGCGGGACGTAGGGCACCAATCGGCAGCGCGCCGAATAGGAAGGTTTGCTTGTTCTCCCTCTCCCCGCTTGCGGGGAGAGGCTGAGCAACCCGACCCTGTTGAGACATGTTTTGTGTCTCACGCGACCGTCTAGCAAGGGTTTACCACAATGAGACGGCTCTAAGCCCGGGTGCGCTCTCGATCGGCGCGACGTTTGCCGGTCGCGCCGTCATTTCGATCCTCCCCTTCCCCTAAAATTTGCTCACGCTCCCAGGACTCCAGCGCGTTCGCTGCGGGGCAGGTCAAGCGCCAGGTGAGGCCTGAGGGTGCATAATCGAGGTCGACCATACCCTCCACACTGCGCTCCATCATCGCTTGCATGACGATGGTGCCGAACCCGCGCCGCTGCGGCGCAGACACGGGCGGGCCCTCGCGCTCGGTCCAGCTCATGGTAAGGGCGTCGCCGCTCCCCCAGCTGACGTCGACACGACCCGCATCCGTCGACAGCGCTCCGTATTTCCCCGCGTTGGTGGCGAGTTCGTGGAGCGCGAGCCCGATGGCTTGCGCGGAAGCCGGGTTCAAGCGAAGCTTCGGGCCGTGCACGGTGATACGCGAGCCAATGAGATCGGCGAAGTGCGCGAGCTGGGCGCGAACCAGGTCCGCGATCTCCACCCCATTCCATTCGTTGCGGACGAGCAGGTCCTGATTGGCGGAAAGCGCCTGGATGCGTTCCGAGAACCGCTCGATGAAACCTTCGGGATTTCTGGTGGCGGTCTGGTGAGCGATCGAGTCGACGACGCTGAGCATGTTCTTGGCGCGATGATTGATTTCGCGCATGAGGAGGTGCTCCTTTTCCTCGCGCTCCTTGCGCTCGGTGATGTCCTGGATGGTGCCGCCGAGACTCACGGCCCGGCGCTCACGCCCGGCGCCCTCGAAATAGGCGAGCCCAAGAGTCTCCACCCAGCGGACCGCGCCGTCTGCCCGCCGCAGCCGGAACTCGGTGGCAGACCGCTTCGGATCGACCGGATCGAGCGATGCCTCGATGGCCGCCCCAACCATTTCGGCGTCGTCCGGATGCACCCGCTTCATGACCTCTTCGATAGGGGCCTCATGCTCGGCAAAATCGAAAATTTTTTGACAGCGGGTATCTCCTGAGAGCACGCGGTGGAGCGGATCGTACTGCCACGACCCGAGTTGGGCCGCATCGAAAGCGAGCTGCAGGCGATCTTTGCTCGCCTGCAGGTCCTGCTCGGCCTGCTTGCGCGCGGTGATATCCTGGATCACGGATGTCTGGCGCCAGGGCCGGCCGGAGCCGTCGGGGATGACGTTGACTGTCGTTCGCGCCCAAACCACGTGTCCGTCTTTATGGATGTAGCGCTTTTCCACATCGAAAGCGACCAACTCTCCGGCGGCCTGGCGGTCACCCAACTCGCGGCTGCGGTTGCGGTCGTCCGGGTGTGTGATGTCGAGCACCGTCCTGGCGAGCAATTCCGCCTCGCCGTACCCTACGAACTTGCACATCGCAGCGTTGGCGCGGAGGATACGGGCGGTTCGGGGCTCGACTTCCATCTTACCTACGCTGCTCACATCGAACATGGCACGGAACTTCGCTGCGCTCTCGCGCAGTAAATCGGTGGCCGCTCGAAGCTCCGCCATTAGCATGTTGACCTCAGCGACGGGAGTTTCGCTCAGAGGCGGCGGGTCGCCTTTTCCCAAGGCGATTGCAGCGCGAGCCGCGTGGCCAACCGAGTGCGCGATAATCCGGCCCAGCCACGACGCCAAGGCAACGACCAGCGCAAATGCGGTCAGCGCCGTCAAGCCGATGGTCCACCACAGCGCCCGAACCGGAGCCTCGAGCAGAACCTTGGGCGCCCACACGGCGGTTTCCCAGCTGGTTAAATCCGACCGCGCGTAGGCCTGCAGCGATGGTTGCCCTTCGGAGTCGGTAAACTCGAATACGCCGCTGGGTCCTGGGCGATGCCACTGCGCCGGCGGCAGCTCCTTCCCGATGAACGTATCCTCCTGTTCGGACCGCGCGATGATGCTGTGCGCGGCGTCGGCAACCACCGCCAGCCAACCCGGCGGCAGCTGATTTGCTGCCACCAGGCGCGCGAGGACGTGCTGACCTTGCGACCTCCCGAGGACGTAGCGCCTCTCGCCGCCGATCTCTACCGGCACGGTGATGCCGAACATAAACCGGTCGACGATGGGGGCCATGAACAGGCCGGTCACTTGCGGCTTACCTGTTGCGAAGGTCCTCTCTATAGGTTTCGGAACAACCGCCTTTGGCAAGGGTTTGCCGAAGGGCACAAAGGTATTGACGAGTTGCTGCAGGTTGCGATCGATGAGCACGATATTGCCGCGTTGCAGCAACGCCAGGGAGGCTTCGGCCTGGCGCTGGAACTCGGCAAAGTCGCCTTGGCGCAGCGACGGCGAGGCGGCTAGCGCCTGCAGTCTCTCGATCTCGCCGATGATCTGACGGTCAACATTCGCCGACAAAGTCCCTGCCCGACTCATCAGTTCATTGCGAACCTCGCGGAGCTGCGCGTCGGTGATGCGAATTCCCGTGTACACGCCGAACAGCGCGAGCGGCGCGATGAACGCGCATCCGAGCATGATCAGCAGATGCCACAACGGTCGTGGCTTGGCGAGCGCGGGCATCGCTCCGATCCGCAAAACGATCGCGATGGCGACACAAAGCACGCCAACGACGGTCAGGGACGTGGGCGGAGCGATTGAGCCGTAGAACGTAGTGACGCCGCTCAGGCGAGCGAGCAGGGAGAACACTTGCATAACGGCCGCAAGGGCGCCGAGCGCGATGGCGGCGAGGTGATACCTTTCGAAGCGGCTGAGCGCGAGCGAACTGCCCACGAGCGCGAGCGACACCGGCACCCCGTTCATCATGCGAAGGGAGGTCTCAGGTTCCGGCACCGCAGCCCGCGGCACCAGCAAGCGGTTCACGCGGTTGAAGTCGAAATCGATACCGAATCGATCGAGCAGGTCGAGCGCCGCAATGGCAGTCACCGCCAGACCAACCGCGACTGCCAAACGCGAGGTCTTGCCGGGGTCCACAAGCGCGAGGCCGAGGGCCAGGAGGCACAAGGCCGTTATAGGTTTCACGGTTGCGAGGCCCGAGCCCCAGCTCGGCCGCAACGGTAGCGGTACCCACCAGCCGATGAGCGCCGCTGCGGCAATTGTCGCCGCCGTAAAGCCGGCAATTTGACTCGCGCGTTGTCTGTTCAGGTTGCCGGCCTGGCCAACAAACAGCGTCACATGGGCTCCAGAAGTCAAAACCGAAGCCGGCAGGCGCTCCCGGACCTATGGTTGAACCTGTCCGGCGATACTCTCAAGATAAGTGCATGAGCGAACAGGGCTAGGTCTGCCGAAAAATTTCGTGTGAAGCAGTACCGGGCCGTGACAGGCTCTCGCCCCACGCCGGCATGAACAGCGATCACCGGCTTTGCGGTGATTCATTTTGTCGCACGCCTTACTTCCGCGCCGAGGCCGCCGTCAGCGCAATCGCAAGCGGTCGCAGCCACACGCTTTGGATTTGCGGTGCGCGACGGAGCAAGGGCCCAGACAACGCTGCGGCGGATCGATTACGAGCTCGCGCCGCATGAGGCAACCCTACCAGCTTTGAGCAGCTTAGCGAGCGTGCCGCCAAGAACCGCCCTCTCTTCGCCGGCAGGAAGGCGGAGGTCGATCACCGCGTCGACAGGGCTATCGGTCCCCATGTCGAAGGGATGGTCAGTGCCAAGCACCACATGATCGGCGCCGATCCGATCAATCAGGAATTGCAACGCACGCGTGTCGTGGGTGATGCTGTCGCAATAGATGTTTTCGAGATAGGCGTTGGGCGGCTTCGGCAATTTCGCTGCAAGCTCCGGGCGCACCTTGTAGCCGTGATCGAGCCTGCCAATGCCGTAAGGCAGGAAGCCGCCGCCGTGAGCGAGCACGATTTTCAAGCGTGGGAATCGTTCGAACACGCCCGCCATCAGCAGGCGCGCGCCTGCGATCGCGGTCTCCATCGGAAAGCCCACCAGGTTCCACAGGTGGTGGTCGGCAAGGCGGACGAGATCGCCGGCATTCTGCGGATGCAGAAATAGCGGCACGTCGAGGCGTTGTGCAGCCGCAAACACCGGCTCGATGCCGGCAACATCGAGATCGATGCCGTTGACGTGGCTGCACAGGGCGGCGCCCCGCAGGCCGCGCTCGGTGACGGCGCGGTCGAGTTCGCGCGCCGCTCGGTCGGCATCTTGCAACGGCAGCGAGGCAAGCGGCAGAAAGCGGTCCGGATGGGCGGTCGCCATTTCGGCGAACCCGTCATTGATGGCACGCGCGATGTGCTCGCTCACATCCGCCGGCGCCCAGTAGGCGAACAGCTGCGGCGGCGGGCTAATGGCGGCCGCCGCGAGCTTGCGGCGATCCATTTCGGCGAGAATCAGGCGGTCATCGAACAGGCCGGGCCGCAGCGGCGGCCCTTGCTCGATGATGGTCCCAGGCGGCGGCCGGTAAACAAGCTCGGCGACCTCCTTGGCGTCGTCGATCTTGACGACGCCGGCAAACTCGTCACGCCGCACGAGGTCGATAAACGCGCTGGGCAGCGCGTGGAAATGGATATCGATGGTGTCCAGGCGGTGCCTCCGAATTGAGAAATCACAATAGAAAATTGCGCGAAGCCAGGTCAATCACGGCTCCTGCTCCGCCGCAAACCATTCGCTGCCTGGCGCCCAGCAATTGGGCACATGCGCCATTTCTCCACTGCCGACTGGCGCATCCGCTGGCAGCGGGCTGCGGGCGCCCGACTTGGACGGACTTCGTCCCTGGCACCAAAAATGCAAATCAACGGGCGGATTTCGTTGGATTTGCAGAGGAGGCGGCGATGCGATGGCAGGCGCAGGTCGACAAAGTGCGGACCGGTGGGCGCGTCGCGGCACTCGCCCTCGGGGCGACCGCCGCACTGTGCGGCATCCCGGCGCCCGACGCCCGCGCCCAGGCAAAGCTGGAGCAGACCACCGTCGATATCGTGGCGACCCGCGACACCCAGATCGGTGCACAGCTCGCGATCGCGGAGGCGCTCGGCTATTTCAAGGACGAAGGCCTGCAGGTCACGCCCAAGTGGGTGCAGTCGGGCGACGACGTGGTGCAGCTCTTGGGTTCGGGTGCGGTGCCGGTCGGCTGCGCGTCCACTTTCGGGGCGACGCTGCTCGCGGCGCAGAAGATGCCGATCCGTGCCATTGCAGGGCTGGCGGACATCGGCGGCACCCAGGGCTTTGTGCTGGCGCCCGGCGTGAAGCTCGCGAGCCCGAAGGAGCTCGAAGGCAAAAAGCTTGCCTACACCAACGGCAATCCGCAGGTGCTGATCCTGGCGAAGCTCGCGAAGCTGCATGGCTTCGACTTCGGCAAGGTGACGCTCGTCAACATGCAGCCGTCCGAGGGCGTGGCGGCGGCGACCAAGGGCGACGTGGTCGGCCTCCTGAGTTTCCAGCCCAACCTCTATCGCCTGGTGTCGCTCGGCGGTACTCTATACGCGACGGGGCGCGACAGCTGGGTGAGCGGAACGCACCAGGCGCTCGGCCCGGAAGATCGCCTCCTTTATCTCAACTCCATGGTGATGACGCAGGACAGCTGGATCAAGGACAAGCCCAACACGCTGAAAGCGCTGATCCGCGCCTTCAACCGTGCCACCCAGCTGATCGCGGCCGACCGAGCGAAGGCGCTCGAGGTGGTGGGCAAGCAGGTCCGTGTCGATGCCGATGCGCTCGCCGCGATCATGAACATCAACGAATACAGCTCCGCACTCACCGTGCCGATGGGGCTGAGCATTTCCTATCTGAGCGACTGGGCGCTGAGCATCAAGCGCATCACGATCCCAGTGCGTCCTGAAGACATTATCGAGCCGCGCCTGCTCGCCGAAATGGACCCTTCGCTCGTCACCTGGAAGCCGCGGAAATAGCATGATGGACAAGCACGCGGCCGCGACAGCGGGCGGCGCACCAGCGGCGCTGCGCGCCGCCCGCCAGATCGTCCCGCGGGTCGGCGCAGCCGCCGACGAGATCGAGCGGAACGGCAAGCTGCCTCCCAATCTTGTCGCCGCCCTACACGAGGTGCGGCTGTTCCGCCTGCTGCTGCCGTCGGCCCTTGGCGGCGAGGAGGTCGAACCCATCGTGTTCCTCGAGATCATGGAGGAGATCGCAAAGGCCGATGCCAGCACCGCCTGGTGCCTGTGCCAGACGGCAGTGTGCACGATGTTTTCAGTCCTGCTGGTGCCGGAAATCGGCCACGAGATTTTTGCCGATCCGAAGGCGGTGCTTGCCATGGGCTACGGTGCCGACGCGGTCGCGGTCGCGGTCGAAGGCGGCTACCAGGTCACCGGCAACTGGGGGTTCACGAGCGGCGGCCACCACGCGACCTGGCTCGGCGCGCCCTGCATTGAGCACGACGCCGACGGCAAGCCGCGCCGCGATGCCGATGGCAAGCCGATCGCCCGCACGGTGGTATTGCGGGCGGCTGTCGCGCCGCTGCAGCCGGTGTGGAACGTGCTCGGCTTGCGCGGCACCGGCAGCGATGCCTTCAGCGTGACGAACCTGTTCGTGCCGGCACGCTATTCGTTCAACCCGACCGATCTCGCCACCCTCGCCGGGCGCCGGCCGCTCTATCTCTATCCGCCCAACAGTTTCTGGGGCGGCGGCTTTGCGGCGATCGCCCTTGGCATCGCGCGCAGCATGCTCGACGCGCTCATCGATCTGGCCACTCAGAAAACGCCGCGCGGCATGGTTTCACCTATGGCCAATGTATTGGCGGTGCAGTCGCTGATCGCTCGCTCGGAGGCGAAGCTCATATCCGCGCGCATGTTCCTGCTCGACGCCTTCGAGAAAAGCTGGCGTGGGGCGCTCGCCGGCGAAGTGAATCTCGCGCAGCGCATCGCCATCCGGCTCGCGGCCTCGCACGCGATCGGGCAGGCAAAGAGTGTGGTCGATGAATGTTACGATGCGGCCGGTGCCACCGCGGTGTTCGCGGCGCAGCCGTTTGAGCGGCGGTTCCGCGACATGCACGCGGTCACGCAGCATCTGCACGGCCGAACCTCGCATTTCGAGTTGGTGGGCCAGTTCATGCTCGGGCTCACGCCGAACACCGCGTTTTTGTGATCCGGGACGATGCCGATCCTGAAAAATCCCGCCCGGGAGCGCATCAAACGCGGCGAACTCTGCCTTTCGGTCGCAGTGCGCCATGCGTTCGGGCCGGACATTGCGAAAATTCTAGCCAGCGCTGGGTTTGACGTGATGATGCTCGATTTTGAGCAGACCGGCATCGGTTACCGTGACGCCGGTCAGACTGCTGTCGCCGGCATCGAAGCCGGCATCGCACCGCTTGCCCGCGTCGCTGACTTCAGCCCCGCCTCGATTGGCCGCGCCCTGATGGTCGGGGCGCTCGGCATCGTGGCCCCGCGGGTGGAGACGGCCGAGGAAGCCGCGGGCATCGTGCGGCATTGCCGCTTCGCTCCGAATGGTGAGCGCGGCGTGGCGGCGTCGTTTCCGCATTTCGGCACGCGCCACATGCTGCTTGGCGACGCGGTGCGCGAGCTTGCGGACGCAACGATCGTGGTGGTGCAGATCGAGAGCCGCCGCGGCCTCGGCAACGTCGACGCCATTGCGGCCGTCGACGGCGTCGACGTGCTGCTCGTCGGCTGCACGGACCTGAGCGTCGAACTGGGCAAGCCGGCCCGCTACGACGACTCCGAAATCATGGATGCCTGCACCCGCGTGATCGACGCCTGCTGCCGCCACGGCAAGACGCCCGGCGCCGGGGGGTTCGGCGAGATCGCCCAGTTCCAGCGGATGATCGACCGCGGCATGCGCTACCTTGCGGCCGGCACCGACCAGAGTTTCCTGGTCGCCGGTGCCAACAGCCGCGCGTTCGCGTTGCGCGCACTCACGCCGTCACACCCGATCGGGTCGCAGAAGGCGAGCTAGATCATGAGTGACGGCACCGACCAAACGACCATGGATCAGATGCCGGTCCAACTGCCTGCGGAGCCCGCGACAGCGGCGCAGGCGCGGGCGCGCTATTTCAATTCCGGCAATGCCTTTACGCGCCAGCTCGGCCCGGTGCCGACCGCCTATTTCATCCGCGAGCCGGCGCTCGCGCTCGATCCGGCGACGCCGACCGGTCTCATCCCCTGCGACCTTTCGGGCGCGCTCAACTGTCCGTTTCCGGCCACGACACCGTTCATGCTCGCGCGTTATGCGCGCCTTCGGCCGCATGATCGGCTCACGACCCAGTTCGTAGCCAGCGGCTCGCTGTGGTACGTGATCGCCGGCCGCGGCACGACAGCAGGCAGCGGCGAGACGATCGCGTGGCAACCTGGCGATATCTTCGTTTTGCCCGGCGGCGATGCGCATCACCACCGCGCCGGTCCCGAGGGCGCGGTGTTCTGGCTTGTGAGCAACGAACCGCAGCTTGCCTTCGAGGAAATCAAGACTGTTGCGCCCGGCGTGGCGCCGACCCGGATGGTACACTACCCCGCCGGCGAAATTCGCCGCCAGCTCGACCGCATCTATCAGGTCGCCATGGGCACCGCTGCCGCAGGCTTCGCCATCGTGTTCTCCTCCGATGCGCAGCTACTCAACCGCACCATTCTGCCGAGCTTGAGCGTCGATCTCAGCACCTTGCCGCCTGGCCAGAGCCAGCGCGCCCATCGGCACAATTCAGTTGCCCTCGCGCTGATTATCCGGGGCGACGGTGTGTACTCCCTGGTGGGGGGCGAGCGACGCGACTGGGCGCCGTGGATGACCGCCGTTACGCCACCCGGTGAAATTCACTCGGTCCATAACGAGGGCAATAAGCTCGCCATGTGCCTCACCGCCCAGGACGCCGGACTGCATCGGTACGCCCGCACCATGGGCTTTGCCTTTGCGTCCTCCCCGAAGGGGGAACCGAGCCTATGACGGTGTCGCCGGCCGGCGAAAATCCAGTTGCCAATCTGTCTGCGGACCAGCCGCTCGACGCGATCGACCGGGGAACGCTGCGGCGACGCGAACGGCTGATTGGCATCGCGCTGCGCACCCTATCGATCGCGGGTTTCTTCGCGCTCTGGTACGCGGCGAGCCTCCTCAACCAGCATGTCTGGAAGCTCTTCAACCCCGTACTGCTGCCGCCGCCGCACAAAGTGCTGGAGGCCGGAATCGAACTGACGCTCTCCGGCGAGCTTCTCCGCGACATTGCCGCGAGCCTCTATCGTGTGGGGCTCGGCTTCCTGGTGGCGGCCATGCTCGGCGTCGGCCTCGGCACCCTGATCGGCCGCTCGCGACGGCTGGAGCAGCTCCTGGAGCCGCCGCTCGAGCTGCTGCGGCCAATCCCGCCGCTCGCCTTCCTGCCGGTGCTGGTGCTGTGGTTCGGAATCGGCGAGATGTCGAAGGTGATGTTCATCGCCTACGCGGCGTTCTTCCCGATCTTCACGACCACCTGTGAAGGCATCAAGTTCGTCGATATCCTCCTCATCCGTGCCGCCCAGACGCTTGGCGCATCGGAGCGCGAAATCTTCCGCTACGTGGTGCTGCCCGCCGCCAGCCCAAGCATCATCACCGGCTTGCGGGTCGGCTTCGCTCAATGCCTGTTCGTGATCGTGGCGGCGGAATTCATCGCCGCCGATTCCGGCCTCGGCTATTTGATCAACGACGCGCGCTCATTCTTCCTCATGTCGCACATGTTGCTGGGCGCCGCCGTCATCGGCATCATCGGCTTCGTGTTCAACGCGGTGCTCCGTCGGCTCGAAGCCCGAATCCTGCGCTGGCGTGTCGACGCGCGGGGGCCAGGATGAATGCGAAGACTGCAAAAATCAGGATCGAAGGCGTCACCAAGGCGTTCGATGGCGCGACGCTTGTGCTCGATCGCATCAATCTCAACATCGTGGCGGACACGCTGACCTGCCTGCTCGGGCCGTCAGGCTGCGGGAAGTCGACGCTGCTCAGCATGGTGGCGGGCTTCGTACAGCCGAGCCGTGGCCGCGTCGTGGTCGACGGCTTCGAGGTGACGAAGCCGTCCGCCGACCGTGGCATCGTGTTCCAGGACTACGCCCTGTTCCCATGGCGCACCGCGCTTGAGAACGTGGCGTTCGGCCCGATGATCCGCTGCGTGCCGAAGCGCGAGCAGAAGGCGGCGGCGATGCACTACCTCGCCATGGTCGGGCTCGAAGCCCATGCGGACAAATTCCCGAGCCAGCTTTCGGGCGGCATGAAGCAGCGCGTCGCCATTGCGCGCGCGCTCGCCAACCGGCCGTCGGTATTGCTGATGGACGAGCCGTTCGGGGCGCTCGACGCCCAGACCCGCGAGCAATTGCAGGAGGAAATGCTGCGCATCCGGCAACTGGAACGCAACACCATCCTGTTCGTCACCCACAGCATTGCGGAGTCGCTTTTCCTCGCCGACCACATCGTCGTGATGGCGACAAGACCCGGCACCGTGAAGCAGGTCTTCGCCGTCGACCTGCCCTACCCGCGTGACCGCATGAGCCCGCGGTTCCTGGAACTGGAGCGCCAGATCAAACAGCTGGTACGCGAGGAAGTTCTTAAACTTGGCATTCATTAATGCCCCAGTTAAGGCACTGATATTGATTCGCCCTTGAGCGCAGGCGCGTGTACCGGCCGCCGGCGGGCGTGCGTCGCTTGTTCGAAGCTGTATCCGAGAGACAAAAGTTTCTGCTCGCTGAATGCGAGGCCGAAGAAGGAGATGCCGACGGGAAGGTTGTCTCCGGTGAATCCCGCGGGCACGATCAGATCCGGAAAACCCGTGAGATTGGCAATGCTCGTCGCCGATGCGGTCGGGCTTGCGGGAGCGGTGTCGGGGAGCGCGGCGAGCAATGCGGGCCTGCGGGGCGATGTTGGATACACGATCGCGTCAAGCTTCTCGGAAGTGAAGAGACCCTCGACGGCTGCTCGAACCAGCGGCAGGCCGTAATCGCGGACAGATGTGTAACGGTAGTCCTCGAGACTTCCGCTCGATGCTTCACGTTTGAACAAGGCCCAGCGCGTTGGATTTGGGCCAGCGCCATCAGCTCGCAGCGCCGTGAAGCGATTGGCCCGGTCGATCATGTCTTCGATGGTCTTGGGGTAGTTCGGTCCGATGGTAGCGAGATAATCTTTGATCTGCGCCGCAAATTCCGGCATGCGAATGGCGTTATAAAACTCGAGCTTCGAATCGAGTAGCCATTTCGGATATCGCACATCGACGATCGTAGCGCCTGCCTTGCGCATGGCGTCAAGCGATGCTTCGATGACCCAATCGACATCAGGATCGGCGCCGAGAAAATCGCGCGCGATTCCGATACGGGCGCCTTTGAGCGCGTCAGTCTTCAGGTCCTTGGCGTAGTCGGTTGAGAACTTGCCTTCACTTTTCTTCGTCGCCGCGTCGGCAGGATCAATGCCGGTCATAGCGCCCAGCGCGACCGCCACGTCGTTGACACTGCGGGCCATTGGGCCGCCGGTGTCAAATGTCAGCGAAAGTGGAATGATGCCACTTCTACTGAGCAGACCATGCGTCGGCTTCAAACCCACAATGCCGTTCGCGGTCGACGGCCCGCGGATGGATCCGCCAGTATCGGTCCCCATACCGAGCGGCGCGTACGCCGCGGCGATAGCAACGCCTGTGCCACCGGACGAACCTGCGGGCGATCGCTTGATATCGTGAGGATTCAACGACTGCCCGCCGAGCGAGCTATGTGGGCCGGCCGCGGCAAACTCCGACATGTTCATCTTTGCCAGGATGACCGCGCCCGCGTCGCGCGGCTTCTTCACAACGAATGCGTCGGCGGGAGGCATCGAACCTTCGAGCAGGACGGAGCCGCCGGTTGTCGGCATATCCGCCGTGTTGTAGTTGTCCTTGAGCACCACGGGAATTCCGTGAAGCGCGGAGCGAGGCCCCTTTGCTTTGCGTTCCGCATCGAGTTCCCGCGCGGTTTCGACGGCCTTGGGATTGATCGTCATTATCGCATGAAGTGACGGCTCCTCACGATCGTAGCTGCGGATGCGGGCCAGGCACAGCTGGACCAGATCCTCCGCGGTCAGGGTACCGGCATCAAAGACGGCGTTTATGTCCGCAATCGTCGCCTGGTCGAGATCTATCGTCATCGCGCCAAAGCCTGGGCGCAACGTCGCCAAAAGTATCAGGATCAGAAACGCTGCTCTGTTCATTGAGGCCTCCACCGAGACAAAGCCCCGCGCACCGCGCCGGGCTCGTCACGATAGCCCCACGATCCCCGCGCTTGGAAGAACTTCCGGTTCTGGCCCAAAGGCTGCCGGCCCGCTGCACCCGGATATTGGCGGATTGAGTAGACTGCGTGTTTCGCCAGGCGACGGCCAGCACTGTCGCTCGCCTTGACAATTGGCCGCGAGTCGGGATTCGCGGTCGGTCAATTGGCGGACCTTGCCGGGGGGCGCAATTCCGAGGGTGTCATGCCGTAGCGTCGGCGGAACGCGCGGTTAAAATAGGACAGATCCCCGAACCCGATATCGAGCGCTATAGTGCTGACCTTTTGGTTGGCATGGAGGGGATCCGTCAGCAGCCGGTGCGCGCGGACAAGGCGCTGGGCGAGCACATACTCAGTGAAGGTCGTGCCCTCGCTTTCGAACAGCCGCTGGACCCACCGCGGCTTGATCCGATGCTGCGCGGCGATGGTCGCCACTGACAGGTCGGGTTGGTCGAGCCGGGTTGCTATGTCTTCCTTGATCGCGCGCAACCGCGCGGCCCGCCCGCCCCGGCTCTTGGCGATATCAGCCGCGTCCCGCGTCGCTCCAATGGCAAGCGCCATGAGGTCGTGGATATGAGTCACGGCCTGCCGTCGCAGCTCAGGCACCGCGAAGGTTCCTGCCTCCTGCAGGATGCCGATGTAGCGGGTCAGAAGCTGCAGCGCAGGGCTTTCGGCCGGTATCGGCCGACCACACGCGTCATCGAGATCGGCAATGAGCGGCGACAAACAGCGCCGTGGCACCAGCAAGGTGAAGTAGTCGTCGAGCCTCGGAACCTGCAGGAGCCCCGGTTCGGCGCCGGTCAAGACAATCGCCTGTCCGCCAACCAAATCGGCGGTTCGACCGAGCTGGTGCGCCTGGCAGCTGGAGCTGGGGTGCCATGTGATACTGACATCATCATGGTCGATGAATTGCCGGCGGCGTCGATAGACCGCGGCGGAACGGCGGCCCGCCGACATGGCGAGACCCGGCATCCGCAGCAGAGTCGCTTCGACATGGGGCTGCTCGGCCTGGAGGGGCTCGATGTCCAACCTCAGCAGGGTCCGGCCGCAGATCTCGCGCCACGCGTCAGAACGCTCCCGCGGTGCATAATCCGCAGTCGAGAACCGAACGATCTTGCAATCTTTGTTGCCGACAGTTGCGATGCCGCTCGAAGCGCTCATGGCCAGACTCCAGCTCGATGTGCGCTATCTGCGCGCGCGGCCCGCCCAGACCTATCCAGTTTTGTCGGTCGATAGGATTGGTCGGTCGATAGGAGCGAGCGGTTCAAGGTGCCGGCGATTTTTTTTGCACCAGGATGGCTCGTGGCGGTAGCGGAATGGGTTCGTCGTGCGCCCACGAAGGCAGCAAGCGCCCGATCCTTGAGATGCTGTTCAGCTCCAAAGGGAATGCGGACGCGAGCGGCGGAGCGTCCCTTCACATCAATGTAAGCCTCTATCAACCGGCCGCTCCAGTCCTACACAATTGTCGCGCCAGTCCAAGACCGGACGTGCCGAGATCGCTAGGGCTCGCTTGAGCTCTGAGAACAGGTGCGAGCGCGCACGCTCTTAAAGCCGCAACAGGCGTTGAAGTTGGAATAGATGCATTTCGACGCGCGATTATTTTTGTCTTGATGGAGGCTCCATTGGTGCAATTGGTGCAAGACGTCATGCCCCGCTGCCGCCCAAGCCGGCGCAGCTGATCGCTGCGCGGCTCTGCAACTTCCCGACCGGCCATAGCGCTTTGCTCCCCAAGCATAGTGCATGGATAAAAGGCGATCTGATCAAAGCGACTGTTGATCGGCATGCCGATTTCTGGATCGATCTCCAAGCCTATGCGAGCAAGACGGGCAGCGAGAGGCTCAACCAGCGCTTTCCGTTGATCGACGCGAGGAGGTCAAGCGTAACATCATCGCGGCCATTCCAGCGGCGAGGGACAGGTTCCTGCAGGAAATAGCTTGGGGCGAATCCGTAAGCAGCGGCGGCGAGAACGACGACGACGGCTATTGGCGCGCGGTTGAAGTTTACGCCTACGGGTCCGTGCCGCACGGCCGAATGCCCGATCCTCTGCCGGCAAGGCCGATCCTTCCCATCATAGGCGGTCCCGATTTCGACGACTGGTTTGTGTCAAATCTCAGCTTGAGCGGCGTCAGCTTCGTTCCCGGCGTCGGAGGTGGCGGGTTTTCGGGCACAATAACGTTCCAAAGGGCGACCCAGACGGGCCCGAATTTGCCTACTCGATGAAGCTCGTGGGAGGGGCGGTTGGAGAGAGCGAAGGTCTCCCCCTGGAAGAATGGAAGTTCACGAAACAGATCCTTGAAAATTCAAAGATCGCGCAGATCCTCAAATATGCTGCTGACAATGGCGGCTTGTCCTACGGGAGCGCCCCGTCGGCGACGGCAGGGATTTGCTTTCCCAACCGTTGAAGGTCAGCCGCTTGCAATCCTCCGACTTCTTGGGCGAGTGCGCCACAATATTCTACAGCGGAAACCTCTACTTTGTGGGAAACGGGATTTACCTTCTGTTTTTCGGTTTGCCGCTAGGCTTCTGGAAGTCGCCATCCACTCTCAATAACATAAGAAACGGCATGATCGGTCCGTATATCGCATCCCGCTGCAATGGCGTTGCGTACATCTCGAGTTTTGGAGTCGGTGTGTCCGGCTCGGTGGGCATCGCTGCCAACTCAATGTATGGATGGATCACCTGATCGGAACATTAAGCGTTTTTCGATTGGACAAAATGTCAGGATTATCGACCATGACCGCGCCTACGTAGGAGAATTCGGCGGGGGGTGGTTTCCGTCGCCTCAGGCGGCGGCAAAGCGGCCATCGGACCTTGCTGCGGGGCGCAATTCCGAGGGTGTCATGCCATAGCGTTGGCGAAACGCGCGGTTGAAATAGGACAGATCCCCGAACCCGATATCGAGCGCTATAGTGCTGACCTTTTGGTTGGCATAGAGGGGATCCGTCAGCAGCCGGTGCGCGCGGACAAGACGCTGCGCAAGCACATACTCGGTGAAGGTCGTGCCCTCGCTTTCGAACAGCCGCTGGAGCCACCGCGGCTTGATCCGACGCTGCGCGGCGATGGTAGCCGCTGACAGATCGGGTTGGTCGAGCCGGTTTGCGATGTCTTCCTTGATTGCGCGCAACCGCGCCGCGCGCGCCCCCCGGCTCTTGGCGATCTCGGCCGCGTCCCGCGTCGCTCCGATGGCAAGCGCCATGAGGTCGTGGATATGAGTCACGGCCTGCCGTCGCAGGTCAGGTGCAGCGAGGCTTTCAGTCTCCTCGATGATGCCGATGTAGTGGGTCAGAAGCCGCAGCGCCGGATTGTCTGCGGGGATTGGTCGGCCATATGCCGCGTCCAGGCCAGCGACGAGCGACGATAACGTGCGCCGCGGCGCCCGCACGTTGATGTATTCGCCGTACGTCGGCACCTTCAGGATACGGGTTCCGACGCGGTCAGCACAATCGCCTCTCCAGGCTTCAGATTGAGCAGACGGTCGAACTGATGCGCCTCGTAGCTAGAGGTCAATCCAACGGTCACGACAACATCGTCGTTGTCGATGAATTCCCGGGGGAGACGACAGACCGCCGCGGATCGGCGGGCCGTCACTATCCCCAGGCCCGGCATGCGCCGCATGGTGGCCTCGGTATGAAACTGCTCGGCCGAGAGGAGATGCCGTTCAGCTCCAAAGGAAATGCGGACGCGAGCGGCGGAGCGTCCCTTCACATCAATGTAAGCCCCTATCAACCGGCCGCTCCAGTCCTACTCAATTGTCGCGCCAGTCCAAGACCGGACGTGCCGAGATCGCTAGGGCTCGCTCTACGTGGACATCAACGACAAGGATCTAATCAGATGGGCGATATCCTCTACCACCCGGATCAGCTGCCCGGCGAATCCTCGATTGCCCCAGGGGAAGGCATTGGCGGATCCAAGTCACCGCTGCAAGCGCACTATGTCATGGGACACAACGACCGCGAACGGCGGCGTCTCGCCCTGCAAGCTTCCATCCTGAACCCGTTCACGGAACAGCTTTTGCGGCGCGCCGGGATTTCGACCGGGATGCACGTGCTGGATCTGGGATGCGGTATTGGCGAGGTTTCGTTGATGGCCGCCCGGCTGGTGGGGCGCCACGGCACGATCACCGCGATCGATATCGATCAGGCGGCATTAGCGACCGCCGCGGATCGTGCGCGGGAGCAGGCGTTGGGCAACCTCCAGTTCGTGCACGGCAGCATCGATCAGTATGAACCGGGGCGCGCCCTCGATGCCGTCATCGGCCGCCACATCCTGATCCACTCGCGGGATCCGCTCGCAATTCTTTCGAAGGCGTACGAATGGCTGTCGCCGGCGGGTGTGGCGGTGTTTCAGGAGTATGATTTCACTACGGTGCACCTGGCTTATCCGCCGTGCCCGACGGGCGACCGCCTCATGGCCGTGTTCCGGGATTTCTTCGGGGCTATGACACACGGCAACATCGGGACGCAGCTGCTTCACCTCTTGCTTGAGGTGGGCTTCCGGGCGCCCGATTGCCGCGTCGAGTACCCCATGGATGGCGGCCCGGACAGTCCGTTTTACGAATGGATCGCGGAAAGCTTCCGCAGCATCGCTCAGCGCGCAGCGGCTGCCGGATTCGTCAAAGAGTCCGAGTTCGACCTCGATGCGCTCGAGCAGCAACTACGGCAGGAAGCCGCTTCGCGCAATGCGAGCGTCCCGGGCCCGACCATGGTGGGCTGCTTTGCGCGCAAGCCCTGAGTTGCGAGGGCACCCTCACCTACCAACCGCGCCGGCTTTATCGGCGCGGTCCCATCGCGGCTGTGCCCAAAATGAACCAGCTCGCCAGGGTTGAAGCCTCGCAATGGATGCCAAGAAAACGCAGACGGACTCGGTTCGCCGCTTCGTCGTTGCCAACACGTTTATCGGCAGCCTGCCAGCGGACGCTGTCGACACCCTGATGAAGGCGGGTCACCTCAGGCGCTACCCGAAGGGGACCCCGCTGTTCGAGCGAGGAGACCATGCCGACAGCCTGCTCCTTATCATGTCGGGCCGCGTAAAAATCAGCAACATAACGACTGATGCTCGCGAGGTCGTTCTGAACTTCCTTGGCAGTGGCGATCTCATCGGCGAGATAGCGTCGCTTGACGGCGGTGCGCGCACGGCTTCTGCAATGGCTCACCAGGACACGGAGATATTCCAGCTCTATCGCCGCGATCTTCTGCCGGTGCTGACGCAGCACCCCGAGGCTCTGCTGGAAATCGTCCAGCTGCTCTGCGAGAGGCTCAGAACAATCTCTGGGCTTGTCGAGGACAATCTGCGGGACATGCGGGGGCGGCTCGCCGCCGGCATCCTGCGCCTCGCCACCCAGCATGGTCGTCGTACGCCGCGCGGCATCGAGATCGATCTCGCAGTCAACCAACGCGATCTCGGCAACTACGTGGGGCTCTCACGCGAAAACACCAACCGTCAGCTTAACAGGCTCACGAGCGAGGGCGTCATTCGCATCAGCGATGGCGTCCTCACCATCGTGAACGAGTCTGCGCTCGTGGCACTCACGGAGCCTGTGAACGAGAACGTATGATCTGGAGGCCGGCAGGCTCAAACGCGGGGCCGGCGGTCTTGGAGGCTGCTTTGGGGGCACTGGCATCAGACGGACAAGCCTTTGCCTCACATGGCGAGACCTCACGGGCGATCCGGACGCCGGCGATCTGATCGCGCACATGCGGAGGACTCAAGATCCTTGCATCGAGCGCGAGCATTTCTGGTCTGTCGCTCCATGAGCCACCGCGGAGAATGCGCGGTGCGTCGCTGTCACACGCGCCAAAAACCGGCCTCGCGCTGGAAAAATCCGGTTCGCAGCTGTCCACCCATTCCCACAGGTTTCCAAACAGGTCGTTGAGGCCCGGGCCGGTGGCCGCAAACGAACCAACCGGTGCAGTGTAATGATAGCCATCGCTGCAGTCCGCCGCAGACCATCCGGGCTCGGCATGACGAGCCGTCTGGTCCGCTCCATTGGCGAACCGACACTGGCCCGCACCTCGCTCTTGCGGCACGTCGGCAGTGCTGGCGATGAAGTGCCATTCCGCATCAGTCAGCAAGCGATAGGACTTGCCGGTCCGCCCGGATAGCCAAGCCACGTAGGCCTTGGCATCGTCGAAACTGAGGCAGGCGACAGGATGGCTGTCGTCCTGGGGATAACCGGGGGCTCGCCATGACAAACGCTCGTCAAGCCGCCACGCGGGAGTTCGCACATAACACCCGGGTGGCGGCGCGAAGCCTGTTGCCTCGGCGAAGGCGCGGAATTCGCCGCGCGTGAGTTCGAACCGTCCGACCGCAAAGGGACGAGCGATGGCTGCCACGAGATCACGCGGCACCGATGCGCCGGGCGGAACGAGCCGCATGCGAACAGTTCCGGGCTCGATCACAACCATCTCGGGACAGTTGTCGCAATCGCGAAACGGCGATCGCAGGGCGGACCCAGCGGGAACTGTCGACGCTGGTGACGCAGCGGCGGTTGGCGCGCTCACGGAAGCAGGGAAGGACGGGAATGTTTCTGGCGAGGCCGTTGCTGGTGTCGCTGGGACCTGCGCGACCACGCCGCCGACCAGTTCGGCGCCAGACAGTTGCGCTGGACCCGGGGCAATGACGCTCGCCAGGCGGACCAGCAGCCATGTCCCAAGTACGGTGGTCAGCACGGCGCCTGCCGCAAACCCCAACAACAGGCGGTAGACGCCACCTCCGCCGGTGCGGCCCAACCGGCGGAACACAGTGCCCGGAATCGGCTGTCGTGCTGCGACCTCGCGAGCACCGGCCTGGTCCGTCCGGCCGTCTGCTGAGACTGTTCCTGCGAACGATGCCGGCAGGGCGCACGCGCGCCAAGCGCTGATCGTGAGCCGCTCGTCCGGCGCCGTGGCCAGCGTGGCGTCTATGGCGGCGAGAAAATCAGGCGGGTAGTCGTCCGCCGCAATATGGCTCGCCATCCAATGCCGTGCTGGCTGTTGATCGCCGGAAACAGCCTCCGGCGCCCGCCCGGTAACCATCCGATAGGCGACGGCGCCCAACCCGAACATGTCGGACGCCTGGGTCGGCGCACCGCCGCCATCGCGCATTTCCGGCGCCATATATGCCGCCGCATCGGGATCGAGATTCGGTGTCGACACGAGCGGTTCGGGCCGCACGATCTCGATTTGCGCCGGCTTGACACCGATAACGTGAACCGTTCGCGGCGATATTGCACCGTGGACGCCGGCGTCAGCATGGAACCTTTCGAGCGCATCGAGGAGAGAAGCGATCATGCCTCGAAGCACCGGCCACTCCGGCCGCGAGCGTTGACCGTCGAACCAATCCTGAAGATTTTGCGCTTCGTTGCCGCGCTTGAATCCCGTGGAGGCGTCCATGGCGCCGGCCTCACTGGTGCGATAGCGCAGCGACGTGGACCGCAACGGCCGGCGGCGCGGCGACGGTGTGCCGCTTCGCCTTGATCGGTTTGCCACAGGCGAAGGGACGGAACTCGACGCGGCGGTCGAGGGCGGTCTGCGCATCATCGACCGGCAGTCCGACCAGGACCTCGCGCGAGCCGGCGCCGGCCGTTGTAACGCGGGACGCCAGCTGCGGCGTGGTCTGCAGCAGACGATCTCGAACGGTCGCCGCCCGTGCGCGCGTCAGGCGCACATTGAGACGCTCGGGACCGGTGCGACTTGCGTGCCCGATGATATTGAGGCACACGCCCGCGCCTCGGGCACGATCGCCGATCCGTTGGAGCCAGGCTGGATATACGCCCGCCACGGCAGGGTCATGGATGAATTCGGCAGACCTCGCTTCGAACAGAAATATCACGCCGAGCCGCTGCTGCCGGAACCCCGCATCGATCAGTCGGCCGAACACTTCCATGGCCTCCTGCGTCCGCCCGGCTTTCATCAGTGTAAGGTAAAGCCCGTTCAGCGCATCGATCATTGCTTCGCCACCCGGCGATGCCGCGACTTGCCGAAATCCCGTCAGCGCTTCGCCGGGGCGACCGCCGTCGAAGGCGGCGTGAGCCTCGACCAGCGTGGCCTTGACCTCAAGGCGATCGACATAGTCCGGTGCAACGGTGTCGCCGGGCCGCGTCCGCTGGCAGGTCCGGATGTAGGCAAGGGTCGCGTCATCCAATACCCAGACCGGGCTCGCGGCAAAGAGCGGCGACGGCGTGCTGTCGATATCGGCCGGATCGGCGCGCCCGGCAGCGCGGGCGGCGACGACCTTCTCCTTCGTATCGACCAGCGCAAAGCAGATCCAGAATGCATCCCGCGCCCCGGCCGGCTGGCCCGCATTGTTGATCGCATTGAAAGTCCCGATGAACACGAACCTCGCCCGCCTGATATTCTCGCGCGAGAAGGCAGCACCTTGATATCCGGATAGCTGGCCGCGATGATCTGAGAAATACGGCGACCGATCGATCGCGTTGCGGCTGTCTCCGTGCCGGTGATGCCGTCGATCAAGGGATCGATCACGATCTCGATCGGCTGGCCCTGGCCGGATACTTGCTTAAACAGATCGTCTGCGGCCTTGAGAACGGCCGCTTCGACGGGGAGCGGCATCGGCGGCGTCACGGTCGGCGCCGGAAAGCCGGCGGGCGGCGCTGCGATTTTCGGCGCGCCAACTTGCGCCGCGGCGTGGGCAGTCAGCAACGCCACGATGAAGAGACCGAGAACGAATCTGATGGCCGACTCCTTCCATGTGGCGCTTCGATAAGAGTCGCGTGGTCGCAACGAACGACCGCGGTTGGCTGCACTCGCGTGGTGAGGATAAAGGTACAAATGACCGTATACCATGGCGACCTCCGAACTCGTCCTGATGCTGCAATTGCTCCGATCACGTCGTTACTTTGTTGATGCGTGCGCCCCGCCCGTGCCAGCGACGGCCGCGACTTTGTTGCCGCGCATGCGGGCGATCACGTCGTCGCGCTCGCCGACGGCGATAACCGTGCCGAGCGACATGACGAGCAGTTTGCTCACGTGGGCGAGCAGGTGCGGACGGTGGGTCACGACGATCACCGTGCAGCGCTCGGCCCGCAAGCGGGCGATCGCCTGGGCGAGCGCACGCTCGCCCTCCTCGTCGAGGTTGGAGTTCGGTTCGTCGAGAATGACGAGACGGGGCGCCCCATAGAGCGCCCGCGCGAGACCTACGCGCTGGCGCATGCCGCCCGACAGCGCCATGCCGCCGTCGCCGATCGGAGTGTCGTAGCCCTTGGGCAGCCGCAGGATGACATCGTGCGCGCCCGCGTGCTTCGCCGCCGCCACCACGGCCGCGTGGTCCGCGGCGCCCAGCCGGGCGATGTTGTCGGCGACCGTCCCGGCGAACAACTCCACGTCCTGCGGCAGATAGCCGACATGCTTGCCGAGTTTATTGGGGTCCCACTGATTGAGCGCCGCGCCGTCGATGCGGATGTCGCCGCTGGCGAGCGGCCACACCCCGGCAAGCGCCCGGGCGAGGCTTGACTTGCCGCTCGCCGACGCGCCCACGATCGCGAGGCTGTCCCCGGCGGCGAGATCGAAGCTCACCCCGCGCACCGCCGGCCGGATGGCCCCGGCCGGCACCACGATGGCGTTCTCGACCCGAACGTGGCCGACCGGGGCCGGAAGCTGAATATGTCCTTCGGCCGCCGGAACGCCGTCGAACAGGCGCTTGAGGCGACGATAGGCGCTGCGGCAGGCGATGATGCGCTTCCACTGGCCGACCACCTGCTCGACCGGCGCCAGGGCGCGACCGATGATGATGGCCGACGCCATGATGACGCCCGGCGATATTTCGCCCGTGACGGCTAGCCAGGCGCCGACCCCGAGGGTGGCGGATTGGACCGTCACGCGGGCAAATCGGGAGGCCGCGACCAGCGCCGCGGAGCGCTCATGGGCGCGGGCGTTGGAAGCGACGGCGGCGGCCTGCTGGCCGCACCAGCGATCGAGCACCGTGTCCCCCATGCCGAGCCCGCGAACCACCTCGCCGTTGCGCAGCGCGCTGGCCGCAAATCCGTAGGCCTCGTTCGAGAGCCGGCTCGACGCTTCTACTCCGGCCCGGGTCGTGAGCTCCGTCAGCACGGCGAGCGCAAACAGGATCAGCGCTCCCGCCGCAGCGACGGCGCCGAACCCGGGGTGCAGGATGAAGCACAGGGCAACGAACAGCGGCGCCCACGGCAGATCGCAGATCACCGTCGCGGTGCCGTTGGCGAGGCATTCGCGGATCATTTCCGCATCGCGGATCACGCGCTGGCCCTGGCGCTGCTCGGGATCCATCTCGGCCCGCATCATCGCCTCGAACAGCGGCCGGCGCAGGCGGGTCTCGAACATGACGCCGGCGCGGACCAGAACGCCGGACCGCGCATATTCGAGCACGCCATAGAGCAGCATGATGACGAGCGCGATCGCCGACAGCATCGCCAGCGTCATCAGGTTGCGGCTGCTCAGGACGCGGTCATAGACCTGCATCGAGTAGATCGGCGACACCAGGATTACGGCGTTGACGAAAAGGCTCAGGATGAAGGTCGCCGACAGGGCGGGCAGGATTGCGCCGACGGCGTGTGCAAGGGGCGATTTGTGCTTCGACATGACCGGGCTCCACGTGTGTGCGCTGGAAGCCGAAGCTAGGCGAAAAGGAAAATGGAGGGTGTGCTGGCCAGCACAGCGGAGGCGATGAGATGGCGGCATGGTGAGGATGTCGACGGCGGGTGAACGGATCCAATGGACCGGCCGCTGGTCGATGAAACGCAACCACTCAGCTAAAGGAGAAGTAACATGTCAACGAAGATCCCAACACCCGTACTACCCTTCGACATCAAGGACGACTTTACCGACACTAACACTGCAAATTACGATGTTTCGACCCAGGGAGACCCTAGCATCCGTCATTACATCGTAGGCAACGACCTCGACAATACGCTCACCGGCGGCGACAAGGACGACACGCTCTATGGCGGCCTCGGGACCAACCATCTCAACGGCGGCAAAGGAAACGACTGGTTCATCACCGGCGACCCTGGGAGCGGCGTCCAAAACGTCATAGACGGCGGAGACGGGAAGCATGACACGGTCGACTACAGTGGCGCCACAGGCGCTGTCACGGTCGACCTTGGGAATCATTTCGGGTTCACGTCCGGCCATCTCGACAATATAACTGGCGTCGAGGACGTCGTCGGCAGCAACTTCAACGATATTATAACCGGCGATGGTGGGAACGACACGCTCAATGGCGGATTCGGCGCCGATATTCTTGAAGGTGGAGCCGGAGCCGATGTCCTTAGGGGCCTAGGAAGTGCCGGCGCCTTCGGAAGTTCCATAGGGCTAGACGGTGACAACACCGCCTCCTATGCCCATTCTGGCGAAGGCGTCACAGTGAACCTCGCGACCGGAACAGGCAGCGGTGGTGATGCCCAGGGTGACACCTTAGTCGACATCCAGAATCTCACCGGCAGCACGCACGATGATACGCTCATCGGTGACAACGGTGACAACGTGCTTGATGGTGGCGACGGCAAGGGCAACGACGTGCTCGAGGGCGGCGGCGGCGCCGACACACTCAAGGGCGGAGACGGCGAGGACACCGCCTCCTACCAGCACGCCACCAGCGGCGTTGCACTGTCGCTCGCGACCGGTGGAACGGGCGGCGAAGCCGCAGGTGACACTTTCGACAGCATCGAAGACGTCGTCGGCAGCGATCACAAGGATACGATCACCGGCAACGGCAAAGACAACGTGATCGACGGCGGAAAGAGTAACGACGTGCTGGACGGAGCCGGCGGCGCCGACACGCTGATCGGCGGCCTTGGGGTCGACACGCTGACGGGTGGGGCGGGAAACGATGTGTTCAAATTCAACAGCATGGGGGAGTCGCTGAATGCGCCCGGGGCATTCGATACCATCACCGACTTCCAGTCCTTCAAGGACGGCGACAAGTTCAACGACAAAATCGACCTGCACAAGATCGACGCCAACACCGGAGTGGCCGGCAACCAGGATTTCACGCTGGTCGCTAACTTTACCGGCAACGCCGGCGAGGTCCGCTCGTTCGTCGACCAGAGCACCGGTAACACCATTGTGCAGGCGTACGACGGCACGGACACCTTTCAGGTCGAGCTCACGGGCGCGCACGATCTGACGGCGAGCAACTTCGTCTTCTGAAAGAGACAGCCGATCGATGCAGACAATAGCCTGCGGCGGGAAACCGTCGCAGGTCTTCTTGTGCGCCTCTCTGGCAGACCGCCGCGCTCGTGGTGTGCTGCCCAGCACAGCGCAGGCACAGCGGCTGCGGCACAACATCGATACATCTTGCAGCACACCCAACCGTCGTTGAGAGGAACGAGCCATGTCCATCACCGCTTCAAAGTCACCCGCCGCGGCCATCGCTCCACCCCTGTCCGAGGACGGCCTCGCCGATCACCGTTCCTTCGCCATCATCGGCTACGCCGCCATCGCCGTCGTGTTCGGGTCGCTCGGCCTGTGGTCAGCATTGGCGCCGCTCGATGCGGCCGCGATCGCGCCGGCGCGGGTCGCGGTCGAGGGCGACCGCAAGCCGATCCAGCATCTGGAAGGCGGCATCATCCAGGACATCCTCGTCAAGGAGGCCGAGCTTGTCGAGCAGGGCCAGGTGTTGTTCCGGATCGACACCACGAAGGCGCGTGCCACGGCGGAATCGCTGCGCAAGCAGCTCGACGCGGCGCTGTCGCTGGAGGCACGGCTCACGGCTGAAAATGCCGGGCTTGACAGATTTGCAATTCCCGCGCCGCTGGAGGCCAAGGCGCACCGGCCTGATGTCGCAACCGCGCTCGCCGATCAGCGGCGCATCCTCGACGAGCACCGCCGCACGCTCGAGCTGGAGACGGCCGCGCTCGACGCGCGCATCCGGCAGGCCCAAGAGGACATCACGGCGCGGGAGCGCCGCCTCGCCGGCACCCGCCTGCAGCTTGCCAGCATCGTGGAGCAGATCGGCATCGTCTCCGGCGCCGCGGAGCGTGGCTATTATCCCCGCAACAAGCTGCGTGAGCACGAGCGCGAGCGGGCCCGGCTCGAAGGCGAGGTCGGCGGCATCTCGGGCGAGATTGCACGGTTCACCGAAACCATCGCTGAGGTGCGCCAGCAGGTCCTTCAGGCCGCGCAGCGGCTACGCGATGACGCCGGCCGTGATCTTGCCGACGTGCGCGGCAAGATCGCCGGTCTCAACGAGCAGATCGAGGTTGCCGAAGATGCATTGAACCGCGTCGAGGTCAGGGCGCCGCAGGCGGGCATCATCCTCGGCGTCAAGGTCAAGTCCCCCGGCGCCGTGATCCAGCCGGGCGCCACGCTTGCCGAGCTGGTGCCGCCGACGACGCTGCTCAGCCTCACGGCCAAGGTCTCCCCGCTCGACGTCCAGAACGTCGCCGTCGGGCAGAAGGCCCAGATCCGTTTCCCCGCCTTCTCCACGCGCAGCGCGCCGCCGCTCTACGGCCGCGTCGAAACCGTGTCCGCGGATGCGGTGTCGGACGAAACCACCAAGGAAACCTATTTCTCCGTGCGCATCATCATCGACGCCGTCGGCATGCCCCGCGAGATCGCCGAGAAGCTTGTGCCCGGCATGCCGGCCGATGTGCTGATCATCACGGGAGAACGCACCGTGCTCGCCTATTTCCTCGGACCGATCAAGGACCGCCTCGCCAAGGCGATGCGCGAGAGCTGAGCGGTCCACGGGGCGTTGAACGAGCTTATGGAATATCGCTCGAAGAGTTTCTCGAATTATTTGGTTCTGATGCTTGCTGCCTTGATAATCGGCGTCCAACGCGCGATCTCGCTCTTGACCAGGGCAGCAAGCGGTTGCGGGCCGCGCCCGGTCTGATCCGGGATGTGAGGTCGAGCAGGCGTTTGCGCACGCTGTCGTCGTCGAGGGCGCTGTCGAGCGCGCCGGTGAGCTTGTCGAGGACTGGCTTCGGCGTCCCCTTGGGCGCAAACAAGGCGTTCCAAGCCGACGCCTGGAACTCGGGCAAGCCAGCTTCCTTCGCTGTCGGGACATTCGGCAGGGCCGGACTGCGCTCGGCAGTGCTGATTGCATAACCCTTGACCGCGCCGCTCTGAACCTGCGCAACGGCGTCCGGGATGGCGTTGCACATGTAATCGACCTGCCCACCGAGCAATGCATTCATGGCAGGCGCGGCGCCGGTGAATGGCACGAATGTCGGCTTCACGTCGAGAAGCGAATTGAAGAGCAGGCAAGTGGAGTGTGTAATCGAGCCGACGCCGGCATGCGCGACGTTCACCTTCTCGGCATTCGCCTTAACATAGAGGATGAATTCCTTCAGGTCGTTGGCCGGCAGCTCCTTCTTCGCCGTGATGACGATAGGCAGGCCGGCGACCATGCCGATTGGCTCGAAGTCGACATCCGGCTTGTAGGCGAGGTCCGGATAGAGCGCCACCGCGGCCGCATGGGTTCCCATCTGGCCGATCTGGATGGTGTAGCCGTCGGGGCTGGCGCGCATCGTGCGGATCGTGCCAGTGGTGCCACCGGCTCCGGCGACGTTCTCGATGACAAACTGCTGCCCGAGCCTGCGCGAGAGGTGCTCGCCGACGATGCGGGCAACGACGTCGGTCGTCCCGCCAGGAGCGAACGGAACCACGATTGTGATGGGCCGGGTCGGATAAGTCTGCGCCCACGCGATCCGCGACACGGCAGGAAGCGCGACGGCGCCCCCTGCCAGATGCAGAAATTGGCGACGCTGAATCTTCATCGCTCGCTCCACTGCCGTTATTATGAAGCTACATCAGGCGCCCGGTCGTGCGGAAGGGGGGCGCATCAGCTCGCCGCATATGGAACCGCGCAATAAAGCGATCGCGCCTACGGCCCCGGCTTCCGGGAGCGATTGAAATATCGCAGGTCGGGGGGAGGCTGGTCCTTCCTGGTCGGCGTCAGGTGTCCGTCCGGGCTCACCATGTAGTTCTGCTTTCCGATCTCCACATGGTTGTTGGTCTCGGCGCAAGTGACCTCGCGCCAATAGGGCTGGCGATCGGGCTCGCGATGGTAGCTCTTGGTCACGATCCAAGGGCGCGTCAGCGCATGATCGATCACCGCGACTTCGTCGTGGAAGATGTTGGGATCGGATTTGTCGAGGTAAATCCGCTCCCTGACGATCGTCAGGTTGTCCTCGTGCAAGGGAATGCCGCTGGCGTCGTAAGTGCGGGGCCCCTTGAAGCCGCGCGTCTCGACCTCCAGGAGGTCGTAGCGGCCGTCCCCATCCGTATCAATCCAAGTGCCGATGGAATAGCCGAGGTAGGTTGGCTCAAGTTCCGTCGGCCAATCGCGTCCATCGGTATAGATGCGACGATTGTCGTTGATATGCTCGACCATAAAGTAGGTGGTGCGGGGTGTGACGACCACCTCAATCTGGCCGTAGCCGTTCGTGACCCTCGGCATGCCTGGTGAAATACAGGTATTGGTCTGGGCCAGACCCTGGCCGCCGGCGGCCTGATCCTTGAGGTTGGCCTCGAACAGGGCCTGATATTCGGGAGTCAACGGCGCCTGTTGTCCGGGACCCCAAGCCTTGCTCGGGTCAAATCGCATGGGGTCGCCGATCGGACGCCACTGGCCCTTCAGGTCAGGATACCTGGTCTCATCCCACGCCGGACTTTCGGCCAACGTGATGCAGAGCGCCGCCAGGGAGCCGAACGCAACCACCCCGCTTCGGTATCGCATGGTTGTTCTCCCTCGTTGCTGCGGCCAACAGCTTGGCCACGCCGGCGACTGCCAGACCGTTACCGGTCATGCGTCTTGAAATAGCTCAGATCGGGAGGCGGCTGATCCTTGCGGGTGGGCATGAGTTCGCGATCAGGGCTCAGATAGTAGAGCTCCTTGCCGATCAGCACGTTTGCTGTCGTCGCGGCGCAATCCTCCTGGCTGTGAATCGGGTACTTGCCGGGATCGCGCTGGTAGCTTTTCAACACGGCCCACGGTCGCGTATAGGCATGGTCGATCAACGTGATCTCGTCGTGCAGGATCGTCGGATCAGCCTTGTCGAAAAAGATGCGCTCCGTCACGATCGACTGATTGTCGGCATGGACCGGCAGGCCGGTCGGGTCCAGAGCCCGCGGGCCCTTGAAGTGGCGGGTCTCAACTTCAAGCAGGTTGAAACGGCCGCCGCCGTCCCCATCGATCCATTTGCCGATCGAATAACCCTGGAA
>WNFS01002069.1_pt1 | contig 28459 bp, 18 predicted proteins | sample 5400141 | NCBI WGS metagenome assembly WNFS01 (sample SAMN13153358, study PRJNA577476) | soil metagenome | isolation source: 60 cm saprolite under Madrone tree | place: USA:California | collected 2016-06-14
AAAGCCATCTTCAGCCTGCCGCTGGTGGCAACGTATTCAAAATCGGGGCCGTGAGGCGTGATGAGCAATCGCGTGCCAAAAAATCCGGCACGGTCGCCGCGAAATTGCCAGGTTATGTTGGCCTGCGGCGTTTCGATCTTCTCCACAAACACTCTGTTCGGCAAAAAAATCGCAAACCATGGCTTGGGTGCCACTGCTTCAGGATGCGCTTTGTAAATCTGAATCTCGACTTCACCGGATTGCACGCACACGTCGGTGAACCTCCACTGCCGCACAAAGAAGCCAAACGGATCAAACGTTGCCGTAATGCCGCGAGCATCGAGTGACTTCATCGCTTTCTGTCCGTTGCGCGCTTCAAAACTCTCACTTTGCGCTGTGAATGCGCTGGTGCGTCGGATCGGCGCGTAGTGGGAGTTGGGGAAATGCAAACCTTTCGCCGTCTCATTTTCCATCGCTGTGCGGAACGCATCGCTCTCGATGTAGTGAGTCAGCAATGGACTATAAAACACAGCCACGCCTATCGCGGCTGCGATCAGAAAGAAAATCCCGATCGCTCCTCCGTAAATCAGTAATCTTCTTCGCAAGATGGGAACTGACTGGTAGTGACGAATGACGAAATTTGAATCAATGACGAATTACGAAGCGCAAAGCTGATGTTTCTGCCATTCGAAGCCTTCCTTCGTCATTCGCCATTAGCGCTTCGTCATTTCTCTTGTCACTCCCAATTGCGCAAACAGAAACGCGTAGATGTCGGCCAATTGTTTGATGCGTTCGCGTAAGGCCGTGCCAATGCCATGGCCGGCGCTTGAGCTCGTCCGCAACAGAACCGGATTCTCAGATTTGTTCGCTTCATCGAGGCGCGCCGTCATCTTGCGGGAGTGATACGGCGCGACCCGTCCGTCATTGGCGCCGGTCATCATCAGGATGGAAGGGTATTTTGTCCCATCGACAACGTGATGATACGGCGAATAGGCGTAAAGCGCTTTGAATTGCTCCGGATCTTTCACCGTGCCGAACTCGGTCACGTTGAACGCGCCGTTCGGCGCCAATTCGACTCGCAGCATGTCGTATATACCCACCGAGGAAACAACGGCGCGGAACAAATCGGCATGTTGCGTGATCATCGCGCCCATCAAGAGGCCGCCGTTGCTCCCACCCTGGATCGCTAGTTTTTCCGGGCGCGTATAATTCTCTTTGATCAAGTATTCGGCAGCCGCCGCGAAATCGTCGAACACGTTTTGTTTTTTGGTAAGATTGCCGGCCTTGTGCCACTCCTCACCGAATTCTCCGCCGCCCCGAATGTTCGCCACGACATAGACGCCGCCGCGATCGAACCACAGCCGCCGCGTAAAATCAAAATTTGGCGACATACTGATTCCGTATCCGCCATAGCCGTAAAGCAGCGTCGGATTCTGTCCGTCACACCTCATTCCTTTTCGGAAAAGAATGTTGAGCGGAATTTTGGTGCCGTCTTTTGAACTTGCGAACTCGCGCCGCACTTCGATGTCGGCAAATGAAACAGGCGACGTGCTGCGCAGCGCAGTCTTTGCTGGCTCGGTTTTTCCATTGAGACACCGAAACCACGCCGCAGGCTCGGTATAACTCACGTCGCGAAACAGGAGCGAGCCGTCTTCGAGTGCGAGCATTTCCTGAACAGCCGAGATTTGTGGAGTCGGGATGATCGTTGCACTTTTCCCGTTCAGATCGAAGCGCCGGATTTGAGATGGCCCACCGAGCAGATCGCCCACGTAAAGGGCGTCGGTGCTCGGCACGATACGCTCGATCACCGCTTCTCCAGCCGGAACGATCTCGGCCGCGTTCTTCAACTCCGGCACGCCGAGTGGCAGGCGCAGAATTTTGCCGCGCGGCGAGCCTGCGCGTGAAATCAGGTAGAGCGCATCGTCGCGACCGAGCCGCGCGATTTTGATCTCATCGCTGAATTGTGTGATTTGCTTCCACGTCCTGTCTGGTCCAAGCAGGTAATGCGCGAAGTCTCCGCCATCACCATTTGCCACCGTCGCGAGGATGTATTTGCCATCGCGCGAAGCTTCGAGCGTGATCTCTGCGATCCTCGGGAACTCTTTGCCGATCGAATAGGTGTCTTCTGTGTCCGGCGTGCCGAGTTTGTGAAAATAAATCTGCTGATAGAAATTCAGATCGGAATCTGGCCGCTCGCCTTTCCGGGGAAAGCGCGTGTAATAGACTCCCGTGCCATCGCCGTTCCAAGCCGCGCTGCCTCCCGCTGTGGGATATTGCACGTGTGCAATCGTGTCCGGCAGCGCTTTTCCCGTCGCGGTTTCGTAAAAGTGAAGCGTGCCGTCTTCGCTGCCGCCTTTGGAAAGCGACACGGCGACATATTTGCCATCCAATGATGCCACAAACCAATCGATTGCGGTCGTGCCTTTGGCGTCCAGCGCGTTTGGATCGAGCACGACTTTTTCTGACTTGAGATCGTCGGCCGACGCCAGTGTCACGAGCAATTGCTGTTGCTTCGGCGGCTGGAATTTCATTGCGAATAAGATGCCCGGCCGCGAGACGACCGATGAATAACTGCGCGAGGTTTTCGCGTACCACTCTGTCAGTTGTTTCTCAATTGCCGCTCGGTCCGGCAATTTGTCCAGATATTGGCGGGTTCGCTGATTCTGCGCGTCCGACCACGCCTTCATCTGTGGGTTATTATCCTCTTCAAGCCATTGATACGGATCTTCAACAGTTACGTCCTGGTATTTAGTAGAGACAGGTCTCTTTGGAGTTTCCGGCGCAGGTTTCGACAGCGGGGAGACCGCTCAGGCCAAGTCCAGCGACTGTGCCGACTAGAAACAGGAAACGATTCGCTCTCATGGAGTATGAGAAAAGACTGTCGCGAGTTTCTTGCAACCGATTTCGCACGTTTTTGCTTGGGCCAGCGACTCCGACCGGACCAGAGATTGCCGAACGGCTGAGATCATTTATGTGTTTAGCGCCCAAAGGCGCGGCATTCACTGCCGGCCGTGGGCAGCGCCCTGGGGATTTATGGTTCCCAAGACACCAGCGCTGAAAGCGCGATTCATTTCCGGTGCCACTGAAATGCGCTTTCAGCGCTCGGTTACGCGACCATTCCAATCCTGGGGCGATGCCCCAGGTTAACATGAGCCAGCGCCATTGGCGCTAAACAGAAAGCGATCCGCGCTAATGACGATGAGAAAAGACTGCCGCGCGGGCTACTGCAAGATGGTTACGCTAACGTGTCGCTGGGATCGACGATGCCGGAGAAACCACAGCATATTTTGGATCTTTGACCTGCTTCCGGATCGCTGCGAACAGCCTGTTTATTCCCGTCATGCTGACATGATTCGCGATGAATGATGGGATAAAGCCACCAGTGTCGGTATAAATGGAATAGGTGGCGCGAGTCTTGGTTACGCCTTCGGGCTCAAGCAGCCATTTGCCCTCGCAAAGTTTTACGCGCACTACGCCTTTCTTTTCTGCCGGTCCGAGTTCATTCGCCGGCGACCAATGACTCATAAAAACGAGACCATCAGGTGCGCGCCACGATTCCTTCCAGACCCGCAGCGTGTAATCGCGATCTGCGCAAACCTTTGGCGAGAGTCGTTGATATCCAACGATTGAATCGCCATCCCGTTTAATGAGCCGGCACTCAGTCACGGACGGCATGAACTTTGGATAATTCTGGAAGTCATCGATCACCGCGCAGACAGCATGAGTAGGCGCATCAATCGGGCCGACGGCTTTGAACTCCTTGAGCTGCGAGCCTGGATGCGGGCGGCTATAGATCTCAACGTCTTTATCGCGAGCGGCCAGTTTCCAATCGCCGTCCTTGTTGGTGGACTCCTCCGCAGCGAAGAGGATTGGAAAACCAGCGAGAAAGAGCGAGATCAGAGCGGGGAAGATCCGCTGGGGCATCGGCGATAATACATCATTTCCTAAGCATGGCCATGTTTGTTTGACTGTCGCTCGTCTGCGCAGGCTTCGAGAAGGGCTCAACGTTTGAATGACCAAATCCAAAGGCAAGCCGCGCGACTTGTTAAAAGAGTTAAAAACGTTACAAGAGTTACAAATGAGGAGCCGCCCGATTTATCGTTGTAACAATGTAACCCTTTAACGATTTAACGCGGCGAAGCCACATGAATCTCCAGCCCACCATTCTTATTGTGGATGACGAGAAGCATACACGCGACGGCTTGCGTCGTTTGCTTGAAAACGATTATGACGTATATGTCGCCGCCGATATTGCAGGCGCGATAGACGTACTCGAGCGCGAGCAGATCGACGTGCTGCTTACCGATCTGCGCCTCGGCAGTGAAGACGGAATGATCCTGATCGATCGCGCCCTGAAAATGCAGCGACCCCCGATCTGCATCATGATGACTGCCTACGGCTCAGTAGATGTCGCGGTTGAAGCGATGAAACGCGGCGCCTACGATTTTGTGACCAAACCGCTCAACCTCGACAAAGTCGAAATGCTGATCGCGCGCGCGGTCCAGAGCCGAAAGCTTGAGCAGGAGAACCGCGCGCTGCGGCAACAAGTGGACGAACGATATGGGCTCGAAAACATTTGGGGCGACTCTGCAGCGTTACATGAAGTGCTCGAGACGATCCGGCAGGTTGCGCCTTCCTCGGCCAATGTTCTTATCGAGGGCGAGAGCGGTACGGGCAAAGAGTTGGCTGCGCATGCCATTCATAATTTGAGCCGCCGCAACAAGGCCAAATTTGTAGCGGTGCATTGCGCTGCGCTCTCGCCGCAACTTCTCGAGAGCGAGTTATTCGGACACGAGAAAGGCGCCTTCACCGGGGCACATGAACGGCGCATCGGCAGGTTCGAGCAGGCCAATGGCGGCACGATTTTTCTAGATGAAATAGCGGAGATCGATCCAACCACTCAGGTAAAACTGCTGCGAGTAATAAGCGAAGAGCGCGCGTTCGAGCGGGTCGGCGGCAACCAAATGCTGCGCGCCGATGTGCGGCTGATCGCAGCCACGAACAAAAATCTCGAGCAACTAGTCCGCGAAGGAAAATTCCGTGACGATCTCTTCTTCCGACTCAATGTCGTGCGCATAACGATGCCACCGTTACGCGAAAGAAAAGAAGACATTCCGATTCTCGTCCGCGGATTTCTTCGTCACTTCTGCAAGGAAAACGACAAGCGTCTTCTCGACCTTGCTCCGGAAGCGATGGACGCGCTGCTGACTTACAACTGGCCCGGCAACATTCGCGCGCTGCGCACCGCCATCGAACATGGCGTTGTCATGGCAACAGGGCCAAAAATCACATTGCGCGATCTGCCGATAGCCGTACGTCACGCAGGCAGTCACGCAGTCGCGGAATTGCCCGGCGGGATTCCAGCCACCGCGGTTTTCGCCGAAAAAACGAGTCCGCTCGACCTGCACGAAACCGAAAAGAAATTAATTGCTCAGGCGCTCGCAGCCACGAACGGCAACGTTACCGCCGCGGCAAAGAAACTCGGCATCAGTCGCCGAACGCTTCATCGAAAAATCAACGAGATGAAGCTATCCCAAAAGTCAGCCGAAACCACAGACACAAGTGCAAAAAGCTAGCGACGCAACACAGGCGCCGCCCCGAAAGCTTCCTCGGGGGAGACAGCGCGGCGCACCGGTCCTGGCGCCTGTCGAAGACTTAGAGTCAAGGCTTGATGATCATTTTGGCTGTCGTGGGTTGGCCCAGTGCGTATCCTAAGCCAGGTTCCAGCGTCACCACGACACCATATGACTGACGGGAGAATCCTCTGGGGTCAGGCAAGGTTTTGATCAGGATTACTCCGTAGCCGTCGGGGCCCACGTAGGCCGGGGAGACAACGGAATGTAATCAACCCCTGGGATAGCCGTGCCGCTGACAGAGAAGTTTACGTACGGATAGTAAGGTAAGTAAGTCTTCTCACTGGATGTGGCCTGGCTCATGTCCAGGACGAATGAACCGGTTTTCCCGCGGTTGACATCGCCGCTGCTATGAATAGTAACGACTAGGAGTTGCCCAGGAGGAGGGAGCGCCTGAGTGATCGCGCTCCCAAGCATGAACACCAAGCTCACGCTAAGAAGCAGTTTGCTGATGATTTTTGTTTTCATGTTATTTATTTTTCTTTCTTGGTTTGGCTTTCTTTGATTTCTCGTCATTGAGAACTCATTTCTGGCCGTTCACTGATGTAATGCGTAAAATCCGGCGCGAGGTTACGCGGAAAATGCAGAGAACTTGCAAACCGCGGATTGCACGTATCTCACGGATTGCGTTTTGACAGAAGGAAAGGAAGCGAAGGTCCTCCCCAATCAGGTCAGATCGAAACTTTGTTTCGTTCGTTGTCTTTTGTTAAAAGAGAAACCCCATTTTAGCGCGTCGGACGGTTCAGGCGCCGCAGCCAAGACTGCTAAGGACGAAGGAGCCTCGTGCCCTAACGCTCCTTCTCAGGCACGTCTGTATCCATGTTATCCGTGTGATACGTGGTTAAATTTATTTCGACGTCACCAAGGCGACGCTTCTTTGAAGCGGGGATCGCCGCGCAAGGCATACTTCCTAATCTGGGAGTCCAGGCAGGTTATTCCAGCGCGGTTAGAATCTTTTCTTCAGTTGAGCGTACCAGAAGCGACCTTTAATGGTTGCTAGCGATCGGTCGAAGTTGTCTCCAAAGGCTCCGGTCGCAAAAAGCGGATCGCAATCGGACACGTTTGCATCCCAGGAGAAATCGTGGCAGCGAACGCCGGGAACCTCTCCGTGCGTCTTCACGACGACCGAAGAGGCTCTCATTCCGGAGGGTACCTCACCTGATCAGCTCCTCACTGTTGGCGATGGTTTGGTATTTGTTGTATTGGCGGGAAGACGAGACAATTAAACTCTAACCCGGGATCGCCAGAAGCCGTCGCCTTCGCAAAGGTGCTTCGCTTTGCGGCTGGAGTAAACTCGTAGATCACGCTTGGGACCTTAGGAACACCTAAATCCACCACAAACAGATTGCCCAGATAGTCAAAGGCCAGACTTCCAGGCGCATACATCCCGGAGGCAAAGATGGTTCGCACTCCGTTAGGAGTAATTTTATAGACGTTGCCGCTCATGAGGTCACCAAAGCTCCCCGACACAAATAGGTTGCCCGCATTGTCACAGGCCAGGTGCATTTGGCCTTCCGAACCACCTCTGGATCCGTGGTGCACTCTTAATTCGGTGCAAGAGAGGCGATGGTTTCTTCGAAGCGCGGATCGCCACGCAGCGAGTCCCAATAAGGGTGCCGCTTGAGAAGACCATAGCTGAGCGGGTTCGGGACGCGTTCTAACGCGGCGATTTGTTCAACAGCGTGATCTTTGTCACCAATCCAAGTGTAGATTTGCGCCAGATTAATGGCCAGAGATGCGCCGTCGATAGCGTCTTTGAATATGGGCAACAATTCGCACGCGCGTTGACCTTCGTTTACCGCCTCTTCTTTCTTCTCGAGACCGGCGTCGATCATTCCTAACAGACTGAGAGCAGCAGCGAAATCGGGCTGCTGTTCCACAACCTTTTGGACTTCTGCGCGTGCAGCGGCAAACGCGGCCCGCGCCTTGGGTGAATCACCTTGAAAGCGCGCAACGACCCCCTCCCAATATGCATAGGGGTAGTTGACACCATTATTCGCGGCGCCCTCGCGCGGATAGTTTGCCAGCGTCCGGGTTGCGGCGGCCCACGTCCGATCACAGAAAGAATATAGAAGCGTATCTATATCGAGCGCCACGCTGGAATCTTCGGCGATCAAACCGGCTAACGTGGTCTCAAAAGGTTTGATGTCAGCCTGCCAATCTAACGCAATCTGTGCCCGCAGCATGCGACTACTCTGATCCGCCGGCACGATTGTCAGCGCTCGATCGTAGATACGGGCCTCGTCGGCGTAGTGACGCTGCCATCCGTAAGCCAAAGCGAGCTGCTGGAGTATGAAGAAGTTGCGCGGGTCCAGCTCAAGGGCCCGCTCCAAGTTGCGCGTTGCTTCTTCCCAATGGCCTTCGCGACGATCGATCATGCCTGTGTGTCTGAACACATCGGCATTGTTCGGCAACGTCTTTCTGGCAATAGCCAGTTCGTTGCGGGCGCGCTTATAGTCACGAAAGCCGTGGTAGTAGTAATTCGCCAACGCAAGGTGGGTTTCGCCAGCATCCGGTTGGAGGCCCATAGCGCGATCTAAGGCGGCCTTGGCCAGATCGAGACGCGCCTGTGTATGATCATGGCCTCGAAAGTACGCTACGCTATGCACTCTGGACAACAGACACCAGGCCCACAAAAAGTGGGGATCGCGCGCGAGAGCTTCATCAAGAAGTTGGGCCGCTTGAGGCAGCTTCTTCCTTGCATGTACAGCATCCGATGTATCGGCAAAAAGCGCCTGGGCGCGCAGGTAAAGATCGTATGCCAGGAGATCGGTCGTGGATGCTTTCTCGATCGAGGCCTTCTCCTCGGATGAGAACCTGGACTTGAGCTGAGAGACGATTTGTTCAGCAATCTCACTTTGGATTACGAATATGTCCGCCAGATCGCGGTCATAGGTCTGTCCCCATAGCTGCCGGTGACTGCCCGCATCGACCAACTGGACGTTGACACGCACGCGGTTTCCGGAACGCTGCACACTTCCTTCCACCACATTCGCCACCCCGAGTTGGTGACCGATCGTGCGCAGATCGCGCGCGACACCGCTCTTGTATTGCGTCACAGAGATGCGGCCGATCACCTTTAGATCGGCGATGCGGGCCAGGTTGGTTAGAATTTCGTCCTGCACGCCATCTGCGAAATACGCGTTATCCGGATCGCCGCTGAGGTTTTCGAAGGGCAGAACTGCGATGGATTTCGCCGGCGAGCGCAGAGTCCCGGTTTGTCGTAGAACTGTGTAGCGGCCCACAAAAAACAAACCGATCGAAAGCGCGACGGCTGCGATAATGACGTAAATCCATACGCGATTACCGGATGATCTCGCTGGCAAATCGTCAGCGGACTCTGTTCGCTTGAAACCTTTCGACGTCAGCTTAAATGCCCGGGGAGTCATGAGTGCAATCGGTAATCCGAGTGCGATGAGCAATACTATCAGCCCAACTCCAGATTTAGGAATCTGAAAAAAAGTGGGAAGACTTGCGTCGCGGATTTCAAATGAGCAGGCCAGCCAACAACCCCCGTTAGAGATCGCCACCTTGTTAACCTTTCCGGCATTTCAGCTCGGCGAAGACGTTGCTCGGATTCCACAGATAGAGAACCGAACGTCAATCACGAATGGAATTCGCTTACCTCAGTTACGCGGAAAATGCGAAAGACTTACGAACCACGGATTGCCCGGACGTCACGGATCGCCTTTTTGACAAAAAGAAGGAAGCGAATGTCTTCCGCAAGCAGGTCAGATGGGGACCTTGTTTCCTTCGTGGTCCTCTGTCAGAAGAGAACCCCCTACGGTGCGCTGGGCAGTCGCGCCCTGCCATTCCCTTCTGACTTATTTCTGTATCCGTGTATCCGTGCGACCTGTGTTGCACTCTTACTTCGGTGCAAGGGAGGCGACGATTTCTTCAAAGCAAGGGTCGCCACGAAGTGGATCCCAAAAGGGGAGCAGTTTCAATTGGCCGTAGGTGAGCCGGCTTGGAGGGCGGACGGCGACCGCTAGCTGTTCGCAGGCGAGATCGTTGTCGCCAACCCAGGCGGCGATCATGGCCAAATACTTGATCATAGCGACACCATTAATTGGATCTTTTTCTATGGGAAGAAGCGCGACCGCGCGCCGTCCTTCGCCCATGGCTTCTTCTTTCCGCCCAAGCGCGGCGTCGATCAAACCAAGCACACATAACGGCGGACCGTAATTTGGTTGAGCCTCGATAATCTTCTCCTGCTCGGCACGCGCAGCGGTGAAAGCCGACCGCGCCTCATCTTCATCCTTCGTCATGCGAGCGATAACGCCTTCTACGAATGCACGACTGAAATTAACAGCCTCATCAGTGAAAGGCGGGTTGGCGCCAGCAGCGATTGCCGCATTTTTTGCTGCGGCCGCGTCGCGCTCAGCCAGTGCACAAATCAACCAACTATCGGCGATACTTTGCCTGGCGACGGGATTTGTGGCTCGAATTGAATCGAGCATTTGATGCAAGGGGCGCGTATCGGCTTTCCAATGAAATTCCACGAACGCGTGCGCTGCGTTGGTATCGACATCATTCGGCTCGATGGCCAACGCGCGATCCAATACTGATTTTTCTTCGGCATAGCGCCGGAGATGATGGTAACTGAGCCCAATCTGCTGCAACGTGAAAATGTTGCGCGGGTCGAGCTCGATGGCGCGCTCCAGACTGCGCACGGCATCTTCTTGTTTGCCCTGGCGACGCTGGATGTAACCTTTTAGCTCGAAAACACCGGCATTATTAGGCAGTGTCTGACCAGCGACTTCCAATTCAGCCAAAGCGGCGTCATATTCGAGGTAACCTCGATAAAGATTTTGCGCGCGCGCCAGATGCGCCTCACCTGCATCGGGGCGGAGACGGAACGCCGACTCGATGGCCGCTTCAGCTAATGCCAGCCGTGCAGGCGTATGGTCGTAACCGAGGAAGTAAATGCGATCATGAGTATGTGCGAGTTGGCAATACGCTTGGAAAAACGATGGATCATGCGCGACTGCCTGGTTAAGCAGATTGGCTGCCTGGAGTAAATTCTCTCTCGCGTTCCTAACGGCCAGGAGGTTTTTAGCTTGAGCGTAGAGTTCGAAAGCTGTGATGTTACTTGTCGGGGGACGGTTGATGGCGCTTTCTTCACGTGACGAGAGCTTCGCCTGTAAGTGGCTGGCTATCGTTTTTGCGATCTCGCTCTGAATTGCGAACACGTCCGCCAGATCGCGGTCATAGGTCTGTCCCCATAGCTGCCGGTGACTTCCCGCATCGACCAACTGTGCATTGACACGCACGCGGTTGCCGGAACGCTGCACACTTCCTTCCACCACATTCGCCACCCCGAGTTGGCGACCGATCTTGCGGAGATCGCGAGCGACACCGCTCTTGTATTGCATCACAGAGATGCGGCCGATCACCTTTAGATCGGCGATCCGGGCCAGGTTGGTTAGAATTTCGTCCTGCACGCCGTCCGCGAAATACGCGTTATCCGGATCGCGGCTGAGGTTTTCGAAAGGCAGAACTGCGATGGATTTCGCCGGCGAGCTGAGAGTCCCGGTTTCTCGTAGAGCTGTGTAGCGGCCCACAAAAAACAAACCGATCGAAAGCGCGACGCCTACGATAATGACGTAAATCCATACGCGATTACCCCATGATCTTGCTGGCAAATCGTCAGCGGACTTTGTTCGCTTCAAATCTTTCGACGTCAGCTTAAATGGCCAGGCAGTCATCAATGCAATCGAAAATCCGAGTGAGATGACCATTACTATCAGCCCAACTCACGATTTTAGAATCTGAAAAAAATGGAGAGACTCGCCTCGCGACCCGAACGAGCGGCCAGGCAACAACCGCGTAAGCGATCGCCACCTTGTTAAGCTTTCCGGCGTTTCAACGCTAGGCGAAGACGTTGTGCGGATTCATGGCTGCTTATCTTTGCAAAGTTCTTGAAATCGCGGATCGCCGCGTAGCGGATCGAACATCGGATCGAGTCGGAGCAATGCAGGAGTAAGAGGAGCGCCCGAACCAAGCGGCCCCGAATAAGGTATCGATAATAGCTTCTGCAAAGCGGCGATGGCGCGATCGGCTTCTCCCATTTGCGCTGCCACCCGGGCGAGAAACTCAATCGAAGCGGGACCAGTTACCGCATCTTTTTCGATCGGGTTCGCAGTCATGCCCCGCTCCGATAGGGTTAACGCGGCGGCCTTGTCACCAAGGCTCATATCAGTCAGAGCAAGATCGCCAAGGAGGATATGATTTTCCGGTTGTTCTTTCAGGAAAGATTCGAGTTCGCCGCGTGCCTGTCGCCAACTTTCCTGGGCTGCGGCATGGTCGCCGGCGACTTCTTGCGCCCAACCTAACCAAAAGCGCAGTTCTCCATTAATGTAACCCAGCGCTGGATCAGGCTTGGCAAGTAACTCCTTTACCCGAGGTATGATTTGTGCAGGACGGCGCTCCAGGATGGCTTGGTAAACTTGTGCTTCCAAGGCTTCGGTGTCGTCGGCATCGGGGCGGAGCGGACTGAGGAGCGCCGCAGCACGTGGCAGATCGCCCTGGGCTTGTGCGATAGCCGCCTTCGTAGCAAGTGTATTGACGTCGTCTGGTATAATATTGAGAATCTGATCAAGTTTCCGTAGCGCTTCGGGGAAACGACGAAGATAGATATAGGATCGTGCGTGCTGGGCGATTAGGTAGACGTTGCGCGGGTCGAGTCGTTCAGCTTCCTCTAAGTACGATTCGCTCCGGTCCCACTCGCCTTCTCTCCGTGCGACATAAGCCAGAGATTCTGGAATCCTGCTGCCATTCGGCAAAAGCTGACGTGCTTGCTCAAAGTAACGCACCGCAGTGTCGTAATCCTTCAGACAGGCGTAGTAGTAATGTCCCTTGGCCCATAGGGCCTCGCCGAGATGGGGCTGTAGAGTGAGTGCGGTTTCGGCTGCCTGCCGCGCCTCTTCACATAGGGCGAGCCTTGGTTGTTGAAGAACCTGTGTGATGTAGTTGCGCGCATACACGTATGACAGTAGTGCCCAACTAAGCGCGAACTTCGGGTCCAAGCGCACCGCTTCTCTTAAATATTTCTGTGCGCCAAGTGCGTTGGCGGTTGAGGGAGTTTTCTGTGTGTAAGCGAGACCGCGCAGATAGGCATCATAAGCGTCCGGATTGTTTGTCGGGTTAACTGCCAACGCTTGCTCCTCGCGACCAGTCAGCTTCGCTTGCAACGACGCCGCGATTCCTTTGGCGATCTCGCTCTCAACCCCAAAGATGTCAGTCAGCTTCCGATCGTAGGTGTCAGCCCAGAGGTGGGAATCGGTTTGGGCGTTAACCAACTGTACATTGACCCGTACGTGATCGGCCGTTTTCTGCACGCTACCCTCAAGAATGTTCGCCACGCCAAGCTGCTTCGCGATCTCGGCTAGATTCCCAGGCTTGCTCTGATAGCGCTGTGTCGAAGTGCGCGAAATTACTCTTAAATCAGCGATGCCAGCCAGCCGTGTCAGTATCTCCTCTTGAATTCCGTCGGCAAAATAGGCATAATCTGGATCGCGGCTCAGATTTTCGAAGGGAAGCACGGCAATCCCCTTTGTTGCAGGACGACTGATCAGTTCGCTTTTCCAAGCATTCCACCCCATAGCCGCTGCCAAAGCGATTAGCGACGCTACCAGTAGCGCGCTAGTTGGATTGCGTCGCACCCACTTTCTGCCACGGGTGAAAATTCCTGTGCGGTGTGCGCGAATCGGCTCGTGCCGTAACCAGTGTTCGAGGTCTTCGGCCAGTGAGAGCGCGGAAGAGTAACGGCGCTTAGGGTCTTTCTCCAAGCACTTCAGGCAAATCGTAGAAAGCTCGCGGTCTATTTTCCGATTTAACAAACGCGGCTGCCGCGGCTCGTTCCTCCAGCAAAAGGGGGATGGCTGGTCAGCAACTGGTAAAACACAGCGCCGAGTCCGTACACATCTGTCGCGCTTGTAAGTCCCGCGGCTGCGGGATTATTACCGGCGGCTTGTTCCGGTGCCATGTAACTTGGCGTGCCCAACACTTCCAGCGTGCGCGTGACGGTATTCCCAGCTTCGACTAATCTGGCAAGTCCAAAATCAGTGAGCAGTGGTTCGCCTTTTGCGTCGAGCAGAATGTTTCCCGGCTTGATATCTCGATGCAGGACGCCGTGTTCATGCGCGTAATGGACGGTGCGCGCTACTTTGGCAATTAATTCGACGGCACTCCGGATCGATATGGGCTCGCGCTTGACGATTTCGTCAAGCTGACCGCCTTCGACGAATTTCATGCTGAAGTAGCACAAGCCATCGCGCTCACCCACTTCGTAGATGGGGACAATGCTCGGATGATCGAGGCTGGCGGCAGCTTCCGCTTCCCGGCGAAAACGCTTCAGATGCGCTGTGCTCGCCCACTGCCCAAGGCTAATGACTTTTAAAGCGACTGTGCGATTGAGACTCTTTTGCCGGGCGCGAAACACCAAGCCTTGACCGCCGCGACCGACCTCTTCCAGCAGCTCGTAGTCGCCTAGTTCTCCGAGGAGCTCCGCGAAGCGCTCGCTTCTCTTAACCGTACGTGCTGGTTGATCCGGATGGCCGGGGTCAGCGATCCCGGCTACAGCTTCTTCGTCGAGTAAGCGAAGGCCAGTCTCAAGAAGGCAACCTGGGCAGCCTCCCTCCACGAAAGTATTCGGAGTTGGAATTTCCGCTCCGCATTTTGGGCAATGTCTGAGTGCGCTGATCACGGCTTCTTTTCCTCGCAGAGTTTTTTAAATCGCGGATCGCCGCGAAGCGGATCGAACATGGGATCGAGCCGGAGCAGCGCTGAGGTGAGTGGCATATTTGCAACCACGCCTGCATCTGGTACCGAGAGTAGTTTCTGTAGAGCGGCGATGGCGCGGTCGGGTTCATCCATTTGCGCCGCTACTCGGGCGAGGATTTCGATCGGATAGGGACCCGTTAAGACGTCCTTCTCGATTGGATTGGCGGCTATTGCGCGCTCTGACAAAGCTAACGCAGTGCCCTTGTCACCGAGGCTCATGCTTGTCAGCGCGAGATATCCAATGATGGTATAATTTTCCGGCTGTTCTTTGAGGAAAGATTCAAGTTCGCTGCGCGTCTGGCGCCAAGTTTCCTGGGCAGCTGCATGGTCACTGGCGGCTTCCTCTGCCCAGCCTAACCAAAAGCGCAGTTCGCCATTAATGTAACCCAGCGCTGGATCAGGCTTGGCGAGGATTTCCTTTAGCCGAGGAATGATTGACGCAGGCCGGCGCTCCAAGATGGCTTGGTAAACTTGTGTTTCCACAGCGCTGGAGTCATCAGCCGCTGGATGGAGTGGAGCCAGGAGCGCCGAGGCGCGCGGCAGGTCGCCCTCCGCTTGTGCGATACTCGCCTTTAGCGCGAGAGCATCCACGTCGTCCGGTGTGATGTTAAGAACCTGCTCAAGCTTCCGCAGCGCTTCTGGGAAACGACGACGAGGGATATAGGTAGCCGCGTGCTGCGTGAGTAGATAGACGTTGCGCGGGTCGAGCTTCTCGGCTTCGTTGAAGTACGACTCGCTCCGGTCCCACTGGCCTCGTCTCCGTGCGACAAAAGCCAGCGATTGTGGAACCCTGCTGCTATTCGGTAGGAGCTGACGTGCTTGTTCAAAGTAACGCACTGCTTTGTCATAGTCCTTCAGACAAAAGTAGTAGTAGGATCCCTTCGCCAATACGGCCTCGCCGAGATTGGGCTGAAGAGTGAGCGCGGTTTCGGCAGCTTGCCGTGCCTCTTCACGGAGGGCGACCGTTGGTTGAAGACTCTGTGTCATGTAGCCGCGCGCATCAACGTATGACAGCAGCGCCCAACTAAGCGCGAACTTCGAGTCCAATCGCACTGCCTCCCTGAGATATTTCTGTGCAGCAATGGCGTTGGCAGCTGTGGGGAGCGTTTTCAGTGTATAAGCCAACCCACGTAGGTAGGCATCGTAAGCTTCTGGATTGGTTGTCGATTTAACTGCCAACGCTTGCTCCTCGCGACCGGTTAGCTTCGCTTGCAACGATTCCGCGATTCCTTTGGCGATCTCGCTCTCAACCCCAAAGATGTCAGTCAGCTTCCGATCGTAGGTCTCAGCCCAGAGCTGGGAATTGGTTTGGGCGTTAACCAACTGCACATTAACCCGCACCTGACCGGCCGTTTTCTGCACGCTACCCTCAAGAATGTTCGCCACGCCCAACTGCTTCGCGATCTCCCCAAGATTTTTGGGGTTGCTCTGATAGCGCTGCGTGGAAGTACGCGAAATTACTCTTAAGTCTGCAATGCCAGCTAACCGTGTCAGTATCTCCTCTTGAATTCCGTCGGCGAAATAGGCATAATCTGGATCGTGGCTCAGATTTTCGAAGGGAAGCACGGCGATGCCCTTTGTTGCGGGACCGCTGATTACTTCGCTTTCCCAAACATTCCACCCAATGGCCGCTGCTAAGGCGATCAGCGACGCTGCAAGTAGCGCGCTCGTTGGATTGCGTCGCACCCATTTGCGGGCGTGGGTGAAAAATCCACTTCTCTTCGCCAGGATTGGCTCGTGCTTCAGCCAGTGCTCAAGGTCTTCCGCCAGCGAGAGAGCAGACGAGTAACGGCGCTTCGGGTCTTTCTCCAGGCACTTCAGGCAAATCGCGGAAAGGTCGCGACCTATTTTCCGATCCCACAAGCGCGGTTGCCGCGGCTCCGTATCCAGCAGTAGCTTGATCGTCTCGTAGGTTGTGCCGCCAGCAAATGGGGGATGCCCGGTTAGGAGTTGGTAAAGGACGGCACCAAGTCCATAAACATCTGTTGCGCTCGTTACCTTGGCGTTATTACCAACCGCTTGCTCTGGCGCCATGTAGCTTGGCGTGCCCATTACCTCCAGCGTGCGCGTGACGGTGCTCTCCGCTTCGACCAATCTTGCAAGACCGAAATCGGTAAGGTGCGGTTCGCCTTTTTGATCGAGCAGGATGTTTCCCGGTTTGATGTCCCGATGAATGATCCCGCGTTCATGCGCGTAATGCACGGTGCGCGCGATCTGCGCGATTAATTCCGCCGCGTGGCGTATCGACATCGGCGTGCGCCTGACTACTTCGTCAAGCTGGCCACCTTCGACCAACTTCATGCTGAAATAACACGACCCATCGCGCTCGCCCACCTCGTAGATGGGAACGATGCACGGATGGTCGAGACTGGCGGCAGCTTCCGCTTCCCGGCGAAAGCGCTTCACATGCGCGTTGCTCGCCCAATGACCAAGGCTGATTACCTTTAAAGCCACTGTGCGATTGAGACTCTTTTGGCGGGCGCGAAATACTACACCCTGAGCGCCCCGACCGACTTCTTCCAGCAATTCGTAGTCGCCCAACTCTCCAAGTATTTCGACCAAGCGCTCGCTCCGCGTGGCGTGCTGCCTAGGTGTTGTTAGATCGGACGCGCCCTCATCTTCATCTGCAAGTACACCAAGGCCACTCTCGAGAAGGCAACCCGGGCAGCCTCCTTCTGGAGCGTCGGCGGGGATTTCCGCACCGCACTTTTCGCAGACTCTGGTCACGTCGATCACGGCTTGTTTTCCTGACAGAGTTTCTGAAAGCGTGGATCATTCCGAAGCGGATCGAACATGGGATCAAGCCGAAGCAGCGCAGGAGTGAGCGGTATGTTTTCAGGGAGTGGTCCCGCACACGGTACCGAGAGTAGCTTCTGCAAAGCGGCGATGGCGCGGTCCGGTTCACCCATTTGCGCCGCTACCCTTGCGAGGATCTGGATCGGGACGGCACCGACTATCGCGTCCTTCTCGATCCCGAGCGAGGCCATGGCCCGTTCCGACAGCGCCAACGCAGCGGCCTTATCACCGAGGCCCGCATTGGTTAGCGCGAGAATTCCGAGGAGACTATAATTTTCCGGCTGTTCTTTGAGGAAAGATTCAAGTTCGCTGCGTGTTTGTCGCCAGGTTAGCTGGGCGCCAGCATGGTTTCCGCTCACTTCTTCTGCCCAGCCTAACCAGAAGCGCAGTCGGCCATTGATGTAACCCAATGCTGGATTCGCCCTGGCCAATATCTCCTTTAGCCGAGGGATCATTTGTGCAGGGCGGCGCTCGAGGATGGCTTGGTAAACTTGTGCTTCCAAGGCTTGGGTGTCGTCGGCATCGGGGCGGAGCGCAGCGAGGAGCGCTGCAGCACGTGGCAGATCTCCCTGAGCTTGTGCGATAGCCGCCTTCGTAGCAAGTGTATCCACATCATCCGGAGTGATGTTAAGAACCTCATCAAGCTTTCGCAGCGCTTCGGGGAAACGACGAAGAGAGATGTAAGAAATTGCGTGCTGGGTGAGCAGGTAAGCGTCGCGGGGATCGAGCCGCTCGGCATCGTCGAAGTAGTGTTCGCTCCGGTCCCACTGACCTCTCCTCCTTGCGACATAAGCGAGCGATTCAGGAATCCTGCTGCTATTCGGCAGAAACTGACGTGCTTGCTCAAAGTAATGCACAGCGGTGTCGTAATCCTTTAGGCAAGCGTAGTGGTATTGGCCTTTGGCCAGTACGGCCTCGCCAAGGTTAGGCTGAAGAGTGAGCGCGGTTTCGGCTGCTTGCCGTGCCTCTTCACGCAGGGCGAGCGTTGGTTGAAGAGTCTCTGTGAGGTAGCCGCGCGCATCAACATATGACAGTAACGCCCAACTCAGGGCGAATTTCGGGTCCAAGCGCACGGCTTCTTTGAGATATTTCTGCGCAGCAATGGCGTTGGCTGCTGTGTTGTCGGTTCTCAACGTAACAGCCAGCCCGCGCAGATACGCATCATAAGCCTCCGGATTGGTTGTCGGGTTAACTGCCAACGCTTGCTCCTCGCGACCGGTGAATTTCGCTTGCAACGACGCCGCGATTCCTTTGGCGATCTCACTCTCAACCCCAAAGATGTCAGTCAGCTTCCGATCGTAGGTCTCAGCCCATAGCTGGGAATTGGTTTGCGCGTTAACCAACTGCACATTGACCCGCACCTGATCGGCCGTTTTCTGCACGCCACCCTCAAGAATGTTCACCACTCTAAGCTGCTTCCCGATCTCGGCTAGATTGCGAGGCTTGCTCTGATAGCGCGACGTCGATGTGCGCGAAATTACTCTTAAATCACCGATGCCAGCCAGCCGCGTCAGTATTTCCTCTTGGATACCATCTGCCAAATAGGCGTTATCTGGATCGTGGCTCAGATTTTCGAAGGGAAGCACCGCGATGGCCTTTGTTGTGGGACGATTGATTAGTTCGCTTTTCCAAAGATTCCAGCCCATGGCCGCTGCCAAAGCGATCAGCGACGCTGCGAGTAGCGCGCTCGTTGGATTGCGTCGCACCCATTTGCGGGCGCGGGTGAAAAATCCGCTTCTCTTCGCCAGGATTGGCTCGTGCCTTAGCCAGCGTTCAAGGTCTTCACCCAGTGCGAGAGCAGACGAATAACGTCGCTTAGGGTCCTTCTCCAGACACTTCAGGCAAATCGCGGAAAGGTCGCGACCTATTTTCCGATTCCACAAGCGCGGTTGCCGCGGCTCCGTATCCAGCAGTAGCTTGATCGTCTCGTAGGTTGTGCCGCCAGCAAATGGGGGATGCCCGGTTAGGAGTTGGTAAAGGACGGCACCAAGTCCGTACACGTCTGTTGCGCTCGTAAGGTTGGCGTTATTACCGACCGCTTGTTCCGGCGCCATATAGCTTGGAGTGCCCATTACCTCCAGCGTGCGCGTGACGGTGCTCTCCGCTTCGATTAATCGGGCAAGTCCAAAATCAGTGAGCAGTGGTTCTCCGTTTACATCGAGGAGGACGTTTCCCGGTTTGATGTCTCGATGCAGAATCCCGTGTTCGTGCGCGTAATGCACGGTCCGCGCTACTTTGGCAATGAGTTCCGCTGCCTGCCGGATCGACATTGGCGCACGCCTGACTACTTCGTCAAGCTGGCCTCCTTCGACAAACTTCATGCTGAAGTAGCAGGAGCCATCGCGCTCGCCCACCTCGTAGATAGGAACGATGCTCGGATGATCCAGGCTGGCGGCAGCTTCCGCTTCACGTCGAAACCGCTTGACGTGTGTTTCGGTCGCCCAATAACCCAAGCCGATGACTTTCAGCGCCAGTACGCGGTTTAAACTCTTTTGATGCGCGCGATAAACTACGCCTTGACCACCGCGTCCAATTTCCTCCAGCAACTCGTAGTCGCCGAATTCTCCCAACACCGCCGCACCGCGCGCTGTTTTGTTGCCATGCGGCATTGGCGTGACATCATTGCGCACAGGCTTGTCCACGGGGCCGGAATCATTCGGCTTCGCCGACCCGTCCTCAGTAGCAGGCCCGCGGAGAGTGGAGGCTGCCACGGACGAGTCGACACCGGCTACAAATGCGTCGGCGAATAAACCAAGGCCACTCTCGAGAAGGCAACCTGGGCAACCTCCTTCTGGCGCGTCGGCCGGGATTTCCACGCCGCATTTTGGGCACAGTCTGATTACGCTGCTCATTTTGGGAGAACCGCTTGCGCGCTCCCCTCTTTTACTGTGTAAAATTCTAACATCCAATACGCCCGGACGACAGCGATTAGATGGCGCAGCTCATCCTCAATGTCGCTGGGCATCGCTACCGTGTGAGAGATCTCTTCCCGCAGTAAGGCTTGGTAACGCTGACGAAATCGGTAAAAGGCTTGATTGACCGCGTTTTCCGTCATCTTGAATTCGCTGGCGATCTCTGCTTGCGAGGGCCTGCCAGGTTCGGCCATGAGCATTTTTTTCAGCTGATCAAAGAACCGCACATTGCCCGCACTTCGATACTCGTCCCGCAGCCGCGCCAGCACTTCCTCCAAAACCGTCAACGCCCAACCGCGCTCGTAGATATGATCGGCATTCGCCGGATCCGTCGGTTCAAAACCGGCACGTTCGCGCTCGCGAAAAGCTTCTAGCGGAACTAACTGTTGGCCTTCGCCGCGTTTGATGGCCGTGGCGCGGCTTCGTTGGTTTATGAGGAAGTGTTTAAGGGAGGTCAGCAAATGAGAACGCAAGCGGCCCTTCTCTTTGCGCACAGTTTCAAGGTCCCTGCGTTCTAGTAGCAACGCGAAGAAACTCTGGGTCAGGTCTTTCGCTTCTTCCGGCTGGACACCCCGTCGCCGGACGAAACCATAAATTGGTCGCCAATAAATGCGGCAGAGCTTTTCGAGGGCTTCCTTAGCCGGCAGCGATTGACCCTGTACCTCCAGCATCGCGCTCCAGTGCGTAGTAGCAAACGGCAGCCGCTTTCGCATTCCTTTGACAATGGCGGTCAGATTGCGACTCTTCGTCGCAATCGACTTACAAAGGTTGACATCCGCCGCGCGCTTAATTCCTTCCGGCGTCAGCTCAAACGCCCACGCCAGGATTAATGCCACCGGAAAACCAATTATGAGCAACAGCACCACCAGACGCACTGTCCAATTCGGAATATCGAAAAACGGAAATATCTGACTAGCCACCTGCATCAGTAACCAAGCCACAAGAGCGTAACTGATCCCGACTCTATAAACATTGCGCTGCTTTAGCTCAGCGAAAAAATTGCCCGGGTTCATGGCTGGTTTTCCTCGCAGAGCTTCTGGAAAGCGGGATCGGAGCGCAACGGGTCCCAGGTTGGATCGAGTCTCAGAAGCGCTGGCGTAGCGGGCATCGGGCCGTAAAGCCAGCTGATGTATGGCGTTTGTAACAGGCGTGTGAGAGTTGAGATCGGACGGCTAGTCTCGCCGAAGATCATCTGAATTAACGCCAGGACCTCTTCGCGGGTGGGCCCGGATAATGGGTCTTTAGCACTGGGCAAAAGCATGATCGCGCGATCCGCTTCCTTTAGCGCCGCCTCCTTTTCTCCGAACACGGCGTTGGCAAGGGCGAACTGTTGTGCAAAGAAGGAGTTATCCGGCTGATTCTTGCAAAGCGGCGTCAGTATGTTGCGTGCCTGTTCAGCTGTAGCCTTTGCCCCATCGGTATCGCCAGCAAGGCGCTGAGCGAAAGCCAGGATCACGCGATTGGTGGCCTTGTCAATCTCAGGAGCGAACTGGAATTGAGCCAGTCGGGCTCGCTGCAAACGGATGGCCTCACCGTGATTTCGTTCAAGTCTCAACTGAGTCATTTTGCCTATTAAAGCATTCAGAGGTGGGGTCTGTGCACTTAGTTGTGACAAAAGTCTAGCGGCTTGCTGCAGGTTACCCTCCGCCTGATAGACGCTAGCCTTTGCCGTGATCAGATCGGGATCGTTGGGCATAATGTCCGACGCCCGATTGTACAGCTTTAAGGCGGCTGGGAATCGCCGAAGCATGGCATAAGTCCATGCTGTATTGCTCAATAACTCCACGTTACGTGGATCCATGGCGAGAGCTTCTTCGCAGTATGCAATGCTTGCATCCCAGTTTCCTTCGCGTCGGGCAACTGAGCCCAAGGCAAATGGCACCTCGCTGCTGCCTGGTAACATTTTGCGGAGGAGCCCAAAGGTGGTTTCAGCGAGCCTGTAATCACGCAGGACCCAGTATTGATAATAACCCAAGGCGAGCTGGGTTTCGGGCGAGTCCGCCTGGAGTTTCTGCGCCCTCTCTAACGCCTCCTTCGCCGCGTCGCGCCGAGTAGCGGTTTGGTCCGCGCGGACGAAGTAAAGATTCGCGTCCGCGCGAGAAAGTCGGGCCCAAGCCAGCGCAAAGTTCGGGTCGAGCTGCGCCGCCTGCTCATAAGAATCGATGGCTTTCCTTAGGGCATCGTTTGAGTACGTGCTACGTGCCATAAACGCCAGGCCGCGTAGATACGCGTTATAAGCCTCAGGGTTGTTTGTTGGTTTAACGGCTAATGCCTTCTCTTCCCGGGCGCTTAGCTTCGCCTGTAACGACTCCGCGATTCGCTTCGCGATCTCGCTCTCAACACCAAAGATGTCAGTCAACTTCCGATCATAGGTGTCTGCCCAGAGGTGGGAATCTGTTTGCGCGTTAACTAACTGCACATTGACCCGCACCTGATCGGCCGCTTTTTGCACGCTACCCTCAAGAATGTTCGCTACGCCCAGCTGCTTCGCGATTTCAGAGAGATTCCTGGTTTTGCTCTGGTACTGCTGCGTGGAGGTGCCGGAAATGACTTTTAAACTCGCGATGCTAGCCAACCGCGTCAGGATTTCCTCTTGGATACCTTCTGCGAAATAGGCGTTATCTGGATCGTGGCTCAGATTTTCAAAGGGAAGCACGGCGATGCCGCTCGTCGCGGGACCGCTGACTAATTCGCTTTTCCAAACATTCCAGCCCATGGCCGCTGCCAAAGCGATCAGCGACGCTGCAAGTAGCGCGCTCGTTGGATTGCGTCGCACCCATTTGCGGGCATGTGTGAAAAATCCACTTCGCTTCGCGTGGATTGGCTCGTGCCTTAGCCAGTGCTCCAAATCTTCCGCCAGGGCGAGTGCAGAGGCATATCGGCGCTTTGGATCCTTCTCCAGGCACTTCAGGCAAATCGTGGAAAGCTCGCGATCTATTTTCGGATTCAACAGGCGCGGTGGTCGAGGTTCAGTATCCAGTAGTAGCTGGATCGTTTGGTAACTTGTTCCTCCGGCAAAAGGTGGATGGCCAGTGAGCAATTGGTAAAAGCCCGCACCAAGTCCATAAACATCTGTTGCCGGTGTGATTTGCTCGTTCTGGCCCCTCGCTTGTTCAGGCGCCATGTAACTGGGTGTGCCCATTACTTCCATCGTGCGCGTGACTGTGCTTTCTGTCTCAACCAATCGAGCGAGCCCAAAATCGGTGAGATGCGGTTCGCCTGTATCATCGATGAGTATATTGCCCGGCTTAATGTCGCGATGCAGGATCCCGTGTTCATGCGCGTAATGCACAGTCCAAGCCACCTTCGCGATGAGTTCCGCCGCCTTTCGGATCGACATCGGCGTGCGCCTGACTACTTCGTCAAGCTGACCGCCTTCGACGAATCTCATGCTGAAGTAGCAGGAGCTATCGCGTTCGCCCACTTCGTAAATCGGAACGATGTTCGGATGATCCAGGTTGGCGGCGGCTTCCGCTTCCCGGCGAAAGCGCTTCAGGTGAGCTTTGCTCGCCCAATGACCAAGGCTGATTACCTTTAAAGCGACGGTGCGATTGAGACTCTTTTGGCGGGCGCGAAATACCACGCCTTGACCGCCCCGACCGACTTCTTCCAGCAATTCGTAATCGCCGAGTTCTCCCAGCATCGTCGCAGCGCGCGCTGCTTTTTTGCTGTGGGAATCATCGTCCGCAGCGTTCGCTTCAACATTTTCAACGGAGCCGCCATCAACGCCGGCGGGTACAGGCACGTCCGTGAATAGACCAAGGCCATTCTCGAGAAGGCAACCCGGGCAACCTCCTTCCGGCGCGTCGGCGGGAATTTCCACGCCGCACCTTGGGCAAAGTCTGAGTGCGATGGTCATTTTCGGAGAGTCGCTTGCGCGCTCCCCTCTCTTACTGCGTAAAATTCTAACAGACGTTACGCCCGAACCACGGCAATTAAATGGCGCAGCTCATCTTCGATGTCGCCAGGCATGGCAACCGTGTGCGAGATCTCTTCCCGCAATAACGCTTGGTAACGCTGACGAAATCGATAAAAGGCTTGCTTGACCGCGTTCTCGGTCATGTCGAATTCGCTGGCGATCTCTGCTTGCGAAGGCCGGCCCGGTTCGTCCATGAGCATTTTTTTCATCTGATCAAAGAACCGCACATTTCCCGCACTTCGATACTCGTCCCGCAGCCGCGCCAGCACCTGCTCCAAAACTGTCAACGCCCAACGGCGTTCGTAAATTTGGTCAGCTGTCAATCTGTCACTACGCTCAACATCGATGCGCTCACGCTCGCGAAGCTCGTCCAGCGGAATCATCCAGTATCCTTTGCCGCGCTTGGCAGACATCGTGCGGCGCCATTCGTCGGCCAGAAAATGTTTCACAGATGTAAGCAGATAAGAACGAAGTCGTCCCTTCTCTTTCCGGACAGCGTTCAGATCTCTGCGCTCTAATAGCAACGCGAAGAAACCTTGAGTCAGATCTTGCGCTTCCTCCGGCTTGTGGCCTTGGCGTCTGACGAACCCGTAAAGTGGCCACCAGTAGGTTCGGCAGAGTTTTTCTAATGCCGCGTCTGCCTCTGTTGATTCGCCTTGTGCCGCCAGCACCACGCTCCAATGCGTGGTGGCAAATGCAACGGCGCCGGTTTGAGTGCTTTGACCAGTCGCACCCTCCGACGCCCCGTGTTCAACTGGAGGCACACTGCCATCCAAGCAAAAAGTCGCGCGAAGATCAAGCCTGCAAACAAACAAGGAACGACGGCTTCCCAGCCCCGAAACTTTTCGGGGCTGCCCAAACCGTCGCTCCTTGATCCTCTGCAATTTGGCGTTTACCAATTAGCTTTCGAGCGTTTCAATTAGCCCGTGACTGAGCAGAAGAAAATTTTTGGAACAGACGGCGTGCGCGGTGTCGCGAACGTGGAGCCGGTTACGGCTGAGACTGCATTGAAAATTGGCCGCGCTGCTGCGTATGTGTTCGCGCAATTGAATCCCCGCAGGACGCCGGACGGGGCACGACCGAAAATCGTATTGGGCAAAGATACCCGTCTTTCCGGTTACATGCTCGAGAACGCGCTCGTAGCTGGAATCACCTCGCTCGGAGTGGATGTGCTTGTCATTGGACCGTTGCCTACACCCGGTGTTGCTTACATTACGCGCTCACTGCGCGCGGACGCGGGCATCGTTCTTTCCGCTTCGCATAATCCGTATCAGGACAACGGCATCAAATTTTTCCGGTACGATGGTTACAAACTGGACGATCAGATCGAGGAAAAAATCGAGCAGCTCGTTTTCACCGGTGAGATCGATTCCATTCGGCCGACTGCCAACAAAATCGGACGCGCGACGCGAATCGATGACGCGCTAGGCCGCTATGTGGAATTCGCCAAAGCGAGTTTCCCTCGCGGAATGTCGCTCGAGGAAATGCGAGTGGCGGTGGACGTGGCAAACGGCGCCGCCTACAAATCGACGCCTTGTGTTTTGCGTGAGCTCGGGGCGGATGTTGTCGTGTCGCATAACCAGCCGAATGGCATGAACATCAATGATAGTTGCGGCAGCATGCATCCGGAGGAGATCAGGCGCATTGCCCAGATAAGCGGTGCGGATGTGGGCATTGCGCATGATGGCGACGCCGACCGGGTTCTTCTTTGCGACGAGGACGGCGAGATTGTGGATGGCGATGAGATTCTCGCTATTGCTGCCCTGGATCTTCTGGAGGCTGGCCGGCTTGAGCAACACACACTGGTAGCCACCGTCATGAGCAATTTTGGCCTCGATGAAACGCTCGCCGCGCATGGCGGGAAAGTCGTGCGGACGAAAGTAGGCGACCGCTATGTGCTTGAAGAAATGACGCAGCAAAAACTCAATCTCGGCGGCGAACAGAGCGGCCACGTTATTTTCCGCGATTTCACGACCACCGGCGACGGGATTATCACTGCGCTTCAGGTTTTGCGGATCATGCATAAGACAGGTCAGCCGTTAAGCAAACTGAAGACGTGCTTGCAAAAATACCCGCAAGCCCAGCGCAATTTATCGGTAAAAGAAAAGCGCCCGCTGGCCGAGTTGACTGCGGTGATGAAGCTGGTAAACGACGCGGAGAAAGAGCTCTCTGGTAAGGGCCGGGTACTCCTGCGTTATTCCGGAACCGAGCCAAAAATTCGTTTGCTCATCGAAGGACGCGAACTCGACGTGATCGACAAACAAGCAGACCGAATCGCCGACGCGATTCAAAGCGTGATTGGAGCAGATTAGAACATGCTCAAGCACGTCGTCATCCCGAACGCAGTGAGGGACCATCACAATGGGTGATGGATCACGCAATGAAATCTGGGTAATGAAAACTTCGAGTGTGAGGTTATGACCTTGCCCCGCGTTATCGAAGCACTGCTTTTCAGTGCGCAAAAACCACTTTCCATCCGTGAAATTGCCACGGCAATCAAGAGCGCAGAAGCGGACTCGGCAGCTGCCGGACCTAACGAGTTCTCGCACGTACGCGAAGCAGAAGTTGCCGCCGCGCTTGAACAATTAAAAATCGAATACGTCGAGCAGCAGCGCGCTTTTCAACTCGTTGAAAAAGCCGAAGGCTGGCAGGTTGCAACCGATCCGCAATACGCGCAGTGGGTGCGCCAGCTTTTCCCCGCGCCAAAGCCGGCTCGGTTGAGCGCGCCTGCACTGGAAACGCTGGCGATCATCGCATATCGGCAGCCAATTACGCGCGCCGACGTGGAAGCAGTTCGCGGCGTGAATATCGATGGCGTACTGCAAACATTAATGGAGCGCGGCCTGGTTAAAATCGCTGGACGCGCCGAGATTCCCGGGCGCCCGCTTCTTTACGAAACAACACAATTTTTCCTCGATCACTTTGGGCTGCGCAATCTTGAGGAATTGCCAAATGTGGAAGAACTGCGAAAACGGAATTTGCCAGTCGCGCACCCTATAGCCGGCGATGCTGGCTCGCCGGAATCGCCGGCCGCGGCTACAACGAATCTGTAGCCGTCGCCCTGGCGACGCGACCCGCGCATGAATTGCTCGTCACCGTTGCGCTTCGCACAGCGAAGCGGCTACAGCGGAGTGTTTCTTCTCACGTTTGCAACGGCGTCGCCTGCAAATGCCGAAATCCGCCCGGCCGATTGCGCGCGTGCGGCAACGTATTCCGAGAGCAAACGTGGAGTCTCCATGCTGGTGATGCAGAATGGCAGGACGATTTTCGAGCATTATGCCAAAGGCGGATCAGCGAGCGGCAGATGGCCGATCTTCAGCGGGACAAAAAGTTTCTGGGGCATTGCCGCATTGGCCGCCGTGCATGACGGATTGTTCAGACTCGATGATCTAGTGTCGGACACGATCATTGAATGGAAGAGTGATCCACGCAAATCGCAGGTCACCATTCGGCAGTTGCTTAATCAGACGGATGGTATCGAAGCCGCTTCGCGCCTTCAGCGCCCCTCGATTCGAGACCGAAACACCATGGCAATTCGGTTGCCGTCGATTGCTGAACCTGGATCGGCTTTCATTTATGGCCCGAGCCATATTCAGATTTTTTCCGAGCTGCTGCGCCGGAAATTGAAAGGTCGCAGCACCATCGCATACTTCGAAGGCCACGTGTCGGACCGGCTCGGACTGCATCGTCTCAACTACAAGAAAGATTCTCTCGGCAATCCGTTGCCAGCGACAGGGTTTGAATTGACTGCGCGCGAATGGGCGCGACTGGGCGAGCTGGTCATAGGAAACGGCAATTATCGCGGACGACAAATTGTTCCGGCAGATTTGTTGCGCGAGGCCTTCGCTGGATCGCAAGTCAATCCGTCGTACGGCCTCACATTCTGGTTAAATCAGCAGTCCCCGAACGGTCGCGAGGCAAATATGGAACGAATGCTCGATTTTCCGTGGCAGAACGCGCAATGGACAGATGTTTGTATCTGCAAGGACGCGCCAGCCGACATGGTGGTGGCGCTCGGCTCGGGCTATCAGCGCTTGTTTGTAATTCCGTCGCTGAAGGCAATCATTGTGCGACAAGGTTCAAACGCAAAATTCTCTGATGCGCATTTCCTGCGGCTAGTGCTCGGTCGCATCCAATGACTCATGCCAGGTTTGACTTGCTCGCGCGTCTGCCAAACGATCAGCCATTATGAAAAACAAGTCCGAGGACGAGCAGGCGCTCATTAAGACCCAGTACGAATGGGCGGAAGCGCGTATGAAAGGCGACCGCTCATACACCGAGCGCTTGGAAGCGGAAAATTGCACGGTTGTGTGGCCTGACGGCAGCATCGTGAACAAACGGGAAGATTTGAAAAGCATGAGCGGCGACATTGTTTTCACCGAATTCAAGATCGATGATCTACAAGTGCGCTTATATGGAGATACCGGAATCGTCGT